>Ga0315551_10002034_pt1 | contig 15047 bp, 11 predicted proteins | sample SalMarSW160290MG_FD_203678 | JGI IMG/M metagenome (GOLD analysis project Ga0315551, IMG submission 203678) | Salt marsh sediment microbial communities from the Plum Island Ecosystem LTER, Massachusetts, United States - Salt Marsh Sediment SW1602-90 ... | reverse complement strand
GTAAATCGGGTCAGGGAGATTTTCCAGAAGCGAATCCAGCAGACCGCACTTGGAAAGCAAATCTTCTTCTTTCTTTTTGTATACGGTGATGTCTTCGATAAAGACTAAAAAACCGATAAACTTGCCGTTATCGTCGTATTTCGGAGAAAAATCAAATAGGATAAGTTTCTTTTTCCCATGACCTATGGAGATTTCTAACTCGGATACATTATTTGTTTCTTTTTTCCATTTTTTTATTATTTTGAAGGTTTCGGGGCTTATAAACTCTTTTAAATTCCTGCCCACCAGTTTACCCATTTTGATACCAAAAAGACCATCGCAAGCTCGATTCGAGGAAATAAAATTTCCTTTCGGGTCTAAAAAACAACCTGCTGTATTTATTTCTTTGATTGTTGAGAACAAATCAAAAGCTTTATCCGGAAATTTACGGTTGTTCTTTTTCTTTTTTTTAGTCATTTTTATTTGACCCTTCAGCAAATAAAATAATTGTTAAGTTCATTATTGCCGATATTTGTGTAAACCTAATATTGACAAAGATAAGCAATAAAATCTCCTTATAAGCAACTTACTCTTAAGGGAAATTTTGTCAAGGGTGTTTGTCGCTGGCTTTGATGGTTGCCAATTGACTAATTGCCCGCCTAACGGTTTAACGGCCTAACGATTGGTTTACTTGACATATTCAAATCACATAATTATAATGTATTATGACGAATCCAAAATTGGCTAAAAAACTTAATCTTATTGATATTTTCTGTGTTGCTTCCGGTGCGATGATAAGCTCCGGAATTTTTATTTTGCCCGGGCTTGCCCATGCAAGGGCAGGACCAGCAGTAATTATGTCTTATTTTTTAGCGGGGCTCCTTGCTTTAACCGGTGTGTTTTCTCAGGCAGAACTTGTATCGGCTATGCCGAAAGCCGGGGGGACATATTTTTATGTTACCCGTAGTATGGGACCGGCGGTTGGAACTGTTGACGGTCTTTTGACGTGGTTTTCTTTGTGTCTGAAAAGCTCCTTTGCTCTGGTTGGTATGGCTGCATTTACAAGCATTTTGTTTGATTTTAACATACACCTCATTGCCATAAGCCTGTGTGTAATATTCGTAGCCATAAATATAATAGGAATCAAAGAAGCAGGTAGAATTCAAATTGCTCTGGTTGTTTTTTTGATTGGTCTGATGATTCTTTATGTGATTCTCGGCATCCCAAACATAAAAGTTGAGTACTTTAAAGATTTTGCTTCTAAAGGGATACCGGCGGTCTTTTCCACAGCGGGTTTTGTTTTCGTTTCATTCGGAGGTGTGCTGAAGATAGCAAGTATCGCAGAGGAAGTGAAAGATCCGGATAGGGTGATACCTTTAGGAATGATACTTTCTCTTGTAACGGTGGGGGCTCTTTATATGCTGGTTGTTTTTGTGACCTCAGGAGTGCTTGGGGCCTCGTCTTTAGATAATTCTATGACGCCGCTTTCTGATGGGGCGCTGGTTTTTATGGGAGAATGGGGTAGGATTCTTTTGAGTGTTGCCGCGATTCTTGCCTTTATTACTACGGCAAATGCAGGTATTATGGCGGCTTCAAGATATCCGCTTGCATTGAGTCGTGATGGTCTTTTGCCGGGTATATTTCAACAAATAAACAGAAAATTCCAGACACCACATATGGCTATTCTTTTTACAGGAACGGTGATGATATTGTCTCTATTTTTTACAATAGATATACTTGTAGAAGCTGCCTCGACTGTTCTTATAATGACTTATCTTTTTTCCTGTATTGCCGTAATAGTTATGAGGCAAAGTGGAGTTCAAAATTATAGACCCCGCTTTAAGAGTCCTCTTTATCCTTTTATACAGACAGTAGGTATGTTGGGTTGCGGTTTTTTGCTTTTCGAAATGGGAATGGAAGTTTTGATGATTGTTCTCGTTCTGGTATCATTAGCTATTCTTACGTACTTAATTTATGGGAGATTAAGAGTAAAAGAGGAATATGCTTTGTTGTACTTAATCGAAAGAATTACAGCTAAAGAATTGACATCGCACTCACTTGAGGATGAGTTGAAGGGAATCATTAGAGAGAGGGACGAAATTCAGAAGGACCGTTTCGATGAATTGGTTGAAAAATGCAGGGTGCTGGATATTAAAGAAAAAATAGAGATAAAGAAATTTTTCGAGTTAGTTGCAAAGGAACTTTCTCTGTCTTTTGATATACCACCTGAAAAGCTTTACCGGCTTCTTATGGAAAGGGAAAAAGAGAGCCCAACCGCTATAAATCCTGATATAGCAATACCTCATATAATAATAAAAGGCGAAAAGCACTTCGATATTCTTCTTGCAAGGTGTAAAGAAGGTATAAATTTCGGAACAGATACTCCTGAAATTAAGGCGGTTTTTGTCCTTGTGGGGACGCGAGACGAAAGAAATTTCCACCTTAGAGCCCTTGCTTCTATAGCGCAGATTATAAGCGAAAGAGATTTCATGGTGAGATGGATGAGGGCAAAAAATATAGAAAACTTGAGAGATATAGTACTCCTCGGAGAACGCAAGAGACTCACATAATACAGAATATTAAATATTAAAAAGCAAAAATCAAAATGACAGATAAAAATTCACAATTAACTCTTTCTTACAACAAAATATTTAACCGAAAAAATGGGTTTTCCATTGCTCCCAACACCACATTTTTTCAACAACAAATAGCACCCCGATACAGTCATCCTTCCTTACGGGGCAGGCAAATTACACAAATAAATTAAGAATAATATTTTTTATTAATGTAAGAAACAAAGTCTTTTTTTAATATTAGTGTTATTCGTGTAATTCGTTGTTTCTATTTTTTCATTCATTTTTGAATTTTGGTCTGTAATTTTACATTTTTATATTCGATTTTTGCATTTCGCTGTTATATAATCACAGATTTAATTTTTATTTCGGAGTGTATATCTGTGTTCATCCGTGGTTATCGTATGCCTATTATGCTCTTGACTGTGCTCTTGACATTTTCTTTGCCTCCTGTATATTTACGAACGTACCGGGCCTATAGCTCAGTTGGTTAGAGCGTTCGCCTGATAAGCGAGAGGTGAGTGGTTCGATTCCACTTAGGCCCATTTTTTTTGGGGGTGTAGCTCAATTGGTAGAGCACCTGCCTTGCACGCAGGAGGTCAGCGGTTCGACTCCGCTCACCTCCATATTTAGGAGCCATATGAACCCGATTTTAAAAATAATTATCTTTTCTCTTCTTCCCGTATCTGAACTTAGAGGTAGTATTCCTTTGGGTCTCGCATATGGTCTTCCTTTAACTATCGTTTTTCCGATTGCCGTTGTCTCAAACGTTTGCGTTTTCCCTATTTTTTATTTTTTTCTCGCTTTCATTCATAAATTATTGATGAAATTGGAATTATACAGAAGGACTTTTGATTTTTTTGTTGAAAGAACAAGCATGAAGATTGGACCGAAACTGGAAAAATACGGATATCTTGGGTTGACTTTGTTTGTGGCTATTCCGTTTCCGGCTACAGGTGCATATACCGGTACTCTCGGCGCATGGTTTTTTAAACTTAAAAAGAGAAAGTCTTTTTTAGCGGTACTTTTAGGAGTCGTTATTGCGGGAGTAGTAGTGAGTATTGTTTCGGTTTTCGGAATACACTTGTTCGATTTTTTCATAAAGAAAAACTTGTAGATATAGCCACGAAAACACGAAGACACAAAGAAAAAATATTTAACCACGAAACAAACGAAAAACACTAAACCCAACCACGCAACCCGTATTTTATTGTTTTTATTTAACCCGAAACCCGAAACTATCTACTATTCTCTGTATACTGTATGTTGCTATATTAATTCAAGTTAACAGCCAACTACTAAGAGCTAAATTCAATGTTGACATTCGAAATTTTATTGATATAATTTTGCTTATGAAAAGATTTATTTCTTTTATATTATCACTTTTTTTTATACCTTTTAGTTTGTTCTCCGTTTATCTTTCCTTTGAGACTATCGGAGAATATGAAGGAGATGCCGTTTATACTAAAGTGAAAGTCATTGGCAGGTATGGTTTCCTGGTCGCCGGGAAAAGAGGCATTCATATCTTTGATATTTCCAGACCGCATTCGCCGAAAAAGATTTCCGAGATAGAGTCGATGGGGTGCAGTTACTCGCTTGACGTAAAGGACTTCAAGTTGTTTGTCGCCGACGGGACGGGAGGAATTAGAATATTCGATATACGGGATAAAAAAAATCCCAAACAGATTTCTTTTATACCGACAAATCGCTCTTCTCTCGACTTAAAAGTATCGGGCGATTATTGTTATGTAGCTGAGGGAGAGGGAGGTTTACGTATAATTGATATCTCGAAGCCCTTTTTCCCGCAGGAAATATCGAATTGGAAATCCGATTATGTAAAGTCAGTTGAAATTGTGGACGAATATGCTTATCTTGCTGCCCAAAAGGGTATATTGATTTTACAGATTTCGAAACCTGATTCTCTTGGTGAACCTTTATGGATTAATGTTATCGATTCTGTCGGTAAAGTTGTTACTGATGGTCGCTTTATATTTGCTTCTTCAGATAGGAAAGGGCTACTTGTTTCGGACGTATCGAATATTGAGCATCCTTTAGTACAACAAATGCCAGGCATTTACATAGGTACCGGAGATATTTTCGTTTCAGGTTTTTATCTTTATATCGTTCAAAAAAATCTGGTAGAGGTCTTTAATATATTGATTCCTTTTAATCCAAAACTTGAAGGAACAGCTGTTTTTCCCGGAGAAGTATCCGGTATATATGTTGGCGGCAATTTGCTTTATGTGGCATGCGGTTTTGATGGTTTTAAAATTGTAAGAATCGAAGAATAATACGGTTAACTAAAATGCAAAAATCAAATGTCGATAAATTGCTCTCGGCGTACCGCTTACGGCTAACCGCACTATAAAAAACATAAAATCCTATGTGGGTTGCAACAAAATCAGTTAGATATTCTTATAAAAAATTTTTACAAAAGTCTTGTTAGCTAAACACTTGCGAAAGTGATACCTTTATATATATTGGGGTTACAATGGATTTTGATTTTATTGTGGTAGGAGCAGGTCCAATAGGTTCATATCTGGCAAAGTCACTCGTAGAAGAGGGTTATTCTGTAGGTGTTTTTGAAAGGAAAAAAGAAATTGGAAAAGGGGTAATCTGTAGCGGTATTATCGGTAAAGAACCTTACAAAAGCTTCAATTTACCCATAAAAGCAATCATACGGGGTATTTCCTCCCTTAAAGTTTTTTCGCCGTCGCTAATTGAGCTTGAGCATTCGGAAGAAGAGCCTTTTGCATATATTGCGGACAGGAGAATATTCGACAAAGAACTATTTGGAGAAGCGTCGAGAGCGGGAGTCGAGAGTTTTTTGGGAAGTAAAGTATTGGACATCTTGAAAGAAAAAGATAGAATTTCGGTAAAATATTTACAGGAAGGTAGAGAATTACAAAAAAGCGCGAGATGTATTATTATTGCTTCCGGTGCCGATTTCTCTCTTCACCGAAAAACAGGTATCTCCGTGCCAGGCAACTTACTATGGGGAAATAAGGTAGAAGCGAGCGGAGGGAACGGTGATAGTTCTGTGGAAGTTTATATTTTGAATAAACCGGATTTAAGTTCTTTCGGCTGGATAATTCCTTTAAATGGTCATACCCAAATGGGAGTGCTTTCGGAGAGCAGTAGTCAGGAATCACTCCATAATCTTATATCCAAGAGTAATGGTAGATTTACCGTCGATATCGATAAGGTCGAAAAAGCTCCCATTGCTTGCGGTAATTCAAAGAGAATATTCGGTGGAAGGATAATCGCAGTAGGTGAGGCTGCAGGCCAGGTTAAAACAACAACCGGAGGAGGAATCTACTACGGCTTGATTGGAGCTTCCATAGCGAAGGAAATTCTTGTTAAGGCAGCTAAAGCGAATGATTTTTCCGCGAAGTTTCTCAGCCAGTATGAAAGTATCTGGAAAAGCAGAATGGGGGGCGAGATAAAAAACGGAATTATTGTTCGGAACTTAGCATCAAAAATGACTTCCCAAATGGTTGATAATTTTTTTGAATTCTTAAGCAAAAATCCATCGATAAAGGGAGAGTTAGAAGGAAGATTTCGCTTTGATTATCACAAAGATATTATTAAGACCGGAGTTAAATTTCTCATTGATAAGATGCCCGGTAAATTATTTTCGTTTGGTACTACTATTAAGTAGATAATAACGCTATTAACTCTTTCTCGTAAAGATTAAATTCTTTAGTTTTTCTAATTGTTTTTTGTTAAATTAAAAATCAAAAATCAAAAAGCAAAATGGTAAATTACGCTATCAGCTATCCGCTTTCCGCTAAACCCAACCCCACACACCATTTTTTAACATGTAGAAAATGTAGAACCTGTAGTTTTTTGTTTTTAATTCTATATGGACCACATGATCTACATGTGTAATTTTTCTTGTTTTTTTCTGCGGTTAGCCGTAAGCGGTGAGCCGAGAGCGATTTTTGACTTTCCATTTTGATTTTTGAATTCAGCAGCGAATATTCTTTAAATTTATCTTGTATGCCTCCTTTTTGAATATTAGTTATATACTTTTATTTCAATCAAAATTTTTGCGATGTCAGCCTCTTTGGAAGATTTGACGTCAATCGAAAGCCCCCTGCCTTCCATATATTTTTTCGCGTTTTTCAAAGTTGTTTTGATGTTTTCCGGTAAATCGCTTTTCACGACTGCTTCTACCGCTTTGTCACCAAAAATAAAACTAAGTTTGAAATAACCTTCGACAGGAACAAAAAAGAAAAGATTGCGTTTTTTCAGGAGTGTTTTTAGAAGCCAGCCGGATCTTACATTATAAAATTTCCAATCTTCGATTACTTTTCCGTACTCCGATGAGATATGTTTTTTGATTTCTTCCCAGAGATTATATGTTTTGCCCAGTGCAACTTTTAGCATTTTATCCGTAGGTTTTTTGTTTTTATCATCGAATATACTGGCTGACATTTTTCCTCCTTAAACAAAATGTTTATTATGAGGCATTATAACATTTTTTTTATTTTTTCAAAGGTGTTTTTAGCTGGTAGTGAGTAGGGAGCAGTTAGAAGTTAAGAAATATAAAACATTCGTGTAATTTGTGCTATTTGTTGTTTAACAAAGCTTTTTGCTGTTAGCTGAAAAACGGAAATTAAAAACTTTGTGTTCTTTGTGAGCTTTGTGTGAGAATTTTTTTTGTATTGTGAGTTGGGTTTTTAAGTAATATTATTTTTTTCTCTGTGTTCTCTGTGCTCTCTGTGCTATCTGTGTGAGATTCATTTGGGTGTGGTGTGGTTTTGTGGTTTAAACAGTCCTTGACAAATCGGAGATTTAGGTCTAAAATGAAAAGGCCGTAAAAATTTTTATCGGAGGTATGATATGGATAAATCGGCAGCTTTATTCGAGAAAATTAAAGAAAATAAGGTAATAGCTATTTTGGCTCCAAAGAACACTTCCGACTGCGTGAAGGCTTATGAAGTATTGCATCCACTCGGAGTCACTCTGGAGATTGTTTTCCGTTCAGAGATTGCATTCTCCGGTATAGGAGCCGTGCTTGATAAATATCCGGATGCGCTCATACTTGCCGGAACAGTTATGACCGAAAAAATAGCGGAACATGCCATCCGGCAGGGCGTTGCCGGTATAATATCCGCCGACTACATTCCCGAGGTGGTGGAAGTTTGCGTCAAGAACGATATAATGTGTGTTCCCGGCGGGTTGGGTGATGCGGGCAAACAGCTTGTCAGGAAAGCGGAATTGTATGGCTGCGAATTTTTAGAATTGAGAGAAAAATATCCTTACCAGTGGGTATATAAACTTTTTCCGACAGTTACGGAGACAAGTTCGTTTTTTGAAGTTGCAAAAGCGTGGAAAGGACCTTACAAGGGGTTAACTGTATTTTATACAGGTGGTGTCTCTGCGGCAAATCTCGCTGATATTCTGAAAAGTGACCCTGATGGAATATTTTGCGGTACTGCTTTGACGAAAGAAATCGACAATCCGAAAAAGATGGAAGAAGAAGCAAAAAAATGGCTCTCAATCGTGCATCCAATAATTTAATCAACCACAGAGGACACAGAGAGGAAAAACACACTGAGAACACAGAGATTTTATTTGTTGTTTTTTTACTCAATGATTTAGCAAGTCGGTAGTTGGAAGTTAGTAGTTGGTGTTTAAAAACTCAGAAAAACTACAAGTACTACATGTCCTACATGTAAAAAATTTTGGGGTTGTGGGGGATGTCTTAAACCAAAAAAATCCTGTTTATCCTGTTAATCCTGTCTGAATTTTTGTTCTTAGCGGTTTTACAGCAATTTTTTTTCAATAACGAATAACTTTTTTCTTGACAAATCCGGAATTAAGGTTATTTTTTTTAAATAATTTAAAAAATAAAATAAAAAGGAGCGGATGATGTTAAAAAATAAATACCGTTTACAGTTAAAACAAAAGATTAAATGGTCTGAGTTCTTTGGTGTCGCCTTCGTACTTTTCTGTATGATTTTTGTTTCGTTTTCTCTTTATGCAAAGCCTTCAGGCGGTCCCTACGGTCCGGTTCGCCAGAGGTATGATTTGCCGAAGGTAAAAGGTAAGATCTACTATGTCGCGCCCGATGGAAAGGCGGCGAATGACGGTGAGACGCTTGCCAGGCCGACAACACTTGAAAAAGCTATAGAGAAAGTGGTAACAGGTGATGCAATCGTTTTGCGCGGAGGTACTTACCGTACGGGTGAATTAATTTTGAACCAGGGAATTACAATGCAGCCCTATTTGGATGAAAAACCGGTTCTAAAAGGCACTTATGTCGCGACCAAGTGGCAGGACCTGTGGGGCGGATTATGGAAAACTTCCTGGACCCGTTTATTCCCTTCCAAACCTGATGATTGGTGGTGGCGTGATTGGGCTGGCAGAACAACACCGCTCCATCGTTTCAACAATGATATGGTGTTCGTTGATGGGAAATTTTTACAATCGGCTGGCTGGATAGACGAGGTTGACGAGAATTCGTATTTTATCGATTATGATACGAAAGAAGTTTATATTGGTACCGACCCGAAAGACCGTCTGGTGGAAATCACGGCTTTTAAAGGCGCTATTTACAGGACAACGGGAGATTGTCACGGCAAAACCTCGGACCGGAAAGGACCTGTAATCCGCGGAATCACTTTTACCCAGTATGCTAAGGACGGAATTTTTGTTGAAGGAATATTCCCTGAGGGTTTGTCCGATGAATCCAATCACGGAAAAGAAGTTATAGGGACGACTTTAGAACACTGTGAAATTTCCAACTGCTCACGGGTGGCTGCTAGACTCAGAGGAGATAGTCTGGTGCTGCGACATTGTAAGATTAGCAATACCAGCACGGAAGGCATTTACATCGAGGCCTCGAACGATGTTCTTCTGGAAAAGAACATCTTTACGAAGAACAATATCGAGAGGATTACTGGATATTACCCCTCTGCGGTTAAGATTTTTAATCAATCTTACCGTGTTACGTGCCGGGATAATCTGGTTATAGACCTTCCGTATTCGAACGGTATCTGGTATGATGTAGGCAATGTTGACGGTGTTTTTGTCGATAACTGGGTCCAGGATGTAGGCATCAGGAACAGGGAATTTTCAAGAGAACAATTCTGGCCAAGCGATAATGGATTCTTCTTCGAGATTTCGAAAGGAGCGATTTGCGCCGGAAACGTTTTCGTAAATTGCGACCAGGGTATTTTTGTTCTGAATAGTTCAAATGTTCAAATGTACAACAATACATTAGTAAACAGTACAGTAACCATCGGCAGGACTCCAAGGAGTCCCGAGACCGACCCTGTCTTCGGCTGGCATTCGAGTACAGGTCCGGGCGTTGAGAAACGGGACGGACATGTGTTTGTCAATAATCTTCTCGCAGGAGATGAAAAATATGGCAGACCGTTTTTTGTTACTTTTCAGACGCCATCATTGTGTAAAAAGCTCAGTAAGCCTCAGTTTAGTAAGCTTGATAATAACGTGTATGTTCGAACCCCGGGAACCAAGTCGGGAACATTGATGTTGTGGAGTCCGGCGAAGAATAAGGAATGTCAGTTGGAATTTGAATCACTGGAAGGTTTACGGAAAATCCATCCGAATTTTTCTGCCAACAGTCTGTATTTAAGCGATTATGACGGACCTTTATTTAAGGGCCGTGAAGTGGGTAATTGGGAGCTTTTGGAAGGATTTCCGGGAACAAAAGCGGCATCCAGACTTCCGCCTGAGATAATGAAACTTCTCGGAATTTCCGAAGAGGATGCTCCGTTTGTAGGTGCTTTCCCCCTGCTTCGGTGAGACTTTAAGTTTTAAATTGCTTATTTAATAAATTTTATCGTAAAGGGATACTGGTACTTTTTTCCCTGATGTGTTCTTGCTGTTGCTATTATAACTAACACAATATCGGCTACGCCGATAATAATAAGCAAAGGGATACCGATCAAAGCAAAACAGAGCAGACCGGCAACAGCCGCATAAATAGTCATTGAAATTTGGAAATTCATTGATTCTTTTCCTTGTTCGTCCACGAAAGCAAACTCATCTTTTTTAACAAGCCAGATAATTAGAGGAGCGATTATATGTCCTAAAGGTACGCCGAGGAACAGCGAAAGAGCGGACAAATGACAGAACATAGCCCAGGTGTTGGCTTGTTTGATTTTTTCTTTTGTCATCGATTTACCTCCCTTGAGTTTTTTAACTTTTGTTTCCGGCATAATTCATATTAATCGCAAAGATATTTCTGTCAAGAATTGGATTTCCGAAAAAGAAATTCATAGCCATGAGTCGAAAAAAGACGGATGACCGCAGACCGAATACAACCACGAACCAGGAGCTGCGAACCACGAACCAACTTCCAACTACTCTCTATTTTCTATTCACTATATCCTATCCGCTAAGCCGACTCATGGTTCGCAACTGGGGACTCGCGACTCGGTCGATTATTCAACCGACCCGCAGTATGCCTAATTCAGGTTTTTGGTTATTGTATACTTCTTTATATCGTCTGAATTTTTTATTTATTAATTTCATTTTTACCTCCGTTTGTTTACAAAGTTAGACGCAGATTTATCGGATATGTTTCAGGTTTATTTTGGTCGCAGATAAATACAGATTTTGTACCGTTAGACTGTTAGTCGGTTAGTCCGTTGGTCTATTTTTTTTACACGAAACCCGAAACTCCATTTTGCCACGAAGGCACCAAGGCATGAAGATTTAATATCGTTAGGACGTTAGGTAGCCAATTAGTTATTAGTAAATTGGTAAATTAGTCAATTAGTGAAAAATTTGTAAACTAATTCACCGATATACTGATCTTAACCAGGATCCAACGAACCAACTACTTGTTATTCTCTGGTCTCCGGTACCTGGTATCTGGTATCTAAACTATGACTGGTATCCGGTATCCAATTTTGACTGGTGATATGGTTCGTCTAAAACCCTAAAGAAAGTCTGGCAAACGGTCCAGAAAAAGTTTCGCCCGCGTAAATGTTATGATTATATCCCAGTCCGACATTAAATATAGAAAACGCGTAATTCAAAGAAGCCGAAAAATTATGAAAGTTAAGCGAACCGTACGACGAGTTTATGGTATAGAAATCCAGCATATAATTACCGGGAAGGCTAATCTGTAAATCAGCCCCATAGGAAAGTCGGGCTTCCTCGAGGGGTTCGATATAAAAAGCCCCTAAAAAAGGCGTTAGAGTAATATTATACACCGGATAAGAAATGCCCCCGTTTATCGAGTAAATAGTCAGAGTTTCGTCGCTTGAAAAGATATTTTGATAAAAACAATTGAAATGTAAATAATAAAGATTTCCGGAAATTTTTGCCGTAGCTCCGTAAGTATCTCTGATATCCTTACCCAGATAGGCAGCCTCGACTGAAGAATTAAGTGATGCGATTTTTCTCGGATGGTTATCCGTGTCTATCGAGCTGTAAACATCGACGTCTGAATCATTTGTATAAGTATAATCGGTATATTCTACAGTGGTTACGGGAACGGAAATTCCATTATAAAAATACCCGTATCCCCCTAAAAAGTTCAAATCATCATTATATATATGCTTTTCCTTATAATATCCTTTATTATGCACATAATCATATTCATGGTTATTTCTATCATCTTGCTTATAAACATGGTCATTCTTATCCTTATCTTTATTCTTATCGTTATCTTTCTCTTTTTTCTTTTCTTCCTTCTTTTCTACGACTTTCTCTTCTGTTTTTTTCTGCTCCTTTACAATCTTCTCTTTAACTATTTCAATACGGCTCTTTTCTTCAGGGGATTCTTCTTTCTTATTTTTTTCTTTTTCTTTCTCTTTCTCCTTTGTTTCGACTTTCTCTTCTACTTTTTCCTTCTCCTTTGTAATCTTCTCTTTGATTTCTTGAATAAAACTCTTTTCTTCGGTGGATTCCCCCTCTACGAACAATGGAAAGAAAGATAATAATGTGACCAGAATTACGAGATTTAAATTATTTTTCATTTTATCCTCCTTTATAAAATAAGACCCTGTGAACTCACTATCGGTTTCATTAATTAGCTACGAAGGCACCAAGACACGGAGATTTAATATTGTTAGATCGTTAGGTAGCCAATTTGTTATTAGTAAATTGGTAAATTAGTCAATTAGTGAAAAATTTGTAAACTGATTTACTGATACACTGATTCGAAGAATCTATTGACACTTTTCAAAGAAGGTTTGACCCTATTTATGCGTTTATGCATGTTAATCAATATATATTGAATTTCAATCCGATTATAATTCTGGGGTGCATATCCATGTTGGCAGTAGTTTCTCCGTCATATTTAGAAAGATAACACATTAGAAAATTATCAAGTTCTGCAGAACATCCTATCCTGTTTGAAAAATACCAATCAACACCTAATCCGGCAATTGTATAAAGGTAGTAAGAAGACCCCTCATAATCGCTGGCTCCATGATAATAAGTATGTAGCCTCAAAAAAATATAAGGTGTAACGTTGTTGTGTGGAAAGTATAGTAACCCTCTTATACCGCCATACAGGGAATAATTAATCGAAAATTCTTCGTAGGCGAAATCCAGCGTCCCAAATTTAACTCTGAAACCGAAATGGGCTGAGGGATTCAGGGTTAGATTCAAATCGTATCGTTTATACCATTCGGGATAATCCGGGGATACATTAGATAAAGAAATCTCAACTTTTGGCCTTGAGTACAAAGGTACAGTCAGCATCAAGAACAAGAGTGTAGAAATAACCGGAACGATAATTTTAAAATTTTCGAATTTATTCTTCTTGTCATTCATTTTTTACCCCCTTTTAAAGGTTTGTTCTATAATTATACAAAGTGCTTCTTTTTGCAAGGCAATTATAATCGTTTTTTCTATTTCGGTAAAATAAAATTATAAAATTTTGGTACGCAGGTTTACTAAAATGAATTCCCACAGGGAGGCACAGAGATAGGATGATTTTTTGTCTTCGGTTAGCGGTCAGCTTTTGTTGTTTACTAATTTACCAATTGACTGATTCACTAATTCCTGATTCGTAGAATCGCTGAGATTCAAAGAACAAGATGTGACCCCTTCACTTTCTCTAGGGTCAGAAACCGCTCTCGGTTTACCGCCTACGGCTCACCGCTTTAACACCCTACATCTCCCTATTTTTCTTCTAAATTTTTTTAGCGGGAAGAGAAAGGCGGTTAGCGGGCAGCATAATATATCCGTGTTTATCCGCGGCTAATTATATTGCTATTTATTTTGAAACTATCTCAGTATGACGAGTTTCTTTGTGTCTGCGGATTTTCCTGCCTCAATTCGATAGAAGTAGACCCCGGTTGGTAAGTCTTTCGATTCAAAAATAACCCTGTGCTCACCTGTGTTTACTTCTTTGTTTAATAATGTTGCAACTTCATTGCCGAGCAGATCAAAGACTTTTAGCGTCACGTTCTCCCGATGCAGCGCTAAAAAACAGATAGTTGTTGCAGCATTGAATGGATTGGGATAATTTTGCTTCAAGACGAAATTTTTGACAACATCTGGGTTGTCATTATCATCGACGCCGGTCGCCGGGTCCATTGGATGTTCTACGAAAAAATCCCAGACTGAATCGGTGGCTGAAACAGTACCTGTAGGCCAGGTATGGCCGCCTGTGGGTCTGGTGTATAAAAATATATCGGCGTTATGATTAAGAGCTGCCCATTTTCTAACCATGAGGTAAGAATTATTGATAATGGTATCCGGTACTGTATCGCAACCATTTATTTCGACCCAGATATCGATTACGTCTTCAACAGACGGATAAATAAATCCTTCAGAGCTTCCTTCATAAAGGCAAATATCGTCATTCAATGAATGTAAATGCATTATTGGTACAGCTCGAACCGGATTACATTCATCCAGCATCATTTGTCCTGCTGCTCCTGCGATAGCGGCAATTTTTTGAGATAATTCCGCTGCCAGACGGTATGCCATCATCGAGCCGTTGGAAAAACCTGTGGCAAATATTCTGGTTGGGTCGATGTTGTAGTTTGCCGTAAGTGTATCTATGAGTGCGGAAATGAATCCAACATCATCGATATTGTTCATCACTGCATAACCGCAACAGTAACCTGCATTCCAGCTTCTTGGACTTCCCAATCCCTCGGGATAAACAGCAATAAAATCATTCGCATCCGCTTTGTTGCTAAACCCGGTCTCAATCTCGAAGCCGGGGGCATAACCGTTGTAAGGATGTATAACCACAACAAGGGGTACAGCGGAAAGTCCATCATATGATGGAGGGACGTGCAAAAGATATGTTCTGTCGATACCATCATAATTCAGGGTGTCGTATTGTGCATAAGAGACCAAGGAAAAAAGAAATATATTTAATACGATTGTTCTACATAAACTCTTTTTCATCTTATTACCTCCTTAAATTTTTAAATTATTCCAATATTTGTTTTTTATCCTCTTTTTTGTCGTTTCTTGCCCTTTAACTTTTATATTGAAAATATATAGAGGAATCTGTTGTTGTCAACTTGAAAATTTAGCTGG
>Ga0315551_10002031_pt1 | contig 15065 bp, 10 predicted proteins | sample SalMarSW160290MG_FD_203678 | JGI IMG/M metagenome (GOLD analysis project Ga0315551, IMG submission 203678) | Salt marsh sediment microbial communities from the Plum Island Ecosystem LTER, Massachusetts, United States - Salt Marsh Sediment SW1602-90 ... | reverse complement strand
TTTCACCCTCCTACGGTGTATTTCCCGCTCATCGTTGATGAAGCGTTGATGATAGAGCCCACGGAAACGGAGAGCCTCGAGACACTGGATTCATTCGTGGCAGCCATGCGCCAGATCGCGGAGGAAGCGAAAACGGAGCCGGAACAGGTGCGCGGCGCCCCACGGACGACACCGGTGGGCAGGCTCGACGAGGTGGCGGCAGCACGGAAACCTGATCTCAAGTGGCAAGGATAGCACTGGGGGGCGTGTGAACCTTGTGGGGTGTTTTGCGGTGTGAGTGTGTAGAAGGGGACGCCTCATGCTTGATGATGCAGAGCTCGTGCCCAGGATCCAGAAGGGTGACCTGGATGCCTTCGAGGCTTTGTACCACAAGTACAAGAGCGAGCTGTACAGAACAGCGCTAGCCATCACCAGGGATCTCGGCACTGCGGAGGAGCTGCTTCAGGACTGCTTCCTCCGAGCCTACGATCACATCGACAGCGTTGATGGCTGCTCCTCTCTGAGGCCGTGGCTTCATCGTATCATCGTGAACTTGAGCTACAACTGGGCTGCGAAAAAACGGCTGCGGCTCGTCTCCCTGGAAGACGCCTTCGAGCGCCTGCTGTCGCTTCCGCGTAGCTCGCCGGAGCGGGCGCTTGAAAGGGAGGAGGTCTTGCAGGTGCTAGACGACGCGATCAGGTCTCTAAGCATGCCCAAACGTGTTGTGGTCGTTCTGTTCTACCTCCAGGGCTTCAGCCTAGTCGAGATTTCCTACGTTCTAGATTGCCCCGTGGGAACGGTCAAGTCACGCCTCCACAATGCTCGGGGGATTCTGAAGCGAAGACTGATCGCTGATTCACGGATATCTCGGGAAGCGGCCTACGAACTGCTGTCGTCGTGAGCTGGGACCGACATACTACGAGGTGCATGATGGACGACAACAGGAGAGATGAACTGGACGTGCTGGTGGAGAGGGCCCTGAAGGACTGGGCCTCCGAGAAAGCGCCTCCGAATCGGGTTTGGGACAACATAAGGTTCGGCCTTCAGGAGCGGGTCGAGCGGAGCCAGTCGAGACCAGATCGCGTGCGCCAGTGGTGGTCCGACGCGTGGTTGTGGGGGGCTGAGGTGCTCGCATCCGCGAGGATGATTGTGACACCCTCGCTATATTCCGGTGATCATGCATGGCCAGAACGTATCTTACTGATCGGGCCGTCTTCTGCCTCCCTGCGGTTGTTCATTCATCACTGATGTTGGAACGTTCTTCAGGCGTTGACTGGTAGGTGACATATCCTCAGTTGGCTCGTGGCCCTCGATCCGCGCCCTTGCCGGGTGGTGTCTCCCGTGTCCCTATCCAGGTTGGCCGTATCGACACGTGAACGACGTCGGTCGACGGGGTCTGGATGGACCATAACCGGCGGGAGAGAACGGTGAGCACCGGTTCGCTTCTAGAGGTCAAGGATCTCAGAACCCGGTTTCACACTCCCGACGGAATAGTCTGCGCTGTGAATGGGGTCTCCTTCTCGATGGACGAGGGGGAGACCCTTGGCATAGTCGGGGAAAGTGGGTGCGGCAAGAGCGTGACCGCGCTCTCCATCGTGCGTCTGGTACAAGAGCCCCCTGGGGAGATCACAAGCGGCCAAGTGCTCTTTCAGGGGCGCGATCTGCTCTCCGTTGGGACCCAGGAGATGAGCGAGATACGAGGTGCCAAGATAGGGGTAGTGTTTCAAGACCCCATGACATCCCTGAATCCAGTACTGACGATAGGGAAGCAGATAGCCGAGTCACTCGAGCTTCATCTGGACTTGAGTCCCGAGGGAGTGAAGAAGAGGACTATTGATCTCTTGCGCCTGGTGGGTATCCCAGAGGCGCAGGACCGAGTGAATGACTATCCGCATCACTTCAGCGGAGGGATGAGACAGAGAGCCATGATCGCGATGGCTCTTTCGTGCGACCCCTATCTGCTCATCGCTGATGAGCCAACCACAGCTTTGGACGTGACGATCCAGGCTCAGATAATAGATCTGGTGAAAAGGTTGAAGCAGGAAAGGGGGCTGGGGGTCCTCTGGATCACGCACGACCTTGGCATCATCGCTGGATTGGCGGACCGTGTGCTGGTGATGTATGCGGGGCACATAGTCGAAGCTGCAGAGGTCAAGGCCTTATACGGGGATCCTCGCCATCCATATACACTGGGGTTGCTAGCTTCTGTACCGCGGTTGGATGATGATGGGAGAAGCCCGTTGACGCCCATAGTCGGCACACCACCCGACCTACTGGATCTGTCGGGCGGATGCCCCTTCTTCCCGCGTTGCTCCTACTCCACCCAGCGTTGTGCGCACACCATGCCTGAGCCTCGGAAGGTAGGCGATGGTCATACTGTAGCCTGCTGGGTTGACGTGCCTCGGATGCCCATGATGGATGGGAGTGAGGAGAGGACTTCGGAATGGTCGCGGGACGCGGCCTAGAAAGGGCCCCTGAGAGGGTGTGGACCACGGCCGCCGGGCATAGACGAGAGCGCATTCAGAGCGATCGAGCCGCCGGGTCCTCCGTTGGTGCAGCCTGTTCGCGGTGCGGCCGGTGGCTGCTCTCGGTCCGATTCCTTGCACTCTGCGGCGTAACTTGACAAGACGCGGTCGATTGGATATATTTCACTCCGTTGAAGGCACGCCGCCCCTACTCCAAGGGTTCGTCTGGCGAATCGGGCACCTCTCGCGGGGGATGGGGTGGTAGACTGGCGAGGAGGCAAACAAAGTGGCTTTGCTTGAAGTGTGCAATCTCAAGACACGGTTCTATACCGACGACGGTGTTGTGCAGGCCGTGAATGGAGTGTCCTGGGACGTGACCGAGGGAGAGACTCTGAGCATCGTAGGAGAGAGCGGGTGCGGTAAGAGTGTCAGCGTACTCTCCATCCTACGTCTGATCCCGCAGCCTCCGGGCAAGATTGAGGCCGGCGAGGTCATGTTCGAAGGCCAGGACATGATGCAGTTGAGCGACGACAAGATGCGCTCCATCAGGGGCAACAAGATCGCCATGGTCTTCCAGGACCCCATGACCTCCCTGAACCCCGTTCTCACGATCAATTCTCAGATCAGTGAGGCGCTGATGCTGCACCTGCGTATGAACAAGAAGGAGGCCCGGGAGCGGACAGCAGAGTTGCTGAAGCTGGTGCAGATTCCTCAGGCCGAAGACCGACTCGATGACTATCCACATCAGTTCAGTGGTGGCATGAGACAGAGAGCCATGATCGCGATGGCCCTTTCCTGCAATCCTCAGATCTTGATCGCCGATGAGCCTACCACTGCCCTCGACGTGACCATCCAGGCCCAGATCATCGAGCTTGTGAAGGAGCTGAGGGATGAGATCGGCATGGCTATCATCTGGATTACCCACGACTTGGGCATAGTAGCGGGGATAGCGGACAGGGTGGCGGTCATGTATGCCGGCTTCATCATCGAGTCGGCCGACGTGAAGGACTTGTACGCCGATCCGCGTCATCCATATACCCTGGGACTCCTGGGCTCGGTACCTCGGTTGGACATGCACAAGAAGGAGAAGTTGACTCCCATTTACGGGTTGCCGCCGGACCTCATCGATCTGCCGACTGGTTGTCCATTTGCCCCTCGTTGTGATTATCGCATTGACCGCTGCGCGGAGCGGCCGGAGCTGCGAAGCGTGGCGCCCCGACACGAGGTGGCATGTTGGGTTGATATCAGTGAAGAGAGGAAGCGATAATGGCTGGCGAGAACAACGTATTGCTCGAAGTCAACAACCTGAAGATGTACTTCCCCATCAAGCGTGGAGTCTTCCAGAGGCGCGTCGGCGATATCAAGGCCGTTGACGACGTGAGTTTCTTCATTCGTCGCGGAGAGACCTTTGGCCTCGTGGGTGAGAGCGGGTGCGGGAAGACCACAGCGGGGCGCTGCATTCTCCAGCTATACCGTCCCACGGCTGGAGAGGTTATGTTCGAGGGGCAAAACCTGGTCGAGATGAAGGGGCAGAAGCTCCGTTCCATGCGGCGCGAGATGCAGATGATCTTCCAGGATCCCTATGCCTCGCTTAATCCCCGCATGACTGTGGGTAGCATCATCGGCGAACCACTCGAGGTGCACGGAATCGCCAAGGGCAAGCAGAAGCGAGAACGCGTGCAAGAACTGCTTCGGGTTGTGGGGCTCAACCCCTACTTCGTCAATCGCTATCCTCACGAGTTCAGCGGCGGCCAACGACAAAGAATCGGTGTGGCCAGGGCTCTGGCCCTGAACCCCAGCTTCATCGTTGCGGACGAGCCGATTTCAGCTTTGGACGTTTCCATTCAGGCGCAGATCATCAACATGCTGGAGGATCTACAGGCCGAGTTGGGGCTGACTTTCTTGTTCATCGCTCACGACCTCAGCGTGGTGCGGCACATCAGCAATCGCATAGCAGTCATGTATCTCGGCAAGATATTCGAGATTGCAGATCGCGCTGAACTCTACGACAACCCGCTGCAACCCTACACTCAGTCGCTACTGTCCGCTGTTCCTATCCCCGACCCGGTCGTGGAGGAGACCAGAAAGCGCATTATCCTCGTCGGCGACGTACCCAGCCCTGCGAACCCTCCTGTGGGCTGCAACTTCGTGACCAGGTGTCCGGTCAAGATGGATGTCTGTGAGGAGAAGGAGCCCGAATTCAAGGAGGTGTCGCACGACCACTGGGTGGCTTGCTGGCGAGTGAATTGAAGGAAAAGTGAACCCGAGGGGCACGAGACCGGTGTAGTATAGGGGGAGTTCAGGCGCCGAGTTGCGCCCGAGTCGTCCTGTGCTGTCGAGCGCATACCGGAAAGGACCATGACTTGATCTCGTACGTGCTCCGACGGTTACTGGTGCTGCCGGCGATCATACTCCTCGTCACCCTTATCCTCTTCTCCCTCATGTGGCAACTGCCGGTAGAGGTCCGCGCAAGGATCTACGTACCGACCACCAACAGGTTCCTCCTGCCCGACGAAGAAGCCGAGCTCGTTGAGAGAGCCATTCGCCTCCACGGTCTGGACCAGCCGTGGCCGGTCCAATACCTCAACTGGGTGCGTCTACTAGCTAGAGGCAACTGGGGCTACTCTCCCTACTGGCAGCAGCCGGTGCTGGAGGGCTTGCTCCAGCGCACACCAGCCACAGGGGAACTGGTATTGGCTTCCATGGTGCCCTGCGTTGCACTGTCTCTCACCTTGGGGAACATGGCGGCACGATATCGCAGCAGGTTCCCGGATCACCTTATCCGCGCCGCCACGTTCCTGGGCTGGGCGTTTCCATCCTTCATCCTGGGCCTGGTTCTGATGAACGTGTTCTACGCTTGGCTGCAATGGTTTCCCCCTGGACGTCTCAGCGTGTGGGCTGGCGCTATCCTTCACTCCGACCAGTTCCACAGCTACACCGGGATGTATACTGTGGACGCCTTGCTCAATCTGGACCTCAGGGTATTCTGGGATGCTATCAGGCATCTCGTTCTCCCGGCCGTCAGTCTAGCTCTTGCCGAGTGGGCCCTCTTGACCAGGATCATGCGCTCCTCGATGCTGGATGTGCTTCGGTGTGACTACGTGACCACTGCGAGAAGCAAGGGGGCCCCCGAGAGACAGGTGTTCAGTCGCCACGTGCGGCGTAACGCACTGTTGCCGGTCGTTTCCACTGGGGGGGTGGCCGTTTCGATGCTTATGAGCGGTGTTGTCGTCGTCGAGAGCGTCTTCAACATCAACGGTGTTGGGCGAGCTGCCGCAGAAGCCATGGCTGGCACCGACATCCCAGTGGCGGTGGGCTTCGCCGTATTCACCTGTGTGGTGACGGTCACGGCTAGCCTGGTCGCGGATGTGCTGTACGCTGTGGTGGACCCTCGAGTCAGGCTCTACTAGAGAGGACATCCCCGGCTAATGGCGAGAGTTGAGAGCGGCCACCACGAAGAACTCCGTAAGTGTTTGGCCCAGTTGGATCTCTATCAGCACTCCTTGAGGCTCGTGGGCCAGAAGCTGGTAGCAGATGCCGGGACGTCAACCACCGTCGTGTCGGACACACTGTATGAGAAGTCACTGCAACTGGGTGAAGACTGCTCGACGACCCTTCGCCGTCTGAAAGATCGTCTGGATGCGGAAGACCTCCGCCAGTGCGAATCGACTTTGGAGCGAGTGGATCAGGCGCTGAGCCGTGCGGGTCTGGCGAGAGAACACACGCTGCTCGTGGTCAATGTCTGGCGTGTGGTCGAGGCGGTGGAGCAGTTCCTGGGCATGGTCGCCGTGAGATACGGGTACACTACCCTATCTGACAGAATGACGGTGGTAGAGGAGGAGGCTGTCAAGGCGGGGGGTGTTCCGTTCGCTCCGAGCCTTGGATGGCGTGTGCAGGCCACGGGGGCAGGGAGGGAGGCGCTCAGGCCGGTGTCTATCCCTGCCTGGCGCGCCATTCCTCGGTGGCGCGCGAGAAGGTTGCTGAACCCTGGATTGTTGCTGGGGATAGTCATAGTACTGAGCTTCGTGGCCGTGGCCATCGCAGCGCCAATCATCGCACCTCCCGAGGGAGAAGACCCTTATACCATGCCCAGGTCCAGTTACCGAGTGGAGCCTGAGCCACCGCGTGCAGGGCACCCGCTGGGCACCACTGAGCAGAGTTTTGACGTGTTCTACGGGTTGGTGTGGGGCAGCCACATAGCCTTCCGCATAGGACTCTCCGTGACTGCGGCCAGGCTCGTCATTGGTCTGGCCGTAGGGCTCGTCTCCGGCTACTACGGTGGGTGGCTGGACGCTGTGATCATGAGAGTCACAGATGCTTTTCTGGCCTTCCCCATCGTGCCCGCTACGTTGGTCATGCTGGCCTTCTTTGGCCCCCTGGGGCTGGCAAGTCTTGCGGCTGGGAGTGGCGTCGATGCGATTATCGTGGTTTCACTCGTCCTTTTTGGCTGGATGCAGTATGCTCGCCTCGTGCGTGGAAATGTGTTGGCCGAGAGGTCCAAACAGTACGTAGAGGCGGCGGTGACCCTGGGGGCGCGTGGCCGACACATCATTCTGCGGCACATTCTGCCCAACATTCCGCAAGGGCTTTTTGTGCTGGCCGCCTCCGACGTCGGTGCCATGGTGGTACTAGGCGCCGTGTTCACATTCCTGGGCCTCTCAGGGCGTCGGGGGTTGGCTGATTGGGGGTGGATGCTCAACACGGGTCGCAACTGGATCATTGGCACGCCCTCCAACGCCTTCCAGTACTGGTACGCTTACCTCCCACCCATAGCGGCGATCATACTCTTCTCCGTGGGTTGGAGTCTCATCGGCGATGGATTGCGAGATGTCCTCGATCCCAGGGTGTAGCGCCCGCGTCGAGGAGGCCACCGGTGATGGCGCGAGGCTAGTCCCAAGCTCGAAGAGAGCGCACCGGGCAGGAGAGCCCACGGTGGAGGTGAGCCGCGCGGCCATCTATGCGGAGGCCAAGCTTCTGAGGATGCTGGCGCGTCGGAGTGCCCAGTCTAGAGCACCGGGATGTCCAGGCAACGAAAGACAGTGACCAGACTACAGACTCGAGAAGGCAAGCTATCATTCTTTCTGCTCATGCTGATGTTGCTCAGCATCACGTGGAGCATTGAACTGGCTGGCTGGGTCGAGGGACTGTATGTGGTCGAATGGTCTGCACTCTGCGGGCTCTTTCTGGGTTTTCTCATGACGAGACTTGATTGGCCCAGAGCGGTGAGTCACCTGACCAGCGTACTGCTCGGTGCGTTGGTAGCAGTGGCCGTGGTAGGCAGGTTCAGTGCTCCGAGCGTGGGCTGGCGAGATGGCGTGAGCGTGGTAGCGTACCACTTCGACGCGTGGCTCAGAGTGTTGCTGTCGGCTCGATCCGGCGCGGACTCCGTTACGTTCGTACTCCTAATGACCCTTGTGGGTTGGTGGATAGGATACGTGTGTGCGTGGATGGTGTTTGGGGCGCACCGCGTGTGGCAGGCACTGGCCGTCAGCGGAGGAGCCATGTTGCTGGTGGCGTACGGTAGTCCACCTGAGGTCGCTCCCTTCTTCGTGCTGTTCATCTTCTGCGCGTTGCTGCTGGCAGTGCGCCTCTACGTGTACACTCAGGAGGAGTCCTGGGACAGGCGTCCTGCCCGCTACGACCGTGATATCACCCTGCATTTCCTGCGTGACGGCGGTTTGCTGGTATTGGCGCTTCTGCTCGTCGTATGGGTCGTTCCCCTACTGTCGTCGAGCTCGGCTTTGTCAGACCTGTGGCTGAGCATTGAAGGGCCGTGGCAAGCAGCGGGGGATGAGTGGAACCGCCTCTTCTCTGGCGTCCTCGGGTACTCACGGGGCTACGAGAACGTGCCTTTTGGTCAGCGGCTGGCCCTCGGCGGACCCATCGATCTCGGGGAGGAGATTGTGATGTGGGTGGAGACGGAGGGTGCCCGGTACTGGAGGGGCATGGTGTACGAGCGCTACACCGGCAGAGGGTGGGAGAGCACAGATAACGAGACCGTGGTGGTCCCCGCGGGACGCGATCTGCCATTGGAGGATCGATATGAGATGCATCGGCTGGTCGAGCAGACCGTCGTGCCCAGTCTGTCAGGCGTGGCGCAGGTATTCCAGGTTGGGCAGCCGTTGATCATCAACCTGCCGACCGAGATCCGATACACGCTGGCGGATGCCGGTGCCAGCGGGACAGAAGATCCCTGGGCTGGAACCGCCTCGATCTCTCTGGTCAAGACTCGGGTGCCAGTCAGCGTTGAAAGACCCTACGTTGTGTTCTCTTCGACTTCCGTCGCCGATGTGGCGAGCCTCAGGGAAGCGGGTGGTGTTTATCCAGAATGGATCGGCGAGCGTTATCTTCAGCTTCCGCCAACCTTGCCTCAGCGCGTGAGGGATCTCGCGGAGGAGATAGCATCTCCCCACGAGAGCGCTTACGATAAGTCGGTGGCCATTCAGGACTACCTGCGGCGCACGATAGGGTATCGCGAGGATGTGCAGGCTCCTCCGGAGGGGCGAGACTCCGTTGACTATTTGCTCTTCGACAGTCAAGCGGGTTACTGCAACTACTACGCTTCGGCCATGGTGGTGATGGCGCGCTCTGTCGGCGTGCCAGCGCGGCTTGCCGTGGGATACGCAGGGGGCGAGCTGGATACCGACAGAGGGTGGTACGCAGTGCGCCAGCGCGACACTCACGCCTGGGTGGAGGTCTACTTCCCAGCCTACGGCTGGGTTGAGTTCGAGCCCACAGCGAACGAGGCAACGATCGTGCGGCCCGAAGGGGGCCCGGATGAAGCCTCAGAGGCAACGGGTGGAGAAACTGACTCGCAGCTAGAGCGTGACCTGGAAAGACTCAGGGGTGAGGAGGATGCAGTTCTAGGCGAAGGGTCAATGCCAGGTTTCACATCCAGGCGATCTTTCTCTCCCTGGCTTGCTGTCTTGGGCGCAGCAGCGTGCGGTGGCCTGGGCGTTGGTGCCTACTGGTACGCTAGATGGGGGAAGTCTGGGCCGACTTCCGAGATTGGAAGAGTATACGGGCGGATGTGCACATACGCCCGCCTCCTGGGAGTGACAGGGCACGTACACCACACGCCATACGAGTATGCGGCCCTCGTGGCGCAGCGACTACCCGGGTCTGCGCCGCAGGTGGGGCAAATCGCAGATCTCTTCGTGCGCGACCAATTCGCCCAAAGGGCAGTCAGCCCGGCAGACGAGCAGACCGCGAAGCAGGCGTGGGGGATTCTGCGGCCGTCCATGTTCAGGGCCCTGTTGCGGAGACTTCCCGAGTTGGTGAGATCCAGAGTGCATCGCCCATGGCGACTCACGCGATAGCGAGGGGTGCGCAAGGACTTGGCAGGCAATACGGCAGGTGCTAGCTCTAGCGGGGGCTTCTCTCGTGCTCTGAGAGCAGAGCTCAGACGCTGGTTGCCGTGGCTGATCATCGCCCTACTAGGGCTGGGCCCGCTATTCCTCTGTGCGTTGGTCGGGCCTGCGGAAGTGGGGGCTGGTCTTGGGCAGAAGGCAGCTCCTGACTGGAGTCGGGCTATGCCAGTCGGGTCCGATTTCTACGGCACCGACAGCGGTGCACCCCTTGTGGTTGATCAGGATCGACGGGTGCACCTGGTGTGGACTCTACGCCATAGCGCTCAGGATTACGACCTGCGCTACCTTCGGCTTGACGAAGAGGGGATGGCGGAGGAGGAGCACGGCCTGAATCTATCTCTCTTCCAACCCAGAAAGCTGCGGCTGGTGATGGACGAAAACGCGCGGATACATGCTTTCGTCCTGGCTTCCCCCGTGCAGGGTGATTATTCGAATCTGTATCACCTCGTTCTGACGGCGGATGGCCGTCTGGATAGTGGGCCGGACCTATTGTCATCGGGCCTGGACAACTGCTTCGAATACGATGTGGCGACGACGTCGTCGGGCATGATGCACGCATTCTGGACAGAGGGGACTGGTGCAGAGCGGGATCTGTACTATCTGTCCCTTGCGCCGGGAGTCGGTGCGTCCACCACGCCTCGAGTCGTGGCCCGTGGTGTTGCCCATCCTGTCGCTGCCGTCGGGCCCAACGACGCTCTACATCTGCTGTGGGAGGAGCCCGGCCGCAACGAGGATACAGCAGAGCTGTATCTTGCGGTGGTCACAGATGAGATCACCGAGTCTGTGTCAGGGCCGAAACTGCTGGATCTGCCCACGGGCAGCCGGTTCTTCAGGACAGGTCCGATTCTGGCCTTCGATCAGCTTTTTGGGTATCTGGTCTGGACGGTGGAATACCGGAGGGATCTGACGGCGCCGGCTATCTCGGAAGGCTGGTACGCCAGCTTCAGTCTCGGCTCTCCGTCAGACGTGTCCGCAAGGGCATTGCACTTGCCCGTGGAGGAGAAGCCGGACTATGTGGCGTACGATTCGCCACTCAGGTCGGAGTATCTTGTGCGCTCGATGGGGGACGAGGAGTACGGGAGTGAACGCCTGACGTATCCTTCGGCTCTGGGAGGACATCAGGAGGCTATGGTGACCTGCGGGATGACCATGTTGCGTGGGGTGTCCCTCGAGCACCAGATAGTCAACCTGATCTTCCGCGATGGAGGACTGCTGGGGTATCAGGTGGCCTGTAACACCACGCACTGGTCCAGGCTGTCCAACGTGGTGGCCGACCGAGATGGTGACCTGCATCTGAGCTGGGTGGAGGGATTGGAACCAGGACCAGGTGCTGTGTACTATGCTACTACCGTGCAGCAGATCAGGCAACGCGTTGATGGGCTGACGAGGGATGATGTTCTGTTCGCTGTTCTGAACACTACGTTCAGCGCCGTGGCGGGTGTGGCGGCCATACCTTTCGCCATACTGTGGGTCTTACCTTCCCTGGTGTGGGCGCTGATCGCGGGCCGCTTCCTGGGCGACAGAATGCAAGGCGCTACGGGCTATGCCGCGTTTGCCGTGACGATGTGTATCTACCAGGCCAGCAAGCTGTACTTCAGCCCTTCGTTGCTGGATTACGTGCCATTCTCTGTTTCCATCCCGTTCTTGTCGGCGGGGCTGTATACGTCCCTGAGAGTCGTGGTGCCAGTGGGCATTCTGGCTGCGTCCACAGTCGCTGCGCTGTACGCCATGATCCGGGCCGAGAGCAGGAGCCTGCTGGCGCTATCCCTGGTGTTCATCCTGATAGATGCTTTCTTGACCTTGATAATCTATGGCCCAGGTCTGGCTCTTGGCGGGTAGGCGGCGTGGTCTGGCAACGTCCCGCGGCTCGGTCTCAGTGGTGCGAAATCAAGCGCGGGGTCAAAGCCTCCATCGCGATACCGCGCCGAGCTGGGTTGCCTGGGGCAACTTGACAGCGCTCAAGTGCCGTGCTATAATCTTTTTACCCAGGGAGGGTGTGGACTGACGCTCAGCAGTCTCAGCGGCGCGAGGAGACGCGCTCATAGATGACCGACAATGGAGACGCCATCCCCAGGAACTGGTCATCTGGGACTCAGGCAGAGCCTCGTACGAGGGTACTGTCCGGTCTCTTCCCGTACTGGGATGAGTTACGCTACACCCTCTCTGGGGTTTATGCAGCCTGTGCTGACGCGCAGGGAGAGGAGGTGAGGACGCTCTGGGGACCGTGGCGTGGTAGCAGACGACACAACTCAAGATGCGACAAACCTTTCGATAGGGAGGAAAAAGATGTTTAGAGACAAGCGATGGTTACTATTGGCAAACGTGTTGATGGTGCTCGTGCTCGTCCTCACGGCTTGTGGCACGCCGGCTCCGGCAGCACCTCCTGAGGAGGAAGCTCCTCCTGAAGAGGCTCCGGAAGCGACCGAGCCGCCTGCGGAGGAGGAGCCGGAGGCGCCTGCGCCATCCATGGAGATCAAGAACCCCGATTCGTTCATCATGGCTACCATCGGTGGGCCAGACTCCCTGGATCCCAGCTACGAGTACGACACGGCAAGCTACGAGATCATCTTCAACGTCTACGAGGGCTTGCTGTTCTACAACCGCGAGGCCGTAGACGAGTTCGTGCCTGTGCTGGCCACCGGGATGCCGGAGGTGTCGGAGGACGCGAGCCAGTACGTCTTCGAGCTCCGTCAGGGGATCAAGTTCCACGAGGGTGGCGATTTGACGCCGTCGGACGTGGCCTACTCCTTCTGGCGGACGATGATCCAGGACCGCGCTGGCGGCCCGTCGTGGGTGGTGTTGGAGCCCCTCACTGGCGAGTACGCCATCGAGGACCTGGCGGCTGAGATGGGCGACGAGGCGGCCTGCGAGTTTGTGAAGGCCTCGGTGGTGCCTGATGACGAGAACTGGACCATCACGTTCAACCTGGCCAAGCCTTTTGGTGCCTTCTTGAACATCATCGCCAGCGGTTGGGGCGTGGCGATGGACAAGGAGTGGGTGGCCGAGATAGGCGGCTGGGATGGCGACTGCGCGACCTGGCGCGACTACAACGATCCCGAGGACGTGGAGAGTGAGCTGTACAGCGCCATGAACGGCACCGGCCCCTACAAGTTGGACCACTGGACGCCGGGCGAGGAGATCGTGGTGGTCCGCAACGACGACTACTGGGTGACCGAGCCGATCTGGGAAGGCATGCCCACTGGTCCTGCCACGATGGAGCGCGGCGTGTGGAAGTATGTGGACGAGTGGGGAACGCGGTACGCCATGTTTGAGGCTGGCGATGTGGACATGGTCTACGTCCCCAGGCAGTACGTCAGCCAGGCCGACCAGTTGGTGAAGGAGCAGTGGGACGCCATCGACATGTCGGATCCGAGTAAGATGACGATCCTCAATGAGAATGGCACAGCCCGATCCTTCATCCACCTGCCAGGCGTGAATTCGGCCGACGTGTTCTTCAACCAGGGCATCAGCGTCGAGGGCGGCAACCCGTACATCGGCAGCGGTGAGCTGGACGGCGACGGGATCCCTCCTGACTTCTTCTCGGATATCCACGTGCGGAAGGCCTTCAACTACTGCTTCGACTTCGACACCTTCCTCGAGGAAGCGTGGCTGGACGAGGCCATCCAGCGCAGAGGCCCCATCATCTCCGGTATCCTGGGCTTCAACCCGGATCAGGAGGTGCCCTCGTTCGATCTGGCCAAGTGTGAGGAGGAGTTCAAGCTGGCCTGGGACGGCGCGGTGTGGGACACCGGGTTCTACCTCATATCGACCTACAACAGTGGGAACGACCAAAGGCGTACTGCCGCGGAGATCATCGAGGCCAACGTGGAGAGCATCAATCCCAACTTCTCCATCTCCGTGCTGGACGTGCCTTGGGCGACCTACCTGGATGAGATGGTGGCCGGCCGGTTGCCGCTGTTCATCATTGGGTGGATCGAGGACTACCACCACCCGCACAACTGGGCGGTCCCGTACATGAGTTCCGCGGGCACCTGGGCTCAGTTCCAGAATCTGCCCCAGGAGCAGTACGACCGGTACGACGCCAAGATCGAGGAGTGCCTGGCGTTGCCGTTCGGGCCTGAGGCCGAGGCTTGCTACTTCGAGTTGCAGGCCATGGCCATGGACGATGTACTCGACATCTTCATGGCACAGTCCCTGGGTCGCAACTACCAGCAGCTCTGGGTGAAGGGATACTACGTGAACCCCATCTATCCTTCGCCCATGTGGCTGTACCGGTACTCCAAGGAGATGTAGCGTCAACGCGTATTAGGATCGACGGGCAAGGGCCGACTGCCGGCCCTTGCCCGTACTCACTTCGTACGTTTCGTCGGCGGAACAAGCGAGCCGGCACGACATGCCTTGTAGCCGATTGGCTTGGCACGGAAGCCGCAGCCGAACTGGGGCATCGGTGCGAAGCCACTCGGAAGCAGGCCTGCTTGGGAGTGCCGAGAGGTGAGCGGCCACTACCGAGGAAGGTTGCTCGACTCGCTGGCCTTGGTGCAAGTGGGAGGCCGGGTCTGTTTGCCGTCAAAGCAGCTTCTCATCGGAATGTGGCGGTGACGTGACGTTTTCTATCGTGGGTGGTGGAGAGGAGCCAGGTGAATCATGATAGCATACGTAGTACGCAGACTGATGATACTGCCGATCATCATCCTGGGAGTGACGATTCTCATCTTCGCGATGATGTCGTTTCTGGACCCCGGGCAGAGGGCGAGTCTGTACGTGGCTGCGATACCGAAGGGAGTGGGGGAGCTTGACGAGATCATCGAGAAGTATGGGTTGGATGACCCGATCCACGTGCAGTACTTCCGGTGGATGAACGGGGTAGTGCACGGTGATCTAGGTTTTTCGAAGACGGGGAAGGCGCCGGTACTGGATACGATCAAGCGGTACATTCCGGCGTCATTTGAGTTGGCGCTGTGGTCGGCTATTCCGCTGCTGTGGGTGGGGATACAGTTGGGTGTGATATCGGCGCTGAATCACAACAAGTTCATAGACCAGGTGATGCGGGTGTTTGCGATCATAGGATGGTCGTTTCCGACGTTTGTATTCGGGTTGCTGGTGTTGATGATCTTCTATGCGAAGCTACAGTGGTTTCCGGCGGGGAGGTTATCGGACTGGGCCAGCCAGGTAGTGCTGTCGGCGGAGTTCACGCGGTACACGGGGATGAACACGTTGGACGCGATACTGAACCTGAGGCTGGACATCTTCTGGGATGCGATGAGACACTTGATACTCCCGATCATCACGC
>Ga0315551_10002028_pt1 | contig 15069 bp, 10 predicted proteins | sample SalMarSW160290MG_FD_203678 | JGI IMG/M metagenome (GOLD analysis project Ga0315551, IMG submission 203678) | Salt marsh sediment microbial communities from the Plum Island Ecosystem LTER, Massachusetts, United States - Salt Marsh Sediment SW1602-90 ... | reverse complement strand
GGAAACCGTTGATAAGACTGCTACTTTCATATTATAGTGCTGGCCTTGGATTTTCCAGGCAATGATTAACAATATCATTTATCTTAGCAGTCCCAACACACATCACGCTATCTGCCCCTCCCCAATAAATCTTTAAAGTGCCGTCATCCTCAGGGACAGCCCCGCATGAAAAAACTACATTATGAACATAGCCAGTAATTTCATATGGTTCTTCAGGCTGCAATATCCAGTTATCACCTACGCCAATAATTCTGGAAGGATCACTCAAATCATGCAGTGCAACACCTAATCTATAAATATTACCATCCATTGTATGAAATACACCGTGATAAATGCTTAACCATCCATATTCTGTTTTTATTGGTGGTGCCCCCGGGCCAATCTTCACTTCATCCCAGTGGTAATGAGCAGGTTTCATTATCAATTTAGAATTCCCCCAAAATTTTAAATCCGGAGAATAAGATATCCATATTGACCAAGGAATCATTTGAGAGTGTGGCCTATCCAGGCAAACATATAATCCACTAAATTTTTCAGGGAAAATAACAATATTTCTATGATCAGATTCCGTTATTAGAGAGAACCTTTTAACTTTATTAAAATCTTTAGTTTTTGCAAGAGCTACACGAACTCCATATCTTGAATAAGCACTATAAGTAATCAAATATTCATCATCTATAAAAGTAATACGTGGGTCTTCAATTCCATATTCTTCATATTCTTTAAAAATCCCATCTTTTGAAGGAATCATGAACGGCTTTTTAGCTACTTTAAATTTAAATCCATCATTACTATCTGCTATACCAAGGATGCTACGTCCATTTCTTAAGTGTGAGCGAAAAATCATTATATATTTATTATTATATTTTGTTACAGCAGCATTAAGAACAGTTGCTACCGGGTAGGGGACATCATTTTTAGTTAATATTGGGTTCCTTTCATATCTTTTTATAATAGCCATTATATTCCTCTTAAAATAACTCCATTGGGATGCACTAATGGGGTCTCTTTGTCTCTCCTAGTTTTATAAAATCATACTCCCCTTTTTCATTTACATCTATACTTACAGTATCTCCTTCTTTATACTCTCCTTCCAGTATTTTGAGTGCCAGGGCATTCTGGATATCCTGCTGAATTGTCCTTTTCAATGGGCGGGCTCCGTAGACAGGATCATACCCTCTCTCTACCAATAATTTCTTTGCTTTAGTAGTCACTTTTATGTCTATCTTCTTGTTTTTCAGTCTTCTTCTCAGTTCGTCAAGCTGTAAGTCCAATATTTTAAAGATAACCTCCCTGGATAAGGGTTTAAATATTATGATTTCATCAATGCGGTTGAGAAACTCCGGCTTGAAGTGGTTTTCCATTATTTCCTTCACTCTTTTTTCCATCATCTTAAAATCCCGGCTGAGTTCTTTAATGACCTGGCTACCCAGATTTGAAGTCATGATAATGATTGTGTTTTTAAAATCGATTGTTCTTCCTTTTCCGTCTGTCAGCCTGCCATCATCCAGGATCTGAAGGAGAATGTTAAGTACGTCAGAGTGGGCTTTTTCTATTTCGTCCAGTAAAATAATCGAGAACGGCCTGCGCTTTACAGCCTCTGTAAGCTGGCCTCCCTCTTCATATCCAACATACCCAGGAGGAGCTCCTATAAGGCGGGATACTGTATGTTTTTCCATATATTCAGACATATCAAGCCTTACCACTGCCCTTTCATCATCAAAAAGAAATTCAGCCAGTGCCCTGGACAATTCCGTCTTTCCCACTCCTGTCGGCCCTAAAAATATAAACGATCCCAATGGGCGTGAAGCATCCTGGATTCCGGCCCTCGCTCTCCTCACTGTATCAGAAACAGCCCTCAAAGCATGATCCTGGCCAACAACTCTCCTTGCCAGGTTCTCTTCCATTTTAATAAGTTTCTCCACTTCTCCTTCAAGCATTTTTGAAACCGGAACTCCTGTCCATTTTGACACAATAAATGCAATATCCTCTTCATCCACTTCTTCCTTGAGCATTTTCCCCTTTTTCTGAATCTTTGCCAGATCACCTGCTGTTTTCTCCCTTTCTTTTTGTAATTCGATCAATTTGCCGTATCTGATCTCTGCGACCTTCTCCAAATCACCCCTTCTCTCTAGATTTTGCTCTTCAACCTTTAAGGCATCAGTCTCTTGTTTTAACCGCTTTATTTTATCAATCAACTCTTTTTCATGCTTCCATTGAGCTTTCATAATACTGCCTTTTTCTTTCAAATCAGCAAGTTCTCTATTCAATTTTTCTAATTTTCTTTTCACACTCCTGTCTTTTTCTTTCTTTAAAGCCTGCTTTTCAATCTCTAACTGGATAACCCGTCTCTCCAGTTCATCTATCTCTTCAGGCATGCTGTCGATTTCTATCCTGATACGTGAAGCTGCTTCATCAATTAAATCTATCGCCTTGTCAGGCAAATACCGACCGGTAATGTATCTGTTTGAAAGAGTAGCCGCTGCAATCAAAGCAGAATCTTTGATTTCAACACCGTGGTAAACGGCATACTTTTCCTTTACCCCTCTCAAAATAGATATTGTATCTTCAACAGAAGGCTCTCTCACATAAACCTGCTGAAATCTTCTTTCCAGGGCGGCATCCCGCTCAATATGCTTTTTATATTCATTGAGTGTAGTCGCACCAACACACCTCAACTCCCCTCTGGCCAGAGAAGGCTTGAGCATGTTTGATGCATCAGCAGCTCCCTCTGCGGCCCCTGCACCAATGATTGTATGGAGCTCGTCAATGAAAAGGATAATTTTCCCCTCTGCCTCTTTTATCTCTTTCAAAAAAGCCTTTAACCTGTCTTCAAATTCTCCTCGATATTTCGTTCCAGCGATTAATGCCCCAATATCCAGGGCTATAATCTTCTTGTTTTTCAAAGACTGTGGAACATCTCCATTAGCGATTCTCTGAGCTAATCCCTCGACAACAGCAGTTTTGCCGACTCCTGCTTCCCCAATTAAGACAGGATTATTTTTTGTTCTTCGTGAAAGGACTTGAATGACTCTTCTTATCTCATCTTCACGCCCAATTACCGGATCTAATTTCCCCTGCTTGGCCATTGCCGTGATATCCCGAGCATACCGGTCCAGCACCTGATATTTCCCCTCTGGCTGAGGGTCAGTAATTCGCTGTGTCCCTCTTATAGCCATTAGGGCCTTGAGGACAACATCTTCGCTAACTCCATTTTTCTTCAATATCTGGCTGGCTTCACTGCTCCCTTCTTTGAGAAGGGCAAGAAGTATATGCTCGGTCGAGACATATTCATCTTTGAGCTTAGACGCTTCTTTCATGGCACTATTTATTATATGCCGCAGCGTAGAAGAGAGATAAACTTCTCCCGGCCCTTCAACCTTTGGATGTTTTTCCAGTATTTTTTCAAGATCCAGGAGGACAGTGGAAGGGCTAATCCCAACTTTAACTAAAACCGAGTTAACAATATTCTCTTCTTGATTTAAAAACGCCCAGAGAAGATGTTCCGGCTTGACCTCCTGATGTCCAAGCTCTTCTGTCCTGGATTGGGCTAGCTGTAAAGCTTCTTGAGACATAATAGTAAATTTATCCCATCTCATTTTAATTATTCTCCTATCTATATTGATAAACTTCCATTTTTCTGCATATACATTATCCTCTTTTATTCTTCAAAATAATGACCGCTAACTATACTATAATATATATAAAAGAAAAGGAAAAATTCAAACCAGCACCAAGAGAATTTTCACAATTTAAAACTTTCATGAAATTCAGCATTATATTACTTTAAAAATTTTACAATAATTTTATTTTTCCTCTTGACAATTTAAATAAAAATGTTATTTTTTCCTTGAGGACACAAAATGGAAGAAATAGAAATTTCAAGCTGGTTAACACTGGATGCCATACAAGACTCAGCAGAAATTGTTGAAACTGTTGGAGACCTCCAACTAGGGCACAGAAAATATATATTCTGCGTGATAGAGGATGACTATCTTGAATTAGGCTACATTGACAATGCTTCCAACTTTTTAAGGCGTTATGAAGATAAAGAAGAATTTAAATCTGCCCTGACAGAACGAAAAGAAGAAATGGGAGAAATCCCCTACGATGAAGACCAAAGTTTAAACAATGATTTCGAAGACGATATTGATGAAGAGGATTATAACTCTAAGCAAGATACTGAAGATTTTTAACCTGAATAATCCAGGTTAATATACTTCCTCTTTTCGAGATGTCCTATAGCGCCAGTTCTTTCATTCCCTACAACCAATCCTAATTCAATTCCTGCATACTCCTCATTCTTTGGCTTTGTCCAGTTTTGCTTTCAACTCATTAAACAAATTTAGAGCATCTAAAGGTGTAAGAGAATCTATGCTGCGGTTCTCAATTTCTTCTTTTATATCCTCCAGAACCGCTTGCTCTTTGTCTTCTTGGAATAACAAAAATTGGGATTTATTCCTTCTTTTAGAAGAACGATACGCAATCTTTGGATGTCCTGAATCATCAAGTTCCTGTTTTTCCAGGTTAAAAAGAATTTCCTTGGCCCTGTCTATAACATTCCTGGGAATGCCTGCAAGTTTAGCAACATGAATACCATAGCTTTGATCGGATGCTCCAGGAACTATCTTTCTCAGGAAAATAATATCATCCTTATGCTCTTTTACAGAGACATGATAATTTTTCACGCGATTCAGAGTCAAAGCAAGCTCTGTTAACTCATGGTAATGAGTCGCAAAAAGAGTCTTTGCCCGTATATCTTCCTTTTCATGAAGATATTCAGTAATCGCCCAGGCTATGCTGATGCCGTCAAAAGTGCTCGTTCCTCTTCCCACTTCATCAAGCAGAATCAGGCTTTTTGAAGTGGAATTGTTTAATATGTTTGCCGTCTCCAGCATTTCCACCATGAAAGTTGACTGGCCAACGCTTAAAAGATCCATTGCTCCAATTCGAGTAAAAATGCGGTCCACGACACCTATCTCAGCCTCTTTTGCCGGAACAAAAGAACCCATCTGAGCAAGGATGCAGATGAGAGCCACCTGCCTTAAATAGGTAGATTTCCCACCCATGTTGGGTCCAGTGACGATCAGGATCTGTTCACCTTCTCTATCCAAATCTGTATCATTGGGGATAAAAGGCTCTTCATTGGTCATTTCAATAACAGGATGGCGCCCTCTTACAATTTTAATCCTGTCTTCATCATCTACATGCGGGCAGCAATAGTCTCGCTGTGAAGCAAGCTCGGCCAGGGAAGAAAACAAATCCAAAGAGGCAATATCAGAGGATACTTTCTGGAGTCTTGAGACTTCTCGTGATATTTTTTCTCTGACCTCAAGAAAAAGATCGTATTCTAATTTACAAATACTCTGCTCCGCATTGAGTACTTTCTCTTCATATTCTTTCAGTTCCGTTGTGATGAAACGTTCAGAGTTAACCAGGGTCTGCTTCCGGAAATAATCAGGAGGAACTGATGATAAATTCGGCTTTGTCACATCAATAAAATATCCAAACACTTTGTTATATCGAACTTTTAGAGAAGAAATGCCTGTTCTTTCCCTCTCTTTTTTTTCAAGAAGAGTAATAAATGATTTGCCTGAACGGCTTATCTTTCTTAGCTCATCCAGTTCGGAATTATATTCCTCTTTAATGATCCTCCCTTCAGTGAGCAGGAAAGCAGGTTCATCAAGGATAGCACGGTCAATCAATTCCACAATATCCCGGGCGTTATCCCACTTTTCATGAATTTTTTTTACTTTTTTTGACAGAAAAGACTCTATCAAGGATTGAATTTCCGGGAGATACAGGAGCGAATTCTTTAAACACACAAGGTCTCTTGCATTAGCAACCGCAAGGGAAATTTTTCCTGTGAGACGCTCGAGATCTAATATTACTTTCAGGCTCTCCCTCAATTCCTTGCGTGCAATTGTATTGTTGAGAAATTCTGCTACAGAATCCTGCCTCCCCTTAATTTCAGAACAATCCAGTAAAGGCTGAAGTAGACAGGACCTTATAAATCTTCCCCCCATAGAAGTAACCGTGAAATCGATAATATCCAAAAAAGAATCCTTCAGACGTCCATCCCTTAAATTTTTCAACAGTTCCAGGTTTTTTATCGTCGAAGTGTCAAGGATCATATTTTCATCCGACTGGATATAGGAAAGATTATTAATCAATGAAAGTGAATCTTTTCTTAACTTCTTAAGATAAAACAAGAGGGCTCCTGCTGATTCTACAGCAAAATGCTTATCAGCAAGGCCGAAACCGCCTAAAGACTTGACCCGGAAATGATCCTGTAAACAATTTTTTGCATGGTTAAGATCAAAAACCCAATCCTCCTGAGGACTCTTCAGAATAGATGCCATGCCATTCTTTGAAAGAATGTTATTGACACGTGCTTCCTGACTCTCTGGAAAAATGACCTCCCTTGGACAAACTTTAAAAAGCTCATCCACAATGTTCCTTTTTCCCTTCGGATCACTCTGGGCCGCTTTTAACTGGCCTGAGGCCAGATCAATAAGAGCCAATCCCCAGCCTTCATCCTGGAGGCAGAGACTCACAATATAAGTATTCTCCTTTGCTGTTTCCGGCTCTAATTCTATAGCTGTCCCTGGAGTTAAAACCTTAACCACATCCCTCTTAACCACACCCTTTGCTTTTTTCGGATCTTCAACCTGTTCACATATTGCAACCTTAAATCCATGCCTGAGAAGTTTGGCCAAATATGAATCAACTGCATGGTAAGGGACACCACACATAGGCACTTTCTGGCGGGAAGTCAATGCAATTTCTAATATTGGAGATGCAATTTTTGCATCCACATAGAACATTTCATAGAAATCTCCCAGCCGAAAAAACAACAGTGCATCCTTATAGTCTTTCTTGATGCGAAAATACTGCTCCATCATCGGAGTAGTAGAATTATTCTTTCCCATTTTCTCAAATCAACTATACTTTTTAAGCCGTGATTTTTCAAGAGTGTAAAATTGATCCTATACTTGTCCAAAAATTCACAACAAATTTACTTATATCAGCGTATTGTATACAATGGAATGGATGACTTGTTTCTGTGCTGGGTTTGCTCAATTCACACAGATATCCAGAAATCTTTATTTTATGAAAGAAGAATCTATATGTTTAAACGTTATATGCTGACTGTGTTTTTATCCATGCTTCTCTGTGCCTTTTTTACAGTATCTTTATACGCCCAGAAAGAGCAGGTTGATATTGAGGAACTTAAAAAAAATGCGCCGAAAGGCGGGGCAAGCTTCGAAGAAATCCTACTGCAGAGAAGGGAACTTGCTACAAGTTACAGCTATTTTGCCTCCGTCGGATTAAGCTACTCTTTTGGTTCTATCTTCAGCAACGTTGTGAATCCACGATTCGGAAATTGAGGAGGCGGGAGCATGATTATTATTAATTAACCTGAAAGGCAGATTATTTTGGCAAGACTCTACTGCTAAAATCCATCTAAATTCATCCAGAATGAAAGATAGACTTAAAGAAAAAAACAGCAGAAAATCCCTGAAAATTATCCATTCTTCCGCTCCCATAAGAATAAACGATATTGGAGGCTGGACAGACACATGGTTTTCCCGGGAAGGCAAGGTCCTGAATATGGCAGTCACACCCCGCACAGAGGTTCAAATCGAAGTGTTTGAAATCAGACCGAAAAAAACGGACCGAGTCCTGGTCCATGCAAAAAATTTCGGAGACACTTTTTATGTTGATCCTGAAAAACCATCTTTCACTCCTCATCCACTGCTGCAAGGAGCCATCAATTCGCTACCAGTACCAGAGGAACTTGAACTCGAAATCAGCATCAATTCTCCTGTTCCCCCCGGGTGCTCAACCGGAACATCTGCTGCAGTCTGTGTGGCTCTTCTCGGAGGGCTTGACCTTCTTACTCCTTACAGCCACTCTCCAGAAGAAATAGCCTCTTTAGCCCATAGTGTAGAAACAGATAAACTCGGGCTCCAGAGCGGGATCCAGGACCAGTTGTGTGCGGCCCATGGAGGTATATGCTTTATCAATATGTTCAGTTATCCAAAGGCCATTGTCTCAAAATTAGAACTCAACCCTAAGGTTAAATCGGATTTGAACAAGAGGCTCTGCCTAATATACCTGGGAACAGGACACATATCCTCAGCTCTCCATGAAGAAGTTATAGCTTTCCTTGAAGAACAGGGTTCTCAGTTCAAGAAAATCCAGCAGCTAAGAGAACTGGCCTGCAGGGCAAAGGATTGTCTACTCGAAGGAGACCTTAAGTCTTTTGGCGAGATAATGATCCAGAACAACGAATGCCAACGGTCTTTACATCCTGAGCTAATATGCCAGGATGCTGACTTTATAATAAGCCTTGCCAAAAAATGGGGTGCTGCCGGATGGAAGGTTAACGGAGCAGGAGGAAAAGGCGGTTCTTTGACTATTTTAACCAGCAAGGATGACCTTAAGAGGGCCAGAATGATTGAAGAAATAAAGTCTTTAAAAGGAAAAATAAAACCTATTCCGATTTCCCTGGCTGCCTCAGGGCTTAAGGTTTCCCAATCCGGTTTTCATTAATCAAAATCATACTATTTAAACTTTCTTGGAGGCTGGCGGTGCATTGTTGCCTGTTCATATGCGTATGCAATCCTTATAAGATCTGGCTCCCCGAACAGCTTCCCCACGATCTGCAGTCCAGCAGGCAGATTTTTATAAGTAAATCCCATCGGCACATTAAACGCCGGCAGCCCTGTGTGCGGCGGAATGAGCTGGCTGTTATCTCCGGCAGTGCTTTTGTAGTCACCTAGTCTTGTGGGAGGGTTATTCCATGTCGGATATACTATTACGTCGACTTTTTGTTCTTCCATTGCCTTTAATACTGCCTCCCGAAAAGCTATATTGCGGGGTTCATGATAGATGTCCTTGCATGCTGGCTCTTCCTGAAGGGGAACTTCCAATGCTTTATACAGCCTTTTTTTTATCCTTATCGAAAAAAGCCCAGAATTGTACACATCAAGCAGACTTTTAACAGGGGCATTTTCGCCAAGGGATGCAAAATACAGATTTATGTCATGACGAAACATATCACACCATAAGCTTCTAGAAAGCCTGCCAAAATCCTCAATGACAAAGGGGTCAATGATTTCGGCTCCCTGTGACTGCATATCAGCAAGAGCTTTTTCAAAAAGGGCAATGACTTCAGGGTCTGCTTTTGGCCTGTCTGTATAGAAACGAAAAACGCCTATCCTGACTCCCTGAAGACCTGTTTTATCGAGAAATTGTAAGTAATTATCCGGCAATTTCCCTCTACACATTTCTGTTATCGAGTCTGCAGAGTCATAGCCTGCTATCACTTCCAATATTCTCACGGCATCCTCGACCGTACGTGTTAGAGGTCCACCAATATCATTGCGTAAATAGAGAGGAATAATGCCGTCTCGGCTTGTAAGGCCCATTGTAGATCGAATTCCGACAAGGCAGCAGTGCGAAGCAGGCCCGCGGATTGAATTTCCCGTATCTGTGCCCATACCTACGGCTGCAAGGTTGGCAGCAACTGATGCCGCTGTGCCCCCGCTGGATCCAGCCGGAACCCGGCTCAGATCGTATGGATTTCGTGTTACTCCTCCGATGGAACTGACTGTTTCATAAGGGCTGAAAGCCCATTCTGCCATGTTCGACTTTGCCAGAACTATGGCGCCGGCCTCGCGAAGCTTTCTCACCTGGAAGGCATCATCCGGCGGCAGAAATCCTTTAAGCGCCTCAGACCCCGCCGTTGTCTGCAGGTCATGTGTTTCGTAATTATCCTTGACTATAACAGGAATCCCGTGCAACGGCCGCAGCCTGCCCGTTTGCCTGAATTCCTCATCAAGTTCATCGGCTCTCTTTAAGGCATTGGGATTAATGACAATGATGGAATTCAGTCTTTTCGGCTGGTCATACTTTTTAATGCGCTTTAAATAAGTCTCCACCAGTTCACGGGATGTGAGTTCCCCCTTCTGATACGCTTCATGGATATCTGCGATTGTGGCTTCGACAATATGAAAACCTTCTGGTTTTGACTTCTTATCTCTACCTGTTTTTTGACCGCATCCTACCATTAAAGCCAGCACGAAAAATGCCAAAAAAACGGGTCTCGATACAATCTCAGCTTTTATCATTCCAAAATCTCCATACTAATGATAACTTATTTGATTTCAATAAAATCTTCAATGGAAAACCACAGCACCTTCTGCAGAAACGTATCAATTTTTGAGGGAATTGTAAAGCCTAAGATTCCTGCCCTTTTCCCTCCACAGGCCACAAACTTCAGTTTGACAATGCGTCAGAGCTACTTTACTATATTTCATATAACGATGAATATCCCAAATGCTCTCACCTTAGTTAGAATAATTGCGATTCCTGTCCTTGTTGTGATTCTCCTTATTCAATTTGAAGGAAGAGAGCTTGCAGCTTTATTAGTTTTTGTCCTTGCAGCCCTAACCGATATGCTTGATGGATTCTGGGCAAGGCAAAAAAAACAGATAACAGTTTTAGGTCAGCTCTTAGACCCGATAGCAGATAAGCTGCTTATCACTTCAGCCTTAATCTGTCTTGTAGGATTAGGGACTGTACCGGCCTGGATGGCTGTCATAATCATAGGAAGGGAAATTTCAGTTACAGGATTCAGGGCTATCGCATCTTCTAAGAAAATCAGTATCCCTGCTTCCATACTGGGAAAAATCAAAATGAATACAGAAACCATCACAGTTGCCCTGTTGATACTTGGGAAAAGATATCTCGGAAATCTTTATTTCCTTTCACAAATAGGCCTCTGGCTGGTGATTGTTACAGCAGTCCTATCAGCTTTAGAATATTTTATTAAATTCGGTCCAAAAGTCCTCTCGAAGGACTAAAGTAAAACTAATATAAAAAGGAAGATACACTGCGAATTCTCTCAAATTTTATTAACCTGAATTATTCATTAAACCTGTGAATAATCCATGCTAACTAAAAAGCACAACTCATGACTGCATCCAAACAAAGGAGTGAAAATGCGTAATAAAATAATACAATCGAACATAATCACATGCATATTAATTCTCATGCTAGCTATTCCGCTGGCCGCCATAGATGAGAACATTCCTAATAAAACAGTAAATATTCCTATAGATTCATGGCTTGTACTCGGCCCATTTCCTATCCCTCTTCCAGCATTTAACAACGACATAAAAAGAAAATTTTCAGTTTCCGATCTTCTTAAATTTGACGAAGTCGATATATCTTTTCTTAAACCCAAAGCCAAAAGTGAACTGCACTGGCATGAAGGCAATCCTGTGCAGTGGAAAAATATTAAGGCAGGAGAAAAAGGTATCGTTCTTGCCGGGCTTCCTAACGAACCTTCCTCTGCTTACTTGGGATTTTATCTTGATGTTAAAAGATGGACAAGAGCAAAATTGTCCTTAAGAAGCCCCCAGGTACTCCGTATCTACCTTGACGGAAAACTCATCACAACTAAAGCCAAAGTCAACAAGAGCATAAAGGAAAAGGCCTCCTTTGAGGGAGAAAAAGTCACAGATTACTTAAAACTCGAAACCGGAAAACATCTTGTGATTGTAAAAACCGTATACGATCCGGAATCGAATTCAGACTGGGCCATCCAGGCATCCCTCTCATTCGATGAAAAATTTACTTCCCTTCCTCCAACCATAACCTTGTCTCCGGATGAAATAATGACAATTACACATCTTCTGGACGGTCCTAAAGCCGTCGGAATCTCCATATCTCCTGACGGCACAACAGCCGCCCTTTCAATAAAACAGACTCTTCCTCCAAGTAATGATACTGAAACCTGGATCGAAATGTACCGCGTGAGCGACGGATGCCTTCTCCAGACATACCGCGGAGGAACAAAAATATCAAGGATCAACTGGGCCCCGTGCGGAAAAAAATTCTCCTATACAACCCATGACAAAAAGAATGGAACAATATGGGTCGTTGACCTGGAAGCAGGTTCAACTATACCCCTCCTCAAAAACGTAAAAAATCTAGGGTTTCATGTATGGTCCCCTGACTCATGCTATATTATATATTCGGTAACAGAAATCGGAGAATCAGACATAGCCGGCGTCAAAAGATTCAAAAATATGGCCGACAGACAGCCCCAATGGAGAGACCGAAATTTTCTTTTCAGAGTCAGCACTCTGGACGGCATCCGTCAGAGACTAACAGCAGGAAAACTCACAACATCTTTCAACAGCATAAGCCCAGACGGGAAAAAACTCATATTCACACGCTCTGTGATAGATTATTCTGAGCGTCCCTATGAGAAAACCGAGCTCTACTCTATGGACTTTGAAACAATGGAAGCCAAACTTCTGTGGAAAGGAAAATGGTTTGGAAATGCCCAATGGTCTCCTGATGGGAAAAAACTACTTATTCTGGGAGGCCCGTCTCTATTTGGAAAGACAGGAATAAATGTTCCTAAGAACTTGATTCCGAATGAATACGACACACAGGCTTATTTGTTTGACCTGGAAACAAAAAAAGCAGAATCTATCACTAAAAATTTCAATCCATCTATAAACCGGGGAATCTGGAGTAAAACAGAAAATTACATTTATTTTATTACTACTGACCGTTCTTTCGTCCATCTCTACAAATATAAACTCAAGAAAAAAACATTTGAATTTATTGACTGCGGAGTCGAAGACATCGAGCAATTTAATCTAGCAGAGAAAAAGCCCAAAGCTGTTTATATAGGCTCAAGTGCCTCAATTCCTCAAAAGGCATATTTCATAGACCTGCAAAATAACAAATACCGCCTCTTTCAGGATCCGGGAAAGGACGATTTTTCAGATGTTAAGTTCGGGAAAGTAGAACGCTGGGCATTTAAAAATAGAAAAGGGATTGTAATAGAAGGCCGGGTGTATTATCCACCAGGATTTGATAAAAATAAAAAATATCCCTGCATCGTAAATTATTATGGAGGAACAAGTCCAATAACACGCAATTTTGGCGGGCGGTATCCCCTCAATTTATATACTGCACAAGGCTGTATCGTCTATGTACTCCAGCCAAGCGGAGCAACAGGATTCGGACAGGAATTCTCTGCTTTCCATGTGAATGACTGGGGAATCATTGTAGCAGATGAAATCATATACGGTGTAAATAAATTTCTGGCAGCTCATCCTTTTGTAGACACAACAAGATTAGGGTGCATCGGAGCTTCTTATGGAGGATTCATGACAATGTACCTGCTGACCCGGACCAATATCTTTTCCGCTGCCGTTGCCCATGCCGGCATCAGTTCTATATCCAGCTACTGGGGTGAAGGATACTGGGGATATTCCTACAGTGCCATAGCCTCTGCCAACAGTTTCCCATGGAACCGCAAGGATATCTACGTGCGACAGAGCCCTTTGTTCAATGCTGACAAGATCGCAACCCCTCTGCTTCTCCTGCACGGCTCGGTAGATACTAACGTCCCACCCGGCGAAAGCACTCAATTGTTCACCGCCCTCAAAATCCTTGGAAGAGAAGTGGAATATATCCAGATTTCTGATCAAAATCACCATATTATGACTTACAACAAGAGAATCCTCTGGACAAAGACCATTATGGCATGGTTTGATAGATGGCTTAAAAAGCAGCCCGAATGGTGGGATGACCTTTACCCAAACAAATAGTCCGGACTTATACGAAATGTGAAAATTTCCGATAATAGATTTGGAATCTAACGATCTTTTAAGCAGCGGCCTTGCAGGCCGAAGGCCGAGAAAACCTCTGCTTCAAAAGACATGACATGCCTCCTCGAAATTTGTAGATGACGATCGACCTAACATATATTATACAGCCGTTTTGCCTGTACAAATACGGCATTTATCGCTTCCTATTGCGGTGTCCTGATTGAGATAAAAAGGGAATAACGTATTGAATATAAACAGTTTTGTCCTGACCATCATCTTTTTACCGTCAGTGAGCTTGATCGTTATCTGTATGAAAAATGGAATTGATAGCTTTCTTGACGGGCAAAAACACTGGTATGTGAAACCAAATTAGATTAGATGTATATTGCCATGATAGGCAGAACATCTAACAATTATATGAAAAGAAACAATTTTAAAATTATTTATGAGAAGAAACCAATACGTGAACTTCCTTTATCCGCCAAGGTTAAGCTAGCTAATAAAATAAGGAGCAAAAGGTGGATCATTTTCTCTGCCATTTTTGGATACTTTATTCTACCATTAGCACCATTTAGCCAAGTAAAGCAAACCCATACAAATTTAGACAAACTTAAACAGACTAGATAAGTAATTCCCATTTGACATCATTTTTCCTTTTGATATAGATTATCTAAGAGCTTAGATGAAGGTAGCATAGGTGTTAAAAAAAGAGATCAAAATCAAGATGAACACATTAAAAGTTACAGGCGACCTTGCAGAAGTAGAGAAAATAAGAACTTTTTTAAGAGAAAATCTCCATGCATTGGATCTTTCGAATAACGCGTATTATCTGATCGAATTATCTCTTCTGGAGATATGCATAAATATCGTCAGGTATGCTTATCCTGAGGATATGGGTGAGATTTCTCTTACGATTTGGCAGCAGCAAGGAAGGCTATTTTTTGAAATACGGGATTGGGGGATTCCTTTTAATCCCAAAAAATCAAAAAAACCTGATATTGAGGAAATTATCATGAAAGGCAAAAAGGGTGGATTAGGAATCTTCATTTCGCGCAAACTTATGGATGGATTTGATTATAAGCGCGAAAATAAGCAAAATGTACTAACTATGTATAAAAGAATTAAAATTGATGGAGCTGAAACCTAAGAATCAGTATAAAACTTTATCCTCACCGAATTCCTTGATTCTCTTGTCGATTTCTTTGAGAATTAAGTCCCTACGAACAAGGACAGCGTTTATTTCTTTATCTGTTAGATATTCCCCAACAACATCTTTTATTGATTCGAAAGTCAAAGTCTTTAGTTTCTCGACAAAACCCTTGGGGAGCTCTTTCATGATCTTTGGCCCTTCTTTATGTTTTTCCGAGTAAATAAGCTTGTTTATGAATTTTTTAGAAGTCTGGAAACTGCGGGAGTGATCGAT
>Ga0315551_10002021_pt1 | contig 15116 bp, 14 predicted proteins | sample SalMarSW160290MG_FD_203678 | JGI IMG/M metagenome (GOLD analysis project Ga0315551, IMG submission 203678) | Salt marsh sediment microbial communities from the Plum Island Ecosystem LTER, Massachusetts, United States - Salt Marsh Sediment SW1602-90 ... | reverse complement strand
ATCGGAATGGGCACGCCGATGCCCACCGTCAGGCTGCACCCGTAGCCGACGACGCTCGTCCCCACCAGCCAGCGCGGGCTCATCTCTTTCAGATTGCCGATGACGGCCAGCGTCCCGGCCCCTTCGCGGGGGAGGCCCTTGTCGGTGCGGGGCACGCCCGGATTGTGCTGGGTGCCCTGCCAGGCTACGTAGCCGGTGCCGCCCCCCAGGAAGATGCGGGTGCCGATGCCGATGGTTTTATAGTACGGGTCGTTGAAGAGCGGCGAGAGCTGCCCCGCCGATGAATAGTTGGCGTTGCCCAGGCGCGGCTTGAGGATGCCCATGTAGGTATAGAGCGTCTTCTCCGACGTGTTCACGGCCACGTTGTAGTTCTGGTAGGCGTTGCGGACGTTGAAGAGCACCGCCTCGTTGAGGTCGCGGATGTTGAGCCAGGTCTCCAGACGCTTGCGGGGGTAGCAGTCCGTCCCGTAGGCGGTCGCCGAGAGCTTGACGTCCCTGCCGGCCACCAGCTCCTCGATGACGTGCCCGCCGCCGTAGTTGAACTCGCCGGGATGGATGCGGTTGCGCGGGTCGTCGTCGGGCAGGGCCCCCGCCCCCAGGAAGAGGTCGACGGCGGCGATACCCGTATAGGCCGGGACGTCGTTGAGGTAGGCGCGCCCGCCCCCCAGCTTGATACGCGGCCGGGTATGGCCGACATTGAAATAGGCGCCGGAGGAGCACATGATGCCGAAGGTGCCGGTGGTGACCACGTCCACCTCCCGGGCGGCCTTCTTGATACCTTTTTCGCGGGTGACCTGGATAATCTCCTCCGCGGTGAAGACCACGGCTTTACCCTGCTTGATTCTCTCGTTTATTTCCGCAATCGTCTTGGCCAATTCAGCGCCCCCTGACAGCCCCCCAGCCAAGAGGGGGGATTACATAACAGTCTAGCACGATACCCCGCCCCGATACAACAGGATTCGCGCCCCTTTTTAATGTTGACCTGATTAGTCAACAATAAAGATAATAGCATGGCGGTCGCGGCTTGTCAACGTTAGCGCGGCATCATCTGCCTGGCCTGCAGGTTTGCTACCCCTACCCCTATAAGCTATAATTAAAAGTGAAGCCTTTTCCCAGCGAGGAGATAACTTTGCTCAGAACCCACTCCTGCGGCGAACTCCGTAAAGAGCATATCGGCACCCGGGTAACCCTGGCCGGCTGGGTCAACCGCCGCCGTGACCACGGCGGTCTTGTTTTTATCGACCTGCGCGACCGGGACGGGCTGGTGCAGGCGGTCTTCAACCCGGAGACGGCCGGGGATGCCCTGAAAACCGCCGAGGAGATGCGCAGCGAGTACGTGGTGCAGCTTACCGGGGAGGTCGCCCGGCGTCCGGCGGGCACCGAGAACGCCAAGCTCCCCACCGGCGAAATCGAGGTCATCGTCAGCCAGGCGGAGATACTCAATACCGCCGCCACGCCGCCCTTCTACATCAACGAGGATGTCGAGGTGGACGAGGGCCTGCGCCTGAAGTACCGCTACCTCTACCTGCGGCGGGCCCGCATGAAGGACAACTTATTGTTGCGGCACCGCGTGGTGCGCTTCATGCACGATTACCTGGACGCCCGCGGCTTCGTTGAAGTGGAGACGCCCATCTTCGTCAAGAGCACGCCGGAAGGCGCCCGCGATTACCTGGTGCCATCCCGCCTGCACCCCGGCGAGTTCTACGCCCTGCCGCAGTCCCCGCAGCAGCTCAAGCAGCTCCTCATGGTCGCCGGGCTGGAGAAGTACTACCAGCTGGCCCGCTGCTTCCGTGACGAGGACAACCGCGCCGACCGGCAGCCGGAGCATACCCAGCTCGACGTCGAGATGAGCTTCGTCACCCAGGAAGATATCCTGCAGCTCATCGAGGGGCTTTATACCGCGCTGGTCGAGACCATAAAACCGGATTTGAAACTAATAAAACCCTTCCCGCGCCTGACCTATGCCCAGGCCATGGCGCGCTACGCCTCGGACAAGCCCGACCTGCGCTACGGCCTGGAGGTGGCCGACCTGACCGACATCGCCGCGCAGACGGAGTTCGGCATCTTCCAGAAGGCGATTGCCGGCGGCGGGAAGGTAAAGGGCATAGTGGCCCCCGGCTGCGGCGACTACAGCCGCTCCCAGCTGGATGAGCTTAATAAAATAGTGCTGAGCGCCGGGGCCAGGGGGCTGCTCACGGTGGCCCTCGGCTCTCCCGGCGGGCAGCTGGACGATTTGACTTTAGACACGGTGAAATCGGTGGCCACCCGCTTCATGACTATCGAGCAGGTGAAGGCCATGGCCGGCCGCTCCGGGGCTAACCCGGGCGACCTGATGCTCATCGTGGCCGGGGCCGGGGACGAGATTTACCCGGCGCTGGATATACTGCGCCGCGAGATGGCGCGCCGCCTCGACCTGGTTGACCCCGGCACGGTCGCCTTCGCCCTTATCGTCGATTTCCCGCTGCTGGCGCGCAATCCCGATACGGGCGGCCTGGAGGCGGTCAACAACCCCTTCACCCACCCCCGCGACGAGGATATTCCTCTGCTGGACAGCGCCCCGGAGCAAGTCCTCGGCAAGAACTATGACCTGGTCGGCAACGGCCTGGAACTGGCCAGCGGCAGCATCCGCATCCACCGGGCCGAGCTCCAGCGCCAGATATTAAAGATACTGGGCTACGACGATGCCAGCATCGAGCGGCTCTTCGGGCACATGCTGGAGGCCTTCGGCTACGGCGCGCCCCCGCACGGGGGGTTCGGCGCCGGCATCGACCGCACCATGATGGTGCTGACCGGCGAAGAGAATATCCGGGAGGTAACTGCCTTCCCCAAGACACAGGGCGCCCAGGATTTGACCTTCGGCGCGCCCTCGCCGGTATCGGAAGAGCAACTCAAGGAGTTGGGCATCCGCCGGCGCGAAGACTAGCCATCGGGAGGAAACTTGAAAGTTACCAGAGAGAAGATCGAGAACCGCCAGGCCTATCTCACCGTGGAGGTGGAGCCCGCCGAGATGGAAGCGGCCAAAGGGGACGCATACCGGCGCCTGGCGCAGCGGGCGGATATCCCCGGCTTCCGCAAGGGCAAGGCCCCGCGGGCGGTAGTAGAGCGGCACCTGGGTAAAGACCGGCTCCTGGAAGAGGCCGTGGAGCACCTGCTCCCCCAGGCCTACGAGCAGGCCGTCAAGGAGGGGGAAGTCGAGCCCTACGCCCGGCCGGAGGTGGAGGTGACCCAGCACGACCCGCTGGTCTTCAAGGCCGTGGTGCCGCTGGCGCCCACCGTGGCGCTGGGCGACTACCAGTCCGTCCGCATGGAGGCGGAAAAAGTTGACATAACCGACGAGAAAATAAACAATGTATTAGAAGAACTGCGTCACCAGCACGCCACCTGGGAGCCGGTGGAGCGGGCCCTGGACTACGGCGACCTGGCCGTCATCGACATCGACAGCACCGTCGGCGAGAAGCCCTTTATCAAGCGTATCGGCCTCCAGTACCAGGTGCAGCGCGACGCCATCTCCCCGGCGCCGGGCTTCGTGGGGCAGATTACCGGCATGAAGAAAGACGAGGAGAAAGAGTTTACTCTCACCTTCCCGGCCGACTACCCCGGCGACCCCGAGGTGGCCGGCAAGGAGGCCAGTTTCAAGGTCAAGCTCACCGAGATAAAAGAGGAGGAGCTGCCGCCCCTCGATGACAACCTGGCCGTGCAGGTATCGCCGGAGTTCAAGACGCTGGCCCGCCTCCGCGAGGAGGTGGTCAAGAGCCTCCAGCTGCGCGGCGAAGAGAACGCCCGCATGGAGTTCGAGGAGCGGGTCATCAACGCCGTCATCGACCAGTCTCAGGTGGAGTACCCGCCGGTGCTGGTGGTCATGGAGACGGAGCGTATCCTCAGCGAGCAGGCGCGCCAGCTCCAGGCGGCGGGGCGGGGGATGGACGACTATCTCCGCAGTATCAACAAGACCCCCGAGCAGCTCCAGGAGGAGCTACGGCCGGTGGCCAGCAAGAACGTGGCCGCCTCGCTGGTGCTGAGCCAGGTGGCCGAGGCGGAGCGAATCGAGGTCACCGAGGAGGACATCACCAACGGCATCCGCAACATGGCCAAGGGTGTCCCCGAGGAGCAGCGGGAAGAGATGGTCAGGATGCTGGATACCCCGCAGACCCGCCAGTCGCTCACCCAGTCCCTCAAGGCCCGCAAGACCATCGAGCGCCTCACCGAGATAGCCGCCGGCCCCGGCAGACCGGCCAAAAAGACCAAGAAAGAGACCGGGGGCAAGACCGCTAAAGCCAAAGCGGCTAAACCCCGTAAAACTACCAAGAAGGAGACCAAGGAGGAGGCAAAATGAACATAAATCCCGCAAGCGTCATACCGATGGTAATCGAGAGCGGCACCCGGGGGGAGCGCGCCTTCGATATCTACTCGCTCCTGCTCCGGGAGCGCATCGTTATGCTGGGTACGCCCATCAACGACTCGGTGGCCAACGTCATCATCGCCCAGCTGCTCTACCTGGAGCGCGAGGAGCCCGATAAGGACATCAGCCTCTATATCCACTCGCCCGGCGGCGTCATCAGCGCCGGTCTGGCCATCTACGATACGATGCAGCTCATCCGCCCCGACGTTTCCACCATCTGCGTGGGCCTGGCGGCCAGCATGGGCACGGTGCTCCTCTGCGCCGGGGCCAAGGGCAAGCGCTACGCCCTCCCCAACGCCACCATCCACATGCACCAGGCCATGGGCGGCGCCCAGGGGCAGGCCTCCGATATCGTCATCGCCGCCCGCGAGATAACCCGCCAGCAGGACACCATCAAGGATATCATCGTCAAGCATACCGGCCAGCCGCTGGACAAGGTCACCCACGATACCGACCGCGACTTCTACCTGAACCCGGTGCAGGCGGTGGAGTATGGCATCGTCGACGAGGTGCTCCATAAGCCCGCCGACGATAAAGAGAAAAAAGAGAAGAAGTAGGCCCGGCTTCCGGCTTCTTCAGGGCTTAATCATTCAGGGGGATAAAGGGAAAAAGAAAGAGGGGCTTTCCGCCCCTCTTAAAATCCTGCTAAGAATAATCTACTCGCGGCAATCGGGGCAGGTGTCATAGTCGGAAAGCGGCGTCCCGGAGAGCTCGGCGATATATTCAATCTGCTTCTGCGGCGCCCAGTAGTTGCCGCAGACGGGGCACTTCTTGAGGGCGAACTGCATCCGGTTGTGCGGCCAGACTATCGTCCTCACGCCGCCCTTGTCGGTGAGGGTGATGGCGCCGGTGGGGCAGGAATAGGCGCAGGAGCCGCAGCCGATGCAGGCCGCCGAGAAGTCCTCGTTGAAGGGCGTGGTCATTTCCCTGTCCACGCCGCGCCGGGCCAGCGAGATGGCGGCCACCCCGACGACCTCCTCGCAGGTGCGCACGCAGTTGGCGCAGAGGATGCATTTGTTGTTGCCGCTCTGCTTCTCGAAGCGCGTCCGGGTGACGCCGGCGGCCGCGGCCATATCGCGGATGACCTCCGATTCCGGGCAGCGCGCCAGCAGCAGCTCCAGGAGCACCCGGCGGATGCCCTTCACCCGCTCGGTATCGGTCGCAACGGTGAGCCCTTCTTCCACCTGGTAGATGCAGGAGGTCACCAGCCGCTCGCGGCCTTTGGCCGTCTTTATCTCAACCAGGCAGAGGCGGCAGGCGCCGTAAGGGGCCACGGCCTCGTTCTCGCAGAGGGTGGGGATATGGATGTTGTGCAGGCGGGCGGCAGCCAGGATGGTGGTGCCCTCTTCGGCCTGAATCTTGCGTCCGTTTATCGTCAGTTTCACCATTTTCATCGTATCCTTACTTCTTTTTGGCCGCCCCGAGCTTGCAGACGCCGGCGGGGCACTTTTTGTCCCTGATGTGCGCCACGTATTCGGCCCGGAAGTGGCGCAGCGTGCTCAGGACGGGGTTGGGGGCCTGCTGGCCCAGGGCGCAGAGGGCGGCGGCCTGGAGCGTGGCGGAGAGCTCTTCCAGCAGCTTGAGGTCGCTGACCTTGCCCCGGCCCTCGGTAATGCGGGTGAGGATGGCCTTCATCTGCTGCAGGCCCTCACGGCAGGGCAGGCACTTGCCGCAGGACTCCCCTTCCAGGAAGGTGACAAAATACTTGGCGACATCCACCATGCAGGTCTTGTCGTCCATGACAATCATGCCGCCGGAGCCCATCATCGAGCCGGCCTTGGTCAGCTCGTCGAAGTCCACCTTCAGGTCGAGGAGGCTCTCGGGGATGACGCCGCCGGAGGGCCCGCCGGTCTGGACGGCCTTGAAGGCGCGCCCTTTGGGGATGCCTCCGCCCAGGTCGAAGATAATCTCCCGCAGGGTGATGCCCATAGGCACCTCGACCAGGCCGGTATTGACGATATTGCCCACCAGCGAGAATATCTTGGTGCCCTTGCTGCCGGCGGTGCCGATGCGGGCATACCAGTCGGCGCCGTTATTGATAATCATGGGCACGTTGGCCCAGGTCTCCACGTTATTGAGGTTGGTCGGCCGCCCCCAGAGGCCCTGCTCCGAGGTGTGGATGTACTTGGCCCGCGGCTCGCCGACCCTGCCCTCCAGCGATGCCATCAGGGCGGTGGACTCGCCGCAGATAAAGGCGCCGCCGCCGCGCTGTATTTTAATGCTGAAATCGAAACCGGAGCCCAGTATATCCTTGCCCAGCAGGCCCAGCTTTTCGGCGGCCTCGATGGCGGCGGCCACGTGGCGCACCGCCAGGGGGTACTCGTTGCGGATATAGACGTAGCCCTCGTGGGCGCCGATGGCGTAGGCCCCGATAATCATCCCCTCCAGGAAGCTGTGCGGGTTGCCCTCGGCCAGGCTGCGGTCCATGTAGGCGCCGGGGTCGCCCTCATCGGCGTTGCAGATGACGTATTTAATGTCTCCTTTAGCGCTGCGGGTGCTCTGCCACTTATCGGCGGTGGGGAAGCCGCCGCCGCCGCGCCCGCGCAGGCCCGCCTTCTTGACCTCGGCGATGATGGCCTCCGACGACATGCTGAGGGCCTTGGCCAGGGCGGCGTAGCCGCCGACGGCCAGATAGTCCTCGATGGAGGTGGGGTCGATGGAGCCGTTGTTGCCGAAGACAAGGCGCTTCTGGAGCTTGTAGAAGGGCACGTCGTGCTCTTTGATAATCTTTTGGCCGGAGGCCCGGTCGGTATAAAGCAGCCTCTCGACGGGGTTGCCCTTGCCGACGGTCTCGGTCAGTATCTCCGGCACGTCCTTGACCCGGACGCGCTGGTAGAAGATGCCCTGCGGCTGGATGACCACCAGCGGCCCGCGCTCGCAGAAGCCGTGGCAGCCGGTGGCACGAACGTCCACCTTGGCCCCCAGCTTCTGCTTACCGATTTCCGCCTGGAAGGCGGCGGTGACGGCCTGGCAGCCGTGGGCGTGGCAGCCCGTCCCGTTGCAGACGGTGACGACGGTCTTGTTGGGGTCGCGCTGGCCGGTTATTTGGTTTCTCAGGGTCTCCAGTTCACCCGGGGATTTCAGTTTTGCCACTGGTGACTCCCTCCGCTCTTAGTTATATTCCTTGAGCACGGCGGCGACGCCCTCCGGCGTCATCTCGCCGTGATAGTCTTCTCCGACGATGACCATCGGCCCCAGGGCGCAGGCGCCGACGCAGTTGACCGTCTCCAGGGTGAACCTGAGGTCTTTGGTGGTCTGGCCGGTCTTGATTTTGAGGGCCTTCTCGATGCTCTCCAGCACCTTGTCGGCGCCGCGGACGTGACAGGCCGTGCCCATGCAGACGTTGATGAGGTGGCGGCCGCGCGGCGTGAGGCTGAACGCCTTGAAGAAGGTGGCCACCCCGTAGACGCGGCTCAGCGGCACGCCCAGCCCCTTACCGGCCTCCTCCAGCGCCTCCTTGGGCAAGTAGCCTATCTCCGCCTGGATATCCTGGAGGATGTCCACCAGCCGGGACTCGTCGTGCTGATGCTTTTTAAGTACCTGGTTAACCTTTTCTTTTTGCTTTTCTGGTGCCATTTTTCGCCTTCTCCAGTAGCTTTTTATATTCCAGCTCCACGCGTTTCTGAATTTGAGCGATGATGTCGTCGCTGAGGTGGCGGAACCGCCCCTGCTGCTTGAGGTAATCTTTGACCGGGCGTAATTTGGGTAAGTCCAGGCTCATCTTGTACTTTCCGTCGATTACCTCGTAGAGGGGGAAAATCCCCGTCGTCACGGCCAGCCTGCCCAGCCGGATAACGGTATCGGTGGGGCTGCGCCAGCCGGTGGGACAGACCGAGAGGATGTGCACGTAGGCCGGCCCCGGCGTGTTGACCGCCTTCCTGACCTTGTCCATCAGGTCGAAGGGGTAGCTGTGGCAGGCGGTGGCCACGTAGGGGATGTTATGGGCGGCGGCAATCTCCGGCATGTTCTTCTTCCAGCTGAACTGGCCGAAGCTCTGCTTCCCGGCGGGGGAGGTGGTGGTGGACGCCCCGAACGGGGTGGCCGAGGAGCGCTGGACGCCGGTGTTCATGTAGGCCTCGTTATCAAAGCAGAGATAAGTGAAATCGTGGCCCCTCTCCAGCGCCCCGGAGAGGGCCTGCAGGCCGATATCGCTGGTGGCGCCGTCGCCGCCCATGGCCACCACCTTGATATTTTCGGGGAGGGCCACGCCCTTGCGCCGCATGGCCTTGAAGCCCGCCTCGATACCGGAGGCCACGGCCGCCGTGTTCTCGAAGAGGGTGTGTATCCAGGGCACCTCCCAGGTGGTGTAGGGAATCTGGGAGGCGACGATTTCCATGCAGCCGGTGGCGTTGGCCACGACCACGTTGGTATCGATGGCCTTCATGGCCAGCCGCACCGCCAGGGCCTCGCCGCAGCCGATGCAGGCGCGGTGGCCGGGGGCGAATTTCTCCTGTTTCGGTACCAGCTTTGGTACGTAAACGGCGTATTTTTCCATTATTCCCTCACCCCGTATATCTCGTATTCGTTGGGGCTGCCCTTGCGGGCGACCTCGATACCCCGGTTGACGATTTCCTTGAAGCCGGAGACGGTGATATCCCGCCCGCCGAGCCCGGCGATAAAGCTGACGATTTTAGGGCGCTTCGTCTGGTTATAGAGGGCGGCCTTGACCTCGGAGGCCACGGCGCCGCCCGGCCCGCCGAAGGAGATGGCCCGGTCGAGGACGACGAGGATATCGCAGTCTTTCACGGCGGCGCGGAACTCCTCGAAGGGGAAGGGGCGCCACAGTCGCAGGCGTATCTGGCCGACGCTCTGGCCTTCGTTGCAGAGCTCGTCGACGGCCACGGCGGCCGTCTCGCTGAAGCTGCCCATGGTGAGCAGGATGACTTTAGCGCCCTCGGTGCGGTACTGCTCCACCGGCCGGTACTGCCGCCCGAAGGCCTTATTATATTCGTTCCAGACCTCGATGACTACCTCTTTGGAGTCTCTTATATTGACTTCCTGCGCCCATTTCGTCTCGGTGTAAATCACCGGCGGGGCGAAATCGCCCATGGCCACGGGACGGTCGGGATTAAGAGGCAGGGGGTACTTGATGGGCGGCAGGAACTTGTCGACTTCCGCCTGGTCGGGGTAGATAATGGGCTCGATAACGTGGCTCAGGTTGAACCCGTCGAGGTGAACCATGACCGGCAGCAGCACCCGCTTGTCCTCGGCCATGCGGAAGGCGCAGATAACGTTGTCCACGGCCTCCTGGCCGTTCTCGACAACTATCTGTATCCAGCCCACGTCGCGGACGGCCATCATGTCGGAGTGGTCGCCCCAGACGCTCAAAGGCGCCGAGAGGGCCCGGTTGGCCACCGTCATCACCATGGGCAGGCGCATGTTCGATGGAATGTAGAGCACCTCGTGCATCAGCTCCAGCCCCTGGCCGGCGGTGGCGGTGAAGGTGCGGGCACCCACGGCCGCCGAGCCGACGCAGGCGCTCATCGCCGAGTGCTCCGATTCCACCGGGATGTACTCGGCGTCCAGCTCCCCGTTGGCGACGAGCTCCGCCAGGTGCTCGACGATGTGGGTCTGCGGGGTAATGGGGTAGGCCGCCACGACATCGGCGTTGGCCAGCTTGACCGCATCGGCGATGGCGATGGATACCTCGATGCCTACTCGCGTCGTCATTTATTCCTCCTCCTCGACCATCGTTATCACCCGGGGCCAGCATTCGCGGGCGCAGATGCCGCAGCCCTTGCAGTAGTCCATGTCGGCCTCGAAGGTGCCATCGTCGTTCTGCCCGATGCAGCCTTCCGGGCAAAACAAAGCGCAGATGCCGCATTTAATGCATTTCTTAAAATCATAGGTCGGCCGCTGCGAGCGCCAGGCGCCGGTCTTGTACTGCCGGGCGCTGCCGGGCTCGGTGACGATGCAGCCCAGCTCCAGGTCCTTCCAGGTGAGTTCGCTTTCGGATTTTGCCATCTACTGCTCCTCGATTTTCACTTCGTCGTAGGCCGTCTGCATGGCGGTGATATTACGCTCGCCCAGCCGGCCGAAGCGTTTTTCCAGCGGCGCCTTGACAGATTCTTTATCGACGACTTCGGTGACCTTAATAACGGCGCCGAGCATGGTAGTATTGACGATGGGCACGCCCAGCTTCTCGCGGGCGATTTTTGTGGCGTTGACCGTGGCTACCGGGTTCTTGATGCCGAACTCCTTGCGTATCTCGTCGGCGGTCTTGCGGGTATTGATGATGACCTTGCCGTCCTTCTTCAGGCCCGAGGTGACGTTGACGATGGAGAGCAGGCCGGGGTCGAGGACGACGACGTAATCGGGGTCGGTAATATCGGCCCGGATGCGTACCGGCGATTGGCTATCGATGCGGTTGAAGGCCTGCACCGGGGCCCCGCGGCGCTCCGGCCCGAAGCTGGGGAAGGCCTGGCCGAACTTGCCCTCGCCGATGGCCCCCTGGGCCAGAATCTCCGCCGAGGTGACGGCCCCCTGGCCGCCCCGCCCGTGCCACCTGATTTCCATGAGGCTATTTGCTTTCGTCATATATAACTCCGTAACTACCAGAAGCGCCCCTGGAGCGACTTGAACGCTCGCGCCCGGCTCCGGAGGCCGGTGCTCTATCCACCTGAGCTACAGGGGCAATCGTTAAATTTTACTATAAAATCTCCAATCTTGACAACCTGTGGGGTTAGATAGAATGCGGACTAGGCGTAGCGCAGGATGAGGAGGAGGTGCGAGATGGCTACGACGATAATCATGGGCGGCAGGGCTAACTTGATGAACCGCCCCCAGGAGATGGGATAGCCCTCCTTGGCGGAGACCGAGGTGCCCACCACGTTGGCGGAGGCGCCGATGGGGGTGGCGTTGCCGCCCAGGTCGGTGCCCAGGGCCAGCGTCCAGGCCAGCGTCGGCAGGCTCATCCCGCCCACCAGGGCCAGCTCCTTGACGACGGGCACCATGGTGGCGGCGAAGGGTATGTTGTCCACCACCGCCGAGGCGAAGGCGGATATCCAGAGGATAAAGGGTATGGCCACGGTAATATTGCCGCCGGAGGCATCGCCGATGAAGCGGGCAATCATCTCCAGGATGCCGGTCTCCTCAAGCCCGCCGACGGCGATGAAAAGCCCCAGGAAAAAGACCAGGGTCTGCCAGTTGACGGCCTTAAAGACCGCTTTCACGTTCTTTAAATCGACCAGTAGCGTCAGGATGGCGGCGATGACGCCGATGATGGCCACCGAGAGCCCCGTCTCGGCGTGGGTGACGATGAGGACGACGATGACGATAAAGATGCCGGAAACGATATAAAAGAGGCGGCGGTCGGTAATGGCGGCGGAAGGCACCGGGCAGACCTTCATGATTTCGGCGGGGCTGGTGTCCTGCTTGAGACTGCGGCGGAAGATGAAATAGAAATAGCCGATGGTGAAAATCATGCCGACCCAGGCGATGAGGCCGGTGTTGACGACGAAATCGAAGAAGTTATAGCCCAGGGCGGTGCCGATGATGATATTGGGGGGGTCGCCGCTCATGGTGGCGGCGCCGCCGGTATTGGCGGCGAATATCTCGGCCACGATGACCGGCACCGGGTCGAACTTGAGGAGCCGCGCCAGCTCGATGGTCACCAGGCTCAGGAAGAGGAGCACCGTGATACTATCGATGAACATGGAGAGAAAGCCGGAGATGAGCATGAAGGAAATGAGCAGCGGGATGACCCGGCAGCCCACCAGCCGCGCCGCAAAGAGGCAGATCCAGCGGAAAAAGCCCACCCGCTCCATGCCGGCCACCATGACCATCATCCCGCCGATGAAGATGATGGTCTGCCAGTTGACGCCGTAGGACTCGACGTGCTGGCTGCCGGGGAACCAGAAGGTAACATCGCCCAGCTGCGCCAGGTTGAGGACGTGCCAGACCGATTCGATACTCTGCATCACCCCCAGGAAGACGACGAATATCATCAGCGCGCCACCGATAAGGGCCGGGATATAGCGGGGTATTTTATCGCTGATGATGACGCCGAGCATTACGGCGAAGATGATTATGGCCAGAATTTGACTGAGTTCCATAGTCTACGAGCGCAATCCCGGGAACCGGTAGAATAGGTCTATTGTATCAGGTACGGCTCGTCACGGGCAAATATTGACATTTCCGAGGTACGGCCCTTAAAGTAAGGGGTAGCGGTATGGTTGAAGCGTATCTGGTCTGGCTCAAGCTGGTCGTCTGCATACTGGTTATCCTGGTGGCCGGTCGCAATGTCGCCAGGTACGGGGATGTCATCTCCGACCGCACCGGCATCGGCCAGGTATGGATGGGCGTCATCGCCATATCGGTGATTACCTCCCTGCCCGAGCTGTTCACCGGCATCAGCTCCGTCACCATCGTCAGCGCCCCGAATTTGACCATAGGCAATCTCCTCGGGGCCAATGCCTTCAATCTCTTCAACCTGGCCGCCCTCGATATCGTCTACCGCCACGGCTCCATAATATCCCAGGCCAGCCCGGCGCACCGGCTCACCGGCCGTTTCAGCCTGGGCCTGGTAATCCTGGTGGGCATCTTCATCTTCATCAGTGTCCGCTTCTCCGCCATGTCTCTGGGCTGGATAGGCTGGTACACCCCCGTCATCATCCTTTTTTATCTGGTGGCGGTGTGGCGGATATTCAAGTTCGAAAAGAAGCAGCAGAAGGTGGAACCCATCAGCCTCTACCCGGAGGCCCTGCCCATGAAGAGGGTCTATATCTATTTCGTTATATCGGCGGCGTTCATCATCGGCGCCGGCATCTGGCTGGCCACCATCGGCGACGAGATTGCGGCGGCCACGGGCTGGGGGCAGAGCTTCGTCGGTACGCTTTTTCTGGCCTTTACCACCACTCTGCCGGAAATCACGGTCTCTTTCACGGCCATGCGTCTCGGGGCCATCGATATGGCCGTGGCCAACCTCATCGGCTCCAACCTGTTCAACCTGACGATAATCCCTGTCATCGACCTGATTTACACCCGCGGCCCCATCCTGGCGGAGGTATCCGAGGGCAACGTCGTCACGGCGGCGGCCGTGGCCGTGATGTCCATCCTCTTCCTGGCCGGTCTGCGTTTCCGCCCGCGGCGGTTCCTGCGCCTGAGCTGGTTCAACGTGAGCCTGATAATACTCTTCCTGGTCAGTGCCTATCTCAGTTTCGTCCTGGCCTGAACTGGTGCTATAATCAATCCGGAAACACTGTCCCGAACCAATAACGCCAACCTGGCGTACCGGAAAGGAAAGCAGTCTTGCCGAAACTTGCGGCGGTTATCCTGGTAGGCGGCCCGGGGACACGGCTCCAGCCGCTCACCGACGAGCGGCCCAAGCCGATGGTGCCGGTGCTTAACCGGCCCTTCCTGGAGCACACCATCGCCTACCTGCGGCACTACGGCATCGAGGATATTGTCCTCACGCTGAGCTACCTTCCCGACGCCATCCGGGGCTATTTCGGCGACGGCGGTAAGTTCGGCGTACGCCTCGCCTACTGCCTGGAAGAGGAGCCGCGGGGCACGGCCGGGGCGGTCAAGAACGCCGAGGCATACTGCGGGAGCACCTTTTTCGTCCTCAACGGCGATGTCTTTACCGACCTCAACCTGGCCGACATGCTGGCCCGGCACCGCGCCCGCAGGGCGGCCGCCACCATCTCGCTGAGCTGGGTGGCCGACCCCAGCGCCTTCGGCGTGGTGGAGACGGACGAAAACGACCGCGTCAGGGCCTTCATCGAGAAACCACCGCGGCACGAGGCGACCACCCAGTGGATTAACGCCGGCACCTACATCCTGGAGCCGGAGGTGCTGGAGCACGTGCCGGAAGGCCACTATATGTTCGAGAAAGGGCTTTTCCCCGCCCTGCTGGAGATGGGCAGACCCGTCTACAGCTACCCCTTCCGGGGCTACTGGCTGGACATGGGCACCCCGGCCAAGTATTTCGCCCTCAACGCCGACCTGCTGCAGGGCCGCACGCGGAGCCCGCTGCTCAAGGACATACCCGGCGACGGCATTATCCGCGGCGCCGGCAGCACTATCCACCCGTCGGCGGTGCTCAAAGCGCCGGTAATCTTCGGGGAGGGCTGCCGTATCGGCAAGGGCGCCCGGCTGGAAAACGCCATCCTCTGGGACGCCGTGTCCGTCGCCGAGGGGGCCCGGCTGCACAGCTGCATCGTAAGCTCCCGCAGCCGCATCGCCGGAGATGAGGAAATCGAAGGCCTGGTGATAACGCCGCAAAAGCGCCGGCCGCTAACACTATAGAACCAAGGAGATGCCATGACCGAAGCCAAAACCGGGGCGAAGGCGACCGCCAAGAACGCCAAGATCGGGACGATAAAATTCCGCTGCCAGTGGTGCCAGCAGGAGAGGCCCCTGGAGGATATGGTGAGTCTTACCAGATTCTCGCCGGTCATCATCGTCTGCCGCAGCTGCGCCCGAAAAATACACTGAGCCAGCCGGCTCTGAACGTCCTTAGAATAAAGGACGGGGGAGGAAGCCATGGCCGAGGAGCTGGGAAAGATAGAAAAACCGGCGGTGGAGGACTTTAAGAAGGGACGCAAGCTCTTTTTCGTCCCCCTGATTTACCGCACCGAGGACTCGCCGGAGGAATACCTGGCCATCTTCGCCAGATACTGGGAGCAGGTGGCCGCCCAGATATCCGAGCTGGGCGCCAAGCTGGGCCGGGTCAAACGTATCTACCACGAGCTCGTCCCCGCCGCCGGCGACGAAG
>Ga0315551_10002019_pt1 | contig 15121 bp, 16 predicted proteins | sample SalMarSW160290MG_FD_203678 | JGI IMG/M metagenome (GOLD analysis project Ga0315551, IMG submission 203678) | Salt marsh sediment microbial communities from the Plum Island Ecosystem LTER, Massachusetts, United States - Salt Marsh Sediment SW1602-90 ... | reverse complement strand
CGGAGACGGTGCCAGCAGGGAAACAAGCACGGAGGGCATCAAGGGGGGTAAAATCGGAGCTGAGCTTGCCCTCCACATTGGTGACCAGGTGCATAACATGGGAGTAGCGTTCTACCTCCATAAGCTCGCTGACTTTTACCGTCCCCGGCAGGCTTACCCGCCCGATATCGTTGCGCCCGAGGTCAACCAGCATTATATGCTCGGCTCTTTCCTTCTCGTCACTGCGGAGCTCTTTCTCCAGACGTTCGTCTTCAAGTTTGGTCTTTCCCCGCGGGCGTGTCCCGGCCAGGGGGCGGGTGGTCACCGTGCCATCCACCGCTCTCACCAGAATCTCAGGGGATGAGCCAATAATCTGGAAGTCCTTTAAGTCCAGGAAGAACATGTAGGGCGAGGGATTGATACGCCGCAGGGCTTGATAGATATTTAAGGGGTGGGCGTTAGTGCGCCGGCTCAGGCGCTGTGAAAGCACAATCTGGATGGCTTCGCCAGCGATGATATATTGTCTTGCCTTGTCGACACTGGCTTCAAATTCCTCCCTGGTAAAATTTGAATGGATTTCAGCAGGCTCTGCTGGCATATCTGGTGTCGTTATGGGCTGGGCAAGGGGCTGCTCCAGTCTATTGGCTAGGTCATCTATCTTCCGAACTGCTGCCCGATAAGTGCTATCGGCGTCACCATCGGGGCGAGCCAGGCTGACGATTTTAATCTTATTAGTAGCGTGGTCAAAGATGAGAAGGCTGTCAGCGAACATGAAAACTGACTCGGGCAGAGCCAGGGGGTCGGAGTCGGGGGAGGGGAGTTCCTCCAGGCGGCGCACCGCTTCGTAGGCAAGGTAGCCCACGGCGCCACCGCAAAAATCAGGCAACCCGCTTGCCGGCACCAGCTTGTGCTTAGCTAACTCCTCGGCGACGAGGCTGAGGGGGTCAGCTTTATCTCCCTCCCTGGTGCTGATAACCCGGTAGGGCTCAGTGCCGATGAAGCTGTAGCGTGCCACATGTTGGCCACCTTCAGCGCTCTCCAGAAGGAAGGAATAACCGCCGACTTTTACCTTCAAGAAGGCAGAGACCGGTGTATCCGTATCGGCCGCAATCTCGCGGTAGATGGGCACCAGGTTTCCCTGGTTTCTCAGCTCTCTAAATTCTTCTAATGTGGGATGGTACATGGGAAGTTTTAGCCTCCTTCTCCGACCAAAAATAAACCTCTCGCCTATAGGGGCGAGAGGTTAGTCCTTCGCGGTGCCACCCTAATTGATTACTATTTGGCAACCATCTCTTTCAGGTACGGTCCTTCATTGGTGAAGGGCGATACCCTGGGCTCTGCTAACGGTACCCCTTCCGGCAAAGCCTACTCATCCTTCTCTGAAGGACTTTCGGTTTGCAGCTCCCGAGTCCATTCAGTCCCTGCGCTAGCGCCGGCTCACACCCTTTCCCGGCTCTCTGAGCTCCGCTTTGAGACCTACTAGTCTCGTTCTCAGCCTTTACTTTCTATTCAATTAAGTGAAGTTTAGCCGATTATCGGCTTTTTGTCAAGTGAGAGAAATCATTGACTTTACCCTTAATTAGTGCTATATCTAGTTCAATGTCAAAAAGGAGGGTTGAACAATGCCTAAAGCAGAAGGTAAAACGAGCACGGGTCTGGAGCCAAATGTGGCTGGATTACTGTGCTACGTGGGGTGGTGGATAAGCGGGCTGGTATTTCTGCTCCTGGAAAAAGACAACAAGTTCGTGCGCTTTCACGCTATACAGGCTATAACCGTCTTTGGTGCCATTAACCTAGCCTACGTCATCCTTTTCGCCATACCGGTTATTGGCTGGATGTTCGGCTGGATACTATGGGTGCTCGGCTTTGTCCTGTGGATAGTACTAATGATAAGGGCTTACCAGGGCGATAAGCTTAAGATGCCCTGGGCCGGTAACTTTGCTGAGAAACAAGCTGGCTGAGCAATCGGCCAAATAAGTGAGAGAGAGGAAGCAAATTGAAAAGGATCTTGTCATTGGTGCTAGTAGTGGCTATGGTGCTGGGTTGTATTAGCCTTATTGCCTGTGGTGGGGGAGGAGAAGGGGGAGGGGAGGCACCACCGTCTAACGACGGAACAACTCCTCCAGGGCAAGAAGAGGAAGAAGAGCCACCGCCGTCAGGTGAAACATTAAGCGATATTCTGGGGCGGGGGACAGGCATAACCTCGATGAAATACGATATGCTGTTAACCGCTCCCGGAATGCCAACGATGACTACGAAGATATGGATGGAGCGGAACAAGATGCGAACCGAGACGACCGAGCAGGGCGAGACTATAATTATGCTGATAGACTATGATGCTGGGGTCATGTATATGTATATGCCGGATGAAAACATGGCGATGCAAATATCTTTCGACCAGGCGACAACATCGGCTCTGGAGGATGCTCAGGCTATCGCCGGCTATGACTACACTGTTATTGGCACCGAGACCATGGATGGTAAAGTTTGTATGGTGGTTGAATATAGCTATGGTGGGGTATCGGCAAAGGCGTGGATATGGAAAGAGCACGGCTTCCCTATTCGAACAGAGGTGACGACAGCCGAAGGTACGACTATCACCGAGTTTAAAAACATAGATTTTGCTGATATCCCTGACAGCATGTTTGAGTTGCCAGCGGGTGTCGAGGTAATGGAGTTCTGACACGCAGGCTGGTGGTTAAAAGCTTGCCATTGGTAGATGAGTAAATTTATAGATAAATTAAGTCTGGTTTCGCAGGCCGGGCTCCAGCCCATGGGGTTCAGGGCGGCGCAAGGGGTGCCACAGAAGCCCAGGATGCTGCTGGTTGCCTCTCTGGTTCAGGTTGATGTTGACCGTTTGGCTGATGGTGTGGCTGGGGCTGACGCCGGGCTGTTACAAATCCCAAAACCGAGTTCGGGGGTTAAAGCCCTTAAACAAGTATGCCAGGCGGTGCCTGATATTCCCTGGGGTGGCTGGCTGAAAGAAATCAGCAGGGGAGGGGTAGGGAAGATGGTGGAGGCGGGCTGCGATTTTGTCGTTTTCCCGGCAGCCAGCGCCTCGCTGGAAATACTTCAGGATAAAAAGCTGGGTAAAATACTGGAGGTCGAGCCATCGCTCGAGCTGGGTTTACTAAAGGCAATCGATGACCTGCCGATAGATGCGGTGCTCGTTGCCGGTGAACAGGGGAAGGAGCATTTTCTCACCTGGCATCACCTTATGCTGTTTCGGCGTTGCGCTAACCTTTTGACTAAACCCTTGCTGGTCTCGGTGCCGTCAGAGGTGGCCGCCGGTGAGCTTCAGGCTCTGTGGGAAGCCGGGGTGGGTGGTGTGGTGGTGGAGGCAGTAGAGGAATTGACGAAATTACGCCAGGTGATTGATAAATTGACCTTGCCATCCCCAGGCAAGCGCAGAAAAGCAGAACCCTTGGTGCCTCATATTCGGGAAGAGACAGTAGTAGCCGAAGAGGAAGAAGAGGAGTAGCCTTTAGGGGCTGGCTTGGGACATCTGCCAGGATTTTCCTTCGGTGGTAATGGCGGGAGCAATAACCATCTCAGCCTTGTGCATTTTCTTGATGTTGCGTGCGCCGCAGACGCCCAGGGCAGTGCGCAGTGCCCCAACCAGGTTTTGACTGCCATCGGTAACTGAGGTCGGACCGAAAAGAATTTGCTCCAGTGTGCCCGTGGTGCCTACTTTTATCCGTGTTCCCCTGGGCAGTGCCGGGTGGGGGTGGGACATACCCCAGTGATAGCCTAGCCCCGGCGCCTCTTTGGCCTGGGCAAAGATGGAGCCAATCATTACGGCGTCAGCACCGGCGGCAAAGGCTTTACACAGGTCTCCACCGTTGCGAAAGCCGCCATCGGTGATTATGGGCACATACCTTCCCGACTCACGTTGGTATTCGTCCCTGGCAGCGGCGCAATCCATGGTGGCGGTTACCTGGGGGACACCGACGCCAAGGACTTGCCTGGTGGTGCAGGCTGCTCCAGGCCCGACTCCCACCAGAACCGCCGAGATTCCGGTTCTCATAATCTCCAGGCAGGCGCTATAGCTTACACAATTGCCGACGATGATGGGCATAGGTATGGACTTACGAAGCTCGGGGAAGATTAGCCCCCTGTAGCTTTTGGATACATGCTTGGCAGTGGTAACCGTGGACTGGATGACAAGGATATCAGCCCCAGCTTCAGCAGTTAGGGGGGCAAAGCGTTTGGTGTTAGCCGGCGTCACTGAAACGGCGCATACCGCCCCGCCTTTTTTTATCGCCTGGATTCGTTCCCTGATAAGGTTTTCCTTAATTGGCTCAGAGTAGACCTTTTGCAGCAGGGGAGTAACTTTGGCATCGGGAGCCCGGGCAATTTCAGCCAGAACTTCCTCGGGGTTATCATACCGGGCTTGCACCCCTTCCAGATTGAGAACGCCCAGCCCTCCTCGCTTGCTCAGCAGGATAGCCATGTTGACATCGGTCACGGCATCCATGGCTGACGCCAGGATAGGGGTGGAGAAGGTGAAGTTGTCTATCTTTAGGTCAATGTTGGTCTGGTCGGGGTTAATGGTTACATCTCCAGGGACAATAGCGACTTCGTCAAATCCGTAGGAACGCCGCAGTTCTCTGAATTTAGGTTTAGCCATTTTGGCTCCTTATTAAAGGCGAATTATATCAAAAGAAACTCTTGAAAGTCAAGAAATTTTTGGGGGATTTTTTGAGACTTATCCCCCCTTTTTAATTTATGTTTTTCTTTCCCACCCGCCCACCCTTAGAAGGTATTACCTCTCTTTATCTCTCTTCCCCCTTCCCACCTCTCTTTAACAGTTCTTTTTCTTTCCCACCCTTCCCGCCCTACAGGGGCTTTGCCCCCAATCCCTTGCTTTATTGGGGAGTCCAAGAGGGGCGAAAGCCCCTCTGGAAAGACTTTTGTGGGTGGGCTGGTGTGGGAAAAACCACCTGGGGGGTGGGGTTGATAAAAATCCAAAGTAGACGGCAGCTTAACCATAGGTTATAATAGCAAAACCGGGAAGATAATAGACCATGCCGGCTCTTTATATTGTGGCTACCCCGATTGGAAATTTGGAAGATATCTCCTTGCGTGCCCTGCGGACTCTGCGTGAGGTGAAACTTATTGCTGCTGAGGATACCCGCCGCACCAGGCAGCTTCTGGCGGCTTATGATATCAAGACCCCTATGACCAGCTATCATGAGCGTAATAAACTGGCCAAGCTGGATTATATTTTGAACCGCCTTGAAGACGGGGACGTAGCTCTAGTTTCTGACGCCGGGATGCCGGGCATGTCCGACCCTGGCTATGAGCTTGTGGTGGCGGCTAGCCAGCGGAGTATTCCGATAGTTCCCATTCCCGGGGCTTCGGTGGTTATCACGGCGCTGGTTATCTCCGGGCTGGATACGGGGCAATTTATATATCTCGGCTTTTTGCCGCATAAGGCAGGTGCCCGGCAGCGTCGGTTGAAGTCTGTTGCCGATGAATATGCCACCATTGTCGTTCTGGAATCCCCCCATCGTCTACTGGCGGCACTGAGGGATGTATTAGAAGTTCTTGGCGATAGGAGAATAGCCGTCTGCCGCGAACTGACCAAGGTTCATGAAGAGGTTTTTAGGGGGAGGATAAGCCAGGCCATAGACCACTTCGCCGGGCCGAGGGGGGAGTTTACCCTGGTTATTGAGGGCAAGAAAGAGCCGGAAAAACCGCAGTTGACCGAAGCGATAGAGAAGCAATTACAGCAGATGCACCGGTCGGGGGTGGGGGCTAAACAGGCGGTAGCCGAGGTAGCCGGGGAAACCGGCTTGTCAAAGAAAGAGCTATATCAGGCCTGGCTAAAGTTATCTTAAGAGGGGAGTTGATAAATGCGCCGTGGTTGTACATCTTTAGGCGATGTCCAGTGCGATGAGTGCCACCGCCTTATGCAATATCCGGAGCGCTATCTGGTTATTGAGGAGGATGATGGCACTGTATTGCGTTTATGTGTTGATTGCTGCCTGAACAAAGGTTATGCTCGTTATACCGAGGAGAAGGGACAACGAGTGCTTACCTTCTTCCCGGGAAAAGCCTTAGAAAATATATTATGAGCCAGAGGATTTTTATTGCCGTAGCCTGGCCTTATGCTGACGGTCCACTGCATTTAGGTCATATTGCCGGGGCATACCTGCCGCCGGACATATTTGCCCGTTATCATCGCACCAAGGGGAACGAGGTATTGATGGTATCAGGTTCAGACCAGCATGGCACCCCGATAACCATTAAGGCGGAGCAGGAGGGGAAGAAGCCCGGCGAAATAGCCGCCAAATATCACCAGCAGTTCCTTGACTCGTGGCAGAGGTTCGGCATTTCTTTTGATTTATTTACCTCCACCGGCACCGCCAACCATGCCCAGGTCTCACAGGATATGTTCCTCACTCTGCTGCATAAGGGCTATATCTACAAGTCTACCGTGTCGCAGCCCTACTGCCCTAATTGCCGGCGCTTTCTGCCCGACCGCTATATTGAGGGCACCTGCCCTTATTGTAGCTCTCCCGGGGCCAGGGGTGACCAGTGCGACGAGTGTGGTAAGACGCTGAATCCGGAGGACTTGCTCGACCCTCGTTGTCGTTTGTGCGGTACCACCCCCCAGTTCAAGGATTCGGAGCACTTCTTCTTAAAACTTTCTGCCTTCCAGGACAGGCTTGCCGACTGGGTGGGAGAGCAGGGTCATTGGCGACCAAATGTTTACAATCTTACTCAGCGCTATCTGAAAGAGGGGCTTAAAGACAGAGCTATCACCCGGGATATAGAATGGGGGATACCGGTGCCGGTTGATGGCTTTGAGGATAAGCGCATCTACGTCTGGTTTGAGGCGGTTATCGGTTATCTATCGGCGACTAAGGAATGGGCTAAAGCAAAAGGGGATGAGGAGGGGTGGCGCGCCTTCTGGCAGGATAAAGATGTGAAGGGCTATTATTTCATCGGTAAGGATAACATTCCCTTTCATACCCTCATCTGGCCGGCGATGCTGATGGGCTACGAGGGACTTAATCTGCCCTATGATGTGCCGGCTAATGAGTTCCTGACTATTGAGGGCAGGCGCCTTTCCACCAGCCGCAATTGGGCGGTCTGGCTGCCTGATTACCTATCCCGCTATGAGCCTGACCCGCTGCGTTACCTGCTATCCATAAACATGCCCGAGACTTCAGATACCAATTTCTCCTGGCGTGAGTTCATTCGGCGTAACAATGATGAGCTGGTGGCTACCTACGGCAACCTGGTGCATCGGGTGCTTACCCTTGTCTATCGCAATTTTGGTGGCAGTGTGCCAACCCCTGGCGAACTAGATGAGCATAGTCAGGGATTGCTATATATGGCTGAAGATACTCTTCGTATCATGGATGAGTATCTTTGCAATTGTTATTTCAAGGAAGCGATAAAGGCAGCTATGTCTTTGGCTCAGGAGACCAACCGCTACTTGGATAATAAATCGCCATGGAAGATAATCAAGGAGGATAAGCAGGCTGCTGCCGATTCATTATACGTGGCTCTCTCGGTGCTGTCCTGTCTTAGAACAGCATTATACCCCTTCCTCCCCTTTAGCTCGCAGAAATTGCATGAGTATCTTGGTTTCAAGGGCAATGTGCAAGATTATGGCTGGAAGCCAAATCCGCCGTCGCCGGGGCAGAAAATGCTTGAGCCTGAGCCCCTGTTCACTAAGCTGGATGAAGAGCTAATTGAGGAGGAGACGGCTCGGCTGGGCGAGGCTGATTAAGGAGGATTTTTGCAGTTAAGCGAGATTTATCAGCTGGTTGAGGAAGATTTAACCAGGGTGGAGAGCCAGATAAAGGCAGTCACTGAGGTTGACCCTCCCCGTTTTGCTGAGCTATTGAGCCACATCCTGGGGGGAGGCAAGGAAATCCGCCCCGCCCTTACTTTGCTGTCGGGCAAGTTTTACCACTACAATCTTGACCTGCTTCTGCCTATGGCTACCGCCGTTGAGCTTATGCACACCGCTACCCTGGTTCATGATGATGCTATTGATAATTCCGCAGTTCGCCGGGGTAGACCAACGATTAATAAGGTGTGGGGGGAGGATAAGGCGGTGCTATTGGGGGACTATCTATTTGCTAAAGCGGGTGAGTTTGCCGCTATTACCGGGAATCTGCGAGTAATAATGCTCTTTAGCCAGGCCCTCCAGACTATTTCCAGCGGGGAGTTAAAGCAGACCTTTGATGCTTTTAATCTGGAGCAAACCCGTGTCCACTACTTGCAAAGGATTTCCAGTAAAACCGCCTCCCTGTTCTCACTGGCTACTGAGTCAGGGACTATCTTAAGCCAGGCTCCAGAAGAGTCAATCAAGGTTCTAGGAGAATATGGCTATAACCTTGGTATCGCCTTCCAGATTGTAGATGATGTCCTGGATTTTGTTGGCACCGAGGAGGAAATGGGCAAGCCAATAGGTTCAGATTTGGCTCAGGGAACGTTTACCCTGCCGGCGATGCTTCTTGTGGAGCGCTATCCTGAGGATAACCCGGTAAAAGAGTTGTTCCATAACCGTGATATGCCGGAAAGGGATAAGAAGAAAAAGATAAAACAGGCAATAGAGTTAGTTGGCAACTCGTCAATCGTTGAACAATGCTACGAGGTTGCCTCAGATTATTGCGCTGAGGCTTGCCACAATCTTGGGCTGCTACCCGATAACCCCAGCCGTCAGGCGTTAAAAGACCTGGCCGATTTGGTGATAAGTCGGAAGAGATAGTAGGGCAGGGACTCGTTGACTGTTACTCCCCCTCAACCCGAAGGCTGCCGTCGGTGTAGGTTTCCGTCTTCTTGGTCGGCATTGTCTCTTTAAATCGGTCAATGGCATACTGGCAGGCGGCAAAGCCCTCCTGGCGGTGTGCGGCGGCTATGGCAACGACCAGGTTAATTTCGCCTACTTTAAGCTTGCCTATTCTGTGGCATATGGCGACATTATTAAGCTGCCATTTTTGTCCGATTTCACTGGCTATTTGTTGCAAGCTGTCTTTAGCTTTATGCCTGGCGTCTTCATATTTTACGGAGACGACCTGTTTGTCCCGGGAGTGATGACGAATCAAGCCGATATAGGCGACCACACAGCCACTGCTATCAGTTTTAACCTTCTTGACCACAGACTCAGGGGAGATTGGCTTTTGCGTAATCTCAATCACGCCAGTATCACTTCATAGCCATTATGAGGCTGGAGCTTGCTTGGGGGTAAGCCGGGGTGAGACTTTGGCTTTCTTGGGCGCTGGCTTAGCTTGCGCTTTCGTTGCCTCCGCTACTGGTTTGGGGGTGGGCGGGGCTTTGGCTTTGGCTTTGGTGCCTATGGGTTCGGTAAAGGTGGCTTCTAGCTCTTTGCCCTCCATGGTCTCTTGGACAATGAGTTTTTCGGCAATATGGACTAATCTTGGCTTGTTTTCGGTTAGAATCTTCTTGGCTTGGTCATGGGCATGCTGGAGGATATCTTGGACCTCCTCGTCAATCTGTTGGGCTACCTTCTCACTATAGTCTCTCTGCTCCGAGATTTCACGGCCGAGGAAGACCATTTCCTCCTTGTGCCCGAATGTTCGCGGGCCCAGTTTCTCGCTCATTCCATAGCTGGTTACCATCTTGCGGGCAAGCTTGGTGGCTTCCTCAATGTCATTCTGGGCTCCGGTGCTCATTTCTTTGAAGATTAGCTCCTCGGCAGTATGTCCTGCCATCAAGGTGGCGAGCATGTCCTTGAATTGAGAGCGGGTCATCAAGTACCGGTCTTCAGTGGGCAAAAGTCGGGTATAACCACCCAGCATTCCCCGAGCCACGATGGAGATTTTATGCACCGGGTCGGCATTGGGCAGCATTTTAGCCACCAGGGCATGACCTGACTCATGGTAGGCGGTCATTTCCTTTTCCTTGGCGCTTATCTTCCGGCTCTTCCTCTCTGGACCGGCAATCACCCGGTCTATAGACTCCTCAAGCTCCTGCATCTCGATGGCTTTCTTGCCCCGTCTGGCAGCCAGGATAGCTGCCTCATTGACCAGATTGGCAAGGTCGGCGCCACTAAAACCAGCCGTCTCTTTGGCCAGCACCTCCAGATTGACTTCCTCCGCCAGCGGCTTACCCTTGGAGTGAACCTGGAGAATGGCGGTCCGACCATTGATATCTGGTCGGTCAAGGATTACTCGCCGGTCAAAGCGACCAGGGCGAAGTAAAGCCGGGTCGAGTATATCAGGACGGTTGGTAGCCGCCAGGACAATCACGCTGGTATTGGTGTCAAAGCCATCCATCTCCACAAGAATCTGGTTGAGGGTCTGCTCTCTCTCGTCATGACCTCCGCCCAGTCCAGCCCCACGATGACGACCTACAGCGTCAATCTCATCAATGAAGATAATGCACGGGGTATTGCGTTTGGCTTGCTCAAAGAGGTCACGGACACGCGAGGCACCGACACCGACAAACATCTCGACAAATTCGCTGCCGCTGATGGAAAAGAAGGGCACTCCGGCTTCACCGGCTATTGCCCGAGCCAGTAATGTCTTCCCGGTGCCCGGTGGACCTATTAGTAATAGCCCTTTGGGAATGCGCGCCCCCAGACTCTGGAACTTCTCACGTGACTTGAGGAAATCCACCACTTCATGCAGCTCCTGTTTGGCTTCATCTACCCCGGCGACATCATCAAAGGTCACTGTTGGCGTGCTGGCCGGGAACATTCGGGCCCGGCTGCGACCAAAACTCATCGCCTGACTATTAGCCCCCCGCGCTGAGCGGAAGATAAAGAAAAGAAAAGCGCCAATGAGAAGCAGGGGAATGAAAGTTATCATCAGACTGCCCCAGTCGAAGCCTGATGGTCTTACCTCATAGTCCACTCCCTCAAGGTTAAGTCCCAGGTCTTGAAGCTCAACCAGGGTGAGGTTGCCGATAGAGGTTTTCATCTCGGTGCCGTCGGTGGAAGTAATGAGCAGTTCCTCATTATCCACTATAATCGCGGCTATCTCGCCATTTTGCGACATGGCTATAGCTTCATCCAGGCCGATTTCAGTCGGTTTTCCGGTTATGGGGAAAAGCTGATAGAGGATGACTACAGCCGCCACCAGAATAATGATGTATATTAAGCTATTACGTAACCAGTTTGACTTCATCATTTACCTCAACATTTATATTATACCAGAAATAATTGTCAATAGGAAAAATTTACTACTTGTTGTTAAAGGCTATGGTACGTTTCCTGTAGGAGAAGGGCGTCTCCTTCCAGGTTGGGGCTCTCACAGATTACAATACCTTTTACTTCATAGTCCTTTAGCGCTCTGAGAAGTTCAATATAGTGCAGGTCTGCATCTTTCAGGTTCAGGTGTTTTAATTCCCCCTTTTTGCCATAGGCAATACCGGAGATATGGATGTGCATATCAGCCAGAGCCTGGTCTCCCAGCCGCTGTTTAATCTGCTCCAGGATGGCGGCAAACTCCGGGTAGGAATTGGACTCACCGCTACGGGCGTGCCAGTGGGCGAAGTCCATACCGATACCCACCCCCTCTAGCTCGGTGCATAATTTAAGCACCTCGTCTATGGTGCCGAACTGGCTGGGCTTGCCCATGACCTCGGGTCTGACCCACACCCGATTATTCTCCCGTTTAAGCAGGCTCATAACCTCAGCCAGGTTTTTCTTTACTGAACTATAGGTCTTTTCTGGCGGGTCGCCGAGGTAGTAGGCGGCGTGGAAGATGATGCTCTCAGCCCCGCAGAAGGCAGCGATGCGGGCGGTCTGGATTATCCTCTCCTGGCTGGCGATTATCTTTTCCGGCTCACGGGCATTGAGGTTGATGAAGTAGGGACCGTGAGCCGATAGCTTCACTCCTTCGCTCTGTGCTGTTTCCGCCACCAGCCGGGCTCCCGCCTCCCCCATCCTTACCCCGCGGACAAACTCTAGCTCCATGCAGCCCAGCTCCAGCTCGGCGATGCGCTTGATGCCGTCTATGGTGGACGCTGTCCTGGAGCTGTGGGGAGTGCCGCCAGTGCCAAATAGAAGCTTCTCCATTTTATCTCTGCCCCTTGGTGGTTAACATAATTATAGCACAAAATATAACATACAATTGTTACGGAGATGTTAAGAGGGGCTATGTTCCCACCCCACCCCGTTAGGCTTCTTTTTCCCACCCTCCCGCCCTATGGAGCAGAACTCCCCAATTAGCGAGTTTTAGAGGTGAAACCTATGAGGGTGGGTTGGGTGGGAAGTAAAACAACCGAAAGCAGGGGAGTTTAAGAGGGGTAGAGCCCTTATAAGGTGGGCAAGTTAGGGGAAAATAAGCTGGAAAACAACCTATATGTATAGCATATTGTGTTATAATTATTTATAATCATTGTTGAATAAGTTGTCATACACAACTTGGTGGCGTAGGGAGTGTGAAGATGGCTACGAAAATACAGAAGATGAAGGATAAAGGAGATGTTAAGGGGCTGATTAAGGCTCTCAGGGATGGACAGATGGATGTTCGGAGGAAAGCGGCACAGGCTCTCGGGGAGTTAGGGGATGATAGGGCAGTAGGACCACTCATTGAGGCTCTGAAGGGATGGGGGTGGTATCTTCGGTGGGAAGCATTAATGGCTCTTGGCAAGATAGGGGAACCGGCGGTAGAGTCTCTCATTAAGGCCCTGAAGGATGAAAATAAGTATGTTCGAGGGGATGCAGCCGCGACTCTTGGTGAGATAGGGGATGGTAAGGCAGTAGAGCCCCTCATTAGGGCTCTGAATGATAAAAAGCAGTATGTTCGATGGGGTGCAGTAGTGGCTCTTGGAGGGATAGGGGATGGTAGGGCGGTAGAGCCCCTCATTAGGGCCCTGAGGGATAGAGCGTGGGAAATTCGACGGGAGGCAGCAGAGCTTCTTGGTGAGGTAGGGGATGAAAGAGCAATAGAACCCCTCATTAGGGCTCTGAATGATAAAAAGCAGTGTGTTCGGTCATGGTCAGTAGTGGCTCTTGGTGAGATACAAAAGAGGCTTTGGAAAAGATAAAGACTGGAAGTGGCGGAGGTTTAACTGCTGGAAGGAATAGAAGTAGCGCGGAAGGTGGTGGAGGCTGTCGCCGATAAGCAGGCGGGCGATATTGTGCTATTGGACGCCCGTGGGGTATGTAGCTTCGCCGATTATTTTGTGATATGTAGCGGCGATTCCGAGAGGCAGATTTCGGCTATTTATGATGAGGTGGGGCACAGGCTGAAGCAGGAGGGCGTCTTACCCCATCACCACGAAGGGACTATAGACTCCGGCTGGCTGCTGCTTGATTTTGGCGATACTATTGTTCATATCTTTGCCCCTTTTGAGCGGGAATACTACCAGCTTGATGAGCTGTGGAGTCAGGCTACGCCGGTGGTCAGGATTCAATAGCTGGACAGTTCGTCTGGGGAGAAGAACAGTTTGATTTCCTCCCCGGCGGTGGTGGTGGAATCCGAGCCATGAATGGTATTCCGCACAATATCCAGCCCGTAATCGCTCCTTATCGTTCCTTTCTCAGCCTTGGCCGGGTCGGTTGCCCCCATTTCTTTTCTGATTGCTCCCACGGCTCCTTCGCCCTCAAAGACGCAGGCAATTATGGGAGCTGAGCTGATGTAATTCACCAGTTCATCAAAAAAGGGCTTATTCTTGTGGACGGTGTAGTGCCGCCGGGCTAAGGCTTTATCCGGGTGGAGGCGCTTCATTGCTATCAGCTTCAGCCCCAGATTCTCCAGACGGGAGATGATTGTGCCAGCTAAACCCCTCTGCATGGCGTCGGGTTTAATTAGAACTAAAGACCTTTCCATTTAGTCTCCTTTAGAGAATACAGGTTGTGAGGATTTTTAGCAACCTGGCTCTTCCTCCTCCCCACCCTGTTTTTATTTGTCTTGCTTCCCACCTTCCCACCCTATAAGGGTTAGCACCCTTCTTAAAATACCCTAACGAAGCACGGGATTGGGGCTCTAGCCTTTGAGGGTGGGTTTGGGTGGGAACAAACAAGTTAGTAAAAAAGTTACGGGGGGCGCAGTAGCCCCTCTAAATCGTTTATACTTATTTCCTCTAGTGTTTTAACTATAAGGTCAGCTTCCTTCAGGCTCTGCCTGGAGTGGGTGCTGGTAACAGCCACACAATGCATGCCGGCTCTTTTAGCCGCCGTCACTCCAGCCACCGCATCCTCAATTACGACGCAGTTCCCGGGCTTAACCCCCAATCTCTGGGCAGCTAGCAGAAAAACCTCTGGCCTGGGTTTGCCCTCGGTTACGTCATGACCAGTAACGATAGCCTGGAAGCAGTTGGCTATACCCAGACTGCCGGTAATTAGCCGGATATTTTCTATCGGTGTCGACGAGGCTAGCGCCATCTTGACCCCGTTTTGCTTGAGCGACTGGAGCAGCTCCACGGCGCCGGGAAGCGGTCTTATCTTTTGCCCAATCATTCGGCGGAAGGTCGCCTCCTTTTCCCCGGCAATAGCCTCTATTTCATCTTGAGCTGTTTTTTCGCCCAGGGTCTTTCTGATTATAGTGTCGTTTCTTCGCCCGAAGCTGTGCCTGAAATCCTCGACGGTGAATTTCACTCCCCTTTTGCCGAAAATTTCCTGCCAGGCGCTGAGGTGGTAGGGGGCGGTATCGGCAATTACTCCGTCCATATCCCAGATAACAGCCTCGATTTCAGGCATTGCCTTTTGGTTCCTCCCTCGGACTTAAGATAAACATGGTGGCCGTGCTATCGGCTATGGGGGTGCCATCCTTGAGTGACACTTCTCCCTTAGCCTCAACCAGCCTTCTGGCCTTTTTGGTTACCCAGCCGGTGATAACCACGTGCTCACCTATCTGGACCGGGCGTTTAAACTTGGTCTGCATTTTGGCGGTTATAGGATTTACCCCGCTAAATAAAGCAGCATAGCTCATCGCCTCATCAAGGACGCAACTTATAATTCCGCCGTGGACCACTCCTGCCCAGCCTTGGTGAAACTTACCCGGGGTAAACTCCGCCCTGGCTGTTTTGCCATCCCGGGCAAAATTTAATTTCAAGCCAATGGGGTTTTTCTGCCCGCAGGCAAAACACATGTCAAATTCCTTTTCCGTGTCAACCGATACTTGAGGCCAGTTTGCCATTTTTTGTCTCCTTAATTATCGGTGTTTGGGCTGGGTGATTGACGGTCGCCTGAGGTATAGCGGTTGTA
>Ga0315551_10002015_pt1 | contig 15136 bp, 12 predicted proteins | sample SalMarSW160290MG_FD_203678 | JGI IMG/M metagenome (GOLD analysis project Ga0315551, IMG submission 203678) | Salt marsh sediment microbial communities from the Plum Island Ecosystem LTER, Massachusetts, United States - Salt Marsh Sediment SW1602-90 ... | reverse complement strand
CTCAAACTGGACAATGTCATCATCACGCCGCACACTGCCTACTACTCGGAGGAAGCGCTGGGCAGGCTCAGAAAACGGCCTTTCGAGGAGATTGCCCGGATGGTAAACGGCCGGTGGCCGCAGTGGCTGATTAACACCGAGGTAAAAAAGAAGTTTGAGCAGAGACAGGGAAAGCAGTCTGCATAAAGAGGTGAGTGGCCATGAAATTTCAGGGTGTTGACTATTACCAGGTCGATGCATTGCTCTCCGAAGAGGAGAAGATGACCAGGACGCTGGTCAGGGAATTCCTGGAGAATGAAATAGAGCCGCTGGTGCCCGATGCCTTCCACGAGGAGAGGGCGCTGGGTATGAAAGTGCTTGCCCCCAAGCTGGGAGAGCTGGGTATGATTGGTACACTCCTCCCCGAAGAATACGGGGGGAGCGGGGCAAACTACGTTACCTTTGGGCTTATATGTCAGGAAGTTGAGCGGGTTGACAGCGCCCTGCGCAGCTTTATTGCGGTCCAATTTGGCCTGGTAGAATATGCTATATGGCGGTATGGCTCAGAGGAGCAGAAGAAGAAATGGCTGCCGTTGATTGCCCGGGGTGAAAAAATAGGCTGTTTCGGCCTGACCGAGCCGAATCATGGTTCGGATGTCTCTTCTATGGAGACGGTGGCCAGAAAGACTGCCGATGGCTGGGTGCTGAACGGGACCAAGCAGTGGATAACCGAGGCATCAATTGCCGACGTGGCCGTGGTCTGGGCCAAAACAGATGAAGGCGTGAAGGGCTTTATAGTGGAACGGGGTACCGAAGGTTTCAGCCAGACCGCTCAGAACCGCAAGGGCTCTATGCGGGCCAGCGACGTGGGCGAGCTGGGCTTTTCTGACTGCCGGATACCATTGGAAAATGAGCTGCCAAGCGTAAAAGGACTGGGCGCTCCGCTCAGCTGCCTCAGCCAGGCCCGCTACGGGATTTCCTGGGGTGCGATTGGCATTGCTATGGACTGTTACGAAACGGCCCTGAACTATGCCAAGGAAAGGGAGCAGTTTGGCTCCCCGATTGCCGCCTATCAGCTGGTGCAGGAAAGACTGGTCACCATGCTGATTGAGATAACCAAGGCACAGCTGCTGGCTTACCGTCTGGGTCAGCTTATGGACGAAGGTAAAGCGAGCTATACCCACGTCTCCATGGCCAAGAAGAACAATGTCGCCATCGCCCGCATGTGCGCCAGACTGGCCAGGGAGACACTGGGTGCCAATGGCATATCTCTGGATTATTCTCCCATCAGGCATATGGCCAATGTTGAATCGGTTTATACCTATGAAGGGACGGACGATGTCCATACCCTGATTCTGGGGCAGGATATCACCGGAATACCGGCATTTCGCCGGGCACTATAGGGGGTCAGGTTGAAAATCGGCGTCATAGCGGATACACATGCCCAGACCCTCGAAGATGTCCCGTGGTCAATTATTGACGCGCTGGAGAAAGTTGACCTCATCGTCCATGCCGGGGATATTACGGAGAGAGCCGTGCTGGAGGGACTCAGGGAGATAGGGGAGGTCAAGGCGGTGTACGGCAATATGGACTCGGGTGAACTGAAGCGGATGCTGCCGGACAAGCGGACTATCGATGTTAAGGGGAAACAGATCGGCCTTATCCACGGTTCTGGTGGGCCATGGGGGATGGCAGAACGGGTGCGGCCGCTCTTCGGTGATGTGGATATTATAATATTTGGCCACTCGCATTTATCATGTAATGAGTATATACGGGGAACGCTCATGTTCAATCCGGGGCGGGCCCGGGATTCCTTTGGCGTGCTAACGATAGATAAAGAGATAAAGGCTGAGATAGTAAGGGTTTGAGTCGCAAAAGAACGGATTCTGTCGATAATTCACAACGGGATGTAATCGTATCTGCCGAAAAGGGTGGTGTAGATAGGAAACCGCTCTTTTTTTATGGCTGGGTCATGGTCGGCATTGCCATAATCGGCATGGTCCTGGTCTATGGCACACGGCACTCTTTCTCGGTATTTTTCCCCCCGATTCTCGATGAGTTTGGCTGGAGCCGCGGCAGCACGGCGTTCATGCTTTCTCTGAATCTCCTTGTGTACGGTTTAACGGCACCGATTGCCGGCAGTCTGTGCGACCGATGGAAACCCCGGCGGGTCATTTTAATCGGGGTTACCGTGCTGGGACTGGCCACAGCCGGCTGCGCTTTTGCCCGCGAACTGTGGCATTTCTACCTGTTATTCGGCGTTGCCATGCCCATGGGCTCGGCGTGCAGCGGCTGGCCGCTGTTTGGCCCGACGCTGGCCAACTGGTTTGCCAAGAGGCGTGGTCTGGTCATAGGGTTGGCTCAAGCTGGCGGTGGACTCAGCTTCACCTACGGCCTGTTTGTTGAGTTCGTCATCGCTCAGGTGGGCTGGCGTTATACGTATTTTGTTATCGCTGGTATCGTCGTTGTCGTTCTCGTTCCCCTTTACCTTTTCTTCTACCGCTACCGTCCGGAGAAAAAGGGCCTGAAACCATACGGGGCTGATGAGCCGCGTGTGGCCATTAAATTGGACGCCAGTGCCGCAGAGGGCCAGAAGTCCATACCTCGTGGCTGGACACTACGGAAAGCGCTTAGGACATACCAGCTGTGGTTCCTTATAGCGGCGCAATCGCTCTACTGGGGCGTTGGTGCCTATCTGGTGCTGGGCCATCAGGTCAAGTTTACCGAGGACGTTGGCTACAGCAGCACCTTCGCCGCATCTGTCTTTGCCCTCTTCGGCATATTCACTGCGGCTGGCCAGCTGTCTTCGAGCCTGTCCGACTGGATAGGGAGGGAGAAAACGATGACCATCGCCGTCATTCTGACCCTGGGCGCGATGGCTGCTTTGATTTCAGTACACGATACGTCACAGCCATGGCTTCTCTATTTTTATGCCATTTGCTTTGGCTATGGGGCCGGGCTGGCCTCGCCGGCCATTTATGCCGGGCTGGCAGACATATTCTATAGCCGGCATTTTGGCGTCCTGTCCGGATTGCTGATGTGTGGGTTCGGCATCGGTGGGGTAATCGGGCCGTGGCTGGGCGGCTTTATCCATGACCTTACCGGAAGCTACACCAGCGCCTTTCTTTTTGCCATGGTGTGTTTTGCGCTTTCCGGTGTTGTTTTCTGGATTGCCGCGCCGAGGAAAGCGGAAAAGCTGCGAGCTAAATTGTAAATTTGTATCCCAGGTTGTTCAGCATCTGCCCTTTTTCACAGTCGATAACTTGTCTAGAGGACGTTCATGCTCAGATATCGTTCCCCTCTATCGGGGAGGAGCGTCACGATGGTCTTGCCCTGGCCTGACTTCCGGGCCACCTCCAGCGAGGCCAGGACATTGGCGCCGGAGGAAATACCGACCATCAGGCCTTCTTCCCGTATGAGCCTTCTCGTCATCGCCACCGCGTCTTCCCCGCTCACCGGAATAACCTCGTCTATGAGGTCGAGGTCGACCAGCTTCGGGATGAAACCGGCGCCGACGCCCTGGATAAGGTGGTTGTGGGGCTCACCACCGCTCATAACTGCCGATTCTGCCGGCTCCACGGCGACGATTTTGACCTTCGGGTTGGCCTTTTTCAGTGCCGAGGCCACGCCCATCAGGCTGCCGCCGGTGCCGATGCCGGCCACGAAGACGTCAATGTCTTCGCCAACCGCCTGTAAAATCCGCTTGCCGGTGATTTCACGGTGGGCAGCAATGTTATCCCGGTTCTCAAACTGCCGGGGGAGCCAGGCGTCTTTGTTCTCTTCGGCCAGCTGCTCCAGCTTTTCCAGCGCGCCGGGAAACCCCTCCGCTTCGGGGGTGAGCACAATCTCGGCGCCGAAGGACTGCATCAGCTGCCTTCTCTCCCGGCTCATGTGCTCCGGCATCACCGCCACGAAATGATAGCCTTTCAGGGCAGCAATCATGGCGAAGGAAATGCCGGTATTACCGCTTGTCTCCTCAATGATTTTACTGCCTGGCTTGAGGAGTCCCTTCTTCTCGGCGATGTCGGTCATGTAAAAGGCCATGACATCTTTGATGCTGCCGCTTGGATTCAAGGCTTCCAGTTTGGCCAATACGGTGGACGCGGTACCGTTCACCTTCTTAAGTTCCACCATCGGTGTATTGCCTATCAGTCTCATTAATCCGTTCTTCATCAGGCCTCTTTCACCCGGGGAAAGGCGATATTCACGCATTGACTTCATTCCGGCCACAGACACTTTACGCAAACGAAGGTGCGTTGTCAAATGCGCGTGTTGACTTTACGCATTGGTGCCGTGCGCTGAACCCTTTGAAGCTGCTCTATTCCGCCCCGATGTTCTGCCGTATTTTGCGCGCGGCGCTCCGCAGCATGCCGGTCGTGTCCAGGGAGAAGAACCGCGCACCCTGGTTGATGAATTCCCTTATCTGTTCCGGCCGGTCAGCGCTGACCGCCCCCACCCCCACCACCTTGCCGGCGGCATTGCCCTCGGCGATAACACGTTTCACGGCGTCCTGAATCTTCGGGTCGTCCAGTTCGCCGGGGATACCGGAGGAAACCGAGAGGTCGACTCGGCCAATCCAGAGCACGTCAAGTCCCTCCACGGTCAGAATCTCCGGCAGATTCTTCAGCGCTTCCATCTCCTCTATCATGGTGACAATCAGGGTCTCCCGGTTGGCTTCGCGGACATAGTCGGTGATGGGCATGCCGCTCAGACTCAGCGGGCGGCCGCCGGCGCCGCGTTCGCCTTCCGGGGGGTATTTAACCGCTCTGACGGCAGTTTCAGCGTCCTGTTTCGTGTTGCAGTGGGGGAAGATGATGCCCATGGCGCCGGAGTCCAGAAGGCGGTCTACATAGCCAGTGTCGTAGCTCGACACGCGTACCAGAGGGGTCAGACCGGCAATCTCCGCCGCCCGGAACATCTCCTGGCATGACTCTACGCTGGATGGCCCGTGCTCAAGGTCAAAGTAGACGAAGTCGAAGCCAAGGCCCACCATGCTTTCCACGATGGACGACGAGGTGAAGTCCATGCGGATGCCGATGGCTGCTTTGCCGGCCTTGAGCTTCGCCTTGGTGGTATTTTTCATCAACACTCTTTCTGTTCCTCCTTTGCTAATCGTGGCATTTCAGCAGCACCTTCATGAAATTAGCGCCGCGTTCAATCTCCTCGAAGGTCTCCTGTACCCTTTCCAGCGGACGTACGTCGGAAATCAGTCTGTCCCACGGAACGGCTCTGGAAGCGACCAGCGGGATTGCGGTCTCAAAGTCCTCCGGCTCATACAGTCTGACTCCCTGGGCTCTCAGCTCCCGCCATATAAACTGGCCCAGGTCAACCGGTACCGGCCCGGCAAAGATACCGACGATGACAATACGTCCCCTTGCTCTGACCAGTTTGGTCATCATTTCCGCCCCGGGTGCCAGTCCGGTTACCTCGAAGACAGCATCGGCCCCGGCCCCGCCGGTTTTTTCCGATACATATGCCGGCAGGTCAGCCTCCTTCGGGTTGACCACCTCCATCCCGAATTCCCGGGCCAGCTTAATGCGGAACGGGTTGATTTCAGCGACAAGGACGCCGGCTCCCTTTAGTTTCGATTCCAGAGCCACTAATATGCCGATGGGTCCGGCACCGATGACAACGACATGCTCTTTTTCGGCCACCTGCCCGTTGCGCACGGCATGTGCGGCTACGGCTGCCGGTTCAACCAGTGCCGCCAGTTTGAGGTCGATATCATCTGGCAGGCGGTGCAGCTTTTCCGCCGGCACCGTCCAGCTGCCCTGAAGACACCCCGGCGTGTCCACGCCGAGCACATTTATATGGTGACAGACATTATAATGGCCTGCCAGGCAGGCCGGGCAGCGGCCGCAGGAAGCCACCGGCCTGACCACCACTTTATCGCCAACCTTGAACTCGGCGACGCCTCCACCGACTTCAGCTACCGTGCCGGACATCTCATGGCCAATCACCTGCGGTATCCTGACGCGGTGGTCCATATGCCCGAAATAAATATGGACATCCGTTCCGCAGATGCCGCCGTAGGCGATATCCAGCCTGACCTCTCCGGGCCCCGGTGGGTGGGGTGGGGAATCACCAACCCGGAAGCTTTTATTTCCCTGATAAAACGCTCCTTTCATTGCCATCACCCCGAATACAATAATTCATCAAGAAGCGGTATTAATACGCGTAGAAGTATAGCATATAATGGACGAAATCGGGTAACCATGACCACACATTCCCGGGGTACCACATTGAATCAGCCGCTGCCATTTATCTCTGGATATGGACGGCGCTAGTCCCAGGAAAAGACGCCGGTGCTGCTCGGGCTCAGAATGCCCTGGTCGGTGCGGAAGGCCAGGATATGATAAATCAAATTCCAGTTGTCCTGCTGGGTGGAATAGGTCATGTTGGCCGAGGTATCGCCCGAATTGATTATCGGGGCGGAAACATCAAAGGAGTCAAGATCGATGCCGTCAATCTGTTCGCCCTGCAGGCTGCTGCTCTTGCCGTTCCAGACGTCATCCCAGGGGTTGGTGTCATCAGACAGGTAGTTGTCGTTGAACAGGAGGGAATCGTTATCATACCAGTCGTCCCCTTCACCGACGAAACAGGTCAGGGTGACTTCCGCATCCGATGGTGCCAAGAAGCCATCAACGGTGAAGGTCCCGGAGGCATTGGTGCCGGCGAAGGTCAAATCCTCGTAGAGGTAGAACTGTGTTCCCAGTTCCGAGGGGCTGGAATAGATGATGATCAGAGACCAGCCGGCGTAGGAGAGCTCGGAGCCGGTATCCCCGTAAACGCCACCTACCGCGTATTTTGCGTTCCCGGTGGGCGCGGCCGACGATACGATGCTGGTCACATTTTTGAAGCAGGAATAGGCGTAGTCAGGAGCCTGGTTTTCCATGAGCCACCACTTCTCGGCGGTAATTACCTCTTCCACCAGTATGTCATAGGAGATTCCAACGTAAACCTGCGTGGTGCGTACACTGCCATTGCCATTGTCATAGTGCTTGACACCAGCTTCTAAAGCATTGATTTCATCCAGTGTCCAGGCGCTTCCGGTGGAAGGGTTGGTGGAGTAAGTGGTGTTTACCGTGGTGTAGGAAAGCGGCAGCGTGGTATTATCTCCGTAGAAATCGACGCCGTGGGTGCGGATGACGGTCTGGGCGGTATGCGTATCGGCAGACATGGTGCCCTTCGTTTCCGTATAAATCGTAACGCTGCTTACCGCGTCGCGCAGTTCCTCTAAATCGGAAAGCTGGTAAGTGTCTATATCTTCAACATCTATTGGCCCGTAATAAACTTTCACGTAGACCTGGGTACAGTAGCCGTATGTGCCGAGCACACCTTTGAGTTCAACGCCGGCCTGAAGGGCGTCTATCTCAGACCATGTCCAGGCAGAACCGGTAGCGGGGTTGGTTGTCCACGTGTATGATTTGGTGGCAAAGGTCTGGCCCGTCTGGCTTTCTTCGCTTCCTGTGTAAGCTGTACCGTGGGTTTTTATGGCTGCTTTGGCGTAACCGGTATAGTCCTGCCCGCCGCTTTCGTCGCCGGATAAGCTGAAGTAGACGACAACCTTACCTATGTTCCCCGATTCGCTGGTATGGTCGGCGATGTTATACAAATCCCTTTCGTATTGTGTTGCATCGGATGACTCCTCACCTCCAAGGAGACAAAAATTAGCCGGGGCATTCTGGTTGGTGTATTCGGTGGCAATCCAGTCGGCGCTTCTCACCGTGCTTGAGATGCGGACTTCATCCAACACCCCGTCATAGAGACCAGAGTTATCCTGCCGTCGGCCCAGCCTGAAGTGCGTGTCATCGCCATCGCCACAATTTCCAACGGAATCCGTTCTTGGAGCCGCATTCACGTAGAAGATTATCTGGTTGGTTGAGTTATTGAAGGTGGCGGCTATGTGCACCCAGCCCGATGGGGGAGAAGACATGGCATAGCCATAGACATTCCCACCCTTTTGCGAATAAAACTGAACTTTATCATTATCACCATCGCCAACAAACTGATAGTAGTCGTTGTAATCATGCCTCATCGCAATAAGGCGAGCCCAGGTTCCTGAGGCAAAGCCATCCGTGTCATACCAGCACTCCCAGGTGAAACTTTTGCCATACATATCGAGGTCGCTGTTATACTCGTTGCCCATGTCGACTTCATCGTTGTAGCCATCAAAGCCAAGGGCGCCATCAATCTTTGTATTCGCCGGGTCCCAATCCGAGCCGCTATAAGTCCCGTCCTTGGCCTTTGCCGTGGAGTCCTCGATGGTGCCCGACGTCTCCTCCAGGTGCCATACGGCGGTGAAGTTGCTAGCCCAGACATTTTCCGAGCCGTAGGTGGAATCCGGGGCCGGTTCGGTAGCGGCGGGGTTGCCGTAGTACATGTAGAATTCGTCGTCGCTGGAATCACCGCTGTCTTTGGTTAAGGTGACCTTCACCCAGGCATACAGGGTGCCACCGGCATAGTACTCTATTTCTCTGGGGAGTTCCGTGACCCCATCAGATGCGGTAAAGCGTATATCAGCCCCATTGGCTTTGATGCCGGACAGACCGGTGGCATACACCAGTACCGGGAAATCGGCGTAGGTGGTGGATGGGTTGGAGACATCCTCGACCTTGGTGTGGTCAATGGTAATCTCCCTCCGGTACTGCCAGTCCTGGTCCCACCAGTTGGTTATCGGCGTGCCCTCGGCTTTGACATAGGTGGTGAAATTGTCAGCGTTCGCTTCATCCACCTTATCCCAGTGCGCTCCCGAGCTGGGATACTGATACGAAATATTGGTCTCGTCTCCAGCGGCACTTGGCCTCAAGACCGTGTTCATGCTATCGGCCTGGTAGTAATCAACCGAAACATAGACCTGGGTGGTCCTCACCGTGCCACTCCCGAGGTCGTAATGCCTGACGCCGGCCTCGAGGGCGTTGACCTCGTCCAGTGTCCAGGGGCTGCCGGTATTGGGGTTTGTATTGTAGGTGGTCGACAAATCCACCCAGTTTTCGTCGCTCCAGTCCTTGGGGAGCGTGGTATAGGTGCCGAAGTAATTGATGCCGTGGGTGCGAATGACCGTCTGCGCGGCCATATCGTAATACTCGGCATCAGCCCGGCTCCTGGCGTGTATGGTGACGCTGCTTATCGTTCCGGAACCCTGCGTATGGTTCTGGAGGTTATAGGTATCAATTTCCGTTGCCCCGCCCCTGGTCTCCACGTACGTTGAGTTCTCATCGGATGTTCCTTCATCCACGCACTCGAAATTGGGCCAGTCACCACCGTTGTCGCACTGGATGACCGTGCCGTTGCCGTTGGGCCTCAGGATTTCCGGCTCAAATCCGGTCTGGACATGGGTGGTGTCCTCATCCGAGGTTGCCTCATCGGTGCACTGGTAGTTGTTTATGGCGCCCACGGGTTCGCATTCGGTATAGTTGCCGGCGGCGCTGGGGCGCAGCAAATCAAGCGCCGCTTCGATTTTGAATGTCACCTGCTTGTCCGGCTCCATCGAGCCGGTGGAATCTTTCCAGCCTGACCAGTAGAGTAGTCCGTAGACCACATTGGCGTCGCCGGGGATATCGTTAATGGTGGCGCTGCTCTCGTCGAGCACCGTCTCCCGCCTGCGGTCTAAGTTCAGGTCCTGCATCATGGTATTGCCCACGGCGCGGTAATCTCCAGTCATCAGGGTCTCTCCCAGGTCCAGCCAGCCGGTGTCAAACCCCTCGCTGACATAGGTATAGCCCTCGGCGCCCATTGACCTGCCGGTGGCGTTATCGCTGGCGGTGGCGTTGATTTCGTAGAGGGTGAAATTGGTATCCCAGCAGAGGTAGTTGTCCGCGTTGGTTGTCCTGATCCACGAGTAGCTGCCTCTGGCCAGCTCCCCCTCGGGGGTGACGGAAAAGGAGAGAACCCTTACCGATGGCAGCTCAATGGCCGGCTGCATGCCGCCTTCACCGGCTTCACCGGATGTTGCCTGAGGCAAATCATCGAAGTTTACCGGCGGGCCAAAATCCCACGTCAGTACCGTTCCGCCGTTCCAGTCTGTCTGGATGGGGTTTTCTTCGGTGATGCTGCTGCTGGAATTATTGACGTAGGCGAACTCCGGAGGAAGCCACACCGCCACACAGTCAATGAGCAGTTCCACTTCCGGTGTATCATAGCTGAGGCGAATTTCAAAATCGCCGAGCTGGTCAATCACGCCGCTGGTGATTGACAGCGGCGGACTGGCCGGTGTTGTTCCGTTCACATCACTCTCCAGACCATCCAGGGGCCAGACCTGCTTGATGCTCACGCTGACATCTTTGCCGTTGAGCGCTTCGGGCAGGGAGTAACTGTAAACTGACACGTAGTCATAGGGGTCGAGCGGTACCTGCTCGTTTTCCGCTTTCCATATGCCGTCCTCAACGCCGGCATCGGCGGCGTAATTTAACTCCATCCTTTCCCGGTAAATCCGGTCGCTGCTAACGCCGGTATAAAGGTGAGTGAGCAGTGGAACCATGATAAGGCCGCCAAGTGCCAGCAGGACAAGCACGATGACCAGCCCCATTCCCTTTTCACCTTTGATTAACCTGATTACCTGCTTCATCATTTCCCACTATCAATAAAGCGTGCCGCTTAATCCGGCCTGGTAAGGACTTTGTACTGCCTTATTTCCCTTCCCTCCGACGGACCGCCACCGACTGCCGAGGTGATGGTGAGCGTGAACTCACCGTTGCGGTAGGAGCAGCTGGTATTTGCCGGGTCGATGTTCTTGGCGATCAGTGTCTCCACGGGAGCGCCGCCGTTAATGGAGTGACTGCGCATTAGCTCGCCGTTGGTGATGGTATAGGTGACCTCGTGGCCGGTGCCGCCGGAACCGGACCAGGTGGTCCAGGTGAAGACGAGCGGAAAACCGCCGGCAAACTGGCTGGAGGTCAGGTCAAGGCTCGTATCCATGGTAAGGTATCGTTCATCGTCGCTGCCGCCGGCGTGATGTCCCCTGAATTCATCGCTGCTGTAAACGCTCCAGTCATCGCCGTCGTCCCAGCCGGAAAAATCGGAGCAGTCTTCGGTATAAAGGGGCACCGCCACCATGATGTCATCAAGGTAAACGTAATCGTTGGAGTAGTTGGCCTGCCAGTAAAACCTCATTTTGAACTGGCCGGTGACGTACTGCGCCGGCACGGTATAGCTGAACGTCTGCCCGGTAGAGCCGGTGTCACCATTGAAGGACTGGTAATTCTGGCTCCAATCGGTGCCACCGTTGCCGGAAAATGCATAGTTAAGCCAGTCACCGGATTCGCTACCGCTTTCACGGCCGTGCCAGTAGACCCGCACCGTCTGCCCCTGGTAGGCGTCCAGGTCCAGGCTGCTGGTCATGGTGACGGTTGAAACTGCGGTATCACCGCCCCCCTGTCCCCTGAACTCCCCTGAGGAGGGTATCCACCGCGAGCCGTTATCCCAGCCATCGAGGCTGGAGCAGTTATCGGAGAAAATGGCTTCCGAATAAGTGATATCGTCCAGATACAGGTATTCATCTGATGAGCCGAAGTATACCAGGTAGAACCTGAGCCTGAAATCACTGGTCAGGTACTGGGCTGGAATGGTCGTGGAGAAAGTGCTGGGAAGGTCCCAACCCATAAAGGCCTGATAGTCACTGCTCCAGTTATTGCCGCCATCGCTGGAGTAGGCGTAGTATAGACCGTCGGTGGAGTCGATAGCCCCTTCCGTCCGCTCGTCCCAGGACAACGTTACCACCCTGCCCTCTTCTATCGCCTGAGCATTAACCTCCTGGGCTTTTCGGGCATCAAGGCTGACCCAGTAGCCGGTATTCTGCACCTCGGTCACGGCGGTTATCTTGTTCTCGCTGCTCTCGCTATTTCTGAGTATCTGGAACACGCTGACCAGGACGCCGTTGGCGACGAGCGCCACAATGGCGGTTACCACCAGCATTTCCAGCATGGTAAAGCCGGCTGTTCTCCGGTTCATTTCTGCCTCTTGTACCCTTCAAGTATAAATACAGTTTCACCGTGGTGACTTATCGTCACCGTTATCTTCTGAAGGCCGGCATCGGGACTATTTAATGGTTCGGCCACGATGGCAACGGAGTAATCGCGGTAGTCACTGTTACTGGGTATGGTCGCCGGGTTGTACTGGGCGGCTTCCTCAGCATAGCTGACTTTCTTCGCCCATTCAATCTGGCTCTGCGCCAGACTTTCGGCGGTGGTGCGCTCATCAGCTAGGGCGGTAGTCCTGATGGCAGTATTGACGCCATTGATGAAAGTAACGGCAATGGCGCCTAAAATGGCGAGAGCAACCAGAGTTTCAAGAAGGCTTATTCCCCGCTGCCCCGGCGAAAATGGGCGTTTTTCGCTTCTCATCCTCCTCCTCATACCGGCAAGCCCCTCCCGACCCCATCGTGGAGCCCGCAAAGGGATAATCGGACAATGAACATAACGTTATCTTATAGTTTTATCATATACAAGAGAGCCTGCAATTACAACCTTCAGCTACAAAGCTAAACAGGTTTGTAATAATATTGTAATGGTTTTGGCCTGTCTAATCGGTGGCAAGGTCACAGACCGTGGCGGCAGTCAGGCGGGCAATATCTGATGCCTTCAGTCTGACCAGCTTGGACCTGGCGCCGCCGCCACACCAGACGCGCTCACGGCGCATGACCCTACGGTCAATATATACCGCTATTTTTTTCTTGTGGCCCACCGGAGGTATGCCGCCGGTGGGGTAACCGGTGGCGGCCTTGGCGACATGGTCAGGAGCCAGCCGCACCGACTTCGAACCGGAGCAGCGTTCCAGCTTGTGACGGCTGACATCGGTATCGGCAAGCACCACTGCCAGCAGTGGCCGGGCGTCCCGGTCGGTGAAAACGATGGACTTGACAATCTCACCCAGAGACACGCCGCTGGCCGCAGCGGCCTCGGCGGCATGGTGGGTGGCCCTTTTCTTCATGAACTCGAATTCGACCTTGCTGCTGACCAGAAAGGCGGTCAGGTTCATCAGACTGCCCACAGCAAAGCCATTCTACACAGCGAAGAAGATTTTTGCAATTTTTCAGGCTTACAATGCCCTGGTATAAATATTCCTGACGTCCTCTTCAGTCATATTTCTGGGGTTGGGCACGAAGAGCCGGGCCAGCTTCATACCTCCTTCCACCAGAGCTGGAATGTCGGCCTCGGTGGCGCCATAATCGCTCAATCTGGCCGGAATATTAAGGATTTCAAGCAGGTTAAATAGATAGGCCACCAGTTCTTCTGCTGCCTCGTAAGGAGACAATCCTTCCGTATTTATACCCACCGCCTGAGCAATGGTGGCGTACCTGTTTAAATCGCCGATTTTGTTGTAATCGATTACATACGGCAGCAGGACCGCATTGGCCCGGCCGTGGGACATTTTATATTTTAGGCCCATTATATTGGAAAGCCCGTGAATCGCGGCTGCTCCCGCACTGTTCAACGCCAGGCCGGCGAGTGTGGCGGCGAGCGACATATTGGCACGGGCGGTGATGTTTTCCGCTTTGGCATAGGCCGTGGGCAGGTTTTCCGCAATCAGGCGGATGGCCTCGATGGCCGTGATTTCAGAGAAAGGCGTGGCATTGAGTGAGGCATAAGCTTCGATGGCGTGAATCATGGCATCAACGCCGGTATCAGCGGTGACTTTGGGCGGCATTGACCGGGTGAGCAGGGGGTCAACGATGGCGACATCCGCCAGAGCGTAGTTGCTGTGAATCGCTGCTTTCAGGCTTTCGGCTTCATCTATGAATACGACCACTCGGGTGACCTCGCTGCCGGTGCCAGCAGTGGTCGGGAGAAGTATCTTGGGGAGCCCTCTGCCGGGCACCTTATCCCGTCCGGCGTAGTCCAGTACCTTTCCCTTGTGCTTGGCTATGATGGCAATGCCCTTGGCCACGTCCATCGAACTGCCCCCGCCGACACCGATAACGATGTCTGCTCCGATACTAACTGCCAGCTTCGCCCCGTCATCGATGTTTCGGGCCGGTGGCTCAGCCTCGACTTTGTCGAAAATATCGAAATCTATCTTCTGGGCTTTCAATGAATCCTGCACGCCCGCTAGCAGGTTGGCTTTCATCACTCCCTTATCGGTAACAATGAGCGCTTTTTTGGCGCCGAATTGCTCCGCTTCTGTCCCCACCAGATCAGCAGTACCGCTGCCGAATATGACCTTGTTTGGCGAAATGAACAAATTAACTTTGTTAATCATAGAGGTACCTCGCTTTCATTGATTTGGTATTAGCACTACGCAACTATTTTAGTATGCCAAACGTCAAGTATCAATAACAGAACAGGGGAAAATGCATCAAAATCAGTGGTAAAAAGAAAAAAGTTAAATATTAAACCAGAAACGATAGGAAACAGCGGCAGGTGAATGGGTTCGGGAATTGCTTATTCGATGCATTTGAGGCAATTTTCGATTTGCTCGAGGTTGCAGACTATCGTTGGAGAGGCAGTGTCGATATCGACAATGCCGTCGCTATCGACCGTATACCTGAACTGGCTGTACCTCTTGGTGACGTAGTGAGGATAAAGGCTGTGCTCTGCCGAGGGAAACTGGGCCATGTCGTTCGTTGCCAGGGCGACGTCTGGGACCTCTTTCACCCTCTCGATAACCCTCATTGACTGGAGGGCATTGGATATAATGTAGTGCTCATAGAGCGCCGATATCTCCCGGGCTTCTTCTATCAAATTGGAGGATAAAACCGCAGACTCAGCTACTGACATGTTTGAGTTCAAAAAGCTGAATTCAGTGCCCTGCTCAGGCTGGGCGAAGGTGAAATAGCTCCTGCCCACTACTATAAAGAAGAGGGAGAAGATGGCGATTAACACCACCCGCGGTACGTTTATGCAAAGAAACCTCATTCCGCCCATCTACCCCAAATTACTTCTATTTAGCACTTTAATACATGTTGTGTCGGCAGTAAATCACCCATTTTTATGATTCCTCATACTCTAAAGGGTGATTTAGCGGCTCACCCGTAGTATGTATAGATGCTATTCGGGACCGATGACGATGCGTTTGCCATCGAAGCAGGGCGCTATGTCATATTTATCAATCTGGCTGGCAAATTCCAGGTCGGCACTGAAGCCTATGCTTTGCAGATACCGGCCATGCTCGCTTTCGGTTAACACGGCAAGCGTCTTTTCCTGATTCACTCTTGAATACG
>Ga0315551_10002013_pt1 | contig 15139 bp, 12 predicted proteins | sample SalMarSW160290MG_FD_203678 | JGI IMG/M metagenome (GOLD analysis project Ga0315551, IMG submission 203678) | Salt marsh sediment microbial communities from the Plum Island Ecosystem LTER, Massachusetts, United States - Salt Marsh Sediment SW1602-90 ... | reverse complement strand
GTGTCTCAAGTATGTCTTTTCCTTTGCCAACTTAGTCACTAACCGTTCCCTTTACGAATGCTCCTAATTTCCCATTTAGACCAATGGTTTCGTTCACATGTTCATCAATCCTTACTTCTCTATGTTCATTCCGTCGGGTAGGCGCCATAGTCGGCGATCGCCTTGCGCATGGCGCGGTAGTTCTCCAGACTGGCGCCGGCGGGTACCACGTTACTGCAGGTCAGTACCAGTCCGCCCCCCTTACCGGCCTGTTCGATAGCGGTGCGCACCTCTTCTCGCACAGCCTGCGGTGTGCCGCTAATCAGTGTTTCTGCATTGACTCCGCCGAACAGGCAAAGCGTGTTTCCGTATCGCTGTTTGAGTTTGCCCATTTCCATTCCAATGTTTCGCTGTATGCCATGCCAGCCGTCAATGCCGATTTCCACCAGATCATCGAGTACCTCCCAGAGATTCCCGTCCGTGTGCTTTATGAAATACCCGCCCAGTTCGTGAATCACTCTACACTGCTTTTCGATACCAGGCAGCACGAACTTACGGAAAAGCTCCATACCCATGATAGGTCCTCGATTGTCCGAATAGTCATCCGTAGTCATGATGGCATCTACGCCCTCTGCAAGCATGGCCTTGATATAGGCGAGTGAGCGGTTGACGTAGACCGCCACGGCCTTCTCTACGAAATCGGGGTCCATGATCATCTTCATAAGGAACGATTCCATACCTACGGTTTGAGCCCAAGGATAGCTGCCGTCCACCGGTGTGCGAGCGATTACAAAATGACTGTTCCCAAGTTCCCGGACTGTATGTCGAATAGCATCCAGTTCGGAAGAGTCGATAACAATTTCTTGCTCCGGATCGGGAAGGTCGCCGACTGTCATTTCGGGAAACTCATTCCTGGTAATGATATTCCCAGCTTCAGGATTGAAACGAACCTCATAGCCCTGTTCGTTGATCCAAGAGTTTTCTCCGGTCATGGCCGGGGGGCTGTACTTTTTCGCCGCAGGTACGACAGGGACACGAACGTAATCCCACTCCAAAGCCAGAGGTAGCTCAACATGGACCCTGCAAGCATCTCGAACAACTTCATCACGACGCCCATTCCATACCGCCTGAAGCTCCTGCCAGCCCATATTGTACAACAGTGGAGTACCCAGGATCTCTTTGGCCAGTTTGCCGTCTATAGCATTCTCACCCGTAGGTATGCGGTCCGCCTCTTCGTGCTTCAAGGCCGTAATTATCCTATTTTTTTGATTCATCTGAATATCCTCCCCTGCGGCAAGCCCCAGCCTTTCAAATCCTTTTATGGTATCCCTCTAGAGCAACGATTCTCCTTATTATCAGTCGTTAAAATGTAAAACCTCTTGAATTCGTCTCAACGCTGTGGTTGAAAAATTCTTCTGCTATTTCTTCTTTACATCATGCCCTTCCCAAATAGTCATCGGTAATGTGCACCGATAATACTCCCACTACTATTTCAGGATTGCCAGCCACCCTACCTCTCTACAACATTGAAACATCTATTTCAGTGGTAAGGTAGTTTTTAGGTTCTCCTTTAAACACCCGTCATTTGATATACGGAATCGTCTGCGGTCCTTCGGGGATCACGCATATATTCAGTTTTCTCCCCTGCCGTTGAATGAGCCTGGAAACGGTTTTTTCGATGCTCTCACACGGTTGCAACAGGGCATCGCGTATCTGCTTCTCTGTAAGGTTCTTGCTGTAGACATAGACGTCGGCCTTCTTACAGATTAACGCTTGGATTTGAGCTTGCCACATGTCCTGGCATTGGAATCCAGGCGAACGAATTCTGGCGAGAAGATCATCGAGGCTGTTCGATTCACTCAACAACTTTCCGTATTCACCGTGTTCAGGAATACCGTCCCAACAGTCCGTTGCGATGATAATACTTCCTCCCTCCCGGACAATCTGAGCAGCAGCGCTCATCCCTTTGACCGCCTGGTAAAGATTCAGATCAAGCGGATAGCCCGAGTTACTGGTAATCACAATATCGAAAGGCTTCTTCACCCCGACCATGCTGCCGCTTCGCACGAATTTGCATCCTTGGGTGTGAGCGCTGTTCAGATTTCCGGCAAACACACCGGTGATTTCTTTCTTACGGTTGAGCGTCACATTCATAAGGAAGGTAACGCCCACCATCTGTGCAGCTTCCTGTATTTCCTCCCATAGGGGATTGCCCTTAGTAATGCCCCAAGTGGCTCGCGGATGGTCGATGTTGTGCACACTGTGGTTATTCTGAACCGTTTCCAAAAGCGCCAGCCCGGGCATAACCGCCTTGCCCCCTCCAGAAAAGCCGGCAAAAAAATGGGGCTCGATAAAGCCGGTCAATATCCGAACCGTGCAATCCAGGAACTCTCCGTGGATCCAGATTGGATGATCACCCTTTGTTTGTCCCACCAGCCGGTGGGAGTCTCGATCACGGGCATCGTTCTGAATGATTCGATACTTTTCCACAATCTCTTCGCCTAGCATCCCCCGCAACTCATCCCGGGTGTTCGACCGGTGAGTACCGGTGGCCACGAAAAACGAGATTTGGTACGTCGGTATATCTTGAAGCTCTTCCAGAAGGATTGGTAGCAGTAGGGGGTAGGGAGTGGCCCGCGTGATATCGTTAACGACGATACCCACCCGATCTCCGGCGGTCACCAGCTCGCGCAGGGGCGGGCTGTCAATCGGTCCGCGCAGAGCCTGCCGCACAGCCTCTTCCTGATCCTCGAGCGCCGGAACAGCACGTCGCTCGATAATCTCGATCCAGTGTCCTTCCGGGAGCTCTATTTCCAGGTCTTCCTTGCCGTAGTCTAGCTCTATCTTCACTGTCTACCAAAATGCCTTTCGGATATCTTAAACGAAGATCAAGTGACGTTCTTGATCCGCGACAAACCGCCATCCCGGGCCGATTCCAAGATTGGTCCCATATATTCGTCGATCATCTCAGCAGTCAACGGGACTGGCATGTTTTGAAGCTTCATCTTCAGCTGCGGATTCTTTGCAGCCGCGAGCGCCCGTTCGATGTGGTCTTGGCTGAAACCCGATACTTCGCTGAGCTTGGTCGGAAATCCGATCGTTTTAGCCAGGTTGAACATCGCCTCCGCTACAGCAACACCCAGCTCTCTTCCTTTTAAATGCTCAATCCCTTTTTGCGATAGCCCGGCCTGCTCGTAGATACCACCCACCGTTCGTAAAGCATCTTCAATGGCAGGTGCAAAAAATACTGTGTAATACGGATTCATAATGGCACAGGATCGGCCGTGGCTGAGGATGTCCACCAGGGAGAAGCTGGTCAGATGCCCGCCGTTTGTCCCCCCAACCATTTTTGTCGTGCAGGTCGTGGATGTACGGTGTAGCGTGGCTTGATCGATCAATATCTACAAAATCTGCGGCCTCACCGGCCTTGCTCCGATTATAAAAATTGCTGTCACTCACTAATCATGAACAAGGGCAGCGGTTAGATCCAATTGCATGTCTTTGCATACTTGCCAAAACACAATGGTTCTGTAATAGCTATCATTCAGAACTCGATCGAATATCTCTTCATTTTGGAGTAAAGGGTTTTTCTGCTAATCTGTAAAGATTTGGCGGCCAACGAGCGGTTGAAATGATTTTCCACGAGGGCGTTCATGATACTTGCTCTTTCAAGCTCATGAACGTTTATTCTAATTGAATCAATCCCAGATTCAATAGGTAAATCCTCCGATAGTATTTTTTTCTTGGACCCTGCCAACAAGACGGCCGATTCGATGACATGTTTGAGCTCCCTTACATTGCCGGGCCACGAATGCCTTTTCAGCTTTCGAAGCGCCTCGGCAGAAAGTTCCAAAACTCCTTTTTGATATTTGATTCGATAATGATCGAGGAAGTGGTGGGCGAGAACTTCAATGTCCTTGTCTCTTTCTCTAAGCGCAGGAATATGTATTTGAACGCCCTTTAGTCGAAAGTACAGATCCGATCGAAAGATGCCCTTTTGAATATAGTCCCGCAAATCGACATTTGTAGAAGAAATCACTCTGGCATGAAAGGGTATGGTCTTTAATCCTCCTATTCTTTCGAACGATTTTTCTTCGAGGACTCTGAGCAATTTAGCCTGGAGATCAATACTCATATCGCCGATCTCATCCAGGAAGACCATGCCCGCTCCGGCCGATTCGAACTTTCCGATCTTGGTTTGATGAGCGCCCGAGAAAGCTCCTTTCTCATATCCGAACAACTCACTTTCGAGCAATTCCGAAGGTATGGCTGCACAATTAATACCGATAAATGGCTTTCCGTCGAAGCCTCCTTCCTTGTAGATAAGGCGCGCTATCATTTCTTTCCCGGTGCCGCTTTCTCCCTCTATTAAAACGGGTATTGGGCTGCCGGCGATCAATTTTGCGTTTTCCACTACCGATTTCATTGATTCGCTGGTATAAATGAAGTTGTCTGTGCTATGACCGTGGTTTTCCTCCCCAATCATACTTTTTTGTTTGTAATATTTGCAGGCTATCTCGATGATTTCCTTATTTGAGAAGGGCTTTATCAAATAGTCCGATGCACCCAGTTTCATGGCAGCAATTGCGTTCTCGATACTGGCGAAGGCGGTGATTATTATTATGTTCAACAATTCCGTTTCACATCTCTTTATGATTTCTATACCGTCCAAATCCGGAAGCTTGTAGTCTATGAAGGCCAGATTGAAGCCCCCTTTCCTCAATTTCTGAAGGGCCTCTGTTGCGTTCGCCGCAGTTTGAACAGAAAAACCCTCTAGAAGCAGCGCTTTTTCCAGTCCTTCCCGCATACCTTCTTCATCGTCGACAATCAATATTTTAAACTCGTCCTTATTCATAAGCTTTCTCCAAAGGGGAGCGTTATGGTTACCTTGGTTCCATTATCCTCCGAGCTGGCAACATCAATAGTTCCTCGATGCTTTTCTACGATTTCTTTACACAACGAAAGTCCCAGGCCTATGTTGGGGTGGGCCTTGCTGGTAAAAAACGGGTCAAATATCTTTTGCACCACTTATGGATGCATACCCCTTCCATTATCCGTAATGTCTACTATCAAAGCTTTGTTATTATTGCTCAACGTTACATCAAGATTACCGTGAATATGCTGGATGGACTCTATCGCGTTCTTTACAAGATTTAGAAATAATTGTTTTAACAGAGTGGCATTGCCGTGAATGATACAAGAGTCGGCATTGTTGGTAATCTCATACAAAATACCGTTTCTCTGACAAATAGGAGAGAAAATCTCAAAAACCTGCAAGATCAGCTCGTATACATCTGTCATTTTCGTTTCCATCATCTCGTTTCGCGAGAACTGTAGGAGGTTTTCTATGAGCTTATTTATTCTCACAATTCCTGAGTGAATTCTGTCGAGAAAAGTAGTTTCCTCCTCTTCCGTGAGTTTTTTTGATTGCAGGAGCTCCACGTGATTCAGTATTATGCCAATCGGATTGTTCAGTTCATGCGCCAAAGAGGCTGAAACCTGTCCGAGCGCCGCGATCTTCTGTGATTTCAGCAGCTCTTGTTTCATGATCTCCCTGTCCGTGACATTGATTATGATTATGATAACTCCCGAAACACCATCGTCAGTGTCCTTGATTGGAAACAGATCCACTGCATAGAAAGCATCGTCAATACTTATGTCCTGAATATTCTTGTAATTACCCGTTCTAAAAACCTCATCGATATTCTGTCTGAAAAAAGGAGCTTTATTGCTAAAGAATGGAAAACTAAATATGTCTTTCAACTCACGATTTGACTGCAGATTCAGTTTATTTTTTGCATTATCGTTCATGAGCACCGGACTGTGGTTCCCGTCGATTACGATGGTATTCACCTCAAGGCTTTGAAAAACTGCGTCGATGTAATAATTCATCAATTGCAGCTCTTTGTTCTTCTTTTCGAGATTGTCCTTGTCAGCCCTGATGGTACAAACCATCTGGTTGAAGTTATGAGCGAGCATCCCCAGCTCGTCCTTCCGGCTCACTGACAACTGATATTCGAAATTGCCCCGGGACACTTCATTTGTTCCAACAAACAGGGATTGGATGGTTTTTATTAGTTCCAAACCCCAGATATAGAATAGAACTACAGCGATTACGATTGCTGCAATGCCGATTATGGAGAGTTTTATAATGTATGAACCCCCGCTGCGGATGATGGAATTACCCTTGGAAATCGTTACGATTGCACCGCTGAAGTCCCTCCCGAAATCGACAGGATGCATGACCATCTGAAAAACAACATCTTTCGATCGGAAATACGAGCGCTCGGCACGGCTCTCGATCATGCTCTCCACACTCTCCCTATGGTGGCCGTTGGAGGAGCTGTATGCGATTTTCCTGTCGACAACCACAGCCAGATCGATATCATGCTTCAACGTGAAGTTGTAGAAATACTCGTTGTCAAAAGCTCTCTGAAACAATATGAGTCCGGTGATTTTCTCATCGGAATAGACGGGTCTAAGGAAATTTACATATAAACAGTTTAGAAACTGATCGTAAAATAGATATCGGAATTTGTTTTCGTCTATGTCTTTTTCGATGGTATATGGAACATTTGTGGAGTTGCCCAGGTACAGTACTCTCTTATATGCACTGCTGAAGCTTTCGTAAACCGAAACAGTCTCAATACTGTGTGTCAGGGAATAGTCGCTGACGAAATCACGCAATGGAACCAAATCCCACGCGAAGGCGGAGTCACTCAGATAATTTCTGTACTTGGCATGAACATAGAGTTTGGTTTTTATATACTCATCCTCCACGAACTCCGAAATATACGAGAGGTAGGATTTTTCCGTCTCCTTGATGTCGGTGACAATGAGCTCCGCTGTTTGGTCAAGATATCTCCAGTGGCTGACGAGATCGTTCTTGTATATAGCGATAGCACTAAAGAGCAGAATCGACAAAACCGGTACTACCAAAGCAATGAGGGCGAAGAGCAGAAGCTTGGGTTTCAAGCTCAAAACAATACCTCACCTATCCAGCGGGAAAGAATGATCAAATCGAATAGAACCTATGCCCGATATTCCAACTTATCAAATACAAATGGTATAACGGCCGCCGCTGTTGTGTCCATCCATGCTGGTTCCCCGGTGGAATGGTACACAACTACACAGTTTTACACACTTTGGGTAACCCGCACTCTCTGAAACGACAATTCCTCCGAACGAGCACGGGCAACCGAAATTAAGTGCTTACTGGCAAAAGAATAAAAGTTCTACCCAAAATAGATTGCTGTGGCATGGACTTTGCATTTAAACAACAAACAAGAGAAGGAAGGAGAAAACAAATGACAGTGAAAAAGCCAATATAATCAGCCTTGTTTCAGCTGTTCCTCTAGGGAAAATAAATATGAATAAGGAAGGAGAAAACAAATGAGAGGAAAACGAGGATTCTGTGCTGTGGTAATGATCTTGGTGATTGCCCTTCCCCTGGCATTTGCCGGAGGAGGAGGGGAAAAAGATCAGGTGACCTTCGTGATGGTACCGAAGCTGGTTCACCCTTTTTATGAGCCTTGCTATGAAGGCTTCGAAGCTGCGGGAGAGCACTTCGGGATAAAGACCGAGTTCGAAGCGCCGCCGAAAGCCGAGGTTGACCTTCAGGTTAAAGTGATCGAGAACCTGATATCGAGAGGGGTGCAGGGTATCGCGATTTCGGCGACGGATGACACCGGACTGAAAGGTGTTGTGGATGAAGCAATAGCCGCAGGGATAAAGGTGATTACGTTCGACGCTGATGCGCCGTCCACGAGTCGGCTCTGCTATGTTGGTACGAACAACAGGGCTGCAGGAGGCACCGCCGGTAAAAAAATGGTGGAGCTGTTAGGCAACAAGGGCGGCAAGGTAGCTCTCCTCCTGGCGACACTGGGTGCGCCCAACTTGCTGGAGAGAGCCGAAGAATTCCAAAAGGCATTTAAAAATGCGGGACCGCAGTACAAGGTGGTTGCGGTAGAAGGATTCGAGACCGACCTTGCCCAGGCAGTCAACAAAACGGAGGCCCTTCTTCAGACCTACCCCGATATGGCGGGTTTCTTCGGAGTTTCCGCCTACGGGGGACCGGCCGCGTCAACCGTGATCAAAGAGCAGAAGAAAGTCGGCAAAGTTCTGGTATGCGGTTTCGATGACCTGGAGGAGACACTGGATGCCATTCGAGATGGAAGCATGCAGTTCACTCTGGTGCAGAAGACTTTCAACATGGGATGGATCTCTGTGGAAGTGCTGAAGAAAGCAATGGACGGTGAAGCTGTTTCGGAAGACTACGATACCGGAGTCATCATCGTAACCAAGGACAATGTCGACTCGTACATGGAAGACATGAAAAAGGAACTGATGTCCAACTGAGCCACTTCTCGAGGGAACAGCGAAGGCTGTTCCCTCGAACATCATTCGAAGGAATGTACGGTTTTGGAATGAGGGAGAACCTGATGGACGGTTTTGAAAATACCATAAGAGCGAAGCAGAAAAGACGCAATATTATCCGGCTGATTGTGAGGAAAAGAGAGGCGGGCATAGTTCTGGCTCTTGTCATCATGGGCTTGGCCATAACAGCCGTCGCTCCGAGATTTGCCAGCGGTCAGAATTTCTATCTCTTGTCCCGGCAAATCTCATTACTGGCAATCGTTGCGATGGGAGAGTTCTTTACGATTCTTACCGCAGGAATTGATCTTTCTGTTGGTTCCCTCATAGGTGTAAGCGGGGTTACCTGCGGGCTCGCTCTTGCCGCAGGAGTTCCGCCGCTTCTTGCCATACTGATTGGCCTTTCAACCGGCTTTTGTGCCGGTCTGATATCGGGCTGGCTTGTTTCCTACGTAGGGTTGACTCCTTTCATTCCAACTCTTGGCATGTTGAGCATGGCCCGCGGTGTGATTTGGGTGATAACAAAAGGCTGGCCTATCACGGATATCCCAAAGGAGTTTCTGTTTATTGGAAGAGGTGATGTCCTGGGCATCCCCTTCCCTGTGATAATCATGTTTGTTCTCGCTATCGTTGCGCACATTGTCCTCAGGTATACGGTTTTTGGCAGAAGGATCTTCGCCATAGGCGGAAATGAACAAGCAACATTTCTTTCGGGAATCGATGTCAAGAAAATCAAACTGTTCGTCTACGGAATTTCAGGTTTCTTTGCAGCCGTTACCGGGATTATCATGGTAGCCCGGTTTGACTCCGCACAAGCCGCGATGGGAACCGGCTGGGAACTGGATGCCATCGCTTCCGCGGTTATCGGAGGAGCTTCCTTGATGGGAGGAGCAGGCAGCGTGCTGGGAGTTTTAATCGGAGCTGCAATCATGGGGGTAATTCAGAACGGTCTTGTCCTGATGAAGGTTTCCGCCTACTGGCAGACCCTTATTATCGGCGGCATTATCATCTTGGCTGCTACGTTGGACCGGCTGAAGAACAAATAGGGAAGAGAAAGATGAACCCTGATATCTTCGAGTTGATTGATATCTGCAAGAGCTTCGGAGGGATTGAAGCCCTACGCGGCGTCCATCTCAATATCAGAGAATCGGAAATCATCGGACTGTTGGGAGAAAACGGCGCAGGGAAATCTACGTTGATGAAGGTGCTTACCGGCGTGCATCAGCCGGAGGCAGGAGAGATACGCTGCAAAGGCGATCCGATAAAGATTCACAACACGCAAGAAGCTCACGAGCTGGGCATCAGTACCATATTCCAGGAGTTTAACCTCTGTTCCAACCTGTCGGCGGCGGAGAATCTGTTTCTCGGCAACGAAAAAAAACGACATGGCTTGTTCGTGGACTACGGAAAACAAAAAAATATGGCTGTAGATCTGTTTTCCACGTTCAAAGTGGACATAGACCCCGAGATACCGGTCGGACAGTTGGGGGTGGCCCAGCAACAGCTGGTGGAGATCGCCAAGGCCCTCACCTTCAAACCATGTCTCCTGATCATGGACGAGCCCACTGCCTCGCTGTCGGAAAAAGAAATACAGACTCTGTTTGCATTAATGAAGGACCTTAGATCCAAGGGTATATCAATTGTCTTTATCTCTCACAAGCTGGAAGAGGTGCTGGAGATTACGGATCGAATCGTGGTTTTGAGGGATGGGAAGAATGCCGGCGAGATCTCTACGCACGAAGCAACCAAAGGGATGCTCATCTCCATGATGGTGGGAAGAGTCCTGGAAAACCTGTATACCGAGCGAAGAGAATCGCCTGGTCGAGAAGTGATTTTCGAGGTTCTCAATATCAACGGTCCTCCGAATAGTCATGATGTTTCTTTTTCTCTGCACAGGGGAGAAATACTTGGGTTGGCCGGGTTGGTGGGGGCAGGGAGAACCGAACTTGCGAAGTTATTGATCGGCGCTGAAAAACGAACTTCCGGAACGATCAAGATCAAGGGAAGGGAAGTGAGAATCGATAGCCCCGTTGATGCGGTCAAAAATGGAATTGCATACCTGCCCGAGGACAGAAAGACCTTGGGGCTGAACCTTGGAATGACTGCCAGGGAAAATATAACAATGGGGATACACGAACGAATCACCACCCTGTGGAGTTTTATCAGCGCCGTGAAAGAGGAACGAGTGAGCGACAGATATATCGAGGAACTGCAAATCAAAGTGGAAAGCAGAGAGCAGAAGGTCGAGAACCTGAGTGGAGGCAATCAGCAGAAAGTCGTTATCGGCAAGTGGCTTGCAACGGAACCCGAGGTTCTCATCCTGGACGAACCTACCCGCGGTATCGATGTCGGCGCCAAAGCCGAAGTGCACAGGATAATATCGGAACTGGCTGACAGCGGCGCTGGTATACTGCTCATTTCATCAGAAATGCCTGAGATCCTACACTTATCTGACAGGATTTTAGTCATGCACGAGGGGAATGTGACGGCGCAGCTAAGCAGAGAAGAGGCGACCCAGGAATCGATTATGCACGCTGCAGTTGCAGGGGCAGAGGCTCGTGCTGGCGCAAACGGCGGATAGCTGTCAACGGATAACCATGAAAGCACAAGGCTATAAAGGAAAAATCGGATTTTCGAAATGCTTGATGAATACTATCAACTGCGGGATTGGGATGAGTTCGGATGCCCCGCAAAGAAAACGCTGGTGAAGCTGGGTCTCGGCGACTATTGCCTCGGTAGGCACTCACCGGGACTCGTAGAGGAGGAAATGTAACTGATGCAAGGATTACAAGACATAAGTACCAGTGGAATAACCTTCGATTTTTCCGGCAAAACGGCCCTTGTTACCGGTTCGACCAAAGGCATAGGAAGAGACGTAGCATTGGCTTTTGCGGAAGCGGGATGTTCGATTGCCGCTACCGGAAGAAACTCGGAAGCCCTGGCGACCTTGGCCTCCGAAATAGAGGAGAAGGGGGTCGAGTGTTTCACCTTCAAAGCGGATCTTGCGAACGGGGAAGACTGCCTCCGTATGGCAGAGTATTTCCTACGAGAGACCTCGGGCATAGACATTCTCATCAACAACGCCGGGATCAGTTTTCCCGAAAGAATCGTCGACCTGGAGGTGCGTCACTGGGATACAACGCTGGCTGTCAATCTGAGGGCCCCTGTTCTGGTAACAAAGACCATCGCTTCCCACATGATGGAAAAAAGAAAGGGAACGATTGTCAACATTTCGAGCAACGCCGGTATTGCAGGCATAGAAGAGCATGCCGCATATTGCGCCAGTAAGTTCGGGTTAATCGGACTGACGAAGGTCATGGCGGTGGAACTGGGTCCGTTCAATATCAGGGTGAATGCCGTAGCGCCCACGGTAGTGCTTACACCTATGGGAACGAAAGTATGGGGAGATCCAGCCAAGGCCGATCCGGTTAAAGCGAGGATACCATTGGGAAGGTTCGCCTATCCGAAGGAAGTGTCCGCGGTGGTGCTCTTTTTAGCCTCTGATGCCAGTTCGATGATACATGGGGAGACAGTGCTGATAGACGGGGGAGTAAACGCGAAGCTCTATTGAAATATCCGAGCTTGCGCAAAAATAAAAACAGGTAGAAACAAGGAGAAAACCAATGAACAAGAGCTTTGATTATTTCATTCCTGTTAAACTCGTATTTGGTGCCGGGCGAGTAAAAGAAATAGGGACGTACGCAAAACCATACGGAACGAAGGCGCTTATAGTTACAACAGGTACGTTGTTCCAGGAGAACGGGTACGTCAAGACGGTCCGGGACTCCCTCAGTCGCGAGGGGATACCCAGCGAGTATTATCCTGATGTAAGGCCAAACCCCTTGCACACCCAGATCGATACAGGCGCACAGATTGCACGAAAAGCAAAATGCGATATGGTAATCGGTCTCGGAGGAGGAAGCGCAATAGACGCTGCAAAGGGCATCGCGATCGTTCTCGGGCATAATCGTCCCATTTGGGATTTCTGCGCCGGGGGGCCGGCAGAAATAACCGAAAAAACCTATCCGATCATAGCGGCGGCCACCACGGCCGGTACCGGAAGCGAGGGGACCCAGTGGTCGGTCATCACCAATCCCGAGACGAGAGAAAAGCCGGGAATAGGCAACGATTATACGTTCGCAAAAGTAGCCATAGTGGATCCTGAACTCATGGTGTCTATGCCTCCGGATCTAACCGCCTGCACCGGGTTTGATGTTCTGGCGCATGCTATCGAGGCATATACCAGCACGATATCTACGCCGGTAACCGATCTGTACTGTGAGAAAGCCATGCGTCTGGTGGGTAAATATCTACGTCGAGCTTACAGGGATGGAACCGACATGGAAGCCAGGACCGCGATAGGCTATGCGAGTACACTGTCCGGTTTCTCGATCGCCGTTGGGGTGGTAACGATTTGCCACGCTTTAGGCCATGCTGTAGGTGGCGTAGCTAATACGACCCATGGAAAGACATTGGCTGCCATAACTCCCCATGCGATGCGATTTTCCATGAACAGCAACCCCGACAAATACCAAAATATCGGCATGTTTCTTCGGGATCAACATACCAACGATGGCCAGGATCGTCTCGAGGACAGCGTCAACGAGGTCCAGCAACTCTTGAAGGATCTGGACCTGCTGATTCCGTTGTCCAAACAAGGAGTGAGTGAGAACGACCTGGAGGCTATAGCCGAGGGAACCTTGCGGTATATGGACTACAATTTGGGCATAGATCCTGCAAAAGCAGAAAAAGAGGACCTTCTGGCGATTCTTCGAAAAGCACTGTAATAATCGAAGCGGGGTTGGCTTGTTCATTTTGGGGGAGCAAACCCCGCTCTTCGCAGAAATGATCCGCCGCAAGTACCAGGAAAAGATTGGCTCAGCCCCGGGCGATCTCCGCTTCGATGCCGGGTCCGAAGCTCTTCATGGCCTCCGCGCTGCCGGTTAACTTCCCCAGGGGTGCCGCCGCGGAGGCGGCCCGAGGCCGCTCATCCGTACTGGCCGGGGTCGGACCGAAGAAGAAGCAGAGGGCGCTTCCCGGAGGCCAGTAGGCGATCTCCCCGACCTCCATCACCTCCCGGGCGCTCTCGTCCAGCTCTATCGTCAACCCGCAGTCCCCGTAGTACTCTTCCCCCCAGCGGGACATGCGCAGCTTCAGGGGAAGCGCCTCGAGCAGTTGTTGCGCCGCCGGCGTATCGTTCAGCTCGGCGGCGAAACGCTGATTCTGGATCTTTATCGATACTGCTTGACTCATAGTAGCTCATCATACAGGATCCACCGGATTTCTCAAAGAGCTACCCGGTAAAACGTGCACGGGCCAATTCCTCGACCTCCTCCAGCCCCCGGTTCAGCGCAGCGAAGCGCTCCGGATCCCGCCGGCTCAAAACACGCAGCTCACCCAGCGTCTGCTCGAAAGCCTCGCGGTACTTGCGGTGGGCGAACTTGCGCAGCAGCCACAGGATGCGCTTCTGGAGCGCCTCTCCGTCACGGGTCCGCTGGCACGCTGAAGGCGTCTGCAGGATCTCCAGCAGTACCTGGATCTCCTCCCGGCGGTCCGTCACCTCACAGGCCCCGAGCTTCTCGAGCAGCTGCTGCAGGATCGGCAGCCGCAGGTCCCCGGCGGCATCGCCCGCAGCGATTGCCTCGACGATCGCGCCGGCCTCCGGAGCGAAGCGGTAAAGATGGGGCATGAGCAGGTGCACGATCTTCCCGTCCAGGTGAACCGGAAACGAATCGCGGCAGTCAGGTGCAATGGAGAACAGCTGCCGCACCTTGTCGGGATGGAAAGAGCGCTTCATCAACACGGCCAGCCTGCTGGCCGCTACAGCCCGCTGCAGGCGCCGGCGATCCGCCGCAGATGCCGGGGCGCTTCGATCCAGAATCAGCACGAACTCCAGGTTGTGTACCCGCCGTGTGATGCTCTGCTTTCCCCCACGGTACGTTACGTACTCGTTGCCGAACAGCTCGACCCGTCCCTGAGAGCTCATCAGCTCCACCAGCTCGTCGAAGGGTATGATCCCCTCCGTGTTGTAGCTCAACACGACGCGGCGGGCGTCGATCGCCTCTAAAAGCCGGCGAAGAGCCAGCGCGGCGCTGCTGCGGTAGCAGTACTCCGAGCGGGTCCTGATCCAGTCCCGGCGGATGCCCGCCTTGTATTTGAGCCTGCCGTCCTCCCTCAGCTCGTTGTCCACCTCCGGCTTATCCCACAGGGCGATGGTGTTGAGCAGATGATAGTTGGATCCGTACTGGTGCTGGTTGTAAGGTGGATCGAGGTAGCACAGGTCCGCCGGCCGGGAAGCTACGAAATCCACGGCATCCTGGCAGCCCACCTCGGCATCCCCCGCACCGTCGATCAGCACCGGCATCTGCAGGCGGATGGGACTCATGATCCTTCCCAGGGCATCCCGGCCGTGCCCCCCGAAGCCCTTGTGGCAGGCCTTGAACACCCCGGAGGTGTTGGTATGGGTGGCGCACTGGTACAGCAGAGAGGATAGGAGGAGCATCTTTTCCTTCGTGGAAGATTCACCTCCGGAATCGGACCCGACTACCGGGCGCCGCTCCGCGACCGCTCCCGGATACAGTTTCTCCAGGCGGCTGCGTACCGCGTCGATGATCAGCGCGTTCTCCCTGGTGTAGAACAGCCGCTCCCTGCGGTAGTCGGCCGCTTCGGTGCACCGCGGTGCGTAGTATCTGGAGATATAGCGCTCGCCCTGCGGCGGTTCGGGAAGGGCGTTGAGCTCATCCAGGATAGCCTCCGGACCTCCGTGGGCACGGAACAATCCCCGGGC
>Ga0315551_10002012_pt1 | contig 15146 bp, 14 predicted proteins | sample SalMarSW160290MG_FD_203678 | JGI IMG/M metagenome (GOLD analysis project Ga0315551, IMG submission 203678) | Salt marsh sediment microbial communities from the Plum Island Ecosystem LTER, Massachusetts, United States - Salt Marsh Sediment SW1602-90 ... | reverse complement strand
CGGCGGCGGGGATGCCAGAACGTGGTGGGACAACATCACCGAGCTGTCCAAGAAATACACGGTCTACGCTCCCGACCTTCCCGGCTACGGCGGCAGCCAGCCCCTCGATGGTGACTACTTCATCCCGGAACTATCGGAATTCGTGGAACAGTTCGCCGGTAAAATGGGGCTGGAGAAATTTCACCTCGTGGGGCATTCGCTAGGCGGCGGCGTTGCCCTCAACTACGCTTTAAGGTCGCCCCACCGCATCAAGAAGCTGGTGCTGGTAAGCAGCCTGTGCCTGGGGAGAGAAATCGCCTTCTGGGTGAGGCTTCTTTCGGCCCCCGCTCTGCTGGGGTCTATCGGCGCATTGTCCGTGGCGGTATTGAAGGGCATGAAATGGCTGGCCATGCGGATGCTGAATCCCGCCCTGATTATCATGCCGCTTTCTCCGGCCGCGGTAACCGTCGGCGGCAGTATCACCAATTTCAGGCAGCAGTCCCTGGTGCTGGAGAACCGGCTGTCCGAGGTGAAAATGCCGACACTGCTGGTGTGGGGTGCTAAAGACCCCATCGTGCCGGTGAGGCACGCCTATGCGGCGGCCAGGGTGATTCCCGATTGTCATATAAAGGTATTCGAAAGCCGGGGACATAACGTCCACCGCGACGAGCTAAGGCAGTTTTCGGATACTCTCAACGGGTTCCTGGGCTAGTCCTTCTCTGCGGCCCTGTAAACGCCCTGGTAATCCTTGAACTCCCGGATAATATCTTTGTGCCTGACAAGCGCCTCCCCGATGCCGTATTGCTTGCTCATGCGTAAAGGCACGCAGCAGCAAGAGCAGCAGGAGCATATCGCGTAGTAATCCCCCCGGCACTTTGCGATGGATAATATCAGACCCCGCCGATGGCTGTCACGCAGGATTTCTATAGCTTCTTCGCGGGTGATTTCGTGTGAGTTCTGGGATATCATTGCGTGCTGGAGGACGTGGTGTGTCGGCCCCAGCAGTATCTCGTTATCCAGGGGATTATCGCAGTTACGGTAAAGCCGGCGGCAGGTGCAGGGAGCCGCGGCCACGCCCTCGGCGATATTTACAAGCTCTTCAGCCTCCGCCGGGGTAAGCAGGAAGACACGGTGCATATTTTTACCGTATGCATTGGCGACCCGCCTGACCAGCCGTCCCAGCAGGGGGATTTTCGTACAGCGGGCAAAGAACATGTATACTTTGAGGATATTGTTGCGGTTGCTGCCATAGAGTTTCAGCGTATGGTGCATGATATAGCCGTCCGTACTAGAAATGCGGTTTGCAGATAAGCTCTTTTACCTTGAGATTGAAAAAGCGATGAACGTAATCGGCCTGTATAACGTATGCCGTATCGGCGCCCCGGCCCGTGCCGCCGATGGAAATAATCTCTTCATCGGTGCGCACCAGTCCGGCGTCCGCCGCCATGGCGGCGATTTCCAGGGCTACCTTGGTGCCCTGCCCGAATGTCCGCAGCGTCATGGCGATAACATCGCCGATAACCGGCTGCGGGGGTGGGGGACCGTCTCCCCGGCCCAGCGCGCGGTGTACACCGCCGAAGGCATGGGTGGTGGTAAGTATAATACCACCCTTGTCCTCGAAAATTTTACGGTTCTCGTCGGTAAATTCCTGGGAGTTGGGCTCGCGGAATCCGGCGACGTGAGTCACGGCGATTACCTTATAGCCCTTGAATATATCCACGGTCTTAACGGCCGTATTGCCGATGGTTGAGGCTACTACGATTGTTTTAATGCCCAGTTCGTCTCCGCGGGCTCTGGCCAGGGCGAGTGTTTTATCGGTATTCTCATCGCCGCCGGGTTTATCGAAATAAGTTGTCTTGGTTTCCATTTTTCTCCTTCCTCAACTAGTCGATAGTTATAGAACACAGCACTTTTTCCAGTATCGTTTCGTCAATGGTATCTGTCAGCGTGCCAGTGAGGTAATACCATATCCCGTTGCTTTCCCAGCCGTAGGCGACTCCCCCGTTCGTCTCCGGTGCATCGGGTTCGGGGGGTATCCGTTCTCTTTCTACCGTCCGGCCGCATATCTCAACGGGTTCGCCGAGTCCCTCATTGAACTTATGAGTGGACTGTAAAAACGTGAGAGCGGGCATTCTTTCGCCTTCCGGGGCGTAAAGAAGGGTTACGTCTATCCATTCGAATTTAGGTTCCATACCCGCGCTGCGTAGTCCGGCCTGGTGGTCATTTACCATGTACTTACTCACGGGGTGCAGGGATTCCGGGATGAAACCGGGAGTCACTACCTTGAAACCGGCGAGCATTGACGCAGCCTCCGTCGAGTCTACGCTGGCGGCTCCCCTTTCTTCCCATAACATTATCTCGTCTTCCGTCCACCCCAGAGCGGAGTAGTCCGCCTCGTTCGGAACCGGGGCTTCCGGCGTCACGTCAACTGGCTCTGTCTCCCCCTGTTTTGTGGAGTTACAGGCGGTCAGAGTCAGTAACAGTATTATCAGGCAGGTAGGAAACAGGTATAATATTTTTCTTTTCATGTCAATTTAACTCCTTCCGGAATAGCCCGCAGAGTTATGGACTGACCACATGATTTCTCGCTTCGAGTTTAACACCCGCCAGCCGTGTGTTTCAAGCCTGACTGTGACGAGAATGCAATTGCCTGCCGGTGCCCGGTGTGATATAGTTTGAATAAATGAAAAATAAGTCCGATTTTATACCTTCCGGCGGGATAACCTCGCCCGGGGGTTTTTTAGCCGGCGCCGCCAGCGCCGGTATCAAGTATAAAAACCATCCCGACCTCGGTATACTTTTTTCCGAAACTGCCTGCGCGGCGGCGGCCGTTTTCAGCACAAATAAAATCAAGGCGGCGCCGGTTATCCTCTCGGAAAAGCGGTTGCAGGACGGCAAAGCCAGGGCTGTGGTGATAAACAGCGGCTGTGCCAACTCCTGCACCGGCGGGAGGGGCATGAAAGATGCCGTGGCAATGGCGGAAATGACCGCCGAACACGTCGGGGTGGCGGCGGATGATGTCCTGGTGGCCAGCACCGGCGTCATCGGCACGATGCTGCCGATGGATAGTATCGGGCGCGGCATCGCGGAGATAAAGCTTACCACCGAAGGCGGTCACGAGCTGGCCAGGGCGATAATGACCACGGATACCGTGCCTAAAGAGGTGGCTGTCAGGGCGGATGGTTTTACCATCGGCGGGATGGCTAAGGGTTCCGGGATGATTCATCCCAACCTGGCCACCATGCTCTGTTTCCTGACGACCGATGCTAATGTGGAAGCCGGCTTCCTGAAGGAAGCCCTGAAAGAAGCCGTGGACACTTCTTTAAACATGGTCTCCATAGATGGGGACGACAGCACCAACGACATGGTGCTCATCATGGCTAACGGGAAGGCGGGAGGCGAGTCGGTCATTGCGGGGAGTCGGCAGGCGGAGGTGTTTCAGGAGGCGTTGAATAAGGCCTGTATCCAGCTGGCCAGGGCGCTTGCCCGCGACGGCGAAGGCGCTACCAGGCTCATCGAGGTGAACGTAAAGGGGGCGGCCAGCCTGGCCGATGCCAGATTGGCGGCACGTACGATTGTCGGTTCGTCGCTGGTGAAGGCGGCGGTACACGGCAGCGACCCCAACTGGGGAAGAATTATAGCGGCGGCGGGACGGAGCGGAGCGGAACTGGAAGAAAGCAAGCTTTATCTTGAAATAGGCGGTATCTGCCTGGTAAAGGGCGGGGCGCCGGTATCCTATAATAAAGAGAAAGTGGTGAAACACCTGGACGGAGATGAAGTGAATATAGTGCTGAATCTCAACATGGGGAACGCCGGGGCTATGGCCTGGGGTTGTGACCTTTCCGAGGAATATGTCACTATTAATAGCGAATACACCACCTGATATTAATAAGGGTTGGAAGTAGATGAAAGACATAACGGTAATAAAAATTGGCGGTTCAACCTTCAAGAGCCGTGACACCACCATCGAGGATATCGTGGCCCTGCAGAAAAAGGGCGAAGCGATGGTGGTGGTGCATGGGGGAGGCGGTGTCGTAACCGACTGGCTGAAGCGACTGGGCATCGAGACGAAGTTCGTGCGCGGGGAGCGCGTTACCGATTTGCCCACGCTGGAAGTGGCTGCCGCGGTGCTGGCCGGGCTGGCCAACAAGGAAATCACGGCAGCAATCAATGTCAGGGGTGGGCGAGCGGTCGGCATCAGCGGCGTAGACGGCGCCCTCATGGAGAGCAAGGCGAAAAGCCGGGAAATGGGATACGTGGGAGAGGTGGTAAAGGTTAATACGAACATCCTGGAAACGCTGCTTGAAGCCGGCTTTGCACCCGTCGTTTCTCCCATCAGCCTGTACTCGATTGATAGACCCGGCAATGCCCCGTCGATAATTAACGTAAACGGCGACCCCGCCGCCGGCGACCTGGCGGAGGCCCTGGGGGCAAAGCGTCTCGTTTTCCTGACGGATGTCGGCGGTATTACCGATGCCTCCGGTACCGTGCTATCAAGAATATCGGCGGGCGAGGTAGAGGAGCTTATAGCTTCCGGGGTGGTTTCCGGGGGCATGATTCCCAAGATAAATGCCTGTCTGAAGGCTTTAAATAAAGGCTCGATTACGCGTATAATAGACGGTAGAAAGCCTCACGCCCTGCTTAAAGAATTCGACGGGCGGGACGGCGGCACGACGATATATAAATAAAAAGTGGAGCTTAAGAGGGGGTGAAACTCCTCTCCTGAAAAACCTCACCTTAATCCAAGATAAGGAAATAAAATGACTGACTGGCAAGAACTGGAAAGTAAATACTACATGCAGACGATAGTGCGTGTCCCGGTAACCCTGGTAAGGGGAGAAGGGGCGCACGTCTGGGATGATAAGGGCAAAGAGTACCTGGACTTTGTCAACGGACTGGCGGTTAACTGCCTGGGGCACTGCCATCCGGTGGTTGTCGAAGCCGTCGCCGAGCAGGCGCGTACCCTTATACAGGCATCAAACTGGTATTATACCGTCCCGCAGATTCGACTGGCCCAAATGCTCGCGGAGAACAGCTGCCTTGACAGGGCCTTCATCTGCAATAGCGGTCTGGAGGCCAACGAGGGCGCCGTCAAGCTGGCAAGACGCTACGGACATCTCAAGCTGAAAGGCGCCTACGAGGTCATTACGACCATGGGGTCGTTCCACGGTCGTTCTCTGGCCATGACGGCGGCCAGCGGCCACCCCGGCATGCATAAACCTTACGTTCCGCTGCCGGAGGGATTTATCAACGTGGCCAATAACGATATCGAAGCGATAAAGTCGGCCACCACGGAGAAGACCTGCGCCGTAATGCTGGAGCCGGTGCAGGGGGAGGGCGGCGTTAATCTCCCCGATGAAGATTACCTTAAAAAGGTGAGGGAGTGGTGCGACCGCCAGGGTATTCTGCTGATACTGGATGAGATTCAGACGGGGATAGGCCGACTCGGGGCGTTGTTCGGATATGAACTGTACGGCGTAGAGCCGGATATAATGACTCTGGCAAAGGGGCTGGGTGGGGGTATACCCATCGGGGCGTTACTCGCCAAGGAGAGCGCCTCCGTTTTCGCGCCCGGCGACCACAATTCAACCTTCGGCGGTAATCCGGTTACCAGCGCCGCCGCCTGCGCCGTACTGAAATACGTTATCGATAACGATATCCCCGGTAACGTGAAAAAAGTGGGGCAATACCTCATGGAGTTGCTGGAAGGGCTGAAGAAAAAGCACTCCTTCATCACCGAAGTTCGCGGGCGCGGATTACTGGTGGCCGTAGAATTCGATGATGACATAGCTCAAGACGTGCTGCTGGCCTGCCTTGAAAAAGGGCTGCTGGTAAACAAGCTGAAACCCGGGGCTATCCGCCTGATACCCCCGCTGATTATCGGCAATAAAGAAGTCGAACAGGCTATCGCCATAATGGATGAAGTATTTTCTGGAATTGTAAGGTAAATATTGCTAGAATTAGGTCAGAGAGACGGCTATGTTAAGAAAAATCGGCAGCCTGGGGATTGTGGCGATACTGGTGATATTGCCACTAATTTCTATCGTTTGGCTGACAGTATTTAATTCAGAGGTAGGAATGGCTAAAGATATCGGGATACAGGAACCGCCCCTATCCGAATGTGATTACTCTTCCGTGCCGCAAACGGTAATCGATGATGCCGTTGAGCTTGCCGGCGAGTTGATAGGGGAGAATATACAGGATTTCGTAGACCAGCTGCTGGCGATGTACACGGAGGTCAAAGACCTGGATGTAGTTATTGTCTTTAATTCAGGGGGCTGGGGGTGGAATCTGACGAATGAAACTCCCGGCTGGGCCAGTATTCTCAATGGGATAGAATCACAGCTAGCGAGCCAGGGATATGATTCCGAGGTATTGAACTACCGGCGGACCGGCAGCGGAATGACGGGCTGTCTCAATGAGTTTTACGAAGCGGCTACCCGCTATCCGCACAAGGCCCAGGACCTTGCCTGGAGAGTCGAGTTTCTCACTGACCATCTTCCCAACTTGAGGGTGATTGTCGCCGGTGAGAGCACCGGAACGGTAATTACCGATAAGACCATGATAATTTTAAAAGATAAGCAGCAGGTCTACAGCATCCAGACGGGCACACCTTTCTGGCATAAGCCTTCGGCTCTGAACAGGACGTTGCTGATGAACAGTAACGGGAGAGGTATAGATACTTTCAGCTACGGCAATATCCCCGCCATGATATGGGCTACCGTCAAGGGATGGTTCGGTTTGTCATCGCCGGATGATAATCCGGGTAATATATTGAGCTGGTTGAAGGCGCCCGGGCATGACTACTCGTGGCAGTACCCCGGTGTCTGTTCCGAGGTTGAGAGATTCCTGAACGAAAATTTCGGTGAAAAAGAATAACAGCATTTATTGAGGGAGGGATGGAGTGACGGACAAGGTAGTACTGGCATACAGCGGCGGCGTGGATACCTCGGTAGCCGTCAAGTGGCTGCACGAGAAATACAACCTGGATGTTATCGCCGTAACCATAGATGTCGGCAATGAAAAGGACTTTTCAGCCGTCCGGGATAAGGCGCTCAAGGTCGGCGCCGTCAAGGCGCTGGTTATCGACGGCAAAGAGCTGCTGGTAAAATATTTCCTCTTCCCGGCTTTACAGGCCAACGCCCTCTACGAAGGGCAATATCCCCTGGCTACGGCCCTGTCGCGACCTCTCATGGCCAAGCTGCTGGTGGACACGGCGGCAGCCGAAGGGGCGGTGGCGATAGCCCACGGCTGCACCGGCAAGGGCAACGACCAGGTAAGGTTCGAGGTGGGCATTAATGCCCTGGCCCCGGACATGAAGATACTGGCCCCCGCCCGGGAATGGGGGATGACGCGTGAAGAAACAATCGCCTACGCCAAAGAGCATGGCATACCCGTGCCCATAACCGCCGAAAGCCCGTACTCAATCGACGAATGTATATGGGGACGGGCAATCGAATGCGGCGTCCTCGAGGATGCCTGGGTGGAACCGCCGGTAGATGTATACAAGTGGACCAGTTCCCCGCAGGAAGCCCCGGACGAGCCGCAGTATATAGAAATCGGGTTCGAAAAGGGTATCCCGGTGACTATCGACGGTAAGGAAATGGGCGGGCTCGACCTGATTAACGAGATGAATGAAATCGCCGGACGGCACGGCGTGGGCAGAATAGACCACATCGAGAACCGGGTCGTCGGCATAAAATCGCGGGAAATTTACGAAGCTCCGGCGGCAATCGTCCTCATCCGGGCCCACCAGGCGCTGGAAGCCATGACGATGTCCAAAGACCAGCTGCGCTTCAAGGAGAAGGTGGCCGTGGAAATGGCCGACCTTATCTATGACGGCCTGTGGTTCAGCCAGCTGAACCGCGACCTGTCTTCTTATATAATCAGTTCCCAGCGTTACGTTACCGGCACGGTCAGGATGAAGCTGTTCAAAGGTTCGGCGACCGTGATGGGGCGGAAATCTCCGTGGTCGCTTTACAATCTGGCGCTGGCCACCTATGATAAGGGCGACGAGTTCGACCAGAAAGCCGCCGAAGGCTTTATACATATCTGGGGTCTGCCGGTCAAAACGCAGGCGCAGATACAGCTCCTGGGGGATAAGGAGTGGCCCTTAAGCATCATGGGGCCCGCCGCGCCGGAGGAATAGTAACATGAGTCATATCAGGGGTAGATTCAGCAAACCGGCTGATAAACTGGTGACGCAGTACACCGCCTCCCTCCCCTTCGACCGCCGTCTCTACCGGCAGGATATCGCAGGGAGCATCGCCCACGCTAAAATGCTTGCCAGACAGGGCATTATCTCCGCCGCAGAAGCCGCTAAAATTACCGGCGGACTGGAAGCTATCCGCGTAGAGATAGAGCAGGGTAAATTTGAGTTCAAGGCGGAGCAGGAAGATATTCACATGGCTATAGAGTCCCGCCTCATCGAACAAATCGGGGAGGCGGGGCGCAAGCTGCATACCGCCCGCTCGCGTAACGACCAGGTGGCGCTGGATATGCGATTATTCGCGAAAGAAGCCGCCGCCGATACTCTTAACGGGATAAAGGGATTTCAGCGGGCATTACTCTACCTTGCCGAGGCTAATAGAGATACGGTCATGCCCGGCTATACCCATATGCAGATAGCGCAGCCGGTGCTGCTGGCGCACCATCTCCTGGCCTACTTCGAGATGCTCCAGCGCGACTCCGAACGTTTTATCGACCTCATCAAGCGGGTGGACGTGATGCCGCTGGGCAGCGGGGCACTGGCGGGGGTCGCCTACGATATCGATAGAGAGTTCCTCGCCAAAGAACTCGGCTTCAGTAAAGTCAGCCGGAACAGCCTGGACGCCGTGGCTGACCGCGATTTTATTCTTGAGTACGAGGCCGCCGCCGGTATCTGCATGATGCACCTTTCCCGACTCGCCGGGGAAATCGTGCTGTGGTCTACGGCGGAGTTCGACTTTATCGAGCTCGACGAGGCATATGCCACCGGCAGCAGCATCATGCCGCAGAAAAAGAACCCGGACGTGGCCGAGCTGGCACGCGGTAAGACGGGGCGTGTCTACGGCAGCCTGATTGCCCTCCTGACGACGATGAAGGGACTGCCCCTCGCCTATAACAGCGATATGCAGGAGGACAAAGAGGGCTTTTTCGACGTGGTGGATACGCTGCTATCAACGCTGGAAGTTTTCGCGGGAATGGTGAGGACTATAAAGGTAAAATCCGGAAATACCGCGAAAGCAGTTGAACGCGGCTATATACTGGCGACGGATTTGGCCGATTATCTGGTCGGGAAGGGCGAGTCCTTCCGCGCGGCTCATGAAATAGTCGGCAGGCTGGTGAGCTACGCTGCGGAGAAGGGTAAAACGTTCGCGGAAATCAGTATTAACGAATATAAGAAATTCTCGCCGTCATTCGGAGAGGATGTCCGTAAAATAGACGTTAAATCGTCTCTGGATGCCAGGAACGTTATCGGCGGCACAGCCCCGAAGCGTGTCAAACAGGCGCTGGCCGAAGCAAGGAAGCTGGTGGGGGAGGGATAGCAAGTAGACCGTCGGGGAAGAGGCCGGGGTTTGTTAAGCGTTAGCGATTTTCTGCTGCGTGCGCAGGCACCTGGTGCAGAGGTTCATCCGTTTTGCCTGTCCATCAATGTATACCGTTGTGGGATGGATATTGGGCGTCCAGCGGCGGTTGGTGCGGCGCTTGGAGTGACTTACATTATGACCGAACTGCGGCGTTTTACCGCATAGATCGCACTTCAACTTGTGACTCCTTTGAACAACAGAGAGGCTATTGCATTATTTACTAATACATAGTAACATAGTGCATCAAGATTAGCAAGAAGTGCATCCTTGACGGGGAATAAATATCAAGTTATCTAGCAGGGATGGTGTAATATGAGCCAGAAAAAAACTGTAGCCGGCCAGGAGCTTAGAGATATGTTTTCGGCGGCTGCGTCGTGGTTGGAGAAGAGTTCCGCCGATATTGACGCGTTGAACGTTTTCCCGGTGCCGGACGGAGATACCGGGACTAATATGATGCTGACCATGCGCTCAACGATGGACGAGGCCTACCGGGCCCCGGACCACAGCGCGGCGGGTATTGCCCATGCCATGGCCAGGGGCGCTCTCATGGGCGCCCGCGGCAACAGCGGCGTTATCCTTTCCCAGATATGGCGCGGCCTGGCGCAGGGACTCGAAGACAAAGAGGACTTTAACGCCGCCGACCTTGCGGCCGCCTTTCAGCAGTCGGCGCAGATTGCCTACAAGGGGGTCAGCAATCCGGTAGAGGGGACCATGCTCACCGTGATGAAGGACTTGGCGAAAGCCGCCCAGGCGGAGGTTGAAGCGGGCAACGACGATATCATCGCGGTTCTGGAAGCCGCGGTGAACGCCGCCGCCGAATCCGTGGCCTATACGCCGATGCTTCTCAAGGTATTGAAAGACGCCGGGGTGGTTGATGCCGGGGGGCAGGGCGTCTATACGATTCTGGAAGGGGCGCTGCGATTTCTCCGGGGGGAAACGGAGCTGATGCGCCTGCGGAAACCGCAGATAATAGTCAGCGATATACCCCATAGCGCTTCGCAGCCGCAGACCATATCCGTTGATGAAGTGCCGTACGGGTATTGCACCGAGTTCCTGCTCAAGGGAGAAAAGCTGGAGCCGGATATTATTAAAAAGAGGCTGTTGAAGAAAGGCGAATCGCTCATTGTCGTTGGCGACGACTCGGCGGTGCGCATTCATATCCACACGCTGACGCCCGGTAATATCCTCCAGTTTGCCGCCAAGCTCGGCACAATGCACCAGGTAAGCATCAGGAACATGGACGAGCAGCACCAGGACTTCCTGGAAATGCAGAAAGAGAGGATGCCCACCTCCGATACCGCCGTAATCGCCGTAGCCGCGGGAGACGGCCTGGCCGATGTCTTCGGCAGCCTGGGAGCAGCCGCGGTTGTGCCCGGGGGCCAGACCATGAATCCCAGCACCAAGGATATCCTCCAGGTGGTGGAATCCACCCTCTCCGATAAGGTTATCATCTTACCCAATAATAAAAATATCATAGCCGCCGCCAAACAGGTAGAATCTTTAACCGAGAAGAAGATAGCGGTAGTCCCCACTAAAACAATTCCGCAGGGCGTGGTGGCGCTCCTGTCGTTCGACTACGAGGCGGAGTTCAACACCAACGCCGAAATCATGGAAAAGGCCCTGCCTTCGGTAAAGACTATCGAGATTACCCGCTCGGTGCGCGCCACCAAGATAAACGGCCTGAAAATAAAGCGTAAGCAGCCAATCGGGCTGCTCGACGGCGAACTGATAGCGGTGGGCGATACCAACCTGGATGTCATAAATCAGCTCCTCTCCAGGCTGGACCTGGAGAAAGCCGAGGTGATTACCATATACTTCGGGGAAGATGCCGAAACCGAGGAAACCGAGCAAATTAATGCCGGTATCACGGAGTTATATCCTCACTTACAGGTAGAATTGATTCGCGGCGGTCAGCCGCATTACAGCTATATCATATCCATTGAATAGAAAGGCGGTATACGGGGATGGCAGTGAAAATAGTAACCGATACATTATCCGATATCACCAGCGACCTGGCCGAAGAACTGGGGATTACCCTTGTACCCCTGTACGTGCGTTTTGGCGAGACAGTCTATAAAGACAGGGTGGAAATCACCAGCGAAGAATTCTATCGTCGACTGGTAAGTGAGGCTAATTTACCTTCGACGACACAGCCGACCCCCAATGACTTTTTACAGGTATACGAAGCCCTGGCCGAGGAGACCGATGAAATCCTGGTGATAGTCGTCTCCAGCAAGCTAAGCGGCACCTTCCAATCGGCGACTCAGGCCAAGGAAATGATGAAAGGCAAGTGTAATATCGAGGTAGTCGATTCGCTTTCCGTGGCCATGGGTATGGGCTTAATGGTCGTATCCGCGGTTGATGCCGTTAAAAACGGGGCAAACCTGGATGACGTGGTAGCCCTCGTGCGTAAAGCCGTATCGCGGTCACACGTAGCTTATCTTTTTGAAACTCTCAAGTACCTGGCCAAGGGCGGGCGTATCGGCAAGGCCAGCGGACTGCTCGGTTCGCTGCTTTCGGTAAAGCCGATACTCACCATAAAGGAGGGAGAACTGGCCCCGCTGACCCGGGTACGCTCCTTAAGTGCAGGGCTTGACTATCTGTGCAGTTACGCCGCCGGGTTTTCCAATATAGAAGGGATGGCCGTGGAGCATGCCACCAACCTCGATGACGCCGACCAGCTCGTTGAGAGACTCGGTGCGATTTATCCTAAAGAGCGCATCTACCGGTCGGTAATCAGTCCGGTTGTCGGGACGTATTCCGGCCCCAATGCCCTGGCTCTGACTATTCTTGAGGGAGAGAAGAAGTAATGCCGGTTAAGATCGTCACCGATAGCGTCTCCGATATCTCCCCGGCCGTGGTTGATGAACTGGGTATTACGGTAGTCCCGCTGAACGTGGTCTTTGAAGGCTGCACCTACCGCGACGGCGTGGACATGACGACCGACGAGTTTTACGAAAAGCTGGAACACGAGGAGATTCACCCTGCCACTTCGACTCCGGCGCCCCAGATATTTGCCGAGGCGTACGACAGGCTCGCCGACGAAGCGGATGCGATACTGGTGATAACGATTGGGAGTAAACTAAGCGCCAGCGGGGAATCGGCCCTTAAGGGCATCGACATAATGAAGAAGAAATGCCGGGTGTCGGTGGTTGTATCGGAACTGGCAATGATGGCCGAGGGGCTGCTGGCAATAGCCGCGGCCAAGGCAGCACGTGACGGGGCCGGTCTCGATGAGATTATCGAGCTGACCAGGAACAATATATCCCGTGTCGGATTGCGCATCGCGTTCGACACGCTGGAATATCTCCAGAGGGGAGGGCGAATCGGTAAGGCGCAGGCGCTGATGGGTTCCATGCTGGGAATCAATCCTATCCTCGGCATCAAGGACGGCGAGGTATTTCCTTTCGGCAGGGAACGCTCGAGGGCCAAGGCGATTGACTATCTGTACCAGTTTGTGGCCGGCTACTCCCGAATTGACGAACTGGCGGTTGAAGACGCCACCACCCCTGATGAAACCGGCGCCTTTATAAAGCGTCTCGGCGCCCTATACCCGCAGGAACGCATTTATCTCTCCAAGGTGAGTCCGGTAATCGGCACCAATGTCGGGCCGCGCGCCATCGGAGTGGCCGTGCTTGGAGATAAATAGTACCATAAGTATAGTAACCCAATCTGTTTATTATGCCGGTAAAAATTATAACTGATAGTGTCGCTGATATTCCCGCCGAGGTAGTCGCCGAACTGGGGATTACCGTTGTTCCGGTGCTGGTGCGCTTCGGCGAGGAGACGTACCGTGACGGCATCGATATGACAACCGACCAGTTTTTCGAGAAGCTGGTAAACAGCAAGGTCATGCCGACCACCTCCGTTCCCTCCCTGGATATATTCGCCAGGACTTACGCCGGGCTCGCCGAAGAGACGGATGAGATTCTGGCGCTTATGCTTAGCTCCAAGCTAAGCGGGATTTATAACGCGGCTTTACAAAGCGCCGACCTGATGGAAAGCGATTGCCGCATCGAGGTAGTAGATTCCGGCTGCGCGGTCATGGCGCAGGGTTTTATTGTCATCAAGGCGGCCAGGGCGGCGCTGGCCGGGGCCAGCCTGGATGAAATTCTGGAAATCGTCCGCCGCGACCTTCCCCGCGTTGAAATACGCGCCGCTTTTGACACGCTCGAATATCTCCAGAGGGGAGGGCGTATCGGCAGGGCGGCGGCTTTAATGGGGTCGGTGCTGAAAATAAATCCCGTCATCGCTTTGAAAGAAGGCGTGGTCGAGCCGGCGGGCCGGGCGCGCTCGCGGGCGAAGGCGATTGACATGCTCTACGACTTCGCCGCGGGTTATTCAAATATTGAGGAACTGGCCGTAGAAGGCGGCGACTGCCCGGAAGACGTCGACCGGCTCATCGAGCGCCTCGGCGCCATTTTCCCCAAAGAGCGTATCTTTCGTTCCCGCACCACCCCGGTCATCGGCGCTCATACCGGCCCCGGCCTCCTGCTGGTGGCCGTCATGGGCGATAAGTAAGAGTTCACCGTGTTTACCTGATTTATGATAGAATAAGCAGGTGACAAAGCCACACCGAATTGGATTTTTCATCATGCTCTCCGGGGTTATTCTTTTCTTCGCCGGCTTCTATATAGCCGGCACTATCGGCGTTATTGAATTTAGCTCACGATATTTCTGGTTTTTTGTGCTGTTCCCTCTGATGATTGCCGCGGCGGTTACCGGCTTATCCTGGAAATGGCCGGTGGTTGGCGGTTCCATCGGGGTAGTAACGCCGGTTGCTTTGTTTTTCACTGCTGAAATGGAAACACTGTACCGCTGTCTCTTGTACGCGGCGATATGCCTCTTTTTTATAGGCGGGATATTGCTGCTAATAACTTCAGTGAAAGCGGCTCGCGAATAGTGATGTTTTATGAACGCCGAATCTCTGCGTAAAATCCTCGACCTTGAAAAACAGCGCGGCTACGCCGATACCGCTGTCTTCGGCGGACTGGACAAGTTCCTGCGCAACTGGTCGGCACAGGCTATAGAATCGCTGGGCAACCCCCGCCGGCTGGGTCGCTTCAATAAGCTTTTCAAGGCAGGCTATGCTGCTATGACGCCGGAAAAACGCCGCGACTGGGTGCAGGATGTCCTGCAGTTTCTGGATGAAGCGGAAAATAAGACAAGCGCTGTAGAATCGCCTCCCCCGCCGCCGCGTAAAAAAACGGCGAAAAAAGAGCAAAAGCCCCCCGCCCCGGCTGCCGGCACCGGACTCGATTCGCCGGTGACCGTTGTCAAGGGTATCAGTACCGCTTTATCGTCTAAGTTCGGCAAGCTTGGCGTGAAAACGGTGCGCGACCTCCTCTATTTCTTCCCGCACCGCCACCTGGACTACAGCAAGATGAAGCTGATTTCCCAGCTGGTCGAGGGCGAGGAGCAAACTATCGTGGCCAACGTCTGGCAGGCGCAGGAGACCAAGCCGGGGGGTCGGCGCAGCACCGAGGCCATCGTCGGCGATGAGACGGGCAATATCCGGGTGGTCTGGTTCAACCAGCCGTACCTGGCGAAGAAGCTGACCACCAATGCCAGGATAATGTTGAGCGGCCGCGTCAGCCT
>Ga0315551_10002009_pt1 | contig 15150 bp, 9 predicted proteins | sample SalMarSW160290MG_FD_203678 | JGI IMG/M metagenome (GOLD analysis project Ga0315551, IMG submission 203678) | Salt marsh sediment microbial communities from the Plum Island Ecosystem LTER, Massachusetts, United States - Salt Marsh Sediment SW1602-90 ... | reverse complement strand
ACGCGGCGGCCTGACCGACGCGGACCAGCAGCCATCCGTTTCTCTGCCGACTCTACTTTTACGCGCGGTACCGAAGTCCATCCAGCCCGACCATTGGTACTTGGTAGCGGAGTTGATCATACGCTTGCCCTATGGCGGCCGCCCAATGAATTGGCGCATGCTAGTAGATGTCGAGACCAATGCGATACTGTACTTACGCGCACTGACGTCAGGCGTAGATGGCTTTGTATTTCGGACCGATCCCATCACGGCGACGGGCAATACCGTCAATTCGCCGGCCGCTAGTGCGGGGACGCTGAATCCTTTGCGTCGCAGTGTGACTCTGCACGGGCTGACGGCGCCAGCGCCGGACCAAGCTCTCAGCGGGGAGTTTATCCAGATCTCCGATTTCGAGTTGGCAACCGCCGCCCCGCCCACTGAACCATCTGGCACCGATTTCAACTACGAAACTCGCACAAACAACTTCGCTGCTGTCAACGCCTATTATCATTGCGATCGCTTCTTTCGCCTGGTCGAAGATCTCGGCTTCGACGTCGGCACCTATTTCAACGGTACCACTTTTCCTATCCCGGTGGATCATCGCGGGCGCTTCCTCTCGGCGGACGGTATCGAACGCAATGCCTCCCTCAGCGGTGACGGGGACGGCATCGCGAATGTGGATTTCGAGCTAGCGGATCTCACCGACACTGCCAATCCGATGGGCATTGCCGCCGACTGGCGCGTCGTCCTGCACGAGTTGGGCGGCCACGGCATCCTTAACGATCACGTCAATTCGGGATCATTCGGCTTCTCGCATAGCGCGGGCGACAGCTTCGCCGTGATCCTCAACGATCCGGAGACCGTCGCCGCGGATCGGTTTGAAAGCTTTCCGTGGGTGAGCTTCATTGGGCGGCGCCACGACCGCACCGTCGCTGCGGGATGGGGCTGGGGCGGCCCAAACGATGATGGTAATTACAGGAGCGAGCAAATCCTATCGACAACAATGTTTCGGGTGTACCGATCGATAGGTGGGGATTCGGACCGCTTAACACGCCGAGATTTCGCCGCACGCGTCATGAGCTATCTGCTGCTGCGCGCAGTGGGCACACTCACTCCACTTAGCAATCCAAGCTCACCCGCACAATTTCTCAATGCACTTCTCGCTGCCGATGCCGGCAACTGGACATCAGAAGGCATATTCGGCGGCGCCTATGGTAAAGTGCTGACCTGGTCGTTCGAGATACAGGATCTCAACGATGGCGACCCTCCCATCGTGGATGTTTACATTGATGATGGCCGTGGCGGGGAATACGAATACCTCCCTGTTTACTCAGAGACGGCAACTATCTGGAACCGCCGCATTGCCGACGGCCTGGAAGGGCACCAGGAACCGACCGTAGGAACCAACTACGCCTATGTTAAAATCAAGAACCGAGGAACGTCGGTCGCAGAAAACGTTGTCGTCAGGGCATTCCACTGTAAACCGCTCGCCGGATTGGTCTGGCCTGAGGATCTGCAGCCTATGACGACACCGGAATTGCCAGCCGGAACCGTACAGCCCAACGACGCCGAAGAATTAACGATTGGACCTTTTGAGTGGACACCCGTCTCGAACGCTGACGGCCATGACAGTATGCTAATGGTCGTCTCGGCGACCGGAGACCCTAGCAACGTAGATAACTTTACCACTGGTGAAGAAATAGAAGATTGGCGTCTCGTGCCGAATGATAACAACATCGGCCTGCGGAACGTAAAGCTTGAACCGAGACTTGTAACGGTGATCTCGGATACTGGTAATTTTGGCAACGTTTGCCTCGGTTCTTATAAGGATATGACTTTGGGCTTGAGTAACAGCGGTTTCAACATGCTGTCAGTAAGCAACATTACCTCTTCTTCTGGTGATTTTCTTGTGCCAAGCGTCTTGTCCTATCCAATCATCATTGGATCAGGAGACTCCATTGATATACCGATCCGATTTGAGCCGAACAGTTTCGGGCTAAAGACGGCCACAATTACTGTGTTCGGCAACGATCCGGACAGTCCCAAGGTTGTAGACGTATCAGGTGCAGCAAGGCCACCAAGGCTGGTTTCGATTATCGCGGATACGGGCAATTTTGGTGACGCATGCTTAGGATCTTTTGTGGACAAAATGATGATCCTAAGCAATAGCGGGCAATGCCCGCTGACAATAAGTGGCATCACATCCTCTTCCACGGACTTCCTGGTTGCCGATGTGTTATCTTATCCAATCGTCATAGGTGCCCGTGACTCTTTGCAGGTGCCCATTCGATTCGAACCCGCAAGTCTTGGCGCAAAGTCAGGCACGATCACGATCACTAGTGATGATCCAAACGGCGAAAATGTGCCTTCCGGGAAACTAGTTGTGACAGGCTCCACGTGTATCGGCGGTGTGAAGGCATATTGTCTCGGGGAGCGCACAATCTCGATCTGCAATGTGGGCGATTGCACGCTGCACGTTACGGGCGTTGCATTCAAGCGTAAGAGCAAGCATTGGAAGTTGGTCAACAACCCCTTCCCGGCGTCACTTCATCCCGGTTCGTGTCTGAGTGTCTTGATACGGTATAAGGCGACTGAGAAGTGTCCTAAGTGTTGCGAGTTGGTCATCGAGAGCGACGATCCGGAAACACCTGTGAAAACTCTTGACGTTATGGCCTATACGGTCTGGAGCCACTCCGGCCACAAAAAAGATAGTGACGATTGCCAAAAGGGATGCTGCGAGAATCACTATGACGAATGTTGTAGCGTGCAAAGCATTGACCCCTGTTGTTATGACGAGGGTTGCGATCATGAGGAGGATGACGAAAGCTGACAGCACGTATCTTGTGACAGGGGGGCTTTTGCATTCAAGGAGTTACGGGGGCGTTCAACCTCGGCGCATCGAACAGCAGGTTAAGGTGGTTGCACGCCCCCGCAACCACCGAAAGTAAACTCCCCGGCCCGCTGCCGGGGAGTTCGTCTTTGAGCTGATCGCACACAACCAGAATGGCGGCGAGAGCCCCGTACAGCTCCGCCCGTACGCCGTCCCGGATCGGCGTCAACGCCACCTTGTCGATCAGGCCGCGAATCAACTCAGCCGCTTCCGCCTTGATGTCGTCGGCATTCAGGGCGTCGGTCAACGGCGCTCGCGAAGCCCTTCCAGTCCCGGGAGGTAAGGTCATGTTGCACTTCGCTGTGGAATCCACCCATCAGTCGTGGCGAACCGCCGATAATCTGCGCCTGATGACGCGCATGAAAAATGTGTACGGGTCGCATCCATAGATCACTTCGAAACAGTCCTCAGCCGCCGCCGCGAGATCGCCGCCGTATCTGTCTTGAAGGAACTGCTCCAAGGCCGCGTAAGGCCCCTCCTTGCAGTCAAAGAACTCGCCCGAATTCAGCCCGTCGATGATGAGGTCGTATATCCTGGCGGCGATATCGACGGCCGTTTCCAAGTCCGTGTGAGGCGCGGTTGGCGCTGTCGCCCTTCTTCGTTCGGAAAAGCCGATGGGGAATTCGATGACAATAGCAGACTTGCTCCACTCCCAAGACGACAAGTGGCTTTCTATGCTATAACCTCCTAAGTTACAGCCTATTGAAAAAAAACAAAAAGCTCATTTTCGTATAGCGCGAACGGGCATTCGTAACGACTCCGTCTACCCGCACCCCCCCAACCATCAAAGCACGTCGTGTGCTTCAAACGCTTCGGTCGCCGCCGAAAGCCATCCAGATCGCCGTGGCAGGCCGGATCCCGGAATCGCCCGCAAAAGGTTTTCTTAAGCTTCTCGTGAGACGGTGCTCTCGCTGGACCCTTGTCTCCGCTGGGCCAGCCTGACGTGTTTTAGGGCGCTTGGAGAATGTGGCGAGTATCACCCTGTCTTTTTCTGGCGTTGGCGCTGAGCACCTTCGTCGCCATCGGTAGTGCCCTGGCGAACGATGAGTCCTCGCCGGCGAGCAGGAAGTCTCCGCAGCCCTCATCCCCGGCCAAGACGGCGGAGGACACCTCGAAGACAACCGAAGGCGCCGCCACGTCGGACGGCACGGCCGACGCCGAAGATGGCGAGCCCTGGATTCCCGGAGAATTTTCCGGCGAGGTGTTTCTCCTTTCGGACTATGTCGATCGCGGGATTTCAAACACTGATAGGAAGGCAGCCCTGCAAGGTGGCATTTCCTACGGTGGCGAAATCGGTTTTTACAACCTCTATCCGTACGTCGGCTTTTGGGGCTCTAACGTCGATTTCGACGATGGCGATGAGGCGACCGTTGAGCTCGATGCCTATTTCGGTGTCAGCGGAGCTTTCCGGAAACTCGAGTGGGATATCGGCGGGGCGTACTACACCTATCCAGGGGCCGATAGCGATCTCAAGTACGACTACTGGGAAATCCCTGTCGCACTCAGCTATCCATTGTACGAAGGCCTCACCCTGAATGCCGACTACTTCTACTCTCCGAATTTCTTCGGCGACACCGGACAGGCGCATTATTTTGCTGCGGGCCTGAGCTATGACATTCCGCTCGGCCAGGTTACCGTGACCCTTGATGGGATGACCGGACACCAGTGGATCGAAGACAACGAGCGATTCGGTGCCGACGATTACCAGGACTTCCAAATCGGTTTGACGGTTGCGTACAAGGGTGTCGAGATCGGCGCTAGGTATACCGACACATCCTTGAGTCACACGGAGTGCTTCGGAGGCACGAACATCTGCGAAGGACGGGCTGTTTTCTCTTTGGGAATGCGGTTCTGAGGGTGCTTAGGTGATGAAGCACTGGATGATCCATCGCACGGGAGGATGTGCCGATAGCCCAGCGGTGGAATCGTTGGCATGCCGCCTTGAACCGGTTTCCGCCGACCCGGGCGAGCGTGGTCTACTCCAATGAATATTCGAGAGAAGACGCTGGGCGTCATTGCCTTCTCTTTGCTCGTTTCGGCGAGCGTGAATTATTTCATTCTCAGACAATCCGTCTGGCCAAGCTTCGTGGAGCTAGAGCAACAAGAGACAATTCGCGACATCGACCGGGTGGCGAAAATGATCCAGGCCGAGATCGAGGATGTAAGCACAGGCCTGTGGGACTATGCGAGCTGGGACGATACCTATGCTTTCGCCAAGGGAGAAAACCCGGAGTTTCCGGAGACCAATCTGGCGACTGATCCTCTGATCAACATGGGCATGGACGTCATCGAGGTCTACGACACCGATGATCGTAGGCTTTACCAAGTGGTATTCGACCGCAAGACAGGACAGAAGCGGCAGGTACCGTGGTCACTCCAATCACTGGACGCGGAAAAGACGCTTTTTTCCCACGCCGATGAAAAGAGCAGCATATCCGGCATCATCGCATCACCGCGTGGACCGCTCTTGATTGCGTCGCGTCCAATCGTAAAGACGTCGGGCGAAGGGCCCACCGCAGGAACGTTTCTCTTTGGAAGGTTTCTCGACGACGGCCTGGTGGCAAGTTTGCGAGAGAAGGTCAAGGTCGACTTCCGCGTCTTCGATTTAGCCGATCTCGCGGCCACGGCGGATCAGAAGGCCCGGGACCGCATGCAACAATCGGGTGAAAGCGTTCTCATCGATGAAATAAGCGATCAACAGATCTCAGCGTATAGGCAATTCGACGACTATCGTGGGACGCCCATCCTCTTACTGAAGGCCGACATCGCCAGAGATATCACCTCGATTGGTCGAGAGGCACTTCTCGCGTCCGTGGCAGGCGTTGTGTTGGCCGGCTTCGTCATCATGACGGTGACCGGCGGGCTGCTGCAATGGATGCTTGTCGGTCCCCTCGTACAACTCACCGAACACGTGGTCGCGGTGGGCGCCAGCGACTCGCTCAGCCGGCGGCTGGAAAGCAATCGGCAGGACGAAATCGGCATCCTGAGCCGCGAGTTCGACAAGATGCTGGCTAATGTAAAAGAGGCACGTGATCGACTTCTCGAAAGCTCCTACCGATCCGGCATCGCCGAAATGGCTTCCGGCGTATTGCACAACCTTCGCAACCAGTTGACACCCCTGAGCATGCGGGTGGATCGGACTCTTGAAGAGATAAGCCCCCTGGATGAGAGCAAAGTCGACCTTGCTTTGGGGGAACTCACCTCCGATACGACCGAGGCGGAAAAGAAAGGAAAATTTGCACAATTTATTTCTCTCTGTTTCAAAAATGCAGAGGATAAACAAACGAAAATCCGTCGAAGTCTTGCCGAGGTATCCCAGGATATTAGGCGTATCGAAGCAGTGTTCCGGGAATTGGACCGCTTCAGTCATGCCGAAATGGAAATCGAGGAGGTTCTGCTCGCCGGTGTCGTGGACCGTGCGGTGTCCACCCTTCCGACCTTCGAGGGCGTTCACTTTTCTTTCGACATCGACCCCGACCTACGAACATTTCCCCCGGTCCGCTCTGCCGGTTTCGTCCTGAAGCAGGTCCTCAACAACCTGTTCGTCAATGCCATGGAGTCGATCATCGCCTCGGGCAGGACCGATGGTCATATCTCCGTGACCGCGGAAATAAAGGAGCTTGACGCGAGATCCTTCGTTGATCTGCGGATTCAGGACAACGGTGCCGGGATTCCGTCGGAGAATCTTCAGCGAATTTTCTTGAGGGGATTTTCGACGAAAGAGCGAGAGCCCAAGGGCTATGGCCTTCATTGGAGCGCCAATAGCGTTTCCGCGATGCAGGGTAAGATCCATGCCGAGAGCCCAGGTGAGAACGAAGGTGCAACCCTCCATGTCCTATTGCCGGTCGCGGACGCAATTTCGAAAGCCGCAGCATGAACTTGGTGCAATTCGATCCTCCCGCTCCAGATACTACAATCAGCCGAATCCTCATCGCTGACGACGAACTAATGATTAGGGAAGAGTATCGTTGTGTCCTTGGCGGAGACACAACGGACGCCGGGACCGACCATACGGCGATGCTCGATCTCGAAGCCGAGTTGTTCGGCAGCGCCAGGGGCAACAACAATCAGGCGCGGTATGATCTTTGCCTTTGTGAACAAGGAGACGAGGCCGTCGAGGCCGTTGAACAAGCCGTGGGCGAGGGCCGGCCCTTCGCGGTAGCCTTTCTGGATGTCCGCATGCCCCCTGGGATTGACGGCGTTACCGCGGCGGAGCGTATGCGCAAAATCGATCCGCAAATGAACATTGTGTTCGTTACCGGCTATTCGGACGTGGCGCCTGAAGATATCGCGAGGCGTGTGGAGAGGCCGGAAACTCTCCTGTTCTGCCAAAAGCCGTTACATGCCAGTGAACTGCGTCAACTGGCCTATGCGCTTAGCTCCAAATGGCTCCTCGACAGGGAACTCCGCGCGACCTATACGCGCCTTCGCCAGTTGATGGACTCCGCGCCTGTGGTCATTTACAGCGCGACACCCGACGCCGACCATTCTCTGACGTACGTCAGCGAGAACGTGCAAAGGCTTTTCGGTTACGCCCCCGACTATCTCGTCGGGTGCAAGGCCTTCTGGAACGAGTGTATTCATCACGATGACCTCACCGAAGTGATCGAACAGCTTGACCGAGCCCGCCTCGATGACAGCACTGGTGTCTGCGAGTACCGCTTCAAACACTGCGATGGCTCATTCCGGTGGGTAAGCGACCGTATGCGCGTTGTGCGCGACGATAGCGGCCGGCCGCAGGAATTGGTCGGATGTTGGTTGGATATCACCGATCGGCGACAAGCGGAAGATCAGATCATCGATCTTGCTTATTTCGACACACTTACGGGGCTTCCAAACCGCGTGTCGATGAAAGGAGCGCTGGAGCGCGCCATCCTTGAAGCCCACAAGAAGAACAGCCAAGTTGCTCTCCTGTTTCTCGATCTCGATCACTTCAAGCACATCAATGACACCCTAGGGCACGACAAGGGCGACTTGCTGCTAAAGGAAGTCGCCAACCGTCTGCTCGGATGTATTCGCAAAAGCGATTTTTTGTTCCGGCATCGAGACATCGATAAGTTCTTGGAGGAGGCCTCGAATGAGGGCGTGATGCGCCTCGGCGGAGATGAGTTTGTCGTTTTGCTCGGCGGAACAAACGGGAGGGAAGGCGCGGCTTTGGTTGTTCGCCGCATCGCCAAAATCTTTGACGCTCCTTTCGTGCTCGGAAGCGACGAGGTGAATGTAACGACAAGTATCGGCATTTGTCTTTATCCCGATGACGCGGCCGACATCGATGCTCTTCTAAAGAATGCCGATATGGCCATGTATCATGCTAAAGAAAAAGGTCGGAACCAAAGCGAATTTTATTCAAAAGAAATGAACGATCGCGCCGTGCGCCGTTTTTCCATCGGCACCAATCTTCGGAGGGCCCTGGAGCGAGACGAGCTTGAGCTTTTCTATCAACCGAAGATCGATCTGGAGAAACAAAAAAGCACCGGTATGGAGGCACTCCTAAGATGGCGGCGCCCCGGGGAGGGTTTGGTGTCCCCGATGGAGTTTATCTCCATCGCCGAGGAGAACGGCCTGATCCTTCCAATCGGGGAATGGGTCTTGTGGGAAGCGTGCCGCTGGACCGCGGCCTGGGCGCAAGCTGAATCCTCGCCTCTGGCCGTTTCGGTCAATCTTTCGGTTGTCCAACTTCGTCAGAAGCGTCTCGCCGATATGATCGCAAAGATCTTGACGGATACCGGCCTTGATCCGAATCTCCTTGAACTGGAACTCACGGAAAGCGTTCTCATGGACGATGCACGGCTGAGTTCCTCCATCCTAACCCAACTCAGGGACATCGGAGTCCGGGTCGCCGTCGATGACTTCGGCACGGGATATAGCTCGCTCAGCTACCTGAAGGGGTTCCCGCTCAACACCCTCAAGATCGATACATCCTTTATCCGCTCTCTGCCCTCGAACGAGCACGATGCGACGATCGTCAGCGCAACGATTTCCCTGGCGCACAAGCTGCGGCTCAAAGTCGTTGCCGAGGGCGTGGAAAAACAGGATCAGCTGGATTTCTTGATGGCGCATCGGTGCGAGGAAGCACAGGGATATTTTTTCAGCCCGCCGCTTCCAGCCGACGAATTTAAGCAGTGGATGGATGATCCCGAGTCCCACAGCCGGATTGTGAAAACCGTCTCACACGCCCTGGCAACTATCTGACCGTACTAGCGGGCCAACCTTAAGCCCGCGAAATTCGCCAAAAAGTTCCGTCTGCTTCGAGCGTTCCGGTCCCGGCCACGTCATACTCATATCAACGAGCCGATGAATTGGTCTTCATCGGCTCGTTGGCAAGCGCAAGTGCGCGCCCGCAGCGTAGCGAGCATAGACATGCGGACAAAGGTCCGCGCCACGCGCCTCGGGGACTCGGCGCCCTGCGACAAGGGCGAGGCAATCCATTGGCTCGACGCTATCACATGAACGAAACGTTAACCCCGATGCGCCAAGATACGTGGATTTCCATCGTGATCGAGATTTGTCATGTTTAACGGTATCGCATCAGCTCCGCGGACCACTTCCGCCTCACGACCACAAGAAAAGCTTGCCCAGTATCCGTTTCTGTATATCGCGCCGACGCAATCTTACGGGCTCGGTCTGTTCACGGCCCGGCCGCTCGCGTCCAAGGACATCGCGGTACGCGTTCGAGATCCCAACTACTTACGCGAGTTGCGTTCTCACGCGGAGGCCCACGCGCTCGGCTTCGGGCACACCGATATCTTTCAGGTCGGCGAGGATAAGTTTCTGCTTCCTTTCGGCGGGCTCGATGATTTCACCAACCATAGCTGCGAACCCAACTGCGGGCTGCGCGTCTTTTCGGACGGGTTCGATATGGTTGCCCTTCGTGATATTGCCGTCCATGAGGAACTGACTTACGACTATTCGACCCACCAAGAGCACCCGGAAGAGGACATGCCCTGTCGCTGCGGCACGCCTTCATGCCGCGGTGTCATCCGTAGCTTCTCGACCTTGCCGGTCGCACTTCGCAAATACTATCTCGATCTCGGCGTCGTTGCAGCCTTCATCGCGAAAAGGGAAGCCACGGGACAGGCTGCGTTCTAGCCCGACCAGCCGATGTCACGCCGGAACATCATCGGCCTGCTCCATCAGTTCTTTCTCCGACCTGCGCTGGCTTTTGAGTTTGCCGCCATTGGCGCGCTGATTTCGGCGGCAATCATCATCCTGATCGCCGTTGGAAGCGCCAAACTCCTCGCCCACGAGGGCAGCGAAGCGTTGCCGGTTGTCTACGTGCTGCTCGCTGTTGTTTCGATTCCGCTCGCTTCGCTGATCTCGGCGGTCCTCGGACGATGGCAGACTTCGCCGATCTGCCGCGTCATGTGTGCGGTGTCCGTTCTGCTCGGCCTCGGGCTGCGCGCCGCAATAGAAACGTCGCTACCTGGAATTCCTCAAGCGATCTGCATCACCGCCTATGTGTTGGAGATCGTGTTCGATACGCTGTTCTGGCTTTCGGTTTCGGAATATTTCCCGACCCGAGAGCTCAAGCGTCATACGCCTTTCCTGACGGCGGCGTTTGGAATGGGCGGTGTCGTCGGCGGCCTTCTCGCAACCATTCTTTGCGATATCTTTCCTCTCGAAGAACTCCTGTTTCTGAATTCATTTCTTTTTCTGCTGTGCTTCCTTCAGTACGGCCGAATAAATCGCCGATATAAGCCGCTTGGCGACGAGGAGGATGACGAACAAGAGGTCGGACTCATGGAGACATTACGCTCCAACTTCCAAGCTTTTCGAGCATTTCCGATTACCGGAACAATTAGTGCCGGGATATTTATGATGTCCGCCCTTTTTTGCCTCCAGGATTACCTGGCCATGGTGATTTTTCAGGAAACGTATGCCGACGAGAACACGCTCGCCAGATTTATTGCGATGGCATTTGCCGGTTATCAGGTTTTGGAACTGCTGATGGTCGTCGTCGTCGGAGGCCTTGTTTTGGAACGGACAGGGCCTGTGATCCGCAATCTGATCTTTCCGGTAACGACCTTGGTAAGCCTCTCCGCATTGGCCCTTGGATGGAACCTTTTCTTCGCCGTTCTGGTCCATGTCAACGCGAACGCCATTTCCAACGCCATCTTCGAGCCGGTAAAGACCCTCAATTATGCAGCCGTTCCCTTTCGCGTTCTCGCGCCCGTGAGGATGATGGTGGAAGGGATCGTATATCCCATTGGTATCGCCGCCTCCGGTCTCGGCTTGTTGTGGCTGCAAAGCATGCTCGAACCAAGATCAATTCTTCTTGTAGCGATCGGCCTCGCGGTCTTGTTCGTATTCGTCTCCACCGTCGTCGGGACCTCCTTCCTGCCGAGCCTGATCTCCAGTTTACGGCTCCGGGCCATCCTCCCGGCGGATTACCTTCAATGCGGCCGCGAGCGCTGGTTTTCCCGCGCCGACATCAGGCAGCTCCTGTCACACGGGAGTCCCGAGGCTCGGAACTTCGGTCGCGACCTGGCGCTCGCACTGACGCCGGACTTGCTCGAGACCGGAGGTGTCTCGGCGTATGAATCCGGTAACCGCCGTCCGGAGGTGCTTGGGCTGTGGCATCGCGTCCGTCGTCCGCTCATTGGTCCAGTGTCCCGATCGGATCCCCCGATTTCCTGGGACAGGGAAGGCACGGGCGAGAATCAAACCAGCCGTTCTTGCTACCCCGATCTGGTCGCCAGCGTCTCTTCGAGCACTGGCGCGGCACCAAGGACCGGCGCGTCAATAAGTACCGGCACGGCATTCCCATTCGACACGGCGGCCGATCGCGGTCCCGGGGTCCTCTCGGGCCCATTCAAGGCAGTCACCAGGCTTCAATGGCTGCACAGCCCTGGCTGGATCTCCAAGTACTCCTTCCTGCTCTCGCGGGGCCATCGACGTCAGATCGCTCGACGGCTGGTGCTCCTGGGGCGCAATCTCGAGTCAAGAGACAGCCGAGTGCGGCGGCGGGCGGCCCATATGCTCGGCGAGTTTGGGCGTCCGGCGATCAAGGTTGCCGCCCGCAGGTTGGACTCCAGAAAACCGGAAGTCGCCGAGGCGGCGATTCGAGTCCTTGGAACGATTGGCACTCCGCGCGCGAAGCGGGTCCTCCACGATCATATGTGCCCCGTGTACGCACGGGCGCAGCTGAACTTGAAAGCATTGTTCGTCCTTCGGAAGATGATGGAAAAGAGCGGGCAATCCTCTCCCGTCGCCCGCGCCCTGGAAATCTGGTTGATCGACAGCAACGAGTCCATCTTGCGCCGTGCCCTGGTCGTCAAGTCTGTGCTCGGCAGTCGCCGCGACATCAACCTGTTGAAGTGGCTGGCGCGCGCGCCAGAGCCACGCGTTCGCTCCAACGCCGTTGAAGCCCTCACCAACCTCCCCACCGGCGACTTCATCCGACCGCTGCTGCCTTTGCTGGAAACAGACTATGAGCTAGGCACGGACCGTTCAAGGGACCCCATGTCGCCACAACAGGGCCCATTCGATCCGGCCGTGACCTTGAGAAAGGCCGCCGAAGCGGATCCCTGGCTCAGGATCCTCACCGAACGACTTCTGCACGAAGAAGAAAACAACCACGGGGCAAAAAACAAGGCCCGTACAGGAGATGACGCCATGCTCGACCTGATCCTTTTCTTGAAATCAGTGCCGCTGTTTCGTGCCATGTCCCTCAAGGATGTCGCCCGGGTCGCGAACACCGCGAAGCCGGCCACCTACGCGTCCGGTGCAACAATCGTGAAAGCGGGCGAACGGGTGACCAACATCCTGGTGTTGCGCAGCGGTATCGTCGAGCTCTGTGTTGCCGGCGTCGTCGTCGAGGTGCTGCACCGTGGCCATACATTTGGAGAAACCGCAATCCTCGGCAATCCACATTCACCCAATCTGGCGCGCTCGGCGATTGCCGCGGAGCTTCTTTGGTTGCCCGTCAGCATTGTCGGCGACCTGATCGTCGAATATCCCGATGCGCTCAACCCCCTAGCCGCCGACTTGGCGAGGCGCATCAGCGCCCTGCATAACGATTTGGCTGAATCCCGAAGGCGTGCCAGCGTGCGCGGACCACGGCATACCGGAGCCGGAGACGCTCTATTGACCCGATGATCCGCGGTTTGATCGTGGGTCCGCAAGCGAAGAATCGCGCCGGATCTCCGCAAACTGTTAAATTGCCCCCTTGAGCGCCGGTTCGGGTGTGCCCTTGGCAGACGCGCTATGATACGGAGCGGCCCGCCCAAGCCGCCCTCGATCTTCATCGGAAGCGCGGTGATCGTGGTACCGGTCGGCGGCAGCTTCGACATGTCGGCAACATTCTCGCAAGCCGGAATATTCCTAGATCACGTCAGGATTGATGGCAATCCTATCCGGCATGATTGAACAAGTTTTGGCATTCACGGGAGGAGAATTCGTCGAGTGAGTCGGCGATGGCGGCCCAGAGGTCTTCGACGGATCGTGCGGCGGCTTTGCGGAGCAAGGCCTTGAGTTTGGAGAACGCCAACTCGATGGGGTTGAGGTCTGGGGAATAGGGCGGCAAGTAGAGCAGGAAGGTGCCTGCTTCCTTGATCGCCTTGCGCACGCCGTCGACCTTATGGCTGGGGAGATTGTCCATCACGACGATGTCGCCGGGGATCAAACTGGGAGCAAGCACCTGTTCCACATAGGCCTTGAAGACGGCGCCGTTCATCGCTCCATCCAGGACCATGGAAGCGGTAAGGTCGGTTGTCCGCAGGCCGGCGGCGAACGTGGTGGTTTTCCAATGCCCCCAAGGGATGGAGGCATGCAGCCGCTGGCTTTTCAGGCTGCGTCCTCTGAGCCGGGCCATGTTCGTTTTGGTTCCCTTGATCCCCTCCGGAAGGGCGCCCGACACCAGCTTCCCGGGCGAGGTCCAGCATCGTGCGACCTTGGGCTTCAAGCATCATCTCCCGATAGAGATGCGCCTGGGCGAGGAGCCGTAGCATGCTGCGGTCCGGCGTTCCCCGAGGCCCGCCGCCCGCGCCGTCGATCAGCAACTTGGTTTCCATGCCTGTTCGCTTCAACCTGGCTGGGATGGCCAGATCGAGCGTTGGCTCGACGTCTGATGCCTGGTCGGTCAGCATGGGCTCGCCCTTGGGATCCACGACTTCCGGAATCCTGCCCGGCCGCACCTGGATCTTCACCCACTCGCGCTGGACCTCGACCCGTGCGACGAGGCTCTGGAGGGCTTGCCGCTTCTCCGGCGGTCGCAGGTTCGGCCAGCACTTGGCTGATCCGCCGCCTGTTTAACGACCGATCGCCGCTCAGTTCACGTCCCAAGTGCATTCACGCCGTCTCAACCATCCTCTACACGAGCATGTGCATGAGGGAGCCGTTCACCAGTGCGGATTTGGGCTCCACAAGTGACTGGGTTCATGCATTTCGTCGTTTGTTTCGCAGTCGATCACCTCCAGCCAATCCTTTGAGTCCAGCATTCAAGCCGCGCGCCAGAGCGAGTCGCGGACCAACGCGTCGGCAACGGCATCCACGGCCTCGCGGGTGATTTGGACGATCTCGTCGACGTCCGACGGCGTCGCGATCAACGGCGGGGCGAAACCGAGGATTTCGCCGTGCGGCATGGCGCGGGCGATCAAGCCCCTTTCGTTGCAGGCGGCCGAAACCTTGGCGCCGACCTTCAGGGACGGATCGAAGCGCTCCTTCCTCTCCTTGTCGACAACGAATTCGAGGGCGGCCATAAGACCCTCGCCACGCACCTCGCCCACCAGCGGATGGTCGTCGAAGGCTTCGTGGAGCTGGGACTGGAAGTAGGCGCCGGTCACGCGCGCGTTCTCCACCAGGTTTTCGCGGGCGATGATGTCGAGGTTGCAGAGCGCCGCCGCCGCGCCCAAAGGGTGGGCGGAATAGGTCCAGCCGTGACCGATCGGGCCCATCCTGGCCGTCCCCTCTTCCAGCACCTGCCACACCTTGTCGCCGACGATGACCCCGGAGAGCGGCTGATAGGCGCTGGTGAGGCCTTTGGCGACGGTCATGAGATCCGGCTTGATCCCGTAGTGCAAGCAGCCGAAATCGGAACCCAGCCGACCGAAGCCGGTGACCACCTCGTCGGCGATGAGCAGCACGTCGTAACGGGCGAGGACTTGCTGGATCTCGTCCCAGTAACCGGCCGGCGGCGGGATGATGCCGCCGGTGCCCATTACCGGTTCGCCGATGAACGCGGCGACCGTTTCCGGTCCCTCCGCCAGGATCATTTTCTCCAGTTCTCCGGCGCACCAGCGCGAGAAGGCGCTGTCGTCCATTCCCGGCTCGGCGTGCCAGTA
>Ga0315551_10002006_pt1 | contig 15153 bp, 12 predicted proteins | sample SalMarSW160290MG_FD_203678 | JGI IMG/M metagenome (GOLD analysis project Ga0315551, IMG submission 203678) | Salt marsh sediment microbial communities from the Plum Island Ecosystem LTER, Massachusetts, United States - Salt Marsh Sediment SW1602-90 ... | reverse complement strand
CAGTTACTGTGGACACAGGTATCATGGATGCAGAGCGATGGAAGGAGTACAGCGGGACTGTGACGGTAACCTCCAATGGGGGGACAAAAACCGTAAGTGTAAGTGTTACTCCTACTTGCGTTAAAGTGTATCCTAATCCCTTTAATCCCGGGTATTCTCGGCTTACCTTCTGGGGTTCCGGGGTTCCTCATGCTACGATTAAAATCTACACTGTGAGCGGAGAACTAGTCAAAAGTTTACATGAGATTAACGGAGAATATAAAATTTACTGGGATGGTGAAAATGAAGAAGGAAAGCCTGTAGTTGCTGGAATTTACCTTTTTGTAGCCAATAACGCGGAAGGAAGGGATACTGGAAAATTCATGGTAATCAGAAAGCCCTGAGAGATTAATTAATCTGGGGGAGGATAAGGGAAGATGGGAAAAAAGATATTGGTGACGGGAGGAGCAGGATTTATTGGTTCACATCTCGTCGATAAATTAATTGAGCTAGGCTATGAAGTTGTGGTTTTCGATAACCTGGAGCCTCAGGTACACGGAGACGGCCAGAAAACACCGGAATATTTAAATAAAGAATGTGAATTTATTAAGAGAGATATCCGAAACCGGGACGAATTAAAAAAAGGTTTGAAGAGTAGAGAAATCGTTTTTCATCAGGCTGCTGCAGTGGGAGTGGGGCAGTCTATGTATGAAATCAATAAGTATACCGAGGTTAACATTTTGGGCACGTCGAACTTGCTTGATATTCTGGCCAATGAAAACCACAGGGTGGAAAAACTAATTATTGCCTCCTCAATGTCAGTGTATGGTGAGGGAAAATATAGCTGTGTAAACTGCGGAGTAGTTTATCCCAAATTGAGGTCGTTATCACAACTCAAAGAAGGAGAGTGGGAGATGAGGTGTCCTTCCTGTAACCAGGAAGTACAGAGTTTACCTACGGATGAAGAGAAACCACTGCATCCCACTTCTGTTTATTCCATTTCCAAGAGGGACCAGGAGGAGATGTGCTTAACCATCGGAAGAGCCTACCGTATTCCCACCGTGGCCTTGAGATACTTCAATGTTTATGGCCCCAGACAAGCATTGTCCAATCCTTATACCGGGGTAGCGGCTATATTTTCTTCCCGTATCTTGAATAACCACCCACCCTGTATCTTTGAAGACGGTGGACAGTCCCGGGATTTTACCCATGTCAGTGACATCGTTCAGGCTAACCTTCTGGCTATGGAGAGCGATGATGCAGATTACGAGGTTTTTAATGTGGGCACAGGTCGGCCTTTAACAGTTTTGAATATCGCCGAGGCTCTTATCAAAAGCCTTAGCTCATCGGTGGATATGAATATAGTGAGAAAATATAGAGAAGGGGATATCAGGCACTGCTATGCTGATATTTCTAAAATTCGGGATCAACTTGGTTTCCAGCCCAAAGTGAAATTCGAAAAGGGTATTTCTGAGTTCATTGGTTGGGTACGAGGCGAAGAGGCGAGAGATCAATTTGAAAAATCGAGAAGAGAATTGGAGGAGAAAGGATTGACACTCTAAATATCTTACCTCAGCCATATCAGTTGATATATTTTTGATAAGGCGATAATCCAAAGAATCCCCGGCAAGCCTTTCACATTATCACGTCCAATTCTTCCCCTGTGACAGGTGTTGCATCTCAACCTCCTTGCCTACCTAAGATCGATTGATCAGACAATTTTTTTTTACAAGTTCACAGTTATATAATGCAAATGTAGAGGTGCGAGATACTGTGATGCTAAGGAAACTTGAAAAGAATTGGCTTCTTATAATTATTCTTGAATTTGCCTTTTTTCTCAGAGCTTATGGGATGAGTTTTGGTCTTCCGTACATCTATGAAGCCGATGCTCACATGTACATAAATCGTGCTGTTTGTTTCCTGCAAACCGGGGATTGGAATCCTCATTGGTTTGGAAATCCGGCTTCTATTCTTATGTATTTGTTAGCAGCTTTGTATGCACTATATTTTATTATTGCTAAGAGCTTCGGATTTTTTAACGATATACAAAGTTTTACCAACTACCTCAGGGTTAATCCTACTTACTTTTACCTGATTGGCCGGTGTTTAATGGTTTTCCTTGGAACTCTGTCTACCTTGATTACCTATAAGATTGGTAAGAAAATATTCGGTAAAAAGGTAGGATTGATTGCGGCGTTTCTTTTTGCTGTGATTCCTATCCATGTAGGGGCCTCAAAAATTATCCGTACCGACATCATGGATACCTTTTTTATTTTGCTTTCTTTTTTTTACTGCATTCATATCTTGGAAGAAAATAACCTTTATAGTTATATAATGGCAGGAATCTTTGCAGGGTTAGCCACGGCAACCAAATATTCTGCTGCACTGGTAATATTGATGATAGTAGTTGCCAGAATGATGAGGAAGGGGCAAACTTTATTTAGAGATACCACGGACCATGGAACAAGTTCACCTTTACTGGAGGGCTGGGCACTTTTTATCCTGGGAATGTGGTTAACTATCTTTGGCATGAGATTCTCCTATGCCTTCATTTCCAAAACTATTCCCGGTTATTTTCCGCTAGATTCAACTCAACGATTTTTGTCCTTGTTCAAAATAACCCCGAGAGTAGTAATCATTTCAGGAGTTTCTCTGGTTATCATAAGCTTGCTGCAAGGCAGATTCGTGCAAACTTTTAGGATTTTCCTCAGAAATTCGCTGCTAAACAGTAAAGTTATTTTAGCGTTAGTAGTTAGCATGGGCTGTTTTTTATGGCAACACCTTTTTTCCTTTTAGATCTATCCACTGCTTATGTTAATATCCATTGGGAGGTAACCGAGGTACATCTGGGAACCGAGCGTCTTCCCTTGTTGCAAAACTATGGATGGTATCTTCAAAATTATTTGTTACATCCGGAAGGCGTGGGATTTTTGGTCAATCTGGCCGCAATTTGCGGGGCAATCTATATAATTTGGAAAAAAAAGAGAAAGGCATATATATTGTTAGTATTCCTCTTAATATATTTCTTATCCATAGCCGGATTCTTGGAAAGAGCTTTTCATTGGACAATGCCAATCTTTTTCTTCTCATCTATTCTTGCGGGCGTGTTTATCGTCAAAGCTGCTAGCTATGTTTTGGACAGGAGGGGGCTGGGTAGACACACAAATCTAATTTTGGCTATCAGTGTTTTGCTTGTGGCATCTCCTTCTACAGTCCGAGCTATTCACCAGGATTATCTACTTACCCAAAAAGATACCCGGGCTTATGCTAAGGAGTGGGTTGAGAAGAATTTACCCAAAGGGAGTAAAATCGGACAGGAGGGCTGTATCGGTCTGCATTTAGACCGAAATTTATTTCAAGTAACGGAAAAGTTCACCCTTAGCGATAAAGATTTACGGTATTACGTTGAAAGAGGATTTGATTTTTTATTGGTAAGCGATGAGAGATATGGGGTTTACTTTAGCGATCCAAAGAGATACCCTTATAATGTAGGGTTCTACCGTACTCTGTTTAAGCAGGGAAAGCTTTTAAAAGAGTTTAGGCCCAGCCTTACCCGGCCCGGTCCGACAATTAAGATAATCGATATCAAGAGTTTTAGGCAATCACCAGCAGCGGGCAGGGGGAAATGGCAAGTTGATCCTTCTAAGCTAGTCATAATGATAGGAAGCAGTGCCACACTGCCGGAATCAACCGCTGCTACCGACCTAAAGAATTATATAGCCAGCCAGACTGGTGTAACGCCAAGTATAGTTACCGATACATATACCGGAAGTAAGCAGATCATCAGTATCGGTATACCTGCAACGAGCAGCGAAATATCGAGTTTCGTGGGAAGTAAATCGTTGCCAAAATACGATGGGTATACCATTGATATCCCGAGCAGTGGTAAGATACACATTAGTAGTAAAACTTATGGTCGAGGAGTAGTATATGGTGTATACTATTTGATGCATTTGATGAAGTTTTCCGGGAATAAGATAATGTTGGAAGCAGCCAGTCTTTATGAGGAACCAGATTTTAAGATTAGAAAAGTTCATATAAACGAGTGGTTAAATACTAGTATATTTATGGAGGAAACTTTTAAAATAATGGTGAGGTATCCATACCGTTTTAATGCAATTCAGGAGTGGAAAATATATAGGGATATTATGCCATCATTGTCTGACAAGGAATATTTACGTAGATATGGATTAGAGTTTAATGATGGTGATTTGTATTACGAACCGCCCAACGACACTGTTGAGGGTTGGACAGCAAATATTAGAGATCAGTTGGATCCAGATAGAACTAATAATTATATAACTGGTCTTTGTGCTTCAAGTTGGGAGATTTACGATGCATATCAATATCCACCATTTCTGCAGAAGACGTACGATGTTGTTAAGGGTGAATATGGTAAAGAGGTAGTCTTACGATGTTTAATTGACTATAGATTTCATCCCCATACTATAGAGAACCAATGGAATAAATGGAAAACGGTACTGAATGGTCTTCCTTTCTCAGATTTTCAAGTTAGAGCTTACTCTGATTATGGTTCTGAACAGGCACCCTGGAGTCCACGATTGAATCCAATACTGAACAATTTAGTTAAAGGGGAGAAAATTGTCGAATTCAAACTTTACGATGAGCAGATACACGGAGGAAGAGGAGAAGGAGTAGAGCTATGGCCCCAAATGGTGGACCCACTTCCACAAAATCGGGCAAATTATTTTAAGGACAGGTTCATCCGACATAAAAATAATGGTGTTAAGGGAGTAACTATATGGCTTGGGAAGGGTCACGACAGCGTCGATGCATTTTGTGTTAATGATGAAATTAATTTGTCTTCATTATATGCATTTGGCAGTCTTGCCTGGGATACTAATCAGGGTGTTGAGAACGAAGTTCTTTATGCTTGGGCTAAAGATAAGTACGGTCCGAAAGCAGCACCGCATATGGCTCATTATCTGGTTAACACCTATGAAGCTTTTCTCTACCAGGTTTATAAGATGGATTATACTGGTACAGATAATACGCAAGCTATATTTGGTACTTGGCCTCATCATATGACTACCAATCCAGAGCTTGATCCTAGAGCTAAGAGAGCCATGGATGAGATGTATCACTCCTTGTATGCTGCAAGACCATATTTGTCTGCCTCGGTGTATAATGAATATTTAACACGGACAGATAAATTATGTAAATTTCTCACCGACAATTCTGGTGGCTACACTCCCCCACCGCAAAGTAATATCAAGTAGCAAAATTCCAGCCAAGCTGAATAGTAACTGATGATACACCGGATACCCTACTTTACTGGCTGCGAACGAAGCAAACTCGGTAGTCGCCGGTAGCCGCAGGCTTCAACCTGCGTAAAACCTTAGCCTGCGTTTATGCGCACTCTAAAGGGTGCGGCTACTTGAAGGAATAGTGCGATATGCTTGTGAATGTAGAGTTTGACTTTTCAAAGAATACAGTTATTATAGCCCATAAATGAGATATTAGTGCTTGGAAGAGAAGCACTTTCTGGCCTGATTACATCCATGAAGAAGTTGCGAATATGTATGATTACGACCTTTTATCCTCCATATCATACGGGAGGCTGTGGAATTCACGTATATCAGCTATCAAATTTGCTTGCTCAGCAGGGTCACCAGGTGGAGGTTATTCACTGTATCGATTCCTATTTTACTAAGAGACAGATTAAGCAAAGAGGCAGGTATGAAAAGCATGTAAATCTAAAAATTCACCGGATAAAAAGCGGCGTAGGTCGAATAGCACCCGCCATTACTTATCTAACTGGCTATCCTGTTTTGGCGGGTAATAAAATTAGAAGAATCTTTGCTAAAGGTTTTGATGTTATTCATTACCATAATATTTCGCTGCTTGGTGGGCCAGCGGTGTTAAGCTTTGGAGATGCCATAAAACTCTTTACCCTTCACACATACTGGTTAATCTGCCCTACTCACTACCTATGGAAATTTAATCGTGAAATTTGCCAGAGTAAAGAGTGCTTGAAATGCATGATCTTTTATGGGAAGTTGCCACCTCAGCTCTGGAGGTACTTAAACCTGCGAGATAAGATGCTCAAAAATGTGGATGTATTGATCGCGCCCAGCCAGTTTCTCAAATCTAAGCATGTAGAGGAGGGTATTAAAAACCGCCTGGACTGGATACCCCATTTTGTTCTTCCCCCTCGGCGAAATAATATGATGAAAGAGGACAGTGTTGTAAGGGAGGTAAAGAATTTTGTTCCTTATTTTTTGTATGTGGGACGTTTAGAGCCTAATAAAGGGGTACAGGTCTTAATAGAAGCTTATACTAAGAAGATGAGAAAAAGTAGGCTATTGGTCGCTGGTGAGGGCACGTATTGCCAGACTCTCAAGCAACAGGCCAGAAATAACCCTAATATAATATTCCTCGGCCAGCTTCCACACCAGAAGCTCGCACTTCTGTACAGAAATGCTCTGGCTTTAATCATACCTTCTCTTTGGCCTGAGATTATTACCTTGGTGGTTATAGAGGCGATGTCTCACGGCCTTCCGGTCATAACCACGGGCAATGGAGGTTTAATGGAAGTTGTTGATGGCAATAAAGCAGGGATTATCTATGGGGAGGTAGACGAACTGGTTGATGCTCTGGACCTCATTGAAGATAATCGAGATCTGAGAAATGAGTTAGCCGCTAACGCCTCGAATGCATACCAGGAATATTATTCACCAGAGGCTTATCTTCATAAATATTATAGCTTGATAAACAAATTCCTCTAGAAATTTGTGGAAAAGGCAGTCAGGGAGGACTATTGGTGGTCAAAAGATTGGGTAGAGAGCTTATCTGGAAATATCTACCTCTTGCCATAACTGGTTTTTATGATTACCACATAAAGGTTCATTTTAGCAGAATTCTACCTCCCAGAACGCTCGTATTTCCCGTAACCTATCGATGTAATTCACGATGTCTCATGTGCAATATATGGAAAAAGGATCGAAAACCAGAGATGAGTTTAAAAGAGCTGGAAGCGGCCTTCTCAGACAATTTATTTAGAAAAATCCAAAATGTTAATATCACTGGCGGAGAACCAACCTTACGGAAAGACCTGAGTCAGATTGTCCGATTGCTCATAAGGAAGATGCCAGAGTTAAGAAAGATTGCTCTTACTACGAATGCCCTTAATGTAAGTAGTGTAGTTACTTCTTCTGCAAAAATATCAGAAATTTGCAGTGAGAACGACATTGATTTCCTTGTGGGAATCTCCTTGGATGGCATTGGTGAGGTTCATGATGAGATAAGAAACGTTCCGAGAGCTTTTGAGAAAACTAGCCAAACTATTTTGAAAGTTCAGGAACTTCAACAACGTCATCATAATAAGATGAGGTTAGACGTTAACTGTACCATAACCAAAAAAAATCTACACGATCTGGAAAATCTTATTGATTGGTGTAGTCAACATAATGTCTATGCAAATTTCATAATTGCTGAGTTTTCTGAAAACTTTTATTCAAATAGAGATTTAGAAGAGCAATTGCGGATCAAAAACGAGGACATGGTTTATTTCCTGGGTTTTCTCCAAAAACTAGCAGCGGAGAAATCGCTTTTCAATTTGTCAGCCTATTTCTACAGTGACATGCTAGAAGTGATTAAGAACAATAAAGCAAGAACGGCTCCCTGTATCTTCTGGTTTGACGGACTCATCTTTGACATTTACGGGGATCTGTATTACTGCATTCTCTGGGACAAGATTGGAAACTGTCTTGATAAAAGTTGCAGTAGTATCTATTATGATCCTAAGAATATTCTCTATCGAAAAGACTCGTTAAGAACAAAGTGCGCCAAGTGCACCAGCAGTTGTTTTCTAGAAATAGTGACCGGCAAAGAGCTGATAAGATACTTGAAGTTTCTTTTATTTCACCATTAGGAAGGGCAAGGTATGGAAGAAGTGGATATGAACGTAGATCAAAGGATGGTAATTTCTGAAGCTGGCTTACGTGAAAATTTCGGAAGGTATATTGAGCGAGTAACCGGTCGGCGATCTTTCGCTCCGTTCATTTTTCAGGAGATCATCTTTGCCCTCTTTGCTAATCTGCCCACGGCTTTGGGTTCAGCTCTCAGGACGGGTATTTATCGCTCGCTTCTGGGAAAGCTCGGTTCAAATTGCTTTATTGAAGAAGGTGTTCGTCTTCGAATACCCCAGAAGATTTTTCTGGGAGATCGAGTATTTATAGGAAAAAACTGTGACATAGATGTTGAGTATCCTGATAGCGAGATAAGAATTAGTGATGACGTGCATATATCGCGAGACACTATAATCTTAGCTGGGATAGGTAGAACTATCATCAATGAACGTGTCAGCATAGGTGCAGGCAGTTTTATTTACGGCTCCAGTGGTGTTGAAATTGGTAAGGACTCACTTTTGGCTGATCATGTAAGAGTAGTGGCGGGAAGTCACAGATATAAAGACGCCTCCAAATTAATACGTCTTCAAGGAGCGTGTGTGAAAAAGACAACCATTGGCCAGGATGTGTGGCTGGGCTCGTCAGCCATAGTTTTAGGGGGAGTTACCGTTGGTGATGGAGCAGCAGTGGGAGCAGGTGCAGTAGTGAGCAAAGATATACCCAGCTACAGTATCGCCGTGGGTGTACCGGCAAAGGTCATCGGAAAGCGAGAGTAGATCATAGTAAATAGTGTATTAAAGATAGAGTGAGCCGCGAACGAAAAAGATGCTGCCAGTAAGAAAAAGAGTTATAAAGTGGATTCTTCAAGCTCTATTGATTGCTGTAATTTTCTATTTTTTGGCAAGAAACTTATACGTCAACTGGAACAAGATTGTCGAGTATGACTGGAATATAAACTACTACTTCCTGGCATCCTCGTTGGTTCTTTCCATAGTAGGTGCCTTCTTGATAGCTCTTGGATGGAACTTGATACTGAGAGTGCTGGGGGGCAGGTTAGGATACAAAAGAGCCCTTAAGATTTTTTTCATTACTGATTTGGCTAAATATGTACCCGGTAAAGTATGGACTATAGCCGGAAAGATTTATCTATGTACAAAAGAGGGTATTCCCCTTGCTAAGACATCAGCAAGCGTGGTTATCCAACCCTTGATACAGGTAATAACCGGAATATCAATGTTTCTCGTCTCTCTTCCATTTTGGACGAAAACCAACGATTTTATGAACAAACTTTACTTTTTTTTTCCCCTGATTCCCATTGGTTTGGTTCTTCTGCACCCGGCCATAATGACTAAGCTACTCAATTTTGTGTTGACCAGATTAAAACAAAAACCGATAGAGTTAAACACAAAATACAGAGATATATTATTAATCTTGCTATTATGGTGTGGTTTATGGACTTTATCAGGGATTACCTATTACTTTTTGATCATTTCAGTACAGTCCTTTCCTGTTTCATGGTTGCCAGTGACGATTGGCATCTTTTCGATAGCTGGAGTATCTCAATTTTTGACACCCTCTGGCATAGGAGTACTGGAAGGTGTGCTAACAGTCTTGCTTAGTCTGTATCTTCCTGTACCCATAGCTATTCTTATCGCACTTTTAGCTCGGGTTTGGAAAACAGTGACTGAACTAGTATGTGTAGCGATAACAGTGAAGTTTTAAGATTCTGGTAAATTGTAAATAGTATTGCCAAAAGGCAAAACTATGAGAAATTTTAACGTAAACAGCACTTGACGAGGTTTCTTGGGTGTGATAAGTTACGTTTGGTGTTCTTAGGAAAGCTAGATTATTGCGCAGGAGAGAGGATACTAAGATGTCTAATTCCAAAGTACTTTTAATTAGTCCACAAATAGATTATGCAAAAATGTTTGGAAAAGCAAGCACAACTACCCCCTCGATGATTCCCTTAAACTTGCTATATCTCTCAGCGTATTTAGAGAGTAAAAACATTCCCGTAAAAGTGCTGGATGGGCAAATAAATGACTTGAGTGAGGAGAGTTTAATAAGGTATATTAAACAATTCAACCCAAACATTGTGGGGATAAGTTGCCATACACCATTAGTATATCTTGCTCATAGAATTGCCAAGACGGTAAAAAGCGCTTCCCGTCAAATAACAGTCATTATGGGGGGTCCTCATCCGAGTGTACTTCCTGAAGAGATAATAGCTGATGAGAATGTTGATATAGTAGTTAGAGGTGAGGGTGAAATCACACTTTTTGAATTGGTAAAAGCAATTGAAAGCGGCACTAATCTAAATTTAATTCTGGGGATAACGTATCAGGATAACGGAAATATTGTCGCTACCGCAGATAGGCCTTTAAACACGGACCTAGATTCGCTGCCTCTTCCTTCAAGACATCTCATACCTATCAGGAAATATCATCCTCAAGCAGATATTTACTACCGATTCCCCTGGACTATTATGCTTACCTCCAGAGGATGTCCATACAAATGTATATTTTGCGCTTCCAGACGAATCTCAGGGCATAAATATCGAGTGAGAAGTCCAGAAAAGGTTGTTGAAGAAATCGACGTCCTGGTAAATCAATACGGCATTAAAAATATCGGCATAGCCGATGATAACTTTGTTGTCGACAGGAAGAGGACAGAGCGAATATGTGATATACTTATTAAGGAGGGCTACAACCGAAGAGTGGATTGGGTGTGTGCACTCAGAGCAGATGGGGTTGATAAGCCTCTCCTGAAAAAGATGAGAGCCGCAGGTTGCAGATGTATATGTGTCGGCATTGAAACAGGGTCTCAGCGGTTGATGAATATTCTTAACAAGCATCTTAAGTTAGAAAAAGTGGAGGAAGGGGTGAAAATGATGAGGAAAGCAGAAATCAAAGTCCGGGGCACTTTTTTACTGGGAATTCCAACGGAAACAGAGGAGGAAACGCTACAGACCATAAATTTTGCTAAGGAATTAAATCTCGATTTTGCTAAGTTTAATATTATTACTCCCTATCCAGGCACAGAATTGTATGAAATGGCTAAGGACAGAGACTTGGTCGCGGACGATACGTGGTCCAGGTTAATTCCAGGCATCGGATTTAGTGAGGCAGAGCCGGTCTTTGTGCCTGAGGGAAGAAATCCCAAAGAGTTGAAAGCAAAGCAACAAAGAGCTGCCAGGACATTCTATTTTCGGCCGCGGCCAATTTGGAATTTAGCTAATAACATACGATCCTTTCATGATTTTAAGCGGTATTTTTATGCGGCAAAATTATTGCTGAAATTGTAGCTCTCCATCAAGAGGAACAAATACGAGGAAATTACTATGGACATCAGTATGTATCAGGATTTTTATAACCTCGAAGAAAAACACTGGTGGTTTCTTGGTCGTCGCAAGATTGTCTTCTCTATGTTAAATAAGTATTTACCAAATGGAAGCCAGTTAAGAATACTCGATGTGGGTTGTGGTACAGGTGCTACTTTAAGGAAATTAGAAAAATATGGCCATACCACCGGTGTAGATATATCTGAAGAGGCAGTCAAGTTCTGTAAATTGCGCGGCTGCAGGGACGTGTATAAAATTGACAAACAGGGCCTCTTCTTTGAAGATTACACGTTTGACGTGGTTGTTGCCCTGGATGTAATTGAGCATATTAATGATGACTGTCCTGCCTTATCGGAATATTACCAAGTTACCAAACAGAATGGAATTTTGGTAGTTACCGTACCTGCCTATAATTTCCTTTGGGGAGCTCACGACGAAATAAACCATCATAAGAGAAGATATACTGCTAAGGAGTTAAAGAATAAGGTTGAAAAAGCGGGATTCGCTGTCAAAAAGCTAACTTATTTTAACACATTTCTCTTCCCATTCGTTTTTCTAGCCAGAATGAGTCAACGAGTAACCAAAATGATAAATGGCAGGTATAAGCCTGCATCTGACCTCAAGTTGTATCATTCAGGCATAAATGATTTTTTGAAAATCCTATTTTTTCTTGAAAACCGACTCTTAAAAGAATATAATTTTCTATACGGTGTATCATTGTTATGTGTGGCAAAAAAGAGTTAACATCTGTAAATGCGAGAAGCAAGTCATCCCGATTTCTCAAAAATGAGGATTTCATACTGGTTGGTTTCTTAACTCTGGTTGCACTTGCCATCAGGCTGACATCTTTGCATTTTTACCACTTCATTGGCGTAGACGGTGGGGTAGACGGCGTTGGCTACGCTATTAGTGGCAAAAATCTCTTTTCCGGACTGGGTTATTCCTTTCAGGGTCATCCTCAGCTAGGTAACCCTCCTTTCTATCCTATACTAATTGGAGTTTCATGGTTGTTTACCCGTAATCTGGAATTTTCCGGTCAGATAGTTTCTGTCATAGCCGGTGGCTTGTTGGTCATACCCATTTTTTACTTAGCAAAAGAGATGTATACAAGAGAGACTGGGATATGGTGTGCTATCTTTGTTGCTGTTTGTCCTCCTCTAGTATTTGGCTCTACGGAGGTTCGCGTTGCCTCGTTGTATACATTATTGTTGTCGGCGGTGGTAGCTATCGGATGGAAGGCTCTACGAAGCAAATATCTACTTTGGCCTGCCCTCACTGGTCTAATGTTAGCTTTATGTTATTTGACTCGTGCAGAAGCTATTATGTTTCTACCTATCTTTCTTCTTCTCTACCTACTTTTGTTTAAACTCAAGGTTGGCTTATCCTCATCAATAATAAAGTCAATTGTATTAAAAAGCGCTATCTTAATTGTAATTTTTGCATTAGTTTCATCTCCTTTTTGGGTTTTCTTGTATCGCCACACAGGCAAATGGACATTCAGTACTAGGGGTCCTTATACTTTCATTGGCTACTATGGAGGCGATTGGGAGAAAGTCAATTTTGAGCTAGCCTCCGATCCAGAAGCAGCGCAATCAAAATGGTTGGAGCAGGGTGGGTTACTGAATTTTGTCATGTCTAACCGCCATAAGCTACTGGCAAGATGGGGACACAATATGGTGAGTATATGGTCTGGTCAGGATAAACAGACTCAGTTGTTAGGAATCCCACGTTGGGCATTGAGGGGTGGGCTAATCCTCTTAGCACTATTTGTTAGCTTTGGATTCATTAAATTTATCTGGACTCGACATATAGCGGCAAAGCATATTTATCTACTCATTATAGCCTCTTCTTCCCTCATCTATTTTTTCTTCGCCATTGATTGGCGCTATTTCTATCCTTATTTCCCCTTTCTCTTAATTGGACTGGCACGAATGACAACCATTATTCAAGACTGGGCCAGGCAGAATGTTGCCTGTGGAGACAGAACTTTTGCTAAGATTGTTGTATATCTCCCGATAGGAGTGCTCTTGCTCGGAATGAGCAGCTATTCAGGGGTTCTAATAGGGAAGAAGATGAATTACGCTCCTTATGAGTACAAAATAATGGGTCAGTGGATGAAAGAAAACATAAATGATATTGAGAACAAGATTGTAATGTCAAGGAAACTGGGGGTGCCTTTCTACGGGAGAGCCAAACACGAGCCCCTCTACTATGGCGAATATTTGGGGTTGATCGAGTATGCTAAGTCTAGAAAGGTTGATTATTTGGTAATAGACCAATGGACAATTCCGAAAACCAGACCTCAGTTTGCCTTCTTGCTGGAAGAAGACAAAAAGCATCCAGGATTACAATTGGTTCACAAAGTAAGATATAAAGATCGAAAAACAATACTTTACGAAATTGAATAAGACGTAGAATTATGTTGAGCAGGATTCCGTCTGAGTTATTCAGATTTTATTCTAGCCAGGGACTCAAAGCGACATTATATGCACGTCTGCGTTGGCGTTTGTGTCCGTTTGAGGAAATAGAAAGGCATGTTCCAAGGGAAGGAACAATTATTGACATAGGTTGTGGATATGGCCTACTGGCTAATTTTTTGGCCTTAAGGTCGAGCAAAAGAGAAGTTACCGGTGTAGACCTCTCAGCAGGAAGAATCAGGGTAGCCCAAAAAACTACCGATAATCAAAAGAAAGTCCAATTCAAGCTTATGAATGCACTTGATTTGCAATCAGGAGAGTACAGTACTGTAGTAATGAGCGACTTTCTGCATCATATTGATTACCAAGCCCAGCAAGAGCTACTGACCCGTTGTTATCAAAAATTGCCCCCGGGGGGCCTTCTCATTATCGAAGAAGTTAATAATAGACCGCTCTGGAAATATTGGTTTGCCTTCATCAGCGACAAGATTCTGAACATTGGTGAGCGGCAATTCTTTCGTAATTACCGGGACTTCCAAAAGCTTTTGCAGAGAATCGGCTTCCTGGTAAAGACAAAGAAAGTAGATAAAGGTATCCCACTGTCCGATATTCTATTTATATGTAGAAAGAAAAGCAATTCAAGAACCTCTTCATAAACCTCAGAGTTAAAGAGAAACGCAGAGAATTTGTCGAAGTCGCTGACGAAATTTTAAGGCATAGGTATGATCATAATACTATTGCCAGCTTACAATGAGGCATCCGGCATTGAACGGCTACTTGGTAGGATAGGAGAGGTGCTTAACCATGAGGAATATCGGGTTGTGGCGGTAAATGACGGGAGTACCGATGGAACCAAGGAAATTATTGCCGAGTGCACTCAATGGCAACCGATCACTTTGCTAAATCATCGGGTTAACCTGGGATTGGGGAGGGCTATGGAAACAGGCATCTTGTATACTTGTTCTCACTTCAAAGGCAATGATATATTAGTAACTATGGATGCCGATAACACCCATGATCCCCAGATGATAAAACAAATGGTCCAGAAAGTTGAGAGTGGAGCAGATATGGTGATTGGTTCCCGCTTTGTTGAGAAAGGTGTTGAGATAGGCGTCCCCTTGTATCGTAGGCTACTCAGCCGGGCGGTGAAAATCCTATTTAGGGCAATTTTCTCAAGGGTAAAGATAAGGGATTACACCAGTGGTTACCGAGTATATCGGGTTAGTCTACTTAAGAAGGCATTAAAAGTTCACCGTCCGTTAGTCAAATCACGAGGATTTGGGGTAACGGCAGAGCTACTTTTGAAATTAAATTATTTAAAGCCTGTGATAGTTGAGGTCCCGTTGGTATTACACTATAACCATAAGGTGAGCGAAAGTAAGATCAAAATTTTGTCAACGGTGATTGAATATGGGAAGATGATTGTTGACCTGAAAAGGGAGAAAATCTATTGAGGGCACTAGTAACAATCTTTGAAGAGTTGGTTCCCGTAAGTGGCGGAGGAACCCCAAGAATATCAAATATAATAAAGGCTTTGGTCAGGAGA
>Ga0315551_10001997_pt1 | contig 15191 bp, 12 predicted proteins | sample SalMarSW160290MG_FD_203678 | JGI IMG/M metagenome (GOLD analysis project Ga0315551, IMG submission 203678) | Salt marsh sediment microbial communities from the Plum Island Ecosystem LTER, Massachusetts, United States - Salt Marsh Sediment SW1602-90 ... | reverse complement strand
CTGGCGGAATCCAACCCGTAAAAACGCTTCCCAACCTACCGGTCGAGAATATCCCCAAAGAGGGTGTGTTAGCTGAGGTAACTGTCCCCTATACTGATGCCCATTGGGGTCCCGGTATAAATCACCCCTTTGCCTATCGTTTTTATTACGAGACCACTTATTGGATTACCAAACTTGTGCATGACAATCGGGATGATCCCTGGTATCGAATTCTAGATGACAAATGGGATTTTACATTCTATGTGCCTGCTACCCATTTGCGCGTAATCCCCCGAGACGAACTCACACCAATTTCTCCTGACGTACATCCTGCTGGTAAGCGCATTGAGGTTCGAACTAATGAGCAGCTAGTAATTGCCTATGAATGGGACCGGCCAGTATTCATGGCACGTGCTGCCACTGGAGCAGATTTCAGCAATGGACGTTTCCGTACGCCGCCGGGCAGACACATTACCTTTCATAAACGCCCCTCCCGTCACATGACAGCCGGTAACTTAGCCGCCAATGGATTTGATCTCCCAGGCGTCCCTTGGATCGCATATATCACCGATAGTGGCGTGGCTTTCCACGGGACCTACTGGCACAACGACTTTGGTCAGCCCCGCAGTCATGGGTGTATAAATCTGACCCCTAAAGCTTCAAAATGGATATATCGCTGGACTCTCCCCGTGGTACCACCTGACCAGCAACGGGTTTACGAGGATTACGGCACTGCCGTTGATGTGATTTAAATTAAAAATCGCACTTTTACCAAAAACCCTGATAGAAAGTGTTATTATAGCTTGCGCAGGTGCTGTTTTTCATAAGGATGGCCCTTTCCTCAGATTGTCGGGGGGTTTGGGCAAGCCACCTGCGCAGGTGGTTATATAGGATATGGCGAAGAAACCACTTTTTGCTGGATTGATCGTTGACGAATTCGAACAACCTGTTGCGGTCGTTTACATTGGTGATGAACCCTTCTATGTTGTTGATGATGCAGGTTTTCATCGCCACATTCCCACTGAGCAAGTCGACCGCCAGGTACTTGAAATGATGCTGGAGAGCATCGAAGGACACGAAGATATCCTTGGCGATCAAGCTGCTAAGATGCTTGGACAAGAAGACATTTTTTCACGCGCCCTGATCGCAAACCAGTTAAAGAATATCGATAAACAATTCGACACCCTCCTGGAGACCGGTATCCCCGAAGAAAGTCGAGCTTATATGGGCATGTTGGGATTCCGGATAAAAATCAACGTCCATGGGGATGTAGTTGATGTTGAACAACCCGGGATGATCGACCCTGAGCAAGAATAAGTCTAGGTCTAATCTCGCTTAACCCCAATTGAATCTTCGATCTTCCCCGCTGTGGTCGGTTCCAAGATTGTCTGGCGTAAAAACGAGTGCAAGGCACCGCTTCGCCTTTTCACCAAAATAACGCTGACATGTGCCCGCGTAGCGATTTGCTCTGCAATATTTCCCAATAACAGGTTTTTGAATAAAGGCTCCTCTGTCGCTCCTGTGACAATTAAATCATAACCTTTAGCCTGCTCCATAACACAATCTACCACTGTCTGACCTTCAACCACTTTGCGTTCCACGTTTTCAAAGCTAATGCCTTCCAGGACATAGTTGAAAACCTGTTCAGCTTTTACAACCTCTCGACTGGTTGCCCCAATAGGCACGACATGGAGTAAAGTCACTTTCACGTTTTTTTCTGCACCCCCCTCTGCCATATTAATAGCCAATTTCACTGCTCTCCGACTATTCGGACCGCCTGCTACTGGCACGATGATCTTTTTCAAAGGGCGGCGCTCGCGGTAGCGGACCACTGCGATGTCAGTTGGAGGATCGTCAACAATCGGATCGATCACCGAACCATACCAGCGGCCGGCTGTATTGGTATAGCCAGGCCAACCCAAGACAATCAAATCAGAAGCATCCTCCTCAGCTGTCTTACGAATCGAATCAGCTACATTGCGTCCCAATCGGATCATGGTATGGACAGGAACATCCAGGCTCTTGGCTTGTTTGATAATGGTATCCAGGAATGGGCGACCTTCCTTCAACATAAGGCGACCTTCGCCCAAAGTCAATTGTGGCGGGACCCGTACGACGTGCAATGCAAATACATCTCCCTGATTTGCCTTGGCTATGATTGCACCGATTTCGCCAAGAATCCGGGCTTGCTCTTGTGTCGTGACCGGCACCAAGGCTGAATAATCCCTGCTGACCAGCACCTCCTCCAACAAAATCTCCTTAGGCCTTTCCATCGCTTCAATCTTTGAAAAATATGGGTAGTAAGCCAGTAAACCGATTAAGATCCAGGCTAAAGCGGCATACCAGGCTCTCGGGCTTACTGTAAATAAATGTAATGCCAATAAACCATTCAAAATAATTGCGATAACCGGCAAAAATGGGTACAAAGGAACTCTGAAGCCTCGATCCAAGGTTGGCATCATATGGCGCAACTTCATCACGACTAAATTGACTTGCAGGAAGAGTAGCAAGAACATGATGTCCGCAGCGGCCGCTACATCTTCAAGAGGCAGTAGCCAAGCCATTATCAACATTAATGCTCCCGAATATACAACCGCCCAATAAGGTGTATGCCTAATCGGATGAACTCTGGCAAGATAAGACGGTAAATTGTGATCACGTCCCATGGCAAAAGAAACTCGCGATGAAGAATATGTAGTCGCATTTAACGCTGACATGGTCGATACCAGACCGCTGAACAGCAGCATAACTGCCCCTATCCCCCAGGGAAAGGTTTGGCGGGCAACATCGACAATAGCTATTTCTTTAAGTCTCCCTAAATACTGATAAGTCTTCAAGCCAGGCGGTGGGGTGGTCGCCCCGATGGCAGTTATCCCTACAAAAATGTATATGGTGACCGCAATCCCAATCGCCCAGAAGATCGCCTTCGGGATATTACGTTTAGGATTGATTACCTCCTCACCTGATTGGGCTATGATTTCATATCCTTCGAAAGCGATAAAGGTTAATCCCATGGCAGCAAAGACGCCCAAGAAACCATTAGGCATAAACCCCGTGGTAAAGCGGGTGTGCCAGGCGTCTGTTCTCAACATTGCCAGGACGCCAAACACAACAAATAAGCCTAAAATACTAATCTTAGTTAGTGTGACGACATTGCCAATCGTTCCCGTTTCTGAAGCGCCACGAAAGTTAATGTAGGTGAAAATGAGAATGATGCTGGTCATAAATACCAATGTCATCCATTTCACATCTAATCCAAATGTCGGCATGCCGGCAATAGTCCAAAGTTCTGTGGCAAAGCGACCAAATCCTAGTGCATATAAACTGCCAGCGACTGCGTGAGCAAACCAGCTCATCCAACCTGCCATAAAACCTTGAGTCCCTCCCAAGCCCTCTTTAACCCACAAATAACCGCCACCCGCTTCAGGAAAGGCAGATCCCAGTTCGGCGTAAGACATCGCAGTAAAAGTCGTCACGATCCCATTGAGAATAAAAACTAAGACCAACGCGGGACCAGCTACTCCGGCGGCAATCCCGGTGAGCACAAAGATACCCGCGCCGATCATCCCGCCCACGCCGATCATCGTAATCGTAAATAAATTTAAGTCACGGCTTAGGGTCACTTCATGAGAAGACCACCCATTCTGCCTTAAATCCCTTTCAACCATTAATACTCCTTCTTCTTCCTCTTCACCCGGATCGATCACTACGGTGGCTTCCCATTGGTAAAACTCTATTCATCCCCACACGAGTTGTGAACCCATCAGGATATATATCACAAATTCCTGCCGATATACTATCCAACAGGATATTATACACGCCAATTAATAAGTAAAAAGAGCGAACCAGAATGCTGGATGGCTCGCTCCAACTCAGTCTTTGGACTGGCTGTGTTTATCACAATACCACAGGTTATTTTATCAAAGTCAGGTCTCCCCAGGTAGTCGGATCGGTTAAATGCCGGGTGGGAACGTTCGAAACCATACTCTGCTGTACGTTTTCTCCGGATTTGTCGTTGTCAGATATTGAGACCGCAAACCCGAAATGTGCACCATTTTTAGGCGTCACCCTGAAAATGCTCCATGGTATCGCCATTTCAACGCGGTACCCGTCATCCGTACTTTGTGCGCCAATCTTTACATTGGATTTAGGACCTTCCAAGGCGTTTGGATACCACAAATAAGATTCGGGATTTTTCCCTGGCTTGGGTGAACCAGGCGAAATCCCTAATTGGAAATCATCACCATCCAGCTTCTTTAGATAGTAATCACCGGATACATTTGTGTCAAACAGCACCTCAATACTGTCTCCTTTAAATAAATTAATACCAGACGCATTTTGCACATAGTGATCGTCTTTTACGCGCATGCCAAGATACAAATAATCATTATCCCAGGCGATCATCATGTTACCAGACAAATCATTGGGATCGTGGCGCATATCTGCACCATAGACCACCTTATCCACCAGGTATTTATCCAATCCCCATTCTCCGAGACTCCCATCTATGGTGGGTGGGGTATTAAAATAGACTCCTGCCACACTAAAATTCTGGCGCATGCCCGGTCCTGCAGAAGATTGGGTTGCTACAGGCGTGCTGGTAGGCGCAGCTGTTGGCAAAGCGAAAGTGGCGGTGTCACTCGGTACTGGGGAGGGCGCAACCGTTTCAGGCATGCTGGTTGGAACCTCGGTAGCCGGCTGGGTGGTGGTTGGTAGCATGACCTGCGTTGGATTGAATATAGCCGTCATGGTCAAATTCGGTGTGGGAAAAACAAAGGGAGTTGGCGCTTCTGAGCCTGGTAGATTACAGGATATCGCCGTCAAGATCAGGATTGCACCGACCATCATAATTTGTAACGCGTTTTTACCCATTTCTCCTCCAGGTGCTTAATTACTGCAATCGATCATTCATTATTTGGCTCAACTATATTTTAAGCCATTTTCATAGGTTTTAAACATCTACTAGCGACTGAGTAGAATAGCTTACTGCTAAGACGGTAAATATCCACTTCAAGTTCCCAAAAGAGTAAAAAGTTTACTTTCAAATGATGGTTTTCCATCGTATAGTTTATTTCCTTAATTAATCACTGCCGATTGTGAGAACTTCCTATGTACTCCTATACCCATCCTCGTCCTGCATTGAAGCCACACCCCATCATCGCACTAGAGAAGGCCGTCCTGCCCGTTTATACCGATACCGCACAGATGCCATACCAGTAGTAAAAGCCCGGCGATTGTTTCGATAAAACCAATTAATACTCGTAAGCCTTCATGACCATAAAAATACACTGCTTCTCGAAGACTATCTTCGAGAAGCAGTGTATTTTTCATATTTGCCCCAACCACCCAGAGGATGCCTGTGGCAATGACCCCACTATGCCGTGTGCAGCGAAGTTCTGAACCTGCCTTCGCAGGTGGGTTTCGCCTCGACAGCTCCGCCTTGGCTCAGGCCTATCGCGTTACTGTCGAGAGATTGAAACCCTAAAAGTGAGTGTTGGCTCAGAACGTAGAGCAGCATCACGTACACAGCAGGGTTATTATTCTTATACCACATAATTCAATCAATGAGTAGGAATTCTAGTAAGTTTTAATGGATTACCTTGATATGCAATTCTTTTAGCTGCTCTAACTCAACTGGTGAAGGCGCGCTGGCCATCACATCACGAGCTGCCTGATTCTTCGGAAAGGCGATTACTTCGCGTATGTTGGGTTCATCAGCCAGAATCATGCACAATCGATCTATCCCGGAAGCAATCCCGCCATGGGGAGGCGTACCGTATTCGAAAGCCTCTAACATGTGACCGAAACGTTGGCGCGCCACTTCTGGATCAAGCCCAATCAACTCGAAAACTTTCTCTTGAAGATCCCGGTTGTGAATTCGGATGGAACCACCGCCAGTCTCGTAATCATTGACCACTAAGTCATACTGTTGGCCACGTGCCTTTCCCGGATTACTGTCGAGCAAGGGAATATCCTCAGGCATAGGAGCGGTGAATAGATGGTGGCTAGGATCCCAACGTTTTTCCTCTTCGTTCCATAAAACAAAAGGGAAATCGGTGATCCAACAGAAGGCCAGAATATTCGGATCGCGCAATCCCAGGCGGTCTCCCAATAGAACGCGCAAACGACCTAGCGACTCGTATACAGCTGCGGATTTGCCTGCTACGACCAGTAATAGATCTCCGTTATTAACCTCCAGGCGGTCTGTGATAGCTCTCAGAATCTCCAGTGGAAGGAATTTGGCAAAGGAAGAGCGTTGTTCCCCTGAGGAGGTAATCGCCAGATATGCCAGCCCTTTCGCACCGAATTGGCTCACAAACTCTGTCAGCTCATCGATTTGCTTGCGGCTGTAGTCTCCTAGGCCACCCGCATTTATCGCGCGTATACTCCCTCCACTGATAGCCACGTGCTCAAAAACATTGAACCCACTATCAGCCACAAGATCGGTAATATCCTTCAACTCCATTCCAAATCTTAAATCAGGGTTATCTTTACCAAATCGATCCATGGCTTGTTGGTATGTCAATCGCGGCCAAGGGCTGGATAAAAGCCGTTTGTGGGGCACAACCTCAGATACCAGCTTAGTATACATGTCTTCAATCACCTGCATGACATCCTCCCGCTGCACGAAGGACATTTCCAAATCCAGTTGGGTGAATTCGGGTTGACGATCGCCACGCTGATCTTCATCCCGGAAACAACGGGCGATTTGAAAATAACGCTCGACTCCGGCAACCATCAATAATTGTTTCAATTGTTGGGGAGATTGGGGTAAGGCATAAAATTCACCGGAATGCACGCGGGATGGCACTAGATAATCTCTGGCTCCTTCTGGTGTGGTCTTGAATAGAATCGGTGTTTCAACTTCGATAAAACCACGCTCATCCAAATAATCCCTAATGAACTTGACAACCCGGTGGCGTAAGACAAGATTTCGTCGCATGCGTTCTCTGCGTAGATCTAAATAGCGATATCGCAATCTGGTCTGCTCATCCACCTCTTCCTCCTTGCTAATTAGGAAAGGCAGCGTTTTCGCCGGGTTGAGCACCTTTAGTTCATGTACTTCAACTTCGATATCCCCGGTAGTCAGGTTAGGATTCTCCATACCTTCAGGTCGTCGTCTTACAACTCCCTCGACCTGGATCACCCACTCTGCCCTTAGGTCAACGGCAGATTGATGGGATTCGGGAGAAGATTCTGGGTTGGCAACTACCTGAACGACGCCATCGCGATCGCGAAGATCAATGAACGTCACGCCGCCATGGTCGCGCCGCCGGTTGACCCAACCTGCCAGGGTGACAATCTCTCCAACCTGATCCACTCCTAACTCCCCACAAGAATGTGATTTGTACATGACCAATCCTCCATAATATAAAATAAATCGCCCTCCGCAGCGAATGCGTCGGGCGATAAGTCAGCCAAGCTGTGATCTACCAGCCAGGTAAAGCGCGACCTCCCTCCCGACGGGGGCAACCGTTATTATTATCGATGTTACCAAGGCTGGCTGAAAGGAAAAAATGTGGGAACATGATCTTTTACCCTTAACGCCTGATAATTACATTATAGCATGCCAGACATAATTTATGGGAAACTGAAGAGTAAATAATTAAGATTTTACCAATCTTTCTCACGGTTGTACACAATCAGGGTATAAACGTAAAAATATAAAGCTTAGGACTTGCGCAGTTGGTGGGAGGATGGGGGTGTTTGGGCGGGCGCCCGCCCACACACCCCCGATTTTCCCCTGAACTACGTAACTACTAAAGCTAATAACTTAATAATCACTTCTAGGAAACAAACAAAAGGCCTTCCCATTCAAGGAAAGCCCTTTGGATATTCACTTTGATCTGAACAGATAATCGTGCAACGGATTTAAGGTAGCTGCTCCGCGGAAGTAATTGGTGGGGGTATGGTTTCTATTATCACACTCTGATTCGCATCCAATTCCTGCGGAGCTACCTTGTCAGCAGTCAGGAATAAATCATTGTTACCATGACAGGCGTTACAGGATTCCGTTTGAGGTGTATTGCGTTGAATGTTATGTGGCGTGGTATATTTCCAGGTCTCCACTTTACTAAAGTTAGGTAAGAGATTTTGCCCGTAATAATTGAAACTATTTGGAGAAACCGGCACATGCCTCACCGGAACAAACCGGTAAGGGCGCTCGTAGCTTTGGATTGGGTTTACCCCGATCAGGAACTTGTTGTAGCTAGCATCTAATTCATGGGTTGCAATTCCCGTCGTCCGGTCTACCCCCACATGGCAACCATCACAATTTGTATATGCGATTGAGTGGCATACCTGGCAGGCCAGGTCAGCTCCGTGCATCTGGTGCATGATCACCCCATCCTGTCCAGCTGAAACAGCTGTATGGCAAGATTCGCAGCGCGGTGCCTGGATACCGGCATAGCGATGATCAGGTAACGGTAAACTCTCTGATTCAGATCCAGGATGGCAAACCCTACAATCCGCTGGGTCGCCATGAAGCTCATTGCTCATGTGGCAATTGGTGCATTCCATACCCCCCTTGAGGTAATGGACATCTGCCGGCAAGCCGTCGTTATACCCCAAGAACTCATTACCGACCTGGCTTCCATGGCAAGCATTGCAGCTACGCTCCATGGGTGGTGTCCTTTGAAAAAGGTGAGCTGCATACAAACCGCCACCTACGCTTCTCGGTTGGCTCACGTGGCAGTCACCACAAGTGTTATGGCAGCTGACACAGCTGGCCTCGATCATATCCCCTATTCCTTCATGAGAACTTGGCATACTGCGTTGGTCGATGACCGTCAAAAACCCTCTCACAGTCGCGTGCAGACTGTTTTTAAATACTTGAGCGACATCAGGGTGACATTCTCCACAAACGACTTCAGGTCCCTGGCTTGGATTCGGGTTAAGACCCGTATGGGCGCTATCCTTATCGCTCGACTGGACACCTCCATGGCAGCTGGTGCATGGAAATTTTCCGTGCACTGTAGGGGTAAAGTTCTTAGCATCTACCCACACTTTTTCCCATGGTTCTAAGACGGGAAGCTTACCAGCCCAATCCAAACCTGGCAGTGAGGCCGGTTGTTCCTCTTCTGGTATGGCTGAATCGAGCAATCGTTGTTTATCCGAATGGCAATTCAAGCATTCATCTGTTGGTGTAAATGTGGGGGTTGGTTCTGATGTGCTACTTCCGGATGACGGGAGCTCTACAACCGTTGAGACGGCAGACCCTGGTTCTGTTTCCACCGCGACCTCAGTCGGTTTCGCTTGCGGTGTGCAAGCGCTTATCAGGAAAATAATCAAGACCAGCAACGCAAGGTACTTGAATCCATGCATCGATGCATTCCTCTCACAAATTGTTACATTTGTCACGATTTCCCTTATATTGGATTATATAAGTAAATCGAATTGAAACAAGTGACAAAAATAACAGTTTCTTATCATATTCTACTATCACTATGTGATAATTGTCACTAGTATCTGTCTATAGTTTGTGCTAATATGCACAACAGGTATAGATAGGCTAAAGTTATCATGCTCAATGCCCACCAACTAAATGTATTTGTTACAGCAGCTGAGACACTCAATTTCACTCAAGCCGCTTCTCATCTCAAGATGACACAACCATCCGTAAGTCAGCACATTCAGGCATTGGAGCAGCACTTCGGTTTCGATCTGTTCATTCGTTCAGGTCGCACCTTGGAACTGACTGATGCAGGACTGGCATTATTACCACTGGCCAGGGAGCTGACCTATCTTTCCACCCACATCGAAGAAACGATGGCCTCGCTCAAAGGCAATGTATTTGGGCATTTATTCGTGGGTTGTAGCACCACCATCGGTCGATATATCCTACCTCAACTACTGGCCAGGTTCCATCAGATTTATCCCCAGGTAAGGGCAACTTGTCATGTAGCCTCACCACCCCATGCTTTGGAATTATTGTGCAGCGGTAAAGTCCACCTAGCGATGACCAGCTTTCCTGAACAATGTAAGGATGTTGAATTTCGTAAATTCGCCGTCGACGAAATTTTGCTGATCGCGCCTCTTGGCCATCCTTGGGCAGAATGCCACGAGATTAATCCTGAAGATCTCTATGACACGGAATTTATCCTGCCTGAGGAAGATTCCGAAGCTCATATTGCCACCCTGCGAGCCCTTTCAAGACTCGGGATTTCAATATACCAGCTCAAAAGTTTAATGACACTGGGAAGTCCGGAAGCCATTGCCCTTTCCGTTCAGGAAGGACTTGGCGCTGGCTTTGTCTCAAAAGTGGTGGTAAATAGACTGGTCCCAGCAGGCGTTAAACCCATCCAGGTGAAGGGCTTAGCCATCTTCCATGATGTATACATCGGACGCAATACCCATCGCTCGCCGACGTCTGCTCAGGAAGCCTTCTGGAATTTTGTGCATAACAAGGAGAATGCAATTTTAAATCTCGTAGATCAAAGAAAAGTAGTTATCCCCTGAAGCGAGGCGAATCATGAAACAAATGGCTCACAATAAATCGGTTTATTTCTCTCTAGCAGCTGGGTTATTAGTAGGGATAATCTCAATGGTACTGACGGTTGGATTCGTATCGGCCGCCCCAGTCAGTCAAGGAGTCCAACCGGAAGACCCCGTGGGAGATGAGACCTGTAAGGAATGTCACCTGGATATCACTGATTCTTGGTCTCACAGCCCACATGCTAACGCCTTCGACGACACCGTTTTTCAGCAGCGTTGGGAAGGTATGGGAAACCCAGGCACCTGCCTGGTCTGCCACACCACTAACTACCAGGCAACCTTGAACACCTTTACAGTGGGAGGCGTATCCTGTGAGGCCTGCCATGGTGAAGTAAAGGCAGGACATCCACCGGAGGTCGTGCCCATTCGTGCTGATACAGATTATTGTGGCACCTGCCATACCACCACCTTACAAGAATGGCGCTTGACCAGGCATGCCTCTGCAAACGTGGGATGTATGGATTGCCATGATCCTCACAGTCAGAACCGCTTATTCGATGACCCCGACAACCTGTGTATTAACTGCCATAAAGAAGACATGGAGGACTATTTGGAAGACCTTCATGTTCAAAAAGATATCGGTTGTGTGGATTGCCATGCCTTGGTGATCCCACCCGATCCGATTCCAGAAGATGGTATTGTTCCGACCGGACATACTTTTACGATCACACCCGCCACTTGTGTCGCTTGCCACACCGATTCGCTGCACGCAGGCTTCCATTTGCCAGGTTTTGAAAATGGTGCTAAATCGGCCACTCTAAATAATGTAGCGGAATCCGACACTGGGCAAACTGACGAATTAATCGGAGTGGATTTCCAGGCCAACGAAACCGGTCTCACTTCAGAGCAACGTATCCAAGCCCTAGAGACAGCCCTGACCAGTAATCGTATCACCACCCTATTTCAAGGGGGTGTTGTGGGATTGGTGCTAGGTGGTAGCACTGCCTGGTTCGTGGCTCACAATGTCCGTGGATCATCGAATCAGAAGGAAGAAAGCGAAGACGATGAGAACGAGCAAGAGGCTGACGAGGAGAACCTAGATGGCGGATAAGAGATTTTCTAAAAAGGGAAAAAATAAAACTACCATACTCGGCCGTCGAGATGTATTGAAGATTGCAGGGGCTACTGCCGGTGCGGCAGTTGTGACCCAAGTAGTCACCAAGGGACCTCTCTCAGCCGAAGCTATCCAGGGAATTGGCGCACAAACCCATCCCCATCAAGGCTCCACCGAACACGAATGGCATATGGTCATCGATTTATCCAAATGCATCGGCTGCTACTATTGTGTGCGCGCCTGCCAGGCAGTCAATAATGTAGCCAACGACGATATGCGCTGGAACATCGTTTTTCCTGAGCAAACTGAAAATGGAACGGATTTTTTCATGAATCGCCCGTGCCAGCATTGCCAGGATGCCCCTTGCGTGCGGGTTTGCCCGGTCGGTGCTACCTGGGTGAGACCAGATGGTATCGTTGCTATGGACTATAAACGCTGTATCGGCTGTCGCTATTGTGAGGTGGCCTGTCCTTACGATGTTCGCCGTTTTAATTGGAAAATGCCCGAAAGTGAGAATCGTTTCGTACCGAAATGGGGCGAATCGGAAGTAGATTTACGTCCACGTGGTGTTGTCGAGAAATGCACTTTTTGCGTTCAACGCATCGATCGAGCCATCGAGCTCGGTCTTACCCCGGGAGTGAACCGAGGTGTTTCACCCGCTTGTGTCGAAATTTGTCCAGTCAATGCCCGAGTCTTTGGGGATATACATGATCAAAACAGCCCGGTCTCCAAATATATGCAGGAGCATCCTACCTTCAGGCTGCGTGAAGATTGGGGTACAGAACCAAAGGTGCATTACGTTCGACCTGAAAAGGAGAACGTATAATGGCGACAATAGCTTCGACCAAAACCCGCTCCTCCACCAATCGTCCCTTATCCATCTGGCTGGCAATCCTGGTTGGGTTCTTGCTGGTTGGGTTTTACGCTATGGCCCAAGTCCTAATCAAGGGTTTACAGGTAACCAATCTGAGCGACCGAGTACCATGGGGATTATGGATCACTCAGGATCTATCCTCAATCGCCTTGGGAGCTGGTGCTTTTACTTTCTCTGCAGCGGTATACCTCTTCAGGGTAAAACGATTGGAACCGCTTGCGCGAGCAGCCGTTTTTATTGGCTTTTTGGGATACACCTCAGCCATGCTGGCTCTCGCCATGGATATCGGTCGCCCAGACCGTTTTTGGCACCCGCTGGTTTTCTGGAACGTGCACTCGGTTTTGTGGGAAATCACCTGGTGCGTGATCCTTTATTCCTCTGTATTGGTAATGGAGGTGCTGCCATTGCTATTTGAAAGTCGCTTTTTCGACCAATGGCCATGGCTGAGAAATTTCGGTCACCGGATTCACCGGCTTACCCCTGTTTTAGCGTTGTTGGGTATGGCTCTATCACTGTTACACCAATCCTCTCTGGGCGCTACCTACGGTGTTCTAAGCGGTAGGGCTATCTGGTTCAAGCCCTCCCTACCAGTTATGTTTATTATCTCAGCAGTTGCTGGTGGGATGTCTCTGACATTATTAGCGACGATCCTCACTTCGAAATTACGCCAGCGCCCCCTAATCCCCGAAAGTACCAAGCGTGAAGTAGCCCGCTTGGTGGGTTATATCCTGTTGGCTTATATTTACATTAAGTTATGGGACTGGGCTGCGACTTCTTACTACAGCCATGCACCTGGAACAGCCAGTGCGTTAGAGATTTTGCAGGCGACCACGCCGTATACCACAACTTTCTGGTGGATCGAAATTATCATGGGTGGGATTATCCCTGCCGTGGTACTTCTCTACCAACCATTCAGACGCAGCGATCGAGCCTTGGTGGCTGGTCTCGGCCTGATTGTACTGGGGGTTGTTGTCAACCGCTGGAACGTGACCCTCTCTGGACTAGTCGCTCCTCCTAACTGGTCTCCCGGGATTTTAGGGAACGTGGTGGCAGCCTCTTATTCCCCCACCCTTATTGAAATCACGGTAGCCCTGGGTATCCTGGCTTATGGATTACTGGGATTCACCCTGGGCGCCCGATATCTTCCGCTCTACGCTCATGAGTCACCTCATCTAAGTACAGGCAATTAGCTGGCGTTGGTTAATTTGTACTGGAGTAATAAAGACCGGTCATTAATGACTGGTCTTTTTTCTCACCATTGTAATTTTGCAATGAAAACTCTTCTAATACTCGGTTCTGTCACTGTCGGCAAAATGGTAGCCAATAAGATGTCCTAACATCTGGACCCGTTAGAATGGCGAATTGTCATCGTAGATCGGGATGAATACCATTACTACCAACGCGCAGGTTGGCGAATTTTCGAACGTATCATCAGCGAATTTGGTTGCGTCGGATTACTAAAACGACACCTGTTGAGACTAAAGAGTTATACCAGCACTTCTCGAGATGTCCAGTAAAAACAGCTGCCCGAATCGCTGGTCTAGGAAATCCGACCGGAAGTATCTAATGCCAATTCAACCCTTATAATCCATAAGCAAAAAAGCTAATACCATATTATTGGTATTAGCTGGTAAGGAACCCTGAGGTGGTATTTGCATTCACCACCTCTATTTCTTCTTAAGGATGTGAAATTCATCTGGTCGTTCATATTCTTCGAAACCAGATAGTACAAAAATCGCGTTAGTCATTGAGTTTCCTGGATTAAGCCATTGGTGCTGCATCCGGGCAGCAAATAAAGGACTATCGCCCGGTTCTAATAAATATACGCGGTCTTCAACATCGTATTCTAATTCTCCCCCTAAACACATCACAAATTCATGCCCGTTGTGGACCATCTTCTGAGGCCCAGAATTTGCACCGCTTTCCAGCCTCAGCATAAAAGACTCTACCTCGCCGATAAACGATTCGCCCCCTAAGCCCTCCCACACTCCTGAAGGAAATGGTACATGAGAGCGTTGAAGGGCTTTCCGAAAAACGATATTGTCACTTGGCGTCTCATCACTAAACAAGGCTTTAATCGGTAAGTTCAGCGCTTCAACCAGTTTGTAGAGGGTACTGACAGATTGCGCTCCTTACGTAAATTCCGTAACCTTTGACTTACATTCACAGAAGGAGCTTTCTGATCCAATATTTCCACTATTTACCTCCCGGTTATCCCACGTATTTGTCCGTCTCCCAATTACTTGTGACAGTCATCACAAAAAGATATGACAGGTATCACTATCTTCTTGAAAGATCGGTAGTTAAATATATCACAAATTGAAGTATACAGTTATACGTATACATGTGAGGATGCAATGATGGACCATAGCAGCTTACCCCAGGAAGTTACCCAACTTCATGCCGATATCTGTTCCGCCCTGGCTGACCCCCGGCGTATCTTGCTCCTTTACGCCCTGGCAGAGACACCGCATAACGTCAGCGAGATCGCCAAAGAGGTCGGCATCAGTCAACCGGCTGCCTCCCGCCATCTCAAGATTTTACGCGACCGCGGCCTGGTACATGCAATTCGTCAGGGCGCCAGTATGGAGTACACCCTCACCGATTACCGTCTTATTGAAGCGCTGGATCTATTACGATCGGTTTTACGTGATCGCATCGCTTACCGGGCAAGCCTGATGGAAGAAAACGCAGGCTCGTAGGCAGCGCGGTAACCGGCTGTTTTCATTAATCCCGGCAGATCTTATTGATCGAGAAAACACTCCATGGAGGAGTAAATGCATTTTCATA
>Ga0315551_10001991_pt1 | contig 15208 bp, 15 predicted proteins | sample SalMarSW160290MG_FD_203678 | JGI IMG/M metagenome (GOLD analysis project Ga0315551, IMG submission 203678) | Salt marsh sediment microbial communities from the Plum Island Ecosystem LTER, Massachusetts, United States - Salt Marsh Sediment SW1602-90 ... | reverse complement strand
TCCCTCGACCAGCGAACAAGTCCCAAATCTTTCCAATCGCCAGGGTCTTAAGACCCTTTTTTACCAGCAGATCGAGGATTGTGTTTTGGGGTGGCTCCAGGGAGAAATCTCTGCGTCCGGCAGTGCGGGTGAAATTGCCAGGTGTACCGATAAATGGCCGCGCAATTACCCGCGCGACTGCGTACTCGCCGGTCAACATTTCGCGCGCGATCTGACATAGTTTATACTGCCGCTTAAGTGGGTATAAATCCTCATGGGCGGCCATCTGCCAGACCGAGTCGGCGGAGGTGTAGAGTATAATCTCGCCTGTCTCAAGATGCCGCTGACCAAGTTCCTTGATGATCTCAGTTCCACTGGCGGCTTTATTGCCGATGGTTTTCACGTTGGTGCACCGTTCAAACTCTCTGACCAGCTCCGGCGGGAATCCGTTCGGGAAAAGGGGAAACGGTTTGTCCAAAATGACACCGCCAATTTCCCAGTGACCAGCCGTGGAGTCTTTGCCGGGCGATTTTTCCGCCATCTTCCCCCAGCAGCCGATGGTTGATTTGTTCGGTGGCACACCTATGATCTCCACGATGTTGCCCAGCCCTAGCCGTTGGCAGTTGGGCATAGAAAGCCCGCTTACTGTGCGGGCTGTATTCGGAATAGTTGCGGCGCCGCTGTCGCTGTACTGAGCGGCGTCGGGAAGCTCGCCGACACCGCAGGCATCGATGATGATAAGTATTACCCGATCAAAAGACACGTCCGTAATTTAGAAATAACGCGAGGTGTTGTAAACGTAAAGTTGGACTGGTTATGATTTGTCCCTGCTTCCTCACCGAGTTGCGGGGTGCTCGAACCTCATGATCCATGACCGAACTAAAACTTAAACGTCAATTCAGTTCTGAGCCAGTTGTAGCTGTCGGCAGAATCAAAATAATAATTGCCGGGCACAAAACCTTCCCAAAGTATATGACCCGACCAGCACTTGTTGAACTTATAGGTCAGTTTCCCAATGAACAAATCCCCCCGTGTTTTGCCTTGACCACCGGGAAATGCTGATTCATCGCTTGGCTCTTGCGGTGCCATGAGATGATGGTAATCGATACATAGATCAGCATTGGCAGTAAATTTAAATTTCACTTTCGCATAAAGCGAAATCATATTAGTCCAGTAGGCCACCCGGTTTTCTTTGATCTGAGTATGGATATATGACTCGCTCCATTTCGGCCAGCGGGCAAACATTGGATCCCAACCTTCCCATTGGCCGGTTTGGGGATCATCACCGCTTAGATAAATGACGCCTAAAGCCAGGGAGTATGGCAAATAAACGTGGTGCTTATTCCAAGCTGGCCTGAAATCCAAGTACATGTATCCTCCCCAAGCCGAACGATTGGAATCATTGCGTTTGCCGAATTGGTGCGCACTTTCTACAACACAGTCAAGATCACTGAGTATGGGATGGATCAATCGAGCACCGATACTGTTGATATCCGACTGCACCGACATAACCCTATTGCTGTCGACGTTCTTACGGATGTAGTAGACATGAATTTCAGACTTATCTAACTCCCCCGTGTAGTATATTCCGATACCTTCTTCCGGCTGCTCAACCAGGTTTTGTTCCTGATTATGAATAAGCGGCAACCAGTCGTCGGTTTCCGTCTGATACGAATAGAAAGCAGTAATCTTATGTTTGGGTTTGATAGTCCAGGCGAGCTTTACGGCATTGAAGTATATCGAGCGCGAACCGTCGAGAGGATTACCATCCATTACGATAAACCCTTCGCCCAGCATTATATTCTGACGTCCGATAGTCAGGGCTATCGGATATTCAAAAGGATTTGTGAGCTTGATATAGAACTGATCTACAAACAGTTCGTTGAAGTTAAACTTCAAACTTTCAGGAACAAAGTAATGCCGAAATTCATTTGTCAGTTTCAGGCCTACTTCGATATTGCTCGATGGCAGCCATTGACCTTTGATAGAAGTCCTGTGTCTTGTATATGTTCTGGCCGCATGAGCCGAATCTGCCAGACTGACGGCATTATCCCAAGATACAAAGCGAAACCGCTCTGAAAACTCTATGGTGCAACTTTTACTTACTTGTTTGCAAGACGGTCTTGGATTGAAAAATAGAAAGACGACTACAATAAATAACAATGACCTTCTCATCATGGCTAACCAGTTAATGTTCTTTCTTATTTGCTAAAGTTGGCGTTAAAAAGCTTACAATTGGATTAAGTATCAGCGATACGATCATGCCGATTGTCCCGGCCTGAGGTGAAGGGGTGCCCTGGGAGTATAAAATGATGCATGTGGCCAGACCGACTACGGACGACGATATAGCGCCAATTCTGTTCATGCGCTTGGTAAACAAGCCCCAGATAAATGGACCAAGAAAAACCGACCCGATGGCCCCCCAAGATATCCCAAGAATACTGACTATGGTTGAAGGACGATAATAGGCAAGAATGACTGAGAGGATCACAATAATGGCGCTGGAGAATCTCATGAGCAATGTAAGGTGTTTGTCTGAGACATCAATATTTATGAAACCGGCATAAAAATCCTTAGCTATGGCAGAGCTGGAGATCAATACCAACGCCGCCAGTGTGGACATCGACGCCGAGAGAATCAAGAGAAGTATGAGAACCGATAAGCCCTCGGGAATGACATTGGTCAATAGCTCCGGCATGAGCGCGTCGAAAACCGGTTTACCATTATTGAAAGCCCTTGGCGCACTATCTGGGTTCAGGAAAAAGCGGGTCGTCGCGCCTGTAAAATAGCCAATGCCCGTTATTATGAGAGCAAACATACTGGAGCCAATCATACCAATGCGAATGGCCCGTTTATCCCTTATGGCATAGAATTTCTGGATCAACTGCGGCATGGCCATCGGTGCCACGCTGGTTAGAAACACAAGACTGAATAGCGGCCACCATCCAGGCGGACCGATTATCGATACCAGCTTCGGATCTATCGCTGAAATACCACTGCTGATATTGACCAAACCGCCACCTTTATCAAGAACACTTATTAAAAGTACGATCACACCGACAAGCATGATCATGCCGAATACCATGTCAATCATCGTAATTGATTTGTAACCACCCAGGACGATGTATATGGCGGTAAAGCCACCCATCAGGATTAGTGCCAGTGCGTAATCAATGCCGAACGTTGAACGGAAAAGATAAGACAGCCCCATAAAGACGGCGGCACTATATGGTATAAAAAATACAAATATACATAATGATGAAAAGAATTTCAAAAATTTATCTAAAAACTCGGCCATAGTATGAACGTTGTATTCCAGCGACATTTTTTTGATTCGATAGCCCAAAAGCCACCAAACACCGAGAACACCTATCAGGGTATTGCCCAAGGCTATCCATAGGCCGGAATAACCAAACCCCCATCCGATTTTCCCTGCAAACCCGATGAACAGCACTGCGGAAAAATAAGCGGCCCCATATGTGAAAGCCGTCATCCAGGCGCCGACCTTCCCTCCGCCGAGAAAGAAATCGGAAAACGAACGCGCCTTTCTGAACCCGGTTATGCCCACCGCTACAATTATGAAGGCATAAACCGCTAGGACTATTATTTTGAAGGGCATAATTACCCTCTAATTACCCAATTGATATCGTTTTCCATTGACGGACATTATATAAAAACTGACCATTGAATACAAATTGGAAAATATGTTTTCTAAACTAACACAACCCTGCCATGAATTTGAACCTTTCGGACAGTGACAATGTATTTATATCACAACCTCGCAAGGCTCCTGACCTACGAGGACTTTTTCCGTTGATGTTGGAACCGAAGGGTTGTATTCTGACGTGAATGTGAGAGCCTTTGATTCGAGGATGGCTTGCCCACAGCAGAGTTGTGGATTCCTGCTGGTAGGAATTCGAGAATTTATACCGCGTATCCTGAATGTGGACATAAATGGTGGTTCATCCGCTTCAAAGCAGCAGGTGAACCATATCCTGTTAGGGACACGACTTGTATCTTGGAGGGTCGGAAAAGATAATGCAACTCAATTGGATAGAGGTCAAGAATCTATCGTTTAATGTCCTGCTACTACTTGAGCGAGTACAACTCAGCTGGTTTCCTGGGTGGGTTCCGGAAACTGAGCTGGCTATCGCGCTCAGAGCCAACCCAGTTGTCGAATGGTATCTACGCCATAAGTGCCCTCAGTTGAACGAATGGCTGGACAAGGTGGTTTTGGCGAAAGCAGACAATAGCGACTTATCAAAGGATGAAGTACGCCGGGCTGAAATGGCTGTAATGCAGTCGCTAAACGATCTATTGGTCTATGTTGTTGATCCTACAATCTATGACACTCAGCCGTTTCTGGATTGGGCATCTGATGAACTTGTTTCATTGGTTGATTTCACCGACAAGATTGTGATAGATGTAGGGGCAGGCACAGGACGATTGACCCTCACTGTTGCTCCAATGGCGGCTCATGTGTTTGCAGTTGAGCCGGTTGCTAACCTACGCATCCATCTTAAAGCGCAGGCGACAGGAAAGGGATTAAGGAACGTTTTCCCAGTAGACGGCCTGATCACGGAGATACCGTTTCCTGACCAGTTTGCCGACATAACCATGGGCGGACATGTCTTTGGGGACCACCCTGAAGAAGAATGTCGAGAGTTGCTGCGAGTAACCAAGCTGGGTGGGATGGTTATTCTCTGTCCGGGAAACGATGATCAGGACAATACGGTGCATCGCTTTCTTGTTTCTCAAGGGTTCGAATGGTCACGTTTTGAAGAACCAGTAGACGGTACAAAACGGAAGTACTGGAAGACCATAATGGCAACCGATGTGTGTGCCTAACAGATGCCATACCCCTGCCCTGCTAATCGATTGTCTTCCATAGCGTTCCGTTAATAATTTCATGGTGTAACCAGATACGAAACTCAAAATTTACAGAAGTTTGGGGAGGGTGATATTGGGGCTGTCGCAATCTCAAACCTCCTTGTATCACAAGAACTTACCATAGAGCACACCGATATATAAGTTCCCATTCCAGAGGATCTTGCGACCATGGATAAAAAAAATGAAAAAAACATTTGACAAACGTTTGTTTTACTCGTATATATAAACGAACGATTGATTGATAATGTAAAAGAAAGAAGGCTTAACAATAGCTGAAAATAGCGAAGAAAAACCTAAACAAAGAATATTAAACTCTGCAATCTCCCTATTTGCGCAGAAAGGTTACAGTGGAGTGGGAGTCCGGGAGATCGCCAGGGCAGCAGGTGTAAATATCTCGATGATATCTTACTACTTCCACGGGAAAGCTGGCATATTGAAAGCCATTCTGGAAGAATACTTCAAGCACTACTTTGAGGTCTTGAAAATCATCGATGATGAGACTAAGTCTCGCGAAGAGTGCGTGAAAATCTTAGTCCGCGATTTGATTAACTACCTCAAAAAGAACACCGAAATAGCTATGGTTGCTTACAATGCGATCCCCCTCGAGTTGCCCGAGATCGATCAATGGAAGCAAGAGAAGTTGGTTCAGTCGATGAAGAGGAAAAGCAGACTTGTGGCCAGATTTGGGCTGGATCCGAATGACATAATTGAGGTCGGCACTATTGGGCCCGCTCTCATTGCTATAGTCTTCACGAAATTCACGAGGTTGAATGTAATCAAGAAACTGTGGCATCTGGAAATTGACGATGCGCTGTATGAGCGGTACGCCGAGACAGTCGCGGACCTATTCCTACACGGTATTACGGGCATCGCTTCCCAGAAGAGGAAAGAGAAAGGATGAAAAAGAAAATGAGAACAAGATGTAACAACGTATCTTCTCACTCGGATTTCCATGCATCGAATCTTGCTTTCGCTATAATATCTTTGATGCATGATAACCCTCTTCTCCCGATTTTTAGAAACCCCTACAAGTTTCTAAAAGCAGCTGGATTGAAGCCGGGCCAAAAAGTGCTGGAGGTTGGATGCGGCCCTGGATTCTTCACCATTCCTGCGGCAAAAATAGTCGGGAATAAAGGTCTTGTTTATGCAGTAGATATTCACACCCGTGCAATAGAGAAAATCCAAGAGAAGACCGAGAGAAAAAGGATTGCGAATGTACAGCCTATACTTGCAAATGCATCCAGTACCGATTTGTCAAGCGAAAGTATCGACCTTGCTTTCCTATTCGGTCTCCGTTACATAGCTGGCGGATTGAAAAATGTACTATTTGAGATGCATCGTGTTCTAAAGCCACGGGGTATACTTTCATTTGAGAAAACGAAGGGATCTGAAAAGAGGTTCATTGAGTACGTAGAGCGGGGAGGATTCGCTTTTTCAGAGAAGCGGGGGAGAATCTTCTCATTTACTAAGAGTGAAGATAGTGAAAAGGATTAAGTATCCTGATCTTATTGTATTTGCATTTTTAACTCTAAAGGAGGTTGTGTTACGGCTAGGCATAACAGAAACGGCAGGGGAGTAATGGGAGGTGCCATCCTGGTAGTTGTCGGTGTGTTCTTTGTCTTGCACTCACTTCTGCTTGATGTTAAACTGTGGCCTTATTTGCTTATTCTAATCGGCATTGTCACAATACTGGTGAGTCATTTCAAGAAATCTCGTAGTTTTAACAATAGTCTTTTCCGCCAAAAAGCGACCTTCGTCAGGCTCAGAACAGGCAGGGTTTTTTAAACTACAAGTATGTCCAGGTGTGCAATTATAGAGCAAGACTGTCGACTATGATTCGTCCTTTGAGGATAAAGTCGATATCGATTTCAACCGCTTCCTGGTACTCCTTCGTTTTGCCGTCGTAGGTCTTTCGGCGGTCGCGGTCGATCTGCCATCGCTCGCGCTGCTGCACAACCATGCCTTCTTTGTAAGCAAAGTAAAGCACGCCGGTGGATTTAATGCGATCAAGGCCGCTGGTTTGAATCGTATCTTTCGGGTTTGATTCGAAAGGGATGATCATAGTGCCGTCGCATTCAATCACGGCGCAGTCATAACCGGCCTCGCGCACCAGTGACGTCACTTTGTAGGTCATGGAGGCCTCTATTGGTTCGCCGGGAAGAACCACTTTGGCGGTCTGGGTCCAGGTGTATTCAGGCGTCACCTCTTGCGTTGGAAATACCGGCAATCCCTGTTCGTAATAATTCTTTATGTAACGTATTCGGACGTGATCTTCGCCAGCCTTGAACTTCACGTCCCGGACTTTGCCATTTGTCTGGACTTGCAGAACCAATTCCCTTTTCTGTTCGATCGTGTCAATAGCAGATGAGTCATCTTTGGCGGGGTTTTCGTATTTCCAGTTGGCAACCTCTACTATCTCCGCTGTACTGTCATTGAGCAAACGGTCGACAGTCTGTACCACTGTCATTTTGAACACCGTTGAGACTTCCTTGACAGTGGAATCGGATTCAATAGTCTTAACACATCTTTTGGAGATTTGTTCATAGGTTAATTGCAAACCCGGTTCAAACTTGTAGCGAAGAGTAATCCCTCCTCTCTCCCCCTGAGTACAACCTCCGAGGGATATAGCCACGGCGATGAAGGCAGTAGCGGCGGTTAGTCGATTCAAGGTTTATCTCCTCTCAATAGCGGTGCGAATTATCACTCTCACTTGTGGCCATCAGGTCCGGCAGGCCGATGAAGCGTCCCAGAAAGCCGGGCGGGCCCAAAAGGAGTGTACCCTTGGCCAGAAGCACCTGTTCGGCTAGAGTAACTACCGGAACATTTTCATCCCCAAGTAGCTCACTAACCGGAGCTGTTGCCAAAAGGGGAGTCTCAGAAACATTCAGCTTCGAGATTCTTTTATCCTGACTGGAGCCAATAAGGATGGCTGCAACGAGAATAAGCAGCGAGGCCGCTACCGATACCAGAGAACGTACCAGAGCGTGGCGATGAAAGGCTATACTCTCAGTTCTCGTAGAGGACGTCTTTTCCTCTATCGGGGAGTCAATTGTCTTAGCCCAAATGAGGTTTTCAATTTCTGACCAGTAGTCCGGACCTGGGTCATATACCGGCATACTCCTGAGTAACTTTTTGAGTTGGAGCGTTGCCTGGTATTCTTCACGGCATCTACCACAACTTTCCAGATGTTTGCGGACTTGCTCAGTCTCAGACGGCGTAAGCTCACCGTCGGCAAGATCTTCAATTAATGTCAAAGCAAGCTGGCATGTCATTTTTACTCCTCTTCTCCAAGGCGCTGCTTCAAAATCTCTTTTAACTTCCTTCGAGCGATGAAGAGATTGGAGCGAACTGTAGCCACCGGGCAATCGAAAACCCGCGCAATTTCGGTAGTGCTGTACCCTTCGACTTCATAGAGAATAGCTGTAATTCTCTGGCGAGGGGGTAACAGATCGAGAGCCCTTTTAATCTCCTCCATCAACTCTTTGTTTTCGTAACACTCGCTGGGCGTTGCTACTGTTTGGGAGAGATCTAACTGGACGCTTCCCGGCAGAGAAGTAGCGTCGTTAGAAATCCCGGTATGGCCTTTGCGCCGGCGCAACATGTCGATAGCATAATTGGTGGCCATCTTCAACAATAGCGATGGAAAATACTTGGTGCTCTGTAATTCCTTTCGTTTTTTGTAGACGCGAACAAATGTTTCCTGAGCAACTTCATCAGCATCGAGGTGATTGCCCAATATCTTGAACGCCAGGGAGTAAATCTTTTTTCGATACCTCCTGACCAGCTCAGCAAACGCCTCCTGATCATCATTTATAAATCTCTCAACCAATTCGGGGATTGTTTCGATCATACCCCGATTGAGCCTCTTGTTTTAAGGACGGATTTACAAGCCATACGTTTAATTCATTACGCCAAAAAAATAAGTTGACGAAGTCACTCCCGTAGCGTATGGTTGCGGCAAAGACTTGTCAACCTTTTTTTACACAATGACTTATAGCGAACGTTGACTGCTTTGACCGATAATATCATCCACCAAAATAGGTACAATTTTTTTGCCGTCGCGGCTATTGGGACATTTATGGCTACGCTGGATGGCTCTATACTCAATGTTGCTCTGCCGACCATTGCCGATAATTTGAAATGCACAATCGACGAGGTAGCCTGGGTAGCCCTCTCGTACATACTCACTCTGGTTTCTCTATTACTTATCTTCGGGGTCTGGACAGAGCGAAAGGGGTATGATTTTGCCTACAAATTCGGCTTCAGCTTCTTTATTGTGGGCTCATTTTTGTGCGTTATGAGCTGGTCGATATATTCCCTCATTTGTGGCCGAGTCATCCAGGCTATCGGCTCTTCCATGTTTCAGGCCGTTGGAATAGGAATGATTACCGAAGTTTTCCCCGCCCAAGAAAGAGGGAAGAGTATCGGGATGATGGTAATGATGGTATCGGCTGGTTTAATGACCGGCCCGCCGCTGGGAGGATTCCTTCTGGGGTTTTTCCCCTGGCAGGCGATATTTGTCATCAACCTCCCGATTGGTTTGGTTGGTTTGGCCTTAACATTCCGGTACTTCAAACTGCTGCCTAAGCGAGTATCACACCGCCAGATGCATCTTATCGGAGGAGTGGTTATCTCGCTCGCACTGCTTTCCGGAATCTTTGGATTGTCACTAGTCAGTGACTATGGTCTTACTAACGCGCGTATTTGGGGGTTGGTTGTCCTTTCACTTGTTTTGGTGGCTGTTTTTGTAAAGTTGGAAATGAAACCTGAAACAGCTATGATAGGGCTGGACATATTCAAAAATCGCACACTCGTCACCGCGCTGGTAGCTGCTATTTCAATGTACAGTGCCCAATCCGGAATGTTGATCCTCATGCCGTTCTACCTTGAGAGGGTCAGACACTGTGAACCGAAAACGGTCGGTCTTTACCTGATTATATTACCGGTGTTGATGTTTGTTGTAGCTCCGGCGGCGGGGCGCTTGTCGGACAAAATCGGCACGCGTGCTTTGACCAGCATTGGTTTGACGACGCTGGCGTGCGGCTTGTACCTGCTTTCATATCTGGGTACCAATACTGCCAGCGCCTATGTTATCCTATCATTGGCTGTAGTAGGGTGTGGAGCAGCAATTTTCAATGCCCCCAACTCCTCTGCCATAATGGGGGCAGTATCCGAAAAGCAAAGAGCCATCACATCGGGTATTGTGTCAACTACCCGCAATATCGGTATGTCAACCGGTATCGCTTTGAGCACTGCACTTTTTGCCTATTTTGAGGCACGATATGTCAGTCTTGGAGATGACAGCCTGATTTTTGTTACCAGCTACCACCAAGTTATGTATGCCATCATGATAGTGGCTATTATGGGCTTTCCGTTTTGCCTAGCCCGGAAAAGATAGCGGCTCCAGTCGGCCTGACAGTTTTGCAGATTATCAGGTCCATCGCTGAAGGGTATCTCAGCGTTATCTGTGAAGGTGTGGCGTAACTATCGTCTGTATCTTTGGCGTGATGCTGCTGCTTTTGGCAATGCGAGCACCTGGGAGTATAAGTGCAAGCCAAAAAAGAACGCCGAAAGTGGCATCTTGGAACGAAGATCATGACATTCACTGCTCTGACAGGAAAAGAACATTAAAACCCCTGCCTTATAAAGTTTGAATGGTCTTGCACAGTTTACGGCATTGAACCGTCTATCATTAGATTTGACAACAGGTTTGCAAGCAGTATATTCCGCCGTGCCTGAGATATTAAAGCATTTGAAAATCCGGTTCCTGCTGACGACGGCACTGGCCGTAGTTCTCGATTACCAGCTCGTGGACGCGGCAACCTCCGACAGCCTTTTTCGTGTTGATAGAATAAATGCCCTCGTTACAGTTGTCCTTTTTTCCATTGCTATTTTGCTTTACACCAAATGGGCTAAACAAGGTAAGTCGCTGTTTGTCCGCAAGATTGCAGGTTTGGATGCCGTCGAAGAGGCCGTCGGTCGAGCCACCGAAATGGGCCGCCCGGTCCTGTTTATCCCCGGCATTCAGGAGATTGACGAAATTGAAACGATTGCCGGCATCTCGATCTTAGGGAGAGTAGCCAAAATAACAGCTCAGTATGATACCCCTCTTGTAGTGCCGGTCCGTTACCCTATGGTGCTGGCCGCCGGACAAGAAGTGGTCGAGCAAGCGTATGTCGAAATGGGCAGGCGAGACTCATATAATAAGGATATAGTCCGTTTTGTGGCCGGAGAACAGTTTGCCTTTGCCGCCACCGTCAATGGCATGATGATGCGTGACCGACCGGCGGCAAATATTTACATGGGCGCTTTTTTTGCCGAGTCGCTGCTGCTGGCCGAAACCGGAAATGCCGCAGGATCGATTCAAATAGCCGGCACAGCGCGACCGGAGCAGTTACCGTTTTTTATTGCCGCCTGCGACTACACTCTCATGGGCGAGGAGCTGTATGCCGCTTCGGCCTACCTCTCTCGCGAACCAATTATGCTGGGAGGGCTTAAAGGGCAGGATTTGATGAAGGTCATTATCGTGGCATTGATAATCATTGGCGTGATACTAATGACGCTGGGTAGCGGGGAGCTCTACCGCAGTTTGTTTGAGGCCGTTTAGATGAGAACCATAGTCCCAGTCATTATCGCCTTTCTGTCCGGTTTTGTTATGGTCATCTCCTTCTTCTTCAACCCGGACAGAGCCTTTATCGGCCGGATCGAATCGGAAGTGTTAGTCTGGGTAACAATTGTCGGCGGCTTTACGCTTCTTCTCGGAGTGGTGTCGATAACCCGGGTGAACTGGCACGCTGTACAATCAAAGAAAGAAGGGTGGGTATACAATCTGCTTACCTTACTTTCCATTTTCGTTATGGCTATCCCAGCCATACTTCCGTCTTCATGGTCGCCGCTTTTAGGCCGTGCTACCGGTTCAATTTATGATTGGCTGTTTTTCCACGTCGATTATACCATGATGGCGACGATGTTTGCTATGCTGGCCTTTTATATCGCGTCCGCCGCATATCGCGCCTTTCGCGCCCGTAATCCCGAAGCCACTTTGCTATTGATTACCGCGACGCTGGTCATGCTCTGGCGAATACCGATGGGCGAGGCGTTTCTCCGACTATTTAGCGACAATCTCCCCTGGCTGTTCAGCGATAATCTTCCTGATAAGATTAACACTTATATCATGAGCGGGGCAAACGTGGCTGTGCAGCGTGGGATTCTAATCGGAGCCGCGCTGGGAGCAGCTTCGATGTCGCTGCGGATTATGCTGGGAATCGAGCGTACCTACATGGGGAAGGGTTAAAAGTTTGAACTTCTGGGAGAAAGTAGGCGCCCTTGACCGACGCTGGATTTATCTGCTGGTTGCGCTCTCGGTTATTTTCCCCCTGATAGTGCCGATGTCCTTCAAGATCAGCATAACCCCGGAGGCACAGCAACTATACGAAGCAGTCGATTCCTTGCCCGATTCTTCGGTGGTAATGCTCACCTTCGACTATTATCCTTCCACTGTCGCCGAGACAGAACCGATGGCCATCGCCGCTTTGCACCATCTGTTCCGTAAGAATTGCAAGGCGATCACGCTGAGCACCGTTCCCCTCGGTGGGCCATCAATGGCTGAAAGGGTCACGCGCACCTTAGCGAAAGAATACCACAAGGTCTACGGCATAGATTTCGTCAATCTCGGTTACAAGGCTAACTATGTTGCAGTCCTTAAGGGCATGGGTACCTCTATCGAATCCATTTACCCAACTGACAATTCCGGCACGCCCCTTTCAAAACTGGCGTTGATGAAAAAGGTAAAAAACTATAACGACATCAGCTTCATCTTTGTGGTCGCCGACAACGACATTGTCACCTACTGGATCTCAATCGTGAACGCTCAATATGGCACGCCGGTCGGCGCCGGAGTCACAGCCGTATCAGCGCCAAAGTATTACGCTTTTATAAGCTCAGGGCAGATGACCGGGCTTTTGGGAGGCATGAAGGGCGCAGCTGAGTATGAGTTGCTGGTAAGGGCGCAAGGCATGGCGGAAAAGGGTATGGGGATGCAATCGGTGGTGCATCTGATGATTATCCTGATGGTTATTATGGGCAATATCGCCTTTTTCGCCGCGCGATGGGCACAGAAAGGAAGGTCCGAGTGAGCTCAGCCGAGATTATCCAAATCTGGGTAGCGGCTTTTTTCACGCTGGCGATCTTTTCCTTTCTCTACAAGGATAACCCATTTTACAGACTGGCTGAACACATCTTTGCCGGTCTGTCGGCTGGATACTACGTAGGCCTTATCTGGGAATCAGTTATCATCCAGCAGTTGTGGGATCCGATGATATCCGGCAGTTGGTGGTTAGTTGTCCCAGGGCTATTGGGGGTATTGATGTTTGCCCGTTTGTGGCCACGCATTTCATGGGTGTCTCGAATTGCGCTGGCCTTTGTCATGGGCAACACTGCTGGGATTTTCCTGATCACACAGCTTCACGGCATAGTGCTGCCGCAGATGGGGGCTACGATGCTTTCGATGGGTACCAACAACGGCTTTGCCTCAGCCGTTCTGGCAATAATCGTTGTTGTCGGGGTTGTTTCTACCCTGATATACTTCTACTTCTCGAAAGAACACACCGGCGTGCTCGGTGTCACCGCCAGGGTGGGCATCTGGTTCATTATGGTCTCATTTGGTGCTCACTTCGGATATACCGTAATGGCGCGTATTTCGCTGTTAATCGGGAGAGTTTATTTCCTTGCCAATGAGTGGCTACCGTCGTTCAAAAACATATTTTGAGGCGTGCAAGCCAGCTTATAACACGAAGATGAACCTGAAGGGCTTACTCCAGAACTCAACCATGATGAGGACTCCGGCAGGTTAAGGCTTGCCATTGCAGGAATAATATAGTTTCTGAGTTATGATGCTACCAACAGAAGAACACATCCACCCCCCTTCGACTCCGCTCAGGTTGACTTAGGACAACCAAAAAATATAGGAGGGAACACCGGCACTTCAGAGCCCAACATTAGCTCTTGTCAAAGTGGCTTACTTTTCATACCATTCTGCCAGTCATGAAAGAGGGAAGCGCATGAAGGTTATCATCCCGGTAGCGGGCGAGGGGAAGCGGTTGCAACCGCACACGTTTTCGCTTCCCAAGGTGCTGTTGCATGTGGCCGGCAGGCCGGTGCTGGCCCATATCCTGGATCCCGTGGCAAAACTCAAGCTTGAGGAGGTGATCTTTGTCATCGGATTCAAAGGAGAGTTAATCAAGCAGTACATACAGCAGAACTATGATTTCAAAGCAGGTTTTGTTTTCCAGGAACGGCTTTTAGGTTTGGGGTACGCTCTCCATTTAGCCCTGGAGACAATCGAAAATGGGCCGGTCTTGGTCATACTTGGCGATACGATCGTGGAATGTGATCTCCAACAGTTCACCTCGGCGGGAGATTTTGTGCTGGGTCTGCGACAGGTAGACGATCCTCAGCGTTTCGGAATTGCCCAGATTTCGGATGGTCACGTGGTTAGTCTTGAAGAAAAGCCTCACCAACCAAAAACCAACCTCGCTCTTATTGGCTTATACTATTTCAAGGAATCTGCCGACCTGAAGAAAAAGTTGAACAGGTTAGTGAAGTCAGGCCAACTCACCAGCGGAGAAATTCAACTCACTGACGCCCTGCAAGAAATGATAGAAGCGGGGACAAGATTCATCCCGTATGAGGTTCAGGGATGGTATGATTGCGGCAAGAAAGAAACGCTTCTTCAAACCAATCACCACATCCTCCAGAAACTACCACCCCCTCCCGATGTTGACGGATCGGTGCTTATTCACCCCGTCTTCGTAGCACCGACGGCAAAAATAGTCAATTCCGTCATAGGACCTAACGTTTCAATTGCTGACGGCGCCGTCGTTGAAAACGCCATAATAAGAAACTCTATTATCGGCTATGAGGCGCGTGTAGTGAATGTAATACTTGAAGACTCACTGGTTGGCCAAAAAGCGGTTGTGAGCGGTGAGAAAAAGGTTGTCAATATCGGCGATTTTTCACAGGTGGGTAACTGATGGGCCGAGCGGTTCCGCCAACCAAATAAAAAGGGAAACCACGAGTTGTAAGCGGACAAGGAGCATGTAATATGTCACATGGTAACTTTCTCTTTACATCTGAATCCGTGACCGAGGGGCATCCTGACAAGCTCTGCGATCAGATATCAGACGCCATCCTTGATGATGTGCTGCGTCAGGACAAAAATGGTCGAGTCGCCTGTGAAACATTCGTCACTGTGGGGCTCGTCATTGTCGGGGGTGAAATCACTACCAGCGCCTATGTTGATATTGACGAAGAAGTAAGGGAGATCATCAGAGATGTCGGC
>Ga0315551_10001989_pt1 | contig 15216 bp, 12 predicted proteins | sample SalMarSW160290MG_FD_203678 | JGI IMG/M metagenome (GOLD analysis project Ga0315551, IMG submission 203678) | Salt marsh sediment microbial communities from the Plum Island Ecosystem LTER, Massachusetts, United States - Salt Marsh Sediment SW1602-90 ... | reverse complement strand
AGAGCCTCGCTCAGACGCAGCTCGACCCTGTCTTGTTGCTCCTCTACGGCGGCTGCGCGCAGCAAAGTGTAGGCCTTGCGCTCCTCCCGGGTTAGCCCGCGCTTGCGCAGCTGTTCGGCTTCCGGGGGCAGGCCTTGCTCACCCGCACCGCCCAGTTTTTCCCGAAGGTAGGCGGCCACGGCCGGATCCCGGCCGGGATCGCGCTGCTCGTACCAGAACAGACGGCCGTCGAAACGGCTGAAGACCGTCTCGAAGCGCTCCAGACCCTCTTCGACCAGCTCAAGCGTGACCAGACCCTCGATTCGAAACCGCCGATCTCCCGCCTGCGCCGGCAGCGAAAGCCAGTGATTCCCCCGCGGCTGCACCAGGATCAGGCGTACGGCCGGTAGCAGGGACAGGTAGTCTGCAACCTGGGTCAGGCCCGCATTGCCGATGAACCTGGCCCGGCTGGTGGAAAGCGCCTGCAGGAGAGCCCAGCCTCCGAAGCCTCGCGGCAATCCATCGATCGCACGTATCCGACAAAGAACCCCGGCGATCCGCACCATGACCTGACCACGGCCGACCACCGGGGCCAAAAACTCCCTACCGACGAAATCTTTCTCGGCCGCTTCCAGCCGGTTCAGGATGTCGTCGATGCTCATGAAGCCTTCCGCTTCGGCAACGGATAGTCCAGGATCTCCGTGACCATCTCCGTCAGAGACGGGTAGGTCAGAAGCGGAATGACGTTCGGCAGTGCATAGTAGTCACCCCGGAACTCGAACACGTTCGGAGCCACGCCCAAATCGTAGCAGGCGCGTTCCAGCAAGTTTACCGCCCGTCCAATCTTCACGAAAATCAGTGACGGATGCACGCTCATAGCTTCGGTGTAGTCCCTGTAGGCGTCCTGGAACCGCGGCGGCGTGTTTTCCTCTTCATCCGTTACCATGATGATCTGCTCCACACGTTGTTGCTTGCTTCGCATCCGTTGAATCGCAACTCCACAGGATGTTCCGCCGGCAGCCTTGATACCGGCAAGGGCCCTCTCCCATTCGGACAGGGACACGCCCTTTGCCTTCACGGTGTAAGCCGCCGTATCGAAGGCGTAGGTGTACAGTTCGGCTTCACAGATCGCGGAGATCAGAGCACCGAGTTGCTTACCGACCTCGATCGCATGCTCCATACTGCCCGACTTGTCGATGAGCAGTGCCGTGGGACGGGTGATCTTCCCCGCAGTTTTTACCTGTTGATCCGTCACCTCATCCAGGGCTTCGGCCAGATCTCCGCTTATTTCGGCGGCTTCAGCGGCTACCTTGGCCTTGTATGCCGAAACGCGTTTGTCCGTCTTGGCCTTTCCCAGCTTTCCTTCGATCAGGGATTTCAGATCCGGGTTTTCCAGGGCACCCCGGCGCTTCAGGGATCCCATGTTGTTGATTACCTCTTGAGGCGTCATCACGTCGATCAGAGCGGCCAGCACCATCGGCGACATCTCCCCGATAATCGAGGATGCCACCCGATACGGGACCTTGTAGGCGGATATTGCCCTGGCCTGTTCCTGGGGAGAGTCGGCATTGGCGATCTGCTTGACCGCAAACGCCAGGCTGTCCTCAGGCGGATTGTTGTCGAACAGGACGGCCTGCGCCCGTTCGGACGGTTGAATGTGCAGCCCGGCGTACAGACGCTTGAGAGCATTGCGGGCGGTCATGGCCGCACGGTCGAAGCTCTTTTCGTTGGCCTCCCGCTCGCGCAGGTAGTGGGTTATCTCGCTTTTCATGGACCGGGGTACGTTTCGAAACAAACCCACCCGTTCCTTTACGATCTCGACCTCCTGCTTGCGGCCCCGGCGTGGTTGGCCAGCCGGTCGTTCGCTCAACACCTCCCGGCCCTTGATGAAATCGACGACTCGGGCCACCTCATAGGGCGGTAGGCGCCGCAGCAGGGCCAGGCCGACATCCCGGTGACCCTCGAATTCAGACAGGGACAGCATGGATACAAACATCTCCTTGTGGTCCCGGATTGCACCATGGTCCGCGTACCACGCAGCCAGGTGAACGTAGAACAGAGGATCCTGTTCGATCATCGACTCGTGGACCGGATGCAGTGCGACCAGATTCCTGTGCGGGGTCGTTAAAAGGGTGTTCAGCAGTTCGGCTCGTAATTCTCGTTCAGCCATGACCCACCTCCTGAAATTTTTATATCGCAATCTCCAGTCGCTATTTGCGAGATAGATTGCGGCTCCTACTCAATAATAAAGGGTGCGTGCGAGTTTCCAAAGCTTGCGTATTCACTGAATAGCACACCGGATTTGAACCGGCGACTCCAAATTAGCAGTTTGGCGCTCTGGACCACTGAGCTAGTGCCATGTTTGTACGCTTCGGATGTCAGGGCACGCGCCCCAACAGATCCCGGGGGGTTGTGAGCCCCTGGATGTCGATTGCCGGCATTCATGGTCTACCATCGGGACCGAACAAAGGGCGTACAAGTTGAAAAAGCTGTTTTGTTGCGTATTGCTCTGTCCACTGAGCTACGGGCCGCTGGAATCGGCCCGGCCGGACTCGAACCGGCGACCCATACGTTTGATTTAACAACGTTTGTATGCTTCATCCGTCGGGGTACGCCCCGTGTTATTTCAAAATCAAGTTCGTACAAGTTGCAGAAGCAGCCAATTTGGGCGTGCCATTACGTCGGCACCTAGCGGGATTTGAACCCGATCCTTTCACAGAGGATTACCGGTTTGTACGCTTCAACGGTAGGGGTACGAACTTGTATTTTTCAAAAAACAATTCCTCCTTCGCTATTTTCTAAAAAAGGGAGCGTGCAAGTTTCCGAAGCCTGTGCTTTCGCACTGATCCACGCCGGAATTGAACCGGCAACATCCAAATCCTGAGTTTGGTGCTCTTTCCAGTTGAGCTAGTGTGTACGCTTCGGATGTCAGGGCACGCGCCCCAACAGGTCCCGGGGGGTTGTGGGCCCCCGGATGTCGATTACCGGCATCCATGGTCAACCATCAGGACCGAAGAAAGGGCGTACAAGTTGACAAAGCTTTTTTAGCGCTCTACCCACTGAGCTACGGGCCCGTGTATTGGGCCCGGCCGGATTCGAACCGGCGACCACTACCTCCGAAAGGGTTTGTATGCTTCATCCGTCGGGGTACGCCCCGTTTATTTTTGTTATTCAGCCGAACGTCGCTTCGGGACGCACAGTGATATTCCCGTTGTCGTGACGCTCGATCACGTAGGCTCGGAACTTCCGAACCGGTACGTCCAGGTAATCAGCCAGTGCTTCCCGTACATCGTTGTCGCTCGAAAGTGCTCCCAGATCCAGATCATGGCACGGAATGTCACGACTTCTGCCCTCGAAGCGAACGTGCAACATCCGATCATCCCTTCGATCAACCCTTCGTTTTGCCATCTCTCGTTTCCTCCTCAAGACAAAAAAAATCGGGCGCGGCAGAGGACTGCCACACCCGATGTAATGTATAAACATTACGGCTCGAGTCAGCACCACCTCCGCCATTGCTGCATTGATCCCGCGCGGCTGTCTGCACAGAAAAAGCCGTGTGGGATTGCGCGCAGTATTTGCGAGTAGTTCGCTGTTCTCAAATGTTTACAGCCCATCATCCTTGTTTTCCGAAAGTACCTCTACTCATTATTGCTGTCGAGCTACAAGCCCGCCGTCTTCCAAAAACGGAAATCCAGCAAATCATATAACAACAATAAAGTCAATAGGTAACAAAAAAATTCCCAAAAATTGTGTTTTGTTAGAATCAGGTCGGATCTAGTTCCCGTGCATTATTTTCTCTTGGTAATTTTTACCAACACCTCCAACAGAATGGCGTCCTGAAGGTCTATTCAAATGCCGAAGATGATTTCCTCGCCGTCGATTTCCCACCGGACCTCCATGAGGTTGGGCCAGAGGGGAGGGGAGAGTTGCTCCTCCCAAATTCGAATTTCCTCCAGCAGCTGTCGGACCGTTTCAGATTGCTCATCGGCGATGTTCCGCAACTCCCCCCGGTCCGTCTCCAGATCGTAGAGCCGGATCGTATTCTGCCTGTGGTTGACGATGAGCTTCCAGCGGTCCTGGCGCACGATGCTGGCATAGATCGACTTCCAGTGCAGGCGCTCATGTGGCGCGCCTGCCTGTCGTCCCAGGACAAAGGGTAGCAGGTCTACACCGTCGTAGATCCGGTCTTCGGGTAATGGCAATCCGGCGGCTGCGACTGCGGAGACGAACAGGTCGGTCTGGATCACTGGATCGTCCAGCCTCGTGCCTGCGGGGATGACTCCATCCCAGCGCATCAGGAAGGGTACCTTGAGACCTCCATCGAAATGCGTCATCTTGCCGCCCCGGTAGGGATCGTTGTCAGTTCCCTCCGTGTACTCAGCGCCGCCGTTGTCACTGCAGAACATGATCAACGTGTTCTCGGCGACATCCAGCTCCTCCAGGACTTCGAGGATCTCTCCGACGGCGTCGTCCAGCTGGGCTACCATCGCGCAGTACACCCGCTGGGCCGGATTCTCGATGTGGCTGAAGCGCCGGTAATACTCCTCGGTGGCCTGAAACGGTGTATGGGGAGCGCTGAAGGAGGTGTAGAGAAAAAAGGGCTCTCCACCCCGCTCGGTCACGTGGCTTCGGATGAAGTCGACCGATTCCCGGGCAATGGCGTCTGTAAGGTACTCCGTTTCCTCTATCCGCCGGCCGTTGCGGGTAATGGCGGAGGGGCCGGACCTCCCCGACCTCCAGATGTGTTTCTCCCAGAACAGATCGTGCTTGTAATTGACGATATCGGGCCTGCTCTCCTCTGCGTAGAGGGAAAAAGCTTCCATGAATCCGTACTGGTAGTCGAAGCCTCGCCGGTTGGGGTGGTGCATCTCATCGTAGCCGAGGTGCCATTTGCCGATCATCGCCGTATGGTAGCCGGTACTCTGCAGCAGCTCGCCCAGAGTGATTTCAGACGGCGGAACGCCCTGCTTGTGGGTCTCCGATCGCCGAGGAACGGAGGTTCGATACACCGGGCTCATGGCGTCGGTGTCGATGAAAGTCTGGGCGAAAAAGTAGGTGAGGCGGTTGCGCAGATAGACGTCGATCATGTGGCAGGTGAAGCCGAAGCGGTTCTGGTCTCTGCCGGTCAGCAGCGCGGCCCGGGAAGGACAGCAGATCGAGGCGGTGGCAAAGCCTTCGCTGAAAACCACTCCCCCCTCACCGATGGAATCGATGTGCGGTGTATCGATCACCTCTCCCCCGTAGAGGGATACATCCATGATTCCCAAATCATCTGCGGTGATGAGGAGGATATTGGGCTGCTCCCTTTCCCACGGAAGAGAGGATAGAGTTTGGTTCTCTGCGGACCGGGACGCGCTCAACTGCTCGAGGTATCGCTTCTTGTAGTGGATCATTTCCTGATCGAAGCGGATGTCCCACTCATGCTTGGAAAAGGGCCAGAGCAGGTACAGCAGCAATCCGGCCAGAAAAACCAGAGGAATGAGCAGCTTTTTCATGTCCAAACCACCGTAGATAGTGAGTGTAATCACCAGCCCAACATTTTCAAGAGCTAAAATAATCGTCCCCGGTGTGTGTTCGAGCTGATCGCCCTCCGTGCGCGGGAATTTTTGAAAACAAGCCGTACCTCCGTTGTTGCGAGACCAGGGCATTTCAATTGGGGTCTAGATATGGAGATCTGGTTGATCGACGGGAGAAACGTCGGAGCCACTGGATTAGCCGGATGATCGGAGCGATTGCCGTGGCCTCGGCCATTCTTTCAAAAAAGCCCTACAAGGACGCCGTCTTGGATATCGGCAGGCGCTACCCCCATGCTGGATACGGCGGCTCGTTCATCCGCTGGCTCCTGTCCGACGATCCGCAGCCGTACGCTGTGATCTCCCACAACCATCCCGAGGGGATCAAAGGTGCCCAGGCCACGGCCCTGGCCGTGTTTCTGGCTCGGACAGGTCACGACAAGGAAGACATCCGTGAGCAGATCAGCCGGCGCTTCGGGTACGATCTGCAGAGAAGCGTTGAGGGGATCCGTCCCGGCTATGGCTTCAGGATATCCTGCCCGCATTTCTCTGGAGGATAACGGAAGTATTATGCCGGGTATACCGTCGCTAGGGGGAAGGAATCGAAACGATAGAAGATCTGTCGGGCTCAAAAACGCCTATTTGAACACCAGCGAGTAGTCCAGAGGCTTGTCCAGAAGCAGGACCCGGATCAGCGGGACCTTGAAGGTCACCCCACCGGGGGTGATCGTACCGCCGGATTGGGAAACCAGTGTTCCCCGTACGTTGACCTTGGTCTCGATGAACGCGTTTCGCACACTGTCCGCGCCTCCCTCCCCCAGGGCCAGGTCCATGAGCTCGTAGTACTCCTCTTCGGTGATATCGTCGTTTTCCTGCGGTCCCAGTCCCTCGAACAGGGGATTCTGGAGAGCCGGGATGAAAGTCATCACAGCGGGGAAGTTCTTGCGATCCAGGTGGAAGCGAACCGAATATCCCTGGCTGACTTTTTCGAAGCGAATGATTCCGGACTCCTGCAGCTCCTGCTCGCCGGAGAACACCTCTTCGATGCTCGTGTACTCGAGCTTCATTTCCAGGGTGTCCGGTGTCGGCGTGCTGACCGCAACCAGGGTTACATCCTCCCGTTCGGCAAATCCCTTTTTGATCTCCTCCACGTCGAAGATCCGGCCCTCCTGGGATTCACCGGTGAGGGTGGACAGATCCTCGATATAGTCCACGAAAATAGGTTCCAGGCGAATCTGCATGGAAACCGTTCCGGAAGCGTCGGCTTCGAGTTCAACCTGCTGCTTGATCGTGCAACCGAGAAGCGCAGTAGCGGCCAGCAGCGTGAATATTGCCGGCCAGGCTGTTTTCATAGAAGCGTTTCGCATTTTCATGCACTGAAAGATAGACCCTTCTTGGTCGGAAGTCAACGTAGGCATGGTGTTCAGCGGATGCAAAACGCCCACCGGGGCGACCGGCCGTCACGCCTTGCCTGAGGCGGTGCTTTTCTCCTATAATCCCACACCATGCGACAGGTCACTGTATATCCGGGCGGTATGATCATTCACGTGGAGGAGGGTACGGCGATCCGGGACCTCCTGATACGAGAGGGACTGTTGGTTGATTTTCCCTGCGGCGGCAGGGGTCTGTGCAACCAGTGCAAGGTTACCATCGATCCGCCCACCGAGAGCGGGAAGGGGGGGAAGAAACCTCTTTCCAAGACCGAGATCGAGAAAGGCGTACGCCTGGCCTGTCAGGCGGTGGTCGAGGGGGACTGTTCTATATTAATTCCCGAGGAGAAAGAGGTCGAGGTCGTCTGGCGGGATCCGGCAAAGGCGGAAGGCACGCAGCTGCTGTACGGGGATCCGATCGTCGTACGCAGGCATCTGCGGCTGGCCGAACCTCAGCTGGAAGATCAGCGGGCCGATTGGGACCGGCTGCACGAAGCTCTGGACCGCGGTACCACCACCATGCCGGAGGTGACCCCGGAGGCGGCCGAAGGTTTTTCCCGGGTACTGCGGGAAAACAACTGGGCGGTCGATGCCTTCCTGGAAGATTCCCATCTGATCTGCATCACCACTCCGTCGGATGAACCTGTATTCGGATTTGCCGTAGACCTGGGAACGACAACCGTGGATGTGGCTCTTCACAACCTCGAGACCGGGCGCCGCATCGGCCGCAAGACCATGTTGAATCGGCAGTCCGCCTTCGGTGCTGACGTCATCACCCGCACCCAGGCGTTTCACGAGGACCCCCGGGCTGTCCGCAAGGCTGCCCTGGATACAATCGTCGACTGCGCCGAGCTTTTATTGAAGGAAACCGGTGTGGAGAGGCGGCGGGTGGTGCGCAGTACGGTGGTGGGCAACTCGATCATGATCCACATCCTCCACGGAATGGATCCCCGCCAGTTGACCCTGGCTCCCTACATCCCTCTGGTGGCAGGCATGGTTCGACGCCGGCCGGAGGAGTTCGGCTGGTCCTTTCAGAGCTGCGGTTATGTAGAAACCCTTCCTCTCATATCCGCATTCGTCGGCGCCGATACCATGGGCGTCATACTGGCTCTGGATCTGGAGCACGAGGAAGAGACCTCGCTGTCGATCGATATCGGTACCAACGGAGAGATCGTCCTGGCCAAAGCCGGTGAATTGATCACCACCTCTACCGCGGCGGGACCGGCCTTTGAAGGCGCCCAGATCTCCTGCGGTATGCGGGCGCTGGATGGAGCGATAACCGGTGTTTCGATCGAGGAGAACGGCCGGATTGATCTCAAAGTGGTCGGCGCGGGAGGGGCGAAGGGAATTTGCGGCAGCGGATTAATCTCTGTGGTTGCCGAGCTGCTGGAGGCGGGCCTGCTCGAATCCAGCGGCAAACTGGCCGATCCCGCCGAAGTCGAAAATCTCGAGCTCAGGAAGCGTTTTTTCAAGCTGGACAAGATCATGGCCTTCAGGTTGACCGCCAACGGTGGAGAGGATGTCTACATCTCCCAGAAGGACATCCGGGAGCTTCAGCTGGCCAAAGGAGCCATCCGCACGGGCATCGACATGCTGCTGGCCGAAACCGGGGTGGAGGTCCAGGCACTGAAGAAGATCCGCCTGGCCGGGAACTTCGGTTCCGGTGTGGATATCGGCAAAACGATCCGCATCGGACTGATCCCCGAATTGGATATCCAGAAGGTGGACGTGGTGGGTAATGCCGCGCTGCGGGGCGCCTCCCTGGCGCTGGTTTCCCGGGAATACAGACAGAAAGCTGTTTCTATCTATAGAGGTTGCCGTTTTCTCGAGCTGGCGGCCAAGCCGGAATTCCAGATGCGCTTCGCCTCGTCCATGTTTTTCAGCCGGGACACGGGCCATTGAGGGACAGGGGCTGCCTCCGATGGTATTTACCGCCCGGCTATGCCTTGAATGCAGACAGGATCCCGGGGCGGGGGGGGAAACGGTACCACTTGCCTGCGGTTCGGATTCCCTTGCTGGTCATCGTTTCGAAGATGAAATCGGCCAGCTCTTCGATCTTGGTTGAGTGGGACTCGAATCCATTTATGAATACATTCTGCTGACCTATGCCGGCGAATATCGCCTCGGCGGTAGCCCGGAAGCTGCCCCGCAGCGCGCTCTCCAGCGGAGGCGGGACGGCCGTCGCGACCTGAGGCACGTGATTGATCAGTGCCAGAAATCCCTCCTGTTTCTGCCCGTACAGAACCAGAACGGCCTTCATCAGGAACAGAGGGCCCTTGATCCAAGCGTCCACCTCCCTATCGATCGTTTCCGTAGCGGTTTCCTGAAGAAGTTTCTGTTCCAGCTCCGGTGCCAACAGGAGGAGGGTCTCGTCGATTCTGTCGAAACGATTGAGTGTGGTGAGCAAAACGTTTTTGGCCGAGATAGGAGACTTCCTGTTCCATTCGATTACCAGGAGATCTTCCTCTTCGGATACCAGAGGGGTATCGAGGCGAGCCTGGCCAGAGCAGGTTGCTGCTACGCCGTACCCTTCGCTGAGATACCGCCGCACCAGCTGATCTCCCAGGGGAGTAGATGCATCTGTGATCAAGGCTACCCGTTTCATCGCATCAGCATCTTAGCAAGGCAGGAAAGCCGTGGTCAACGGCAGCAGAAACGAACGTGCAGAGGCGGATGGGCACCTCCTATCCAGGTGGTCAAAGCCTGCTGAATCGCGTAGGATGAGCCGTGAAAAAATCCGATGCGCTCAAGCTGGTCCTGGTGTCCTTCCTCTGGGGCGGCCAGTTTGTTGCCGCCCGTATTGCCGCTACGCAAGCGCCTCCGTTCACCGCCTCATTCCTCCGCTTCGTTTTCGGCACAACCGCGCTGCTGATTCTTCACCTGATCCGGGAGAGAAGATTCTCCCGTTTGACACTGCGCCAGTGGGCCTGGCTCACCCTTTTGGGTCTGTCCGGAGTGTTCCTCTACAATCTGTTTTTCTTTTCCGCCCTGGCCATCGCCCCGGCAGGACGCAGCTCCGTGGTTGTAGCCATGACCCCGACCGTGGTTTCCGTGGCGTCGATCATATTTTTCAAGGATCGTTTTTCGCTGCTGCGCATACTCGGCCTGATGGTAGCACTTTTCGGTGTATCCTGGGCGATCAGCGGAGGAGATCCGGCGAGCCTGCTGAGAGGTGAAATCGGCAGAGGGGATCTGTACATCTTCGGGGCCATGTTGAGCTGGGCCACCTTCTCCGTGGTCGGAAAGATCATCCTCAGAGAGCTGGCGCCCCGACTGGCGATCACCTACGCCTGTCTGATCGGGACGGTCGCCCTCGCCATCCCGGCTGTTCTGGAGGGCGGGTTGGTCGGTGTCCCCCGGTACTCGCTGGAAATGTGGCTGAGCCTGGCCTATCTGGGATTGATGGGCACCGTTCTGGCCTTTATCCTCTACTACCAGGGCATCAAGTCGATCGGTCCGTCGAAAACGGCTATTTTCATCAATCTCGTTCCCATTTGGGCTATGGCCCTCAGCACTATCGTGCTGGGAGAGAAAATCACCCTGCCGCTCGCGCTGGGGGCCGCTATGGTCATCGGCGGTGTTTTCTTGACCAGCAGATCGTGAGGGACACAAGAGGGAGATGTAATGAGTTACAAGGCGAGAATCCTGACGTTCGGCTATACCGATTCGGAGCAGAAACGAATAGACGAGCGACTGGCCGAGATCGGTGTCCCTTCGCCTACCCGACTCGGAAAACGTCACGGATCCGTTGCAATCGGCGATATTCTGCGGGAGGGGGCGATCGGAGCTGAGGAGTTCGACTGCCGGGAGCGGTTGGTGCTGTTCTACAACCTCTCGGATGCGGGCGTGAGACACCTCATGCAGGTATTCAAGTCCCTCGAGATTCCCAAACCGATATTCGCCATTGTCACCGAAACCTCGATCACCTGGACCCTTGAGAGGTTGATGGAACACCTGATCGAGGAGAAACGGACTCACGAATCCAGTTGAAAATCGAGCCGAATTCCCGTTTCATTGTTCCGCCCGCAGATCTTCGTAGATGGACAGAATTTGCTCTTTGTAGTCTTCGGGAGCTTCAACGTGGCCCCAGCCCTGCTGCTGTTGCCACAGCCCGTCGTAGGCCCGGTCGTGATAGGTGCGCATTAGATGGGGGATCCGCCGTTCCTCCAGTACGGCATCTAGGAGCCGAGCCTCGACCTCGTTGTTCAGCACAAGGATTTTCTTGAATCTCGCCACGGATTTCTCCTCACTCGGGCAGCATTGCCCGTAATTAGGAATATAGCGAAATCTCCACCTATTTGCTATCCTCAGGGGAAGGCGGAGGTTCAAGCGTGAAGATAGCTATCGGCCAGATCAATCCTACCATCGGGGATTTTGCGGGAAACGCGACCAGGATCCTCGACTATATCAGCCAGGCGGAGGAGGAAGGCGCCGAGCTGGTCGTGTTTCCCGAAATGTGCGTCTGTGGATACCCCCCCATGGATCTTCTGGACCACCAATCATTCGTGGAAGCGAATTTGAAGTCCCTACGCTCCATACAACAGCGCGCACCCGAAGGGATCGGAATTGTATTGGGATACGTCGACAAAAACAGGTCCTCCTCCGGCAAACCGCTGGTGAATGCGGTGTCTCTGCTCTACGACGGCGAGCTCCTATTCACCCAGACCAAATCTCTTCTTCCCACCTATGACGTGTTCGACGAGGCTCGCTATTTTGAACCGGCGCATCATCGCCGGACTGTGGCGTTCAAAGGCGAACAGATCGGAATCGCCATTTGCGAGGATATCTGGTGGGAAACAGATCAACGGGGCGCTTTGCACTATCCGGTGGATCCGGTGAAGGAGATCCTGGATAAGGGCGCTACAGTCATCATTTCGCCTTCGGCCTCTCCCTTCTACTCGGGAAAGCTCGAGGTCCGCTACAGACTTATCTCCAGTATCGGCAAGTCCTCCGGGGTGCCGGTTGTCTATGTGAATATGGTCGGAGGCAACGACAGCCTCGTCTTTGACGGACGTTCCCTGGTCACCTCGGCTGACGGGGCTCTGAGTTTCATCGGCGCAGGTTTTGAGGAGCAGCTAGCCTTCGTGGATACCGGAAATCTCTCCGCCATCCCGGACTTCCAGGTGGACAGATATGTGGAGATCGAGCAAGCCCTGGTTTTGGGAATTCGTGATTATCTGAGCAAGTGCGGCTTCAAGCGGGTACATGTCGGTCTATCCGGGGGGATCGATTCCAGCGTCGTGGCCGTGCTTGCCGTGAGAGCTGTGGGCGCTGACAACGTAAAGCTGTTCGCCCTGCCCTCAAGATATTCCTCACGGAGCAGTTGGGACGATGCGGAGCTGCTCGCCGAGAACCTCGGCGTAAAGCTTCACAGTTTGTCGATCGAAGCGGTTTTTCAAGCGGGTTTGCAAACCCTGGCGCCGTTGTTTGAGGGTCAAGCTGCCGATGCTACCGAAGAAAATATTCAAGCCCGGATCCGAGGACTGCTGCTGATGGCCTACTCCAATAAATTCCATTCCCTCCTGCTCACCACGGGAAACAAGTCGGAGCTGGCCACCGGCTACTGCACCCTCTATGGCGATATGTGCGGCGTGCTGGCGGTCATAGGGGATCTGTTCAAGACCGAGGTTTATGCCTTGGCCCGCAGCCTGAACCGGGACAAAGCGGTGATCCCCGAATCCGTACTCACCAAAGCCCCGAGTGCCGAACTGAGGCCGGATCAGACCGATCAGGATAGTCTGCCCCCCTATGATCTGCTCGATCAAATTCTCAATCTGTATCTGCTGCATAGCAAGACCCTGGAGGAAATAACCGCCGCCGGGTTTAAAGAGGAATTGGTGAAGAATGTCCTGAGCATGGTGGGTAAGGCGGAGTTCAAGCGGCGTCAGGCTCCCCCAGTGTTGAAGGTCAGTCCCCGTGCCTTTGGAACGGGCCGGCGCATACCCATCGCCCGGGCCATCCACGAGGCCTGAATCCAAGGCAACCCTCAGATTACTTAGGCGAATTTGGATATGCGCAACAGCTACATCGAGCTGAGTGGGACCGTATCCACAATGAGTTGATCGAGGCCGCCTTCCGGGGAATCAGTGGCGATTGCTGACCTCCTACTTTTTCCCGGGCTTTTTCTGTCTTCCCGCTAGAGCTTTTTGGATCGCTGTAGTGAAGTGCTGCAGCTCGAAGGGTTTGGTAATGAACCCGGCTGCTCCCTCGTCAAGGAAATCCTCGATCGAGCCATTGGCGGTGAACCCCGTCATCAGGAGGATTCTTGCCTGGGCATCGATCTCCTTCAGCCTGTAGAAACAATCTCGCCCCCCCACATGGGGCATGAGCATATCCAGGATCACCAGATCGATGCTCGTTCCCTTTTTCTTGTAGATGGCGATTGCATCAGAACCATCTTTGGCGGCGATAACGCTGTATCCCGATTCTTCCAGGGCTCGAACTATCATTCCCTGAACCTGCGGATTATCTTCGGCCACCAGAATTGTGCCTTTGCCGACCGTTAAATCGGGGGTGTAGGTATGATTGGGCTCTTCGAGTTGATCAGCCTCGATAACAGGAAGATAGATGTTGAATACGCTACCCGCACCTTCTTTGCTGTGTACATCGATGAAACCATCGTGGCTCTGGACAATTCCATACACCACGGCAAGTCCCAGCCCGGTGCCTGTTTTTTCTCCTTTGGTTGTAAAGAACGGCTCGAACAGGTGATCCAGGTTTATCTGCGGGATCCCTCCCCCGGAGTCATGGATGCTCAGACAGACATAGCGACCCGGCTGTGCGTGAAGGAAGCGAGAGGCGGATCGCCAATCGAGCTCTACGTTGTAGGATCTAATGGTAAGCTCACCCTGCGTTGCACCATTGTTTTCCCGTTTTTCTAAAGTGCTCATGATCGCATCCCGGGCGTTTACGCACAGGTTCATCAGCATCTGGCTCATCTGAGAGGCGTTTGCATTGATCCCCGAAAGATCGGGGTCCAGATTCAGTGTGATTTTGATTTCGGGGGGAAAGGTGCGCCGAAGCAGCTTTTGGGTTTCCTCCACTATGCTGTTGAGGCTCAACGGTTCCCGTTTACTCGAGCTCTGGCGCGTGAACATTCTCAGTTCCTGGGTCAGTTCCCGGCCACGATCCGTCGCGGTTTTTATCTGTACGAAGTCCTGATAGGTTTTGCTGTCTTCCGGAAGCTCCAGCAGTGCCAATTGGCTGTACCCGCTGATAGCTGTAAGCAGGTTGTTGAAATCATGCACGATGCCGCCGGCCAGTTGACCCAAGGCCTCCATCTTCTGAGCCTGCCGAAACTGTGCCTCTAGATTTCTTCGTTCGCTGATGTCGTAGAAGAAGGATATGATGCCGATCGGCGTGTCTTTGGCGTCCCGGATGACCGAGGCGGAGACAGCCACCTCCAGGGAGGATTGATCCTCTCTGAGCACCGAGATCTCACCCTGCCAGCCGCCTGTTTCCTGAAGTACGCTGAAAACATGCTTACCATGGTCGCCCCAATAGGCAAAACAGGGTTTGTCCAGCAGCTGCTTTGCTGTTGGAACATCCAACATCCGTAAAATTGACGGGTTGGCGTAGGTGATGGCGCCCTCCAGATCGCAGAGGATGATTCCACTGGTCGAGGTGTGGATAGCGTGATTCTTGATGTACAGTTCCCGGCGTTGCTGCTCCAAAGCGGTGGACAGAGCTCGGCGCATCTGCTCTTGATCCTTCAGAATTTGAGCTTCCCGTTCTTCTATGTATCCGTCGAGAAGTGCACTGATGTAGCTGTCGATGCAATGATAGGCAATTTCGCGGGTTGTACCGCTGCACTGCGCGTCGGAAAAATATTTACGCAGGATATGCACAATTCCGAACAGGGGATGATGGTTGAGCCCTTCGATTGCCGCCCGTTTACCCTGCTTCCGGCAAACATCCAGATTCACGCCTTTTATAAAATTGATGAGCTCCGCGAGAACTTCTCGGCCGATATCGGCGAGTCGCCTGGGATGCAGCGTGTAGCGATTATCAAAGGCCGAAGCTTGAAAGTGCTTGCTCAGTTGTTCCTCGATCTCCTGTTCATGCCGTGAAACAATCTGCAGAACCTTCTCGAGTTCTTCTTTGGGCCTGTTTTTTAGGTTTGCCAGGACAATGTCGTGATTCATTCTACCAAGAAATATAGCACACTACCGGGGTGATTTATTTGCAATACCAGCATGATATTAAAGAGGTGATGGCAAAACGGAGGCTGAACGCTTAGCCCGCAGAACCTTATTTTCGCAGTATGGCCCCAACGAAATATCCGCCCAGTACAT
>Ga0315551_10001986_pt1 | contig 15242 bp, 14 predicted proteins | sample SalMarSW160290MG_FD_203678 | JGI IMG/M metagenome (GOLD analysis project Ga0315551, IMG submission 203678) | Salt marsh sediment microbial communities from the Plum Island Ecosystem LTER, Massachusetts, United States - Salt Marsh Sediment SW1602-90 ... | reverse complement strand
GCCTTCTGTCGCGAGGACGCGCAAGTGTATCCACGGTCCCCATGCAGGATGCAGGAGAAACGCATTCGTCCCGATCTCGCCTGCGCCTGCTGCCTGGGCCACAAACCGAAACTGCAGGCCGCTCTCGCCAGGATACGGCACAATCTCTGCGGGGTAGCCGTGTGTTTCGAGCGCACGTTCTAAATCCTTACATACCCCCTTGGTATGGTCATCCGCGGCACAGCGTTCACCACCGTCTTCCATGGCGTACCATTGCCACTCCTCTTCGGTTACTACATGATGACCGAGCACAACGGCCGATTTGGCGGTCGGCATGAAACCCTGAAAGAACGCCGCCTCACGGTTGCCGAGGGCATCGATAGAAACGGTCCAAACATCACAGCACGTGAGAGGATCAACTATGGCTTTCACGATATCTTCGCAATGCATCATCGTCTTTTCGGTGTCTAAATTATCTAAGGAACACATTGCTTGTAGAATCATTATACTCCCATGTTTCCGCCCCTGAATTATATACATGATACCCCGGAAAGCAAACGAATTTTTAGGCAGCCCGATAAGCAGGGTGAATCATCTCTTGACATTTGCCGCGTGATCTGATTTGCTTAAACTGCGTTTCTGTCAATAAGCAATCCGTGCGCCGAAGCGCAGGGGAAGCACAAAAACATAAGGGGAGGGTATCCATGGTTAATACCCATGCCTTAGTACCGTTGTTGGCTTTAATAGCCGGTATACTGATCTTGATTATGCCCAAGATGCTGCACTACATCGTTGCGATCTATCTCATCCTGTACGGTATTGTCAGCCTCGGTCTCATTAAATAGGAGGCTCGACGGGTCAATCCCGCTCTGTCGCTTTTCTCGCTTCGTGATCTGGTCAAAGGGGCAGCTGCGACCGCCGTCCCTCTGCTATACTGAAGAGCGGGAGCGACATCACATGCATAAGAGTAATCGAATAGCAGGAGTGCGCAAAGCGGGCGGATTCCAATGGTCAGGGGATAGACGAAGTAATACAATCAAAAAAGGAGGAGAATAATGCGAATCGGCAAATTCGAAACCCTGTTTCATCCCATAGCCGTACACTTCACCAACGCCCTGTTCCCCGTGGCGTTCTTTTTTCTCGTGCTCTATTTTCTTTCTCAAAATGATTCATTTCGGCAGACCTATTTCTATATCCTGGTATTGGCGACCATCTCCAGTCCCATTTCATATCTGACAGGGCTCGTTGACTGGAAGCAGAGATATAAGGGGGTAATGACCAGTATCTTCTCAAAGAAGATCCGCTCGGGGATAGGGCTGATGGTGGTGGGTGCCATCTGTACGGTCTGGTATGGTTTCTCCCCCGGCGTAGTGGATGAGAGGGGGGTGGCGCGAATCGTTTTTCTGGCATTGAACCTCTCCACGCTCCCCCTCGCCGTAGTTCTCGGCCATCTGGGCGGCAAATTGGTTTTCATGGTGCGGCGTTAAGGCCGTAAAGGGTAAAGCCTATTAAGACGTCCCTTGGGCTTATTCGCTCAGGCGAGATAATGACGCATCATCGGGGTTCAACCTGCACGATAAAAAGAGAGAACCGTGGTTGATCCTGAGCCCATTGAATTCCCCATTGACGGCACCTTGGATCTGCATGCTTTTCATCCCCGCGAGGTAAAAGAGTTGGTGATTGATTACCTTGCCGCCTGTCGGGAACGGGGAATCCTCCAGGTGCGCATCATTCACGGCAAGGGGACGGGCGCCTTGCGGCGGACGGTCCACGCCGTACTCGCCCGCCTGCCTGAGGTGGTTTCATTCCGCTTAGGGGGGGAAGCAGCAGGATCGTGGGGGGCGACCATCTGCCTCCTCCGGCCAAGAGAGAGCGCCCTATCAAACCAAACCATGGACAATGAGGAGGTTTGATTATGAAGATCGTTCGACACCGCCTGCACAACGACGACGGCACAGCATACCCCTTTGTGCAAAGCCCCAACCGCGGGGGGGGCGTCGAGCATCACTACCTCGTGATACACTACACCGCCTCGCCCTCTGCAGAAAACGCTGTTCAGTCCCTCACGAACCCGGCAAGCAAGGCATCGGCGCATGTCGTGGTAGGGAGAGACGGGGGCATTACGCAACTGGTTGGCTTTGACAGGATAGCATGGCATGCGGGCGTCAGCGCCTGGGAAGGACTGCAGGGGTTAAACCGCTATTCTCTGGGCATTGAGCTCGATAACGCAGGCAAGCTGAAACGCCACGGCCAAAAATGGCGGGCATGGTTTGGTCTTGACTACGATGATGAGGACGTTATCGAAGCGATACATAAACATGAAACGGAACCCGCGGGGTGGCATGTCTTTACGCCGGAGCAGATTGAGGTGGCCCTTGAGTTATCTCGTGTGCTCGTGTCGCGGTATGGTCTCTTGGATGTTGTGGGTCATGACGACATAGCCCCGGGGCGCAAAGTAGACCCCGGCCCGGCATTTCCGATGGCAAGCTTTCGCGCACGCCTCTTCGGGCGTGCCGAGGATGAAGAGATAAAGTATGAAACGACCACCAATCTCAATATCCGCATGGGTCCGGGGACAGAATATGAGAAGATCATAGATAAATCCTTGCCACCGGGCACACAGGTAGTCATGGTAGAGAGAGAGGGTAGCTGGCTGCTGGTGGACGTGCTGGAGCAGATAGACGGCGTCATGGACCTGCAAGGATGGGTCCATGGACGCTATCTGAGGCGCGTCCAATAGTATCGCTAGAATAATAACTATAATCACACAAAGACACGAAACCCCAAGGCATAATCAATGGGAATATAATACTTCTCTAGGACTTTGTGGCTTTGTGTGAGAATATAATAACGCACAAGGAAGGGGTCTTCACTCTTCTTCCTCAATGGCCTCCAGCTTTCCGTCAATCATCTCCAGCTTTAATTTCATCTGGCAATAAGAACAGTAGACCTCATCTCCTCGCTTTTCATCCCCCTCTAAAGGGATCTCCGCCTCGCAATAGGGGCAGTACGTCTCTCGGCTTGCCATGCTATCCTCCTGGGTTCAGATACTGAACAGCCAAAAAAGACCGATCCTTTATGATATTGTATTATAACGCATTTTCCCTGGGGGCAAAAGGGCAAGGCTATTGCGGCCGCATCTAAGGAGGCGGGGCCGCCGCAGGCGCTATTGGATATTCCGATGATAACCTTGTAGCGAGCGCACCGACCCTTTGCCGTATCGGTAGGCGGCAATCCCTTTGGCAGCGGCTATGGCTGCCGCCAAGGTGGTAATGTAAGGCACCTTGTACTTGATGGCGGCCTTGCGGATATAGGAGTCGTCGTACTTGCTCAATCTGCCGCTCGGCGTATTGATGATCAGATCGATCTCCTTATTCATGATACCGTCGACGATGTTGGGCCGGCCTTCGTGCATCTTGAGGATGTGCTCAGAGGGGATCCCCTGTTCCGCTAAAAAGGCATGGGTGCCCTCGGTAGCCTTGATGTGAAAGCCCAGTTTGTGAAACTCCTCGGCCACGTCCAGCACGCCCGGCCTCTCCCGCTGAGCGACGGTGATCAGGACGGTGCCCTCCGTAGGGAGACGTTGCCCGGCTGCCTCCTGGGATTTAAAATAGGCAAGGCCGAAAGATTCGGCCAATCCCAAGACCTCCCCCGTCGAACGCATCTCAGGCCCTAAGAGGGGATCGACCTCCGGGTACATAGTGAAGGGAAAGACCGCTTCCTTGACCCCGAAGTGAGGAATAGTCTTGGGCGTAATATGCAGCTCTGAGAGCTTCTTGCCGAGCATGACCTGGGTTGCCAGCCGCGCCATGGGGATGTTGCAGACTTTGGAGACCAAGGGCACGGTGCGGGAGGCCCGGGGGTTGGCCTCTAAGACGTATACCATATCATTGGCAATAGCGTACTGGATGTTCATCAAACCGACCACCGTGAGCTCCATGGCGATCTTCTTGGTGTACTCATAGATCGTGTCCAGGTGTCTCTGGGGGATGCTGATGGGGGGGATTACACAGGCCGAGTCCCCGGAGTGGATACCCGCAAGCTCGATATGCTCCATTACCGCGGGGACAAAGGCGTCGGTGCCGTCGGCAATGGCATCGGCCTCGGCCTCGATAGCATTGGCAAGGAACTTGTCGATCAAAATAGGGCGCTCGGGCGTCACACCGACGGCAGCGGCGACGTAGCGCTTGAGCATTTCTTCGTCATAGACCACCTCCATCCCCCGCCCCCCGAGGACGTAGGAAGGCCTGACCATAAGGGGGTAACCGATCTCCTCGGCAACCTGGAGGGCCTCCTCCACGTTGCTCGCCATACCGGCTTGGGGCATGGGGATGTGTAACTGCTGCATCATTCGGCGGAATCGGTCGCGGTCCTCCGCCAGGTCGATGACATCGGGTGTCGTCCCGATAATGTTCACCCCGGCCTGCGCCAGTTCAGCTGCGATATTGAGGGGGGTCTGACCGCCGAACTGGACGATAACCCCCTCCGGTCGCTCCTTCTCATAGATGCTCAAGACATCTTCGACGGTCAGGGGTTCAAAATAGAGCTTGTCGGAGGTATCGTAGTCCGTGGAGACGGTCTCAGGATTGCAGTTGACCATGATGGACTCCAGACCCTCATCACGGAGCGCAAAGGCCGCATGGACGCAGCAGTAGTCGAACTCGATCCCCTGGCCGATGCGGTTGGGGCCGCCGCCGAGGACCATGATCTTGCGCCTCGTGCTGACCGCCACTTTATCGGGGGCATTGTAGGTGGAAAAATAGTAGGCCGCGTCCTCCACGCCGCTGACCGGCACAGGCTCCCACCCCTCCACTATGCCCAGGGCGGTGCGTCGCTCGCGGATCTGGGGCTCCGGGATCCCGAGCAACTGCGAGAGATAGTTGTCCGCAAAACCGTCCTGCTTGGCCTGGATCAAGAGCTTGTCGGGCAGGTCTTTCCCCTTGTACTTGAGGATCTCCTCTTCGAGTGCGACGAGTTCCTTCATCTGCTCGATGAACCAGGGCTTGATGAAGGTCACCCCATAGAGGTCATCCACGCTCGCCCCCTTGCGCAGCGCCTCGTACATGAGAAACTGCCGCTCGCTGGAGGGTTCAACCAGCATGGTCATCAATTCGTCGAGGGGCTTGCCGTGGAAGTCTTTGGCAAATCCAAGCCCGGAACGCCCGATCTCCAGGGATCGGATGGATTTCTGAAAGGCCTCTTTATACGTCTTGCCGATGCTCATCACCTCGCCGACGGCGCGCATCTGGGTGCCGAGCCTGTCCTCGGCATCCGCGAACTTTTCAAAGGCCCAGCGGGCGAACTTGACCACTACATAGTCCCCCCAGGGGGTGTATTTGTCCAAGGTCCCTTCGCGCCAGTAGGGTATTTCATCGAGGGTCAGGCCGGCGGCGAGCATGGAAGAGATCAGGGCAATGGGGAAACCGGTGGCCTTGGAGGCCAGGGCCGAGGAGCGGGAAGTACGAGGGTTGATCTCAATCACCACCACCCGGCCGGTCTGGGGATCGTGGGCGAACTGGATATTGGTGCCGCCGATGACCCTGATCGCCTCCACGATGGCATAGGAGTATTGCTGCAGGCGTTGCTGCAATGCGGGATCGATGGTAAGCATAGGGGCGGTGCAATAGGAGTCCCCTGTGTGTACCCCCATGGCATCGACGTTCTCGATAAAACAGACGGTGATCATCTGGTTTTTGGCGTCGCGCACCACCTCAAGTTCCAATTCCTCCCATCCCAGGACCGATTCCTCGACCAGGACCTGCCCGACGAGACTTGCCGCCAGCCCCCGGCTGGCCACCGTGCGCAACTCCTCGACGTTGTAGACCAACCCCCCGCCAGTACCCCCCATGGTATATGCCGGGCGAATGACCACCGGATAGCCGAGCTCAGCGGCGATCTGCTCCGCATCCGGTACGGTATAGGCGATCTCGCTTCTTGGCATCTCAATGCCCAGTCGGTTCATGGTCTCCTTGAAGGCGAGGCGATCTTCGCCGCGCGTAATGGCATCGATCTCCACACCGATGACCTTGACGCCGTATTTTTCGAGCACACCCGAGCGCGCCAACTCGGAGCTGAGGTTCAGACCTGTCTGACCACCCAGATTGGGCAGGATGGCATCCGGTCGCTCCGCTTCGACGATCTCCGCCACGGTTTGGAGATTGAGCGGCTCGATGTAGGTGATATCGGCCATGCCCGGATCCGTTTGGATGGTGGCGGGATTGGAGTTGACCAGTACGATTTCGTACCCAAGCTTACGGAGGGCCTTGCAGGCCTGGGTGCCGGAGTAATCGAACTCGCAGGCCTGCCCAATAACAATGGGCCCTGAACCGATAATCATCACCTTGCGGATATCATCTCGTTTCGGCATGCACGGGTTCCTTGAAACGTTCGGTGCGTTCTATCTATAGCTCACCGCCGTCCACCCACAACTATGCTCACCTGAACAAAAAGAAGGGGATCGTATGTGAGCATGAGATTGCATGAGAGTATAGGGAAGGGACCTGTGTGTGTCAAGATCGAAAAAATTTGTTCAATCCTTGACTATACCGCTCGATCCAGCATATAGTACGGACGGACAAAGAAAACGCGTAAGGGGGGGGGGCACCATATGGACAGAAAAGAGAGACTTGCAGAGGAATTTGAGCTGGATGCGGAAGATGAGGCCGTTTATGAGTACGAGGCGATGACGGACGACTACCTCCACGTCGCCGCCTCGCTCATCGCCGATGAAGTGGCCTACCTGGCCGGAGACCGCAGCGGGGTCGCCGTCGATCTGGGGACTGGCCCAGGGGACTTGGTCAGGGGGTTGGCCGCTCATTTTCCCCCGCTGTTGATCGTCGGATTGGACATCTCCCTCCCTATGACCAAACTGGCCAGAGATCGGGTTATGGCAAACGGTATGAACAACGTGGCCTTTGTGGTGGCCGACGTGCACCACCTCCCCTTTCGGCCCCGGTCCGTGGCCATGATCGTCAGCCAGGGATCGATGCACCACTGGCGGGGGGTGGATATGGCCCTGGCGGAGATCAAGCAGGTCCTCGTCGAGGGGGGGTTCGTCTATCTGAGTGATCTGAGACGCGACGCCCCTGATGAGATGGTGCAGGATATCGCCTCTCTATTGAACGAAAAACAGGCCCGGGCGTTTCTCAATTCGGTACGGGCGGCCTATACCATCGAGGAGCTTACCGCATTGACCGCTGAGGCCGGCCTGGGCCGTATGCAGGTGGAGCCGGAGGCATTCTCACGTAAAACCATTGCCCAGAACATGATGAAATTGAGGGAGTCACCCATGAAGGGGGTACGCCAACCCGCCCTCAACCTGAGAGTAGTGAACGGAGGGGGCACACAATAGGGGGTTAAGGGTGTATGGGCATCATCGTGCAACCCTACCCTGCCCTCAAGGCGGACATCAGAAAGGAGATATGGGGGCTGATGGAGGCCCAGGGGCTCTCCCCCGACCCTCACGGTACCATCCCCACCTTTCCCGGTCAAAACAAGGCAGCCGAGAGGCTGAGAAGGCTGGAGATCTACCAGCAGGCCAGGACCATCATGGTCCCCCCTGATCAGGCCCAGCTACAGGTGAGGATCAACGCCTTGCTTGATGGCAAGCGCTTGATCATGGCAACCCCCGGACTGCGGGATGGATTTTACCTGTTGGAAAAGGGAACAATCAAGGTCAAAGATTGGAAGGGTGCCGCCCGCAGCTCCGGGGTCCGCAGATTCGGCACCAGGCTCCCCACCACGCGGCATGAGATAGGGACGGTGGATTTTATGGCCACCGGTGCCGTTGCCGTGGGGCTCCAGGGGGGGAGAATCGGTAAGGGGAGCGGCTACTTCGACCTGGAATACGCGATCTTGCGGGAGATCGGCTCGGTGGACGAGACAACACCCATCTGCGCCCTGGTGGATGATTGCCAGGTCCTGGAAGAGGTGCCCATGGAGGAGAAGGACGTCGCCGTGGACGTTATCTGCACCTCCACGAGGGTCATCACCATAGCGAGGACCCTCCCGCGCCCTGCGAAGGTCCCCTGGGACCTCCTGGACGACAGGGCACTCAAGGGGATGCGCCCCTTAAGGGAGCTGAGGCGGAGCAATGAAGGGCAGGCTTAAAATCCACGGCCCTCTCGGTATCGTGATTTTTATCCTGGCCGCGGTCATGCTGGCCAAGGGGCGCGAGCCGTTTGTCACCTATTTCTACTCCTTTGCCTGGTGGTCCTATATCCTGGCGGCGGATGCCCTAGTCTATTGGCTGCGGGGGGAGTCCCTCCTTGTGAACAGGACCCGCACCTTCTTTCTCATGATCCCCCTCTCTATCTTCATATGGTGCATCTTTGAGGGGTTCAACTTCCGCCTGGCCAACTGGCACTACATCGATGTGCCTCACGAGCTCTGGAAACGGTGGATCGGCTATGCCGTGGCCTACGGGACGGTCCTGCCGGGCCTGTGCGAGACATATCACCTCTTCAAAGAAACCCGGCCCTTTCAGTCCCTCTCCGTAAAGAGATGGCGACCCACCCCTCGATCCCTTCAGCTCATGATCGCAGCGGGCGGCGTATCGCTGCTCTCCGCGCTCCTTCTACCCCGTTACTGCTTTCCCCTGGTCTGGATCGGCTTTGCCCTCATTATCGAACCCCTCCTATACCAACGTGGCGGCGACTCCCTGCTGCGGGATATCGAGAAGGGGGAACTCACCAGAACCCTGGCCCTCCTGGCCGCGGGACTAATCTGCGGGCTCCTGTGGGAGCTGTGGAACTTTTGGGCCCAGACCAAGTGGATCTACACCGTCCCCTTCTTCGAGCGGTGGAAGCTCTTCGAGATGCCCGTGTTGGGATTCTTGGGGTTTCCCCCCTTCGCGGTGAGTGCCTACGCCATGTACCGCATGCTGCTGGTGCCGATGCGGGGGGACAAGGTTTGGATACGAGTTATTTCATGGTCGGCAATAACACTCTTCTGTCTCGCCACCTTCGCCGGGATCGACCGCTACACCGTCGTCTCCTACATCCCGATGGTCAAGGACCTGCCCGGGGTACAGGCGGAACGGAAGGAACGCCTCCGGGATGCGGGGATCAAGAAGGTCCAGGACCTTATCCAAAAGGGGGCGCCGCGCCTTGTCCAACTCGGTATATCCCTGCCGGAAGCAGAGGAACTTATAGGAAAAGCGGAATTGATCACGCTCAAAGGCATGGGGGAGAAAAATTACCGCCTCCTCCGTGAAGCAGGGGTTGAAGACATCGCTGCGCTCGCCCGGCAAGATCCCGAGGAGTTATCTCTGGGGGTGCAAGAGATAAGCCGTCGGCTCCACCTAACCCGTCGTCCCCCCGCCTCGGCCCTCGTCAGAATGTGGGTGCGGGAGGCGCAGAAAAAGGTCCGCTCAAATACTGAGGGAGAATAGCTCACGGCCCCGGGTATGGGGTGAGAGGCCGGGCAGGAGGTCCGAAATCTGTGCCTCAGGGGGTAATGACGAGAGAGGATTTCTTTTCTTTCACCTGCTCCCCTCGCTCGGTTTTCAACAAACCGTAGAGGGACTTGAGCAGGAGGTTCCAGCAAAAGGGGTTGGGTTCGATGGGGCTGAAGGGGGTAGTGAGGTCGACCGCAGCGCTCACGGCCATACGGGCCTCGTGCTCCTTCCCCCTCTTCCACAGGATATAGGCCGTCTCCTCCAGGCGCCTCTTCCACAGCAGTCTCTGCTCCTCGGGGAAGAGCTCCTCCAGGGCATCACGATATATGGAATTAAGCCGGGCATCCTTCTGTTGGGGTGTGAGGACAAGGTGGCTTTTGTCGGCCTCTCGGATGGCCTCTGCATACTGAACCAGGTCCTCAGGATTGAGGAACCATGAGGAAAAGGGTGTGATCCGATGCAGCGCCCCCGACTCCTTGAGGAGCCGGGGTTTATCCTTGACCGTTTTCTCCGGGATATGGTGGTAGATGAGGGGAACGGGACCGTCCCAGGTCACATCGCGTAATCCGCGCTCCACATCGCCGTATCCCCTCGGCAGCGGCCTACCAAGCCTCCGCGTGAGTGCTGCGGCCTCGTGCAAGAGGTGCGCGCAGTATCCTCCGGGTGCCTCCACTACCGGGAACTCCTCGGAGGAGAGGGAAGCGGCGATAAACTCCTTGACACCTTTTTTGCTGAGGTCGGTGACTTCAAGGCGCTGGATCCCCTCCTGGTCGCTCAGGATGCTGAAATATGCCCGTGTCCCTCCATGAGGTCGGGGACGAGCGACGACGATGATCCTGCCGCCTGCGGCATCCATTGCCCCCATATATCCCTGGGGCGCGCCCTGCTGCGGGGGACGCAGCACCGATCGCTCACGAGAGGGCCGTTCCTCCCACCGCACCCCCTTTTGCCTGAAACGATAGAGGGTCTTCTTGACGGCCTTGATCGCCCTCTTGTCCTGGAGGGCCGTCATCATTGCTTCGAGGAGGAGTGCGGTCTGGGGGGCGGGAATAGCGGCCAGGCCATCGATTAAGGGGATGGTAAGGGAGGGTTCATCTTTCACATAAAAGGAGATCCTGCGTAGGATCTCCTCGGGCGTCGCCCCTTCGACCTGGGCGGCTCGTATCTCCTGGATGATCTCAGGGACCTTCTCGCTGAGGTTCGTACCCGTCTCTTTGCCCATCCCCCCTCATCCCCCTCACTCCGTCACCGAGACCACCGTATAGCCGGCCTTCTCAATCGCCCTGGCCAATGGTTCCACCTTACACTTGGTAAGCCGGAGGAAATAGATACGTTCGGTGCGGTCCTGGTGGGCAGACATGCCGACGCTGATGATCTCGCTTCCATGGTCCCTGATGATCTTGGAGACGTTTTCAAAGGCATGGGCCTTCCCCCCCAGAATCACATCGATGCGGGAGCTCTCCTGGAGGATGCCCATCACCTCAATAAAGGCGGCCATAATATCAGCCACCGTGATAACCCCTACCAAGGTACCATTATCCACAACGGGGAGACCCCCGATGCCGTGGCGATAGAGGAGCTCGGCCGCCTCCTCGAGATTGGCCTCCGGTGAGATGGTAATGGGGTCCTTGATCATGATATCCCCTATCGATACCTGCTCGATGAGGGATGCGAGGTAGACCCCCCGGATATCACTCTCGGTCACCCACCCCCGCAATTCTCCTTCATCCACGACCGGCAGGTGACGGATGGAATGCTCTTTCATAAGATTGATGGCATCGGTGATGGTGCCCTCTTTTTTGACGGTCACCACCTCCTTGGTCATCCTCTTTTTGACCTTCATCGGGTAACGCCTCGGCTTAATTTCGTTCTCGGTCTCTGACTAATTAATCACAGACACGATCAAAAAGCAAGGGGAAACTCCTCGTTACGGAGTACGCCAGAGCCCTTGCAGGAGGCACACAATCCGAGTATAAATAGTATATGCTTGGTGAGAGAGGGGAATGAGATGAAGATACGGCACTACACAGACGTGGCATTGGAGGATGTGGACAGAGAAGGCTTTCAGGGGATGAAGGCGAGGTATGTTATTACCGATAAGGTAGGGGCGCCTCACTTCGCCATGCGTGTCTTCGAGTTTGAACCGGGTGGTCATACCGCACTCCATCAACACCCTGAAGAACACGAGATATTTATCCTGGAGGGAACGATCATCGCGGTCAATGATCACGGGGAGGAGTTCGCGTTGGAACCCGGTCACACCCTTTTTATCCCTCCCAATGAACGACATCAGTTTAGGAATCCGTCGGAGAGGGAATCGAAGATAATCTGCTTAATCCCTCTCCTGGACAAATGAACCCAAGTGCCGCTCGGTTATTTATGCAGGGTGAGAGAGGGATTCACGGAATAAGAGGAGGAAATCATGCCACCGGGGGAAAACGGGCATAGGGGGTTTATAAAAGGTCTTTCCCTGCTTCTCTTCTTCCTACTGTTTTTTCCCACCAACGCCTTCTTAGAAGACAGCAAGGGAACAGAGGAGCTGATCAGAGACCTGCGGGATGAGGCACCCCTCGTCCGATGGCAGGCGGCCGAGCAGTTGGGGAGAACTCAGGATGCCCGGGCGGTAGGACCCTTGATAGAGGCATTGGGGGATGCGGATGCAGGGGTGCGCAGAGAGGTGACCAAGGCCCTGGGGGAGATTCAAGACCCACGGGCGGTGAAACCTTTGGGAAAGATGCTGGATGATCGCGAAGAATTCGTGCGGGTGCACGCCCTCGGGGCCTTGGAAAAAATCGGGGGCGATGAGGCACTGGACCTGATCATCGGGGCGCTGAAGAACGCAAACCCGTTGGTGAGGGTGGAGGCTGCCGCCTCACTGGGGAGGATAGAGTACACAAGAGCTGTCGGCCCCCTCGAAGCGGTGGCACAGAACGACGCCCGATCCTATGTCCGCTTTGCAGCCCGGCAGGCACTGGTGCAGATCAAGGGTCAAGGCATAAGGATAACTCCCGAAAAGGCGCGGACAAAGAGGGTCGCCGTCGATGAAAACACGACGTCGTTGATCGCCGAAATGGAACAGGTGGCTGAGAGGATCAAAGATGAATATGGGTTGGTCCTCGATTACCAAAAATATGACATCATGGACCTCCTGGACATCGAGGCGCGGATGCGGATGCGGCACCCGAAGGATACCATGGAGGGTTTGCTGGGCGACCTATTGACGGACAAAGACAAGGAGCGAAACAGATACCTCTTTTTTGAGCCGAAGCAGTAGCCATATGCCGTGTCTGAATTTATGTCGTTGCTCCCGTCTTCATGCTTCAGACTCCAACCCATAAAAACGGGCAGGGAAAAATTCCCTGCCCGTTATCTCCCCAGGTGCACTTTATACCTTAACCTTTTTTAGCCTTAGCCTTATTTTTGGTATCCTTCTGACTCATGCCGGCCAGATGCCTTACAAGGTCCTTTCGAGCCTCAATGTCATACTGCGTGGTGATAGCGATTTGTTCCATAATGGGCGATCCGCCGCCATGATAATTCCCAACATTTACAATGCCCCCGGTAGCAGAACACATAATATCGCCGAGAAAGCGCCAGAACTGCGCTTGGTCTTCAACAGGCATATCAGGATTTCGCTTGGTGTATTTCCAGAGGAGATCCTTGGTTTCGGAATTGACAAAATCACCTTCATAGGGAAAGGTCGCCACCACGCCGCCTGCGATATCACAGAGGATTTCCTGCTCACGATACACCGCCTCACCGGTCAAGCAGCGTCCCACATTGCAATAGATGGAATTGGGGATATAACTGCCGGGGCCGTAGGGAACAAAGCCCACGCCCGGGATATAGACTTCAGGTTTGCCTAAATCGGAAGCAGTGTATCCCGCCGCATAGCCCAGTTCCGTGGTCAGAATGATCTCAGCCAGTTTTTCACGGACATGTCCGGTCTTATGGATATTATTCACCTCTGCCGCCAAGGCCGCCGTCCCCAGCAGTACGTCTCCGATGGCCGGCTTGCATCCGGAATAACTATGCCTGTGAAACAGTGCAAACAATAACGCGAGGACACCGCCGTGCTGATTTTCACCACACAGGAAAACCCGTTCCCAGGGGACAAAACAGTCGTCAAAGATGACGTACGAATCGGTCGCCCCCGGCACGAATCCACGGGGGAAATGCTCGCGAGGCCTGATATTGTGAACCGTCACCACCTGCTTGATCCCGTCCCAGTCCCCCGGAAGGGCGAAGGCGACGGCATAATCCTTGTCTTCCTTTCTCAAGGCCCTGGTGGGAACTACCAAGATCTCATCCGCCACCGACGCCTCTGAAATATGCACTTTACACCCGCTGACCACAATTCCATCGCTTTTTTTCTCCTTCACGCGAACATAGGCGTCAGGATTGGGTTGGTCGGCAGGTCTTAGCAACCGGTCTCCCTTGACGTCCGTCTGCGCACAGCATCCGATGAGGTCTCCCTTTTGAAATTGGATCAGCCATTTTTTGAAGTTCTCATGGTATTCCGTCTGACCATTATTCACCTTGTCTGCTTCGTAGGAGACATTATAGATGGCATTGGTGGCGTCGATACCCATACACCGCTGTATACAGCCGCCTACTTTACAGCACAGAAAACGGGTCATGTCCTGTTTTTTATGCAAATCCTCTGTGTTTTGATGAATGTGGGTGAAACGATTGATGGTCTCGCCCGTGAGATGAGATTTTGCCAGGAGCAAATCCGCATTTTCAGGTTTGGCCGCCTCATCATAGGTCGTTCCGATGGTGTTGATACAGTCCATCTGCACTTCATCGCTCCGGTCAATCTTCTGGCCGTTGAAATAGACGTTGCGTTTCATTTTACCCAAGGCCTCGATATATTGCTCTTTCGTTCTCATAACTGGTCTCTCCTTTTTCCTTGTCTTTTTTGTTATCCTTGCTTTTATCGGCTTACGTACTTCGCTACACGGGTTTTTCTCAGACAGCAACCCATATTCTTATCGGTATCTTTATTGTTTATAGCTATCAAATTAATACTTACGGTATGAGATGTCAAATCGCTTCGTATCAATAGGATCCATACGCTTACACCCCACCGTAAGGGTCGCGGCATTATCTGCCGCTTTCATTCCCTCAGGTTCATTACACGGTTCAACGTTGAGTCTCAGATGCACTCCCTTTCTACTTTGCAATTACGCTCTCCGGCAGCTTGCGCGTGAGGATGTCCACCGCCTCCTCAACCATCTCTTCAAGGACCTGGCGGGCCGGTTTGATCTCATGGATGATGCCGGAGATCTGCCCGGCAAGTCCCCCCACGTAATCGACCTTATTGGCCTCGATAAAGCGCCAGAGGAGCGCCGAAGAAATCACGACCTGCGTGGGGAATGGGAGCGGAGCGAGACCCGATTCTTCCCAGAGCCCGTGATACTTGTTCAGACTGGCCCTGAGCGTCTTGCCCGTATAGGCCGTGCTGACCCGGGTGCCTTCATCCATAGAGTCAAGGATACGCTGTTTGTTGACATCGAGGGCTCCCCCCTCATCGGTGACAAGGAAACGGGTGCCGACCCAAACGCCCACACAGCCCATGGCCAAGGCCGCAGCCAACCCCCGGCCGTCGCCGATGCCGCCAGCGGCCAGGACCGGAACGGAACCGGCGGCATCGATGGCCGCCGGCAAAAGGGCCATGGTCCCGATCCTGCCCGTGTGTCCGCCCCCTTCATGCCCCTGAGCCACCAGGAGGTCGATGCCCGCGTCGGACATCCGCTTGGCGTTTTTCGTGTTTCCCGTGATGCCCAGAACCTTCATCCCCACGGCATGGGCATCCTCCACCATGAAGCCCGGATTGCCCAGGCCGGCGCAAAAGAGCGGGATC
>Ga0315551_10001984_pt1 | contig 15256 bp, 20 predicted proteins | sample SalMarSW160290MG_FD_203678 | JGI IMG/M metagenome (GOLD analysis project Ga0315551, IMG submission 203678) | Salt marsh sediment microbial communities from the Plum Island Ecosystem LTER, Massachusetts, United States - Salt Marsh Sediment SW1602-90 ... | reverse complement strand
ATTTCTGGAATACAATCAATAGTTTATTTCAGGCTAATACCGCGCTCTACAACGTATTGTATTTTGCTTTAGTAATCGGTTTCGCTTTCTTCTACACTATGGTCATATTCGAGCAAATGAACCTGCCGCAAACTTTGCAACAGCAAAGCGGCTTCATCCCCGGGGTTCGACCCGGCAAGGCAACGGCTGATTATTTGAATAAAGTCATAAAGCGTCTTACCTTTGGTGGCGCTCTCTTTCTGGCTGTAGTGGCAGTTATGCCCTTCATTGGTCAACAAATCACCCATGTTCAAGCATTGGTATTCCAGAGCACCGCCATGCTTATAGCTGTTGGTGTGGCTCTAGATACCATGAAGCAATTAGAGGCTCAACTAACCATGCGCCGCTACGAGGGTTTCTTAAAATAATGTACATCATCTTGCTAGGTGCTCCGGGGGCAGGAAAGGGAACTCAGGCGGATATCCTCTCTCAAGAGACGGATTTACCTCATATAGCCTCCGGGGATTTGTTTCGTCAGGCGTTAGAGACGAGGACCGAGGTTGGTCTCCTGGCTAAAAGCTATATGGATAAAGGAGAACTAGTTCCCGATGAGATAACCATAAAAATGGTTCTGGAAAGAGTTAATCAGCCTGACTGTGCCTCTGGCTGTCTTCTCGACGGTTTTCCCCGGACTTTGCATCAAGCCAGAGTTTTAGACGAAGCGCTTGGTGCGCAAGGGAAAACCATAGATAAGGCAATATACATCGAAGTGCCCAATGAAGAATTAGTGAAACGCCTCAGTGGAAGGCGGCTTTGCCGAGTTTGCCAGACACCATATCACATAATAAGTTCGCCGCCTAGAACGCCTGGGAAATGTGATAAATGCGGTGGTGAATTGTATCAGCGTTCTGATGACAGGGAGGAAACAGTAAAGGACCGACTTAATATTTTCTTTGCTCAAACTGTCCCCATCCTTGATTATTATAAGAAACAAAATAAACTAATTAGGGTTAATGGTAACCTGGGAATGCAAGCGGTAGCTAGTGAAATACTCTCTGCACTCAAAGCAGGGGTAAAATAAATGGTAATTATAAAGTCTGCCGAGGAAATAGATATTATGCGAAAGTGTGGCAAAATCCTCGCCGCCATTTTAGATAGACTAAGAACGGAAACAAGACCGGGGATTAAGACTAGCCAGTTGGACGTAATCGTGGCCGAAGAATCGAAAAGAAGGGGAGTTGTACCTTCTTTTAAGAACTATCGCGGCTTCCCTGCGAATTTATGTGTTTCGGTAAATGATGAGATAGTTCATGGCATTCCCGGTGAACGAATACTACAAGAAGGAGACATCGTTTCTTTAGATGTAGGAGCAAAGCTTAATGGCTTTCATACCGATGCCGCCATAACTGTTGGTTTGGGGCGGATAAGCAAGGAGGCTGAAGAACTTATTGCGGTCACAGAAGGTAGTTTAAAGTCAGGCATCGCTCAAGCGACAAGTGGGGCACAGATAGACGATATATCCTCTGCTATTCAACATTATGTTGAATCAAAAGGATTTTCTGTGGTTAGAGAATATACCGGGCATGGAGTAGGTCGGGACTTGCATGAAGAGCCCCCGATACCTAATTTTGCAACTGGAAAGGGTCTCTTACTTCGTAAAGGCATGACTCTGGCTATCGAGCCTATGGTTAATGCTGGAGATTGGCACACTAAATTGGCGGCTGATCAATGGACGGTGCTTACAGCCGATGGAAGTCTTTCAGCACATTTTGAACATACGATTGCCGTAACTGATAATGAAGCTGAGATACTTGTTTAGGGTATTATTGTAAAACAATGGCTAAAAAAGAGAGGATAGAAGTCGAAGGCAAGGTGATTACAGTTTTACCCAATACTATGTTTCGCGTCGAATTAGCCAATGGACATCTGGTATTGGCTCATATCTCGGGCAAAATGAGAAAGCACTATATCAAGATTTTGCCTGGGGATAGAGTTCTGATAGAACTTTCCCCTTATGATTTAAGCCGGGGCAGGGTTACCTATCGGCTTAAATAGTTTGACATGTTAGCTAAGAAGGTTTATCATAGTAAGGTTTGTATGGTGACTGGAAATGAAAGTAAGAGCTTCGGTTAAGCCGATATGCAGGAAATGCAAGGTTATCAGGCGGAAGGGTGTGGTTAGGGTTATTTGTGAAAATCCAAAGCATAAGCAGAGGCAGGGGTGATAAACAGTGGCACGCATTGCTGGTATAGACCTTCCTAAAGATAAGCCAATTTGGGTAGCTTTGCAGAGCATTTATGGCATCGGCACTACATCAAGCCAGCGCATTTTGGCTGCCACCGGTATCGACCCTGGCCTTAGAGTTAAGGAACTTAGTGAGGAACAAGTTGCCCAGATTCGCGATGCTATTGACAAACAGTACAAAGTGGAAGGCGATCTTAGGAGGGAAGTTCAATCTAATATAAGGCGGCTTATTGAAATTAGTTGCTATCGGGGCACAAGGCACCGCATGAGGTTGCCGGTTCACGGACAGAGAACGCGCACAAACGCCCGAACTAAAAGAGGGCCAAGAAAAACAGTGGCAGGTCGAGGGCAGAGACGTGGCGTAGGTAAAAAGTAAGGAGCTTGTTTTTAACAAATGCCAAAGAAGAAGAAAGGGGCTCGTAAAGCCCGTAGAAAGGTTAGCGAAGGCAGGGCTTACATCCAATCCAGTTTTAATAACACGACCATTACCATTACTGATATGCAAGGCAATGTTATCGCCTGGGGGAGTTCCGGTACTGCCGGATTCAAAGGTTCCAGGAAAGGTACTCCTTATGCTGCTCAACTAGCTGCCAGAGATGCGGCACATCGAGCAATGGGTGATGGCTTGCGCCGGATTGAGGTGTATATTAAAGGCCCCGGCAGTGGACGTGAAGCAGCTATTCGTGCCTTACAGGCTTCTGGAATTACTATCACAGCCATCAGAGACGTGACTCCTATCCCTCATAATGGCTGCCGTCCGCGAGGGAGGCGAAGAGTATAAAATGGCGCGCTACACAGGCCCGGTTTGTCGCCTATGTCGCCGCTTCGGAGACAAGCTGATGCTCAAAGGTGAGAGGTGTTCTACACCTAAATGTCCTTTAGAGAAAAGAAGTACTCCTCCTGGCAGGCGTCCTGTGGCTCGATGGCGCAGCAGGATTTCCGAGCGCGGAATTCAATTGCGCGAAAAGCAAAAGCTCCGCTTTAGTTATGGTATATTGGAGCGACAATTTCGCAGGTTTTTCGCCGAGTCGAAAAAAGGCTCTGGCACCACTGGAGAAAACCTTCTTGTATTGTTGGAAAGGAGACTGGATAATGTGGTTTATCGCTTGGGCTTTGCTGACTCACGTGCCCAAGCCAGACAAATAGTTCGGCATGGCCATATAATGGTCAATGATCGCAAAACAGATATTCCTTCCTTTTTGGTGAAATCGGGGGATGTTATTAAGTGGCGGGAGGCTAGTAAAAAAACCGAATATTATAAAAGGGTGGCTGAGGAAGTTGAGGAGAAAGTTATCCCTGATTGGTTAAGCTTGGATAAGGAAAGCATGACAGGCAGAGTATTAAATTTGCCTGGCAAAGACGATATTGAGCTTGGATTTAATCAGAAAGCTATTGTCGAATATTATTCGAGGTGAATTATGCCCGAATTGTCTATCCCGACTGTAACTTGTGTTGAAAGCATTGGTAATTATGGGCGTTTTCTTGCTGAACCTCTAGAGCCCGGTTTTGGTGTCACTTTAGGTAACACCTTGCGGCGTGTGCTTCTCAGTTCTTTGCTCGGTGCTGCGGTAACATGGGTAAAAATCGAAGGAATTCAGCATGAATTCTCTCCCATTCCTTATGTTAAAGAGGATGCTATGGAGTTCTTACTGAATATCAGGCGACTGAGACTCTGTCCTCTTTCCCATGAGCCCGGGCAGTTGCTCTTGGAAGCAGAGGGGGAAGGCAAGGTCTGCGCAGGTGATATTAAACCCTCGTCTCACTTTCGCATTGCTAATCCTGAACTTTATTTAGCTTCTTTGGATTCCCCCCAAGCCAAGCTTTACGTCGAACTTAACGTGGAGCTGGGGAAAGGTTATATGCAGGCTAAATCGACTGACGGTTTACCTGTAGGAGCACTGCCAGTAGATGCCATCTTCACCCCAGTGCAGAAGGTCAATTTCTCTGTAGAATCCATCAAGCCTGGCGAGGAGGGAAGTCCAGAAAAGCTCATCCTGGAGATTTGGACCGATGCTACCATTTTTCCCTGGGAGGCGCTTAGTCAAAGTGCTATCATTTTAATTAATCAGTTCTCTTCCTTCAGGGACCTCGAAGTTCCCATGGCTAAAACTTTGTCTATATTGCCCGAGCAATATGATACCCCTCTGGAAGAGCTAAATTTATCAACTCGCTCCCGTAATAGTTTGAAGAGAGCGGGTATTTTAACTCTGGGGCAATTGGTAGAGAAGGGCAGGGAGGGTTTGCCACCATTGCCCGGTTTAGGGGCAAAGTCTCGAGCTGAAGTGGAAGAGTTAATGGACAAATTAGGCTCTCCCGTTCTGAAGAAGAAAAAGGAATGAGACACAAGATAGCAGGGCGGCAATTAAGTAGGGCGACAAAGCACAGGTGGATGTTATACCGAAATCAAGTTACCGCGCTTTTGGCTCACGAAAAGGTCACCACCACTGAGGCTAAAGCTAAAGAAGTTCGCAGTTTAGCGGAAAAGATGATCACTTTAGGCAAGGACGGCAGCCTTGCCTCAAGACGGGAAGCTTTAGCTTTTATTACGGATAAAAAGGTGGTTGACAAGCTATTTGCTGAAATTGCTCCAGACTATGCTGACCGTAGCGGAGGTTATACAAGGTTGCTAAAGCTGGGACCCCGTCATGGTGATAACGCACCTATGGTTCAAATTGAATTGGTTAAGTAAGTTTATTTTGCTTGTAGAATATGACGGCACCCAATATCATGGATTTCAATGGCAACTTGGCTTGCCCACCATTCAAAATGAGCTTGAGCAAGCTATAAGGCGATTCTGTGGGCAAAGCAGCCGGGTTATGGCAGCTAGCAGAACTGATGCAGGTGTGCATGCCAGGGGACAAGTGGTGAGCTTCTGGGCGAAATCTACAGTGAGTACTATGACGCTGGTTAGAGCATTGAATTATTATTTACCCGGAGATATCGCGGTCAAAGCGGCTTACAGGGCTAGCGATGATTTTAATGTCCGACGCGATGCTTTGAGCCGGGAGTACCATTATTATATTTTAAATAGCGATACCCGATCGCCGCTTAGTCAAAGGTTTGCTCTATTTGTGCCCAAAATGCTGGATGTAGAGGCGATGGATGAGGCCTGCCAGCTTATCCAGGGTGAGCATGATTTTGCCTCCTTTGCCAGTTCTTGGGATGGCAGCAAGAGCACACTGCGCAATGTTTACGAAGCGGGAATTGAGAAAAAAGGGGATTTTACCGTTTTTCGTATCGTGGCTAATTCCTTTTTGCCCCACCAGGTACGAAGCACCGTAGGTCTTTTAATCAGGCTAGGGCTGGGTAAGTTAGGTATCGAAGGTTTTCGTGATATAATGGAGGCAAGGATTTTGGGTTTAGCCGGCCCCCTGTCCCCGCCTTGTGGCTTATGCCTTGAGAAGGTCAATTATCCTGAGCCCTTGGGAAGCTAGAGATGAAAACTTATAGTCCTAAAGCTAAAGATATCAAGCGGGAGTGGTGGGTGCTCGATGCCAAGGATAAAACTCTGGGAAAAATAGCGACACAGATAGCTAAGTTGCTTATGGGCAAGCATAAGCCGATGTATGCCTCTCATATTGATACCGGTGACTATGTTGTGGTAATTAATGCTGCCAAAGTGAAGGTGACAGGGAAGAAAGCCGAACAAAAGATTTATTATAGACACTCTGGATATCCCGGCGGCCTAAAGAGCCAAAGGTTTGAGGAACTATTTGGCAAAGACCCTAGCCGTGTAATAGAACTTGCGGTTAGAGGGATGTTGCCTCATAATCGTTTAGGTAGAGCCATGTTAAAGAAACTGAAAATTTATCCTGGAAATGAGCATCCTCATCAATCTCAGATTTCCTTTCGTCACCCTGAGCGAAGCGAGGAACTCAGAACGACCGAGAAGGAAGAAAGCGAAATATTACCAAAGGAAAGGTGATGACTTATGAGCGAAGAAAGTTACGTTTGGGGAACGGGTAAACGTAAATGTGCTATAGCCCAGGTCAGGCTTTTCCCCGGCAAGGGGGAGATAATTGTCAATGACAAGCCCTATCAGGAAGCTTTCCCTCGCATTGAGCATCGCCATATGATTGAACATCCCCTCTTAGCTACAGATAACATGGGCAAATTTCGTGTCATGGTAAAAGTAAATGGCGGCGGCCTCAGTGGTCAGGCTGGAGCTATTCGTCATGGTATTGCTCGAGCTCTCGCTAAAGAAAACGAGCTATTTAAGCCCGTGTTACGTAAAGAAGGCTTGCTTACTCGGGATGCCAGAATCAAAGAGCGTAAAAAGTACGGACTCAAGCGAGCTCGCAAGGCTCCACAATATACCAAGCGCTAACCGTGCTCCGACTTATCAATTGGCAACTAAGAGCTGGTTTTTCTGGTTTTCTTTAAACCCGAGTTCTTGGGCTCGTACTATTGCTCCAGACAAGAGGAACAGCTATAATATTAACCTGCTGGGGATTAGTCTAGCGGTAGGACGACTGACTCTGGATCAGTTAGGCCAGGTTCGAATCCTGGATCCCCAGCCAATTTGGCGCGTTCGTCTCGAGGCCTAGGACACCTCCCTCCATCCACTGATTTTTAGAAGTTCTCTACCAGCAGTTTCTAACTCTAACTAAGGAGAATCATAATAGAAGAGCCCGTATAACATGGAGCACAATTACCAGGAAAAAGCTGATGACCATGCTCACATGCACGAGTCTCAGTGTCCCCATCCTTGTGGCAAATATCTGGTTCCTTTGCATGATGCCGGTCACCACGAGAGCGAGTAAGGATACATACGCTGCGATTCCGGTGCCAATCTCAGGAGGAAAAACTCTGCGGATTTGTGATCCGATGTGCAGCGAGACCAGCATAAAGGCAACTATAAAGCCAATCTCATGCACCTTCATTAGCTTCGGGTAGATTTTGGGGGTTCGTTTTTTCATGATGATAAAAAGTGGAACGTAGATGATGATAAAGCCCATCGACAACCACCCTAACCAATGATTCAACCAATAGGGACCTAATTTGTAACCTAACGGTATTAAGCCTAGATAGCTCAAAACAGCAAGCACTAACCCGACTGCTACAGCGGCAAATGACAGCCATATTGATAGATATCTGTTTCTAGGTAAGGTTCGGGGTTGTGATGCCTGCTTCATTTTTTTCCGCCCCACTTTGTTTTAAAAATATTGATTATATTATACATTAAAATAAGTACTGTCTGTGATAAAAGTCTCCTGACTGTCCCCAAGGACCCCGCGGCTCGAACTCTGTATTGTCCTCTCGCACCTCTGCTGGTATAATGTCTATGGCTGGTGCGGTAAGGATTCCATAAGTATTGCACGGAGTTGTGGCACTAAATCAGGGCGTAAGAGGTTTGTATGTGTCCCGGTGCCCAGCCAATTTGGCGCATTCGTCTAGAGGCCTAGGACACCTCCCTCTCAAGGAGGAGACCACCGGTTCGAATCCGGTATGCGCTACCACCTATTTGCAACCCGGCTAGGGTAGCTTGCTCAATTAGCACCCCCTAGCTATTTTACTTTAGCCTTGTTACCCGTTTCTTCTATGTGCTAAACTTTGCCACAAATAAATGAGAAAACGCGTTTTCTCCGGCTTCCGCCCTACAGGCAGACAACATATTGGTAACTACCTGGGGGCGGTACAGAATTTCATAGCCCTTCAAGATGAATATGACTGCGTCTATTGCGTGGTGGATATTCATGCCCTCACCACCCTGGAAAACACAGAATCCCTTCGGGAAGATATTTACGAAATGGTGCTTGACTGGCTGGCAGCCGGCATTGACCCACAGAAGAGCATCATCTTCGTTCAGTCTCATGTTCCCCAGGTGGAGGAACTCCATACTTTGTTCAGTATGGTGACTCCTTTAAGCTGGTTATTACGTGTCCCGACATTTAAGGAAAAGGTCAAGATGCAGCCACATAACGTCAATTATGGGCTGGTGGGCTATCCTGTTCTCATGACTGCCGATATTGCCCTTTATAAAGGAGAAGTTGTTCCTGTGGGTGAAGACCAGCTTCCTCATCTTGAACTGGCTCGGGAGATAGTGCGCCGGTTTAACTCCCTTTTCGGGTTTGTATTTCCTGAGCCGCAGGCAAAGCTTACCAACTTTCCTTTAGTTTTAGGCCTGGATGGGGTGCAGAAGATGAGCAAAAGCTATAATAACCAAATTGAAATAGCTGCTTCTCCAGAGGAGATCTCGGAGCGGGTGATGGTCGCCTTTACAGACCCGGCACGGAGGTACCGCTCTGACCCCGGGCATCCTGAAGTGTGTAATGTTTTCCGCCTCCACAATTTTTTCACCCCGGCCCGGGTAGAGGAAATTGCTTCGGAGTGTCGTAGCGCTCGTATCGGCTGTGTGGACTGCAAAAAGATACTGGCCCAGAGCATCAGTTCGAATCTGGAGCCTTTCAGGGAAAGGCGGGCTGCTTTAGCCTCCAAGCCTGATTATGTCTATCAAGTCCTTGCCGATGGATCTAATCGAGCGGAAGTTATAGCCGAAGAGACTATCAAAGAGGTTAAAGAAAAAATGAAGCTCCTTCAGCGTGCCGATTTGGAGCGAATCGGGTAAGTCATCGCCAGCATCTCGAAGAATTCCTCAATAGTAGCAGGTCTCCAGAGTTTTGTAGTTGCTCCGATGAAATCGGAACACAATCGCCTAATAAGGTGGAACAAGCTAATACTTGGTGAACAACGAAGGTATTGATGTTGTGATGCTGTAGGGCAAGGTCTTGACAAGAGCTGATGTGGGTTGTAGCATTTCACCTTAGTCGGTTTATCCGAAAACGACTGAACCAATCCAGTAAGCAGAGGTTCATCAAATCTGGCGGGGTAGATGAAAGCAGTAATCACGAGTATTGCGTTAGCTATTATACTGGCCTTAATTTTTTCCCTGCCGGCTTTAGCCGAGAAGAGCGGCACCATTACTATCACTATGACAGGGGTCGATGAAATTTCCATAAGCCTGGATAAAACACAGTGGCCTCTCGGGAACGTAGCTTCAAACACAGAGTATGAGACAAGCCCGCCCATAGAATGGTGCACTTTGACTATAGAGGGCAATTGTAATGTCGATACCTTTATCGTGGGGGAGGATGCTACATGGGTGGGTCATCCCGGCACATATAAGTGGACGTTGAGCGATGATGGCACTAATGGTGACCACATATATGGATTATGGTTTCGCATATCCGGCGATACAGCACGAGGACCTTCGGGCGATGGCTATGTTCCTATCACTAAGACAAAAGGCGAACTTTGGCCTTATTCTGGTGGTTCAGGCTCGAGCTTGGCTCCCGGGAATACCAAGCAATTCGGTCTGAAATTGCTAACGCCGACCTACTTTGTTGGTGGCAGGCAGATGCAAACCCAGATCACCGTAAGCGCAGTAACTGCCTGACGGTAGGGCATAATGCTAAACAAATTCAAATATCAAAATGCAAAAAGAAAAATGACAAATGAAAACTCAAAAATGGCTAGTCTGGGTAGTAGCCAGAATCCAGTAGCCAGTAGGAGGGGTCTTCTGAGTGCTGAATCCTGACTACTGGCTACTAATTTCAGGATTTAGAGTTTCACAGGACATTGTTCGAGCTTGCCCTGAGCAAAGTCGAAGGGATTTCCAGAAGGGGCGTGGGTGAATTATCAAGAATTTTGCGGTCAATTGTAAATTAGCCGGGCTCATCGCCGCTTTACTGGCCATCTTACTCCCTGCTTTTATTCTGGCTCAGGGTGTTAACTTCGGCGTCTCCCCTGCCGAGGTACACATAGATAACTTGCCCCCGGGAGAGGCAGCAGAATTCGAGCTGACCATTCACAATAAAGAGGAGCTAGCTCATAATTTTACCATCGCTACCTTTCAGCCTCCGGAAGAGGAAAGAAGGGAAGGGCGGACTGAATTCCCTGATGATAGCTGGGTAAGCTTCTCCTCTCAAGAAATCAAGGTGCCCGCTCATTCCGAGGCCAATGTAACGGTAACGTTAGCTATACCGCGAGAGCAAAAATGGGCAGGACGGGACTGGGAGATATGGCTGGGAGTCGCTGCTGAATCCCCTGACCTGTTGGCCGTAAGGTTAGATGTTCGCCTGCTGGTGTCCACAAGCGGAACCAGCTCCAACGCCGGATTGGTCGCCGGAATCGTCGTGGGCGTAATACTCCTTGGCTATGGCGGCTATTATTACTTCAGGCGCAAAGTCAAGCCCAAACCTAAGCACCCTTAGAGGGGTAAAAGCTCCGTGGGCTTAACAAACTAAGATGAAACTGAACTTGAGGACGCTGCCTGTTTTACGGCTTCAAGAGCATTTACGCGCCCTTTTCCCACGCCGTCAGCATTGATGGGAGAGCAACTATTTTCAATCGCCTGTCGCACTTTGTCATTAACTGATCGGTCTAGGTTGTTATCGGTAACCACGCTGAAAACCAGGGCAGCTACACCGGACACAAGTGCCGCCGCTGATGAGGTGCCACTTTTCACCTCGCATTGATTGTCAAGCCACGTTGAGTAAATGCAATCTCCCGGGGCAGCTACATCTACCCAATCACCGTGATTTGAGAATGAAGCCAACGAATCGCTCTCATCGGTTGCTGCTACGGCAACACAATTCGCATACGAAGCCGGATATGTTGGCGCAGAGTTGCCGTCATTGCCAGCTGCCGCTACTACCAGAGCTCCCTTGCTCCATGCATAATTTACCGCTTCCTCTAGGTCTGATGATGATGCCACGTCGAGGCTCATGTTGATAACTTTAGCTCCATTGTCTACTGCCAAGCGGATACCTCGGGCCACCACTGATGCCTGGCACTTGCCCGCATCATCAGCCACCTTGACGTTCATTAACCGACATTCAGGAGCGATAGCGGCGATGGTGCCGGCCATGTGAGTCCCGTGCCCATTAAGATCGTCGCTTGTGGTGCTATCGCTAAAATTGACCTCTCCTACCACCTTACTGGATAGGTCTTGATTATTCTGATCAATGCCCGTATCAAGAACAGCGACAATGATCCCCGGATCCCCTGTAGTTGTTTCCCATGCTTCAGCTGCTCCGATGCTATTTAGATGCCATTGCTCATCCATAGTCAGTATTATAACATAACTGCGTTTGTTCGCCTCAAAATAAATAGCTGAAGTCCACGCCTAAGCTATTAGATAGGTAACTCTGAATCCAATTTCCGCAGCTTATCTGGGCTCTCTACGTGGTTGATATACAGCGTGCCATTGAGATGGTCTGTCTCGTGTTCCAAGGCTTGGGCTAAGAACTCCTCGCCTTTGAGGCGGAATTCCTTGCCTTGTCGGTCCTGTGCCTTAACCTTAACTATTGCCGCTCTTTTAATCTCTCCTTGGTAGCCAGGCACAGATATGCAAGCTTCTTGAACCACGCGTTCGCCTTGCCGTTTTAGTACTTCAGGGTTAATCAGGGTGAGATAATTTCCCCCCCAGGTATCTCAATGACCGCTATGCGCAGCGATACCCTTATCTGCGGAGCAGCTAAACCTACACCGGAAGTAGCTCGCATGGTGTCGATCATATCGTCAATCAGCTTCTGGATCGAGCCATCGATTTTGTTTACTCTTTTGGCTTTTTGCCTTAACACCGGGTCGGGCAAAGTGCGAATCTTCAAGACTGCCATACTGCTGAATTATATCTTGGCTTTTCTACAGTGTAAAGCTAGAGTTGCTTAGCAGCCCTGCTTGTCATTCTGAGGAGTCCAAATGAATTCGGACGACGAAGAATCTCTAGACACCGTCCTGAGCTATGCGAGATTCGTTGAGGAGCTTGCCCTGAGCATTACGAGATCCTTCGCTTTGCTCAGGATGACAGGAGGCAAAGGGCTCAGGATGACACCTCCATCCTGTCATTGCGAGGAGTGATAGCCGAAGCTGCGAGCGAAGCGTGGCAGGACGAAGCAATCTGACACAAAGTGTCATTCCGAGCGTAGCGAGGAATCTCACTGAGATTGCCACGCCTTCGGTTCACAATGACAAAGCGGCAATACTGAGTATGCAGGCGTCATCTCCAGAGGGTCATAGTACTATTTTCTACTGCAAAACAGTACTGATAGGTGATTCCCATGAACCTAGGTGGCTGGTATGCTAAAGATACGAAGGCAGCATTATGCAATAAATAGAGGCGATATGAAAGTAGCTGATTCCACCTCTCAAAGTTATGAAACTAGGCTTGTTGAGAAGCTGCGCTCGGGCGACAGCGCAGCCATGGAGGAATTCTACAATCTTTATAGGGGCAGACTTTACGCTCTGATATCGGAACAAGTAGGCCGAGACGAGGCCGTAGCTGAGGATTTGGTTCAGGAAACATTCCTTGCTGCTTTGGGTTCACTGGATAAATTCCGTGGTGACAGCCAGATTTACACCTGGCTGCGCAGTATCGCATTGCACAAGATAAATGACTTTTATCGGCGCCAGGCGCGAGAGCCTAAACCCAAGGAATCCTCCCCTGATTTCGATGCCATGCAGCAGCTAGAGCAAATTGGGAACGATGAACCAGCGACCCTCGCTATGATGGAGTCCGAAGAGATTCGTCAGTCAATTCGCCAGGTTTTGGGGGGCTTGCCTCATGATTATCAAAAGGTGCTGGTAATGAAATACCTCGAAGATATGCCCGTGTTGGAGATAAGTCAGGTTATGGGTCGTTCACCAAAGTCGGTTGAAGGATTGCTGGCACGGGCTCGGAAGGCTATGCGGGATAACCTGGCGGAAAGCCACCACGAATCCTGATTATAGCCTCCCGCATAATTTCGGCATAGAATCCCCTTCCAGATTATACAGGCTGTTTTATTCTTTGTTCTAGCTTCAGATGTCGTTGCGTGACAATCTCCTGCCTCTCCCCGAGATTGCTTCGTCGCTTCGCTCCTCGCAATGACAAGGGAGAGTACGTCGTGCAATGACTAATCGCAGTGGCGGAGTTCACCTTCGCTTCAGGTCAGGGCAAACCCGTACCCCACAGGCTCCCGTGAGGGAGGGGGATTTTATTCAATGGCTCCACAGAGCTTTGAAAAATGGTTTCGTGAGGTAAGAGCCCCCATCGAAGCAGGAGCTCCCCCGAGGGCTCAAAGGGCTCCCGCTTCGACGAAAGGGGGTTCAGGTGAGAAAGTTAAGATACTGTCTTTGTTACTGCCTGGAAGGCATTGACCAGCCCCTGCCCCACACCATCCCCGGCGATGGGAGTACAACTATTTTCAATAGCCCACCGCACCTCGTCATTGGCTGCGCCGTTGCCGTTGCTGTCCTCAGCGACGCTGAAAACCAGGGCGGCTACGCCTGAGACATGGGCCCCGGCTGCTGAGGTGCCGGTCTTATAGCCATATTGATTCTGGGGCAATTCAGAGTAAATGTTAAAGCCCGGAGCGGCTACATCCACCCAGTCGCCATGGCTGGATAACAAAGCTAAGGCATTGTTTTTATTGGTGCCGGCCACCGCCAGGCAATTGGCATAATAAGCCGGGTAGGAAGGCTCCGTCCCACCTTTATTGCCCGCCGCTGCTATAATTAGCGCTCCCTGGCTCCAGGCATAGTTTACCGCTTCGACCAAATCCAGCGATGCTCCCATGGACAGGCTTATGTTGATAACTCTGGCTCCGTGGTCCACCGCCCAGATGATGCCTCTGGCTACCGTCGATGGCTCGCAGCTCCCTACATCATCAGCCACCTTCACATTCATTAGCTGACATTCCGGGGCGATGGCGGCAATGGTGCCTGCCATATGGGTCCCGTGTCCATAAAGGTCATCGCTTGTCGGGCTACCGGTAAAATTGACCTCAGCCACCACCCTATCAGCCAAAACCTGGTTATCTTCATCAATTCCTGTGTCCAGCACAGCCACTATAATTGACTGGTCCCCTCTGGTTATTTGCCAGGCCTGAGGTGCCTCAATCCTGGTTACACCCCACCTCTCAGCCAGATAGCTATCATCGAAAGAATAAGTCGCTGGTGGGGAAGGACCATGGCTTACGGGCTCGCTATTATCGGCATGTGCCGCATAATGCGCAGGTGAATAGTTATAGGCTGACGCGCTTCCGCTGACAAGTAAAACACCCTGTACTGACGTAGCAACGAGTATTACTTCGATTAGCGTCAGGGCTATGGCTAAAGATTTTAGCTTCCTCATATATATTATATATAACAGCTACCCAGTCCAATAAGAATCACCCATCGGTACCGTTTCGGTACTGTTTTGTCTGGAATATGGTAATGTGACCTTTTTGCTAGTACTTTTGAGCCAGGGACGCTTATAGTCTTAAGAATAATTAAAAAATCCTCTCCCTCGAAGGGAGAGGTTAGGTAAGGGTGGATTCCGCGAACTCCCCCCTCCCTCTAACTCCTTCCCGCCAGGGGAGGGAGAATTATTACGTCATTGCGAGCGACCTGCCCGCCAAGGGGCTTGGCTCGCCTGCCGAAGCATCTCGCCTGCTGGAGTCATACGGCGAGCAGGCAGGTGGGAGCGTGGCAATCCCCTCTGCCTCCCTACGAGATTGCTTCGGCACTATCGTGCCTCGCAATGACAAGAGGGGGTGTCATTGCGAGCCCCGACTTATTGGGGCGTGGCAATCTCAGTGGCTAAATGCCAAATACAGTCGTAGTGCGACCTTTTAAGGTCGTGCAATACCACCCCGGCACGAGGCTAAAGCCTCGCACTACATTCTTACCTTTTGAGTTGTAACGCGGCACGAAGGAATCCCTTCCTTCGTCCTGGCCCCCGACTTATCGGGGTGTGGCAATCCCCCTCTGCCCCTCCACGGGATTGCTTCGGCACTATCGTGCCTCGCAATGACAAGAAAGGGGTGTCATTTTGATTTTTGCCCTTTGTCCCGACAATGTCGGGATGAATTCTCATCCCGGAGCCTGGTCCTGGTACTTTTTACTCGGGACTATTTGATAAAGAGGGACTATGCTGGCATCAAACACCGCGTTTGAACTTAAAGGGGAGGTGGTGTGAGGGAAGGAGGTTCCATATTATCGCTGGTATCTACCACCTGGTTGACAAATCCTGAAAAATCCCCCCAAAAGTACTAGCAAGTGAGGGATT
>Ga0315551_10001983_pt1 | contig 15267 bp, 14 predicted proteins | sample SalMarSW160290MG_FD_203678 | JGI IMG/M metagenome (GOLD analysis project Ga0315551, IMG submission 203678) | Salt marsh sediment microbial communities from the Plum Island Ecosystem LTER, Massachusetts, United States - Salt Marsh Sediment SW1602-90 ... | reverse complement strand
TATGCCTTTGCCTTACCCAAGAAATTAAGATAATCTTTTGCAATATTGGGATCATCCATGATTCCTTTGAGAGTAGCTTCATGTTCAAGGCATGATCTTGCGATAAGCCAAATGTCAGGGAGAAAATAAGGATTGCATATTTTATGGATAGTTCTAATAGATAAGGTGTAACGGCCCCAAACAGACCAAGCAGCTTTGCGAATGTCATCTTGAATTGCTTGGCTTTTAATCCTATCAATCCATTCGTCAAGAAATCTGCTTAGAAAAAGAAAAGATTGATTAAATTTCGTTGTTTGGTTATGCAGTTCGGCAGGCATTTGTTCTATAACATAATAATATACAACACGATTTCGTTTGCTTTCATATCCATTGTTCCGTGTATATCGTTCGCATCAGCGATCTGATCGCCAGTTTGGCCATCTCCTCAAGCTCCTTCTCGTGTTTTTCAGGATCTGATAACAAATCTTCGTCATCTGTGGGATCGTCAACATGAACCCAACGATTACGGTACTTTCGGAGGTGATGGAGATCCTGACGCAGATCGTCTTCAATCGGGGCTTTGCTGATCAGGTCAACAAGTCTATCACGTTTGCCTTCACCATATTCATACTTCAAGTGGGACTCTACCCCTGCTAGAGCGGTGAGAAGAGTTGAGAGATTTGCTCCAGACACAAACGCCATTTCGGCATCCCGAATTAAAAAAGTGGACCATTCGGACAGTATAACACCGCCCTTTAGTAACTCTTCATCGAGGGCATTTATAAATTCCCATTTGTCTTGTTCATTCATTATCTCTGAGGCCCATAATAAAAATAGCCTTCCCGACAAAGTTGGCTTTAACGAAACGAGCGGCGAGTCACAAGCTTTAAGCAACGAAAATTCATCTCGCCGTTGTTTTCCTCAAAGCAACTTTATGAATTATACTAAACTTGAGGTTATATGGCAAGAGATTTTTAGCGGTTAGCGTACAGCGGGTAGCGTTTAGAGAGATTCTCCGCATTAAGTGCGGAATCGCCGCTTTTATGTTCTAATCATCCTTGTATCTAAGCGCATTAAAAATATCTTGTCCTGCAGTCGGCCAATATTGCTCCACTTTCTGAGGTGTTAATGTATAGGCGTGTCCTAAAGAGGTTTTTCCTAAATACGCACTAACAAGGTCATCTTTTCTTTGTTTATTTACCTTTGTTCGTTTCGGAGTTATCCATAATCTGATTGTGACCACATCTTTCTTAAGTGCCGCAATACGAAGCAAATCGCATGAGAACGTATTCTTTACTTTTTTTCGACCTGCCGGCCTGTCAGAGGACGAGTTCGAGATTCGTGCTAATTGCCACTTTTTATTCGGCAATATGTCAATTAGGCGGGAAAGGATTCGGTCCTCTTTTCGAGATGTTCCCCGTTTGACTTCGAACTCAATGATATTAGAAGCTGGGAAGGTCGAATCAATAAATATTCCGTAGCTGCCTTTCCGAAATTGAATACGGTATTTACCGGGTTCTGTAATCACATACTCATTGGTGATATTGCGGTTCTCAAAGAGAGTTACAATCTCACCCTTATCAATTGGATGCGCTGCTCCAAGTGTTTGGAATGGGCCTTTCTTGTAGTATACCTCATTAGAATCGGGGGCTTTTATGAGCAGAGAATTATGAGAGATGGCCTGGTGGTCATACCATTTCAGTGAATCACTAACATTCTTCAAAACAAGCCCGAAATTCATCGGTTTTCCCACAACAAACTTCCTGCTCTGGCAGATGAGCTGAGTAGCGTATCCATAATCTGGCTTACCCCAGTTGTTTTCTTTAGCTGATAGGGCCAGGCCTTCAGGTTTTCTGAATTCTTTCTCTACCCGAAGAATCTCGTCTTTTGGGAAGCACCTATGGGTCCCATCATCCCACACCACAATATCGTTTGGGTCATCACAATAGTCGCGAGCGGGATTCCAGGATACTCTGCTCTCCATGATTTTTCCTGTCAGGATATCTCCAGACTTCAGGTATATCTTGTCGCCGTGGCTCAAGTTGCAGGCCAATCCGAGACAGATTAGGATTATGTACATAATCTTTGGATTATTCATTTAGGTACCCTTTTTGCCCAACATAATAATAAACTATATTCAAATCCGTTTTTTTCTTGCGGCTGTTTCCCTCAAAGCGTCTTAATGAATTCTACCAAAATTGAGGTTATATGGCAAGAATTTATTAGAGGATTAGTGAATTAGAGAATTAGTTAATTAGCGGTTAGCGTACAGCGGGGAGCGTTTAGAGAGATTCTTCACTAGAACAACCCCCCAGTAATACTGAGGGCTAAAAGTATGGATTCCGTGTCCCGCCAGACGAACGGCGGGCAAGCAAGTGCGGAATGACGCCCCTAATCGCTGGTGCCGAGTTTTCTCCATTTTCGGCCACCGGACTCGTCCGACAAGTCGGGTTCTATGAGCGAATCTGCTGCAGGGAAGGTTTCGGCGCCGGCTGGGTATTGGTGGGGTGCGGAACCATCGTTTTGCCAGGCCTCTAATATCGGCGTCAATAATCGCCAGGACACTTCCACATCGTCCTGCCTGGTAAATAGTGTCTGGTCACCGGCCATACAGTCCAAAAGCAATCTCTGATAAGCTTCCGGCATATCGGTAAGGAAAACGCTTCTGTAATTAAAATTCATATTCAACGTGCTCATACAAATCTTCGAGCCGGGCCGCTTGGCCTGGAAACTCAGGGAAATCCCTTCCTCCGGCTGAATTTGCAGTATCAGGATATTGGGCGGCATATCGCCGAGGCCGGTTGAAGCAAACATCGAGTGCGGGACTTTTTTGAAGGTAATGGCGATTTCGGTATCTTTTGTTGCCAGCCGTTTGCCGGTCCGCAGATAAAAGGGGACGTCCTTCCATCGCAAATTGTCGATGAAGAGCTTTGCGGCGACGAAGGTCTCGGTTTTGGAGTCAGGGTCAACTTCCGGCTCTTGCCGATAGCCGACAACTTTCTTATCGTTTATTGAGCCGGGGCCATATTGACCCCGGACGAAAGAATCATTTTTAAATGGTCGAATCGAGCGCAGCAGTTTGACTTTTTCATCACGGATATGGTCGGCATCGAATGAAGTGGGCGGCTCCATCGCTACGAGAGCGAGCATTTGCAGCATGTGATTTTGAAATATGTCCCGCATCGCCCCGGCTTTGTCGTAATAGCTGCCGCGATGCTCGACGCCGACCGATTCAGCTATTGTAATCTGAACGTGGTCTATAAAATTGCGGTTCCAGACCGGCTCAAAGATTGCATTTGCAAACCTGAACATCAGGATATTTTGAACAGTATCTTTGCCGAGATAGTGGTCGATACGATAGACCTGCGACTCGTCGAAGCAATTGTGGATTATTTTGTTTAGCTCGGTAGCGCTTTGCAAATCCCTGCCGAAGGGTTTTTCCACGACTAACCTGACGTTGTGCCGTGAGGATGGTTCGCCGGGACACGATAATCCCGCCTGGCCGAGATGCTCGACGATTGTGCTGTACAGGGGCGGGGGAACGGCAAGATAAAAAACACGGCTGCCATCAACGTTGTGGCTTTTGTCTAATTCGGTGAGCTTTGTTTTAATGTGAGCATAAAAGGCAGCATCACTGTAATCACCATCTATATAGTAGAGCTTTTCTGTAAAAGAATTTAAATCTTTCGTTGTTGCATCAATAGAATTCTGTCGTATCGCCTGCTGAGCGACTTTGCGGAAGTCATCGTCTGATAGTTTTTTTCTGCCCGCACCTAAAAGGTAAAATTTTTCATCGAGCAGGTTCTGCGTAAAAATCTCGAAGATGCTCGGCAGCAGTTTCCGCCGGGTCAGGTCGCCCGATGCGCCAAAGACAATTAGGGCATTCGGCGGGGCCGCTACTTCTACACATAGAATATCCTGCGTAGTTAAAGATGGCTGAATTTTCTGCATAGCGCATATCCTGCAACTTTATGCTTAATCCTCTACGGGCTCGAACTGGTCTTTGGCGGCTCCACATTCCGGGCAGACCCAGTCATCCGGCAAATCTTTGAAGGTGGTTCCCGGTTCTACTCCATTTTCGGGGTCGCCTGCAGCGGGGTCGTAAATGTATCCACATATTTTGCATTTGTATTTCATAATATTTTTTACTCCTTTTTTTATTTCACCCTTTTGTTTTGTCTTGATGTACGTAGCGGCGGTTTCCGGTGTTCTGCCTTGCTTGATGTCGCGGTAGTAGGCGTAAGTCATCGGTTCGGCGGCATCGTTAAGCGTCCGGCAGGCGACTATTTTTGCGATGAATAACGTGTGGGTTACGATATCAATACTTTCGGCGACCTCCGCTTCAATGGCTGCTACGGTGTTATCGAGGACTATCGGCACACCTGTCTGGCCTGTCTCGTATCTTATATTCTCAAATTTATCTATGTCCCTGCCGGTCCTGAAGCCGAATTTTCCTATAAAAGGCATCGGCGTTTGCTGCGAGAGGATAGAAATACTGAAAACTTTGCTGCCGGTAATAAATTCGTGAGTTAAACACTTTCTGTTTACGCTGACCGCTATCATCAGCGGCTCAGGAACAATTTGAAATACCGTGTTGATGATACAACCATTGATGCGGTCATCCTTCTTCGAGCTGATTATACACATACCATAGCTTAGCTTGAATAGGGTCTCTAAATCAACCATTTGCCCCTCTTGAAAACAGCTTCATTTTGCGGTGATTGCTTAGTAGCGCAATATCCGGCTATTATAAATCAGCCATTTTTTGGTTCAAGACGGCAATATGGCCCAACTCTTCTTTGATTATGGCTTGGACCTTTTCCTTGCCGGCTTTACTTGGAACGCACTCTTTCAGGCCGACATAGAAAGCGATGGAATCCTTTTCGAGGCCGATAGCCGTTTTGAGAGCATCCTGCACTGTTTCCCGGCCGGTTAGTTTCTCAGCAGGGTCAGCTTTGATGTCAAAAACGTGTCCGTCCGCCATTACCTGGAGATACATCTGGACCTGATTATCAGGGTCGAAGACAGGCGGTTCCATTTGCGAAGCTGAAAGCTCGGCGCGCATAGTCTGAAAGGTTTTCAGGTGCTCATCTTCCATAGCAGCAAGGTCAAGCAGGACCTGACGGATGTCCGTAAATTTCTTCGCTGCAGCGCGGTAAAACTTCGCTCCGTTTCTTTCAATTTGCTCGGCCATCTCGAACACTTCATCTGCATTAAAAGGCATAGGCATTTTTCTTCTCCTTATGTTTTCGTGTTAATCTGCTCGTTTATGGCATCCTGCATTTTTTCACTAATCATTGTTACTTTCCTTTCCACAACCCATGAATATTGCAGTATTCCCGTGCAATAATGGTCCCTGCCTGGATATTAAAGACGGCTTCAGGTGCGTCGCTGACACTTAGGAACTGCCGATATGCCTTGCCGTCAGCAATGACCTCAATCCACTCGATATGATGTTTTTCTTCCATTGGGTGAGGGACGCTTCCGATTTGTACCTTGATTCCACCGTCAATTTTCTCAATCACCGGCACGTGCTTTTCCTTGCCTTGGTCGGCAGTTTTTGCAATCAACAGCTCCATCGGCTTGCCGCAGCAAACCAGCTCGCCGACCCCACCGTGAAGCACTTCCACGATATTGCCGCATACATTACATTTGTAGATTTGAAGCTCCTCGGCCATAATTTGCCCCCTTTCAGAATTTGACTATATCAATTTCTTTCATTTAACGATACTTAATCAGATACTCATTTCCTGCTTTAGTAGTTAGTTGCCTCCAGTTCAAAATACGCCTGCGGATGTGCGCAGGAAGGGCATTCATCCGGAGCTTCTGTACCTTCGTGTACGTAACCGCAGTTTCTGCAGACCCACCGGACCGGTTTTTCTCGCTTGAAGACTTTTCCAGCAGCGATATTCTTTTCCAATGCGATGTAACGGTCTCTGTGGCGGGCCTCAGCAACGGCTATGTTTCTAAATACCTCTGCGATTTCCGAGAAGCCCTCTTTTTCGGCGACTTTAGCGAAGCTGGGGTACATCTCGGTCGTTTCATAGTTCTCACCTGCTGCTGCTTCTTTTAAATTCTCAGACGTGCTGCCAATGACGCCTGCGGGAAATGCTGCAGTAATTTCCGCTTCGCCGCCTTGCAGGAATTTGAACTCACGCTTGGCGTGTTCCTTCTCCTGGTTGGCTGTTTCCTCGAAGATGGCAGCGATTTGCTCATAGCCTTCCTTTTTTGCCTGAGACGCGAAGTAGGTGTAGCGATTTCTTGCCTGAGACTCGCCTGCGAATGCTGTCAACAGGTTCTTTTCTGTTTGTGTACCTTTTAGATTCATAGGTAACCTCCATTTACATTTTTTTAAAATACGATGTTTGCAATAATTCCCAATAAAATGACTTGTGGAACAGTTACTATAGGAAGCCAGACAGCAGTTTTTTTGCCTACATTGTGCCATATTAACCCTATTTCTGTATAATCAGTAACTACTCCTGCCATAAGAAAAACAAAGCTGTTACCTAAAGCTCCCGTTTGCTTAAAGAGCTCAAATGCCATTGGAGCCGAGCCCTCAGAGCAGACTTCAATTATTGTGGCGATGACGAGCGTCACACTCAGACCTGCTATAGTTGGCCCCATATAATTTCGAAATATATTTGTGGGTACATATGCTCCTGCTACGCTGGCAATACCCATACCTATCAAAATCCACCATAGCACCATATTACTTAGAGATACAATACCGTTATATATTCCCTTCATGTCAGTTTTAGCTGTCTTCATAGAAAATCTATAGTTTTTATACCTTTTCTTAATATCATTTATGATAGAAAATCCTTCTTTGCTCCCTAAAGAATTCTCATTTCTCTCTATAAGATTCTTCCTTTGAAGTATCTGAAAAATAAATCCTGTAATTATGGCGATAATAATCGCTGAGAGTATGATAAAAATAGCTTTTGCCCCGAAAAATCCTACCAGCATTATTGTAATTGTCATATTTGCCCACGGAGAGGCAAGCAAGAATGCTACTACAGCGGGATTAGATGCTCCCTTTTTATGCAGTTCTATAGATAGCGCCAATATTCCATGTGAGCAGGTGCTCATTAAAAAACCTAAGAAAACAGAATAGAAAATTGTCCGTTTTCTTGGGCTTGAAAGAGTATGTGAGACATATTCGCGTGGCACATAGTGGTCAATGACGCCGCCGAGAAAAAGCCCCAACAGGATGGCCCACCATAGAATCTTAAAATACATCCATAAAGACATTCTGAAAGGTTCAAGAAAAGCAATTACATAAGACAAAAGAACTAATAATATCAAAACACTAACAACGATGAAGGTCTTATTTTTGTAGAAGCGCCTTTTAGGTTCAATTGAGCAAGCTGCAATTTGCTCTTTTGAAATCTTGTTTTCTTTAGCAAACTTTTCCATGCAGCCAGAACTACAGAACAGATAAGTCTCTCCTTTATGAGTTAATCTTAACCCTGTTTTACTGTCAACTTGCATTCCACATATTGGGTCTTTTGTCATATCAATTTTCTTTATTTTTAAAGCTTTATGTTTCTTATTATTTCTTTCAATGTTTTTGCTGAATAAATTAGCTGTTTTTGCTCAATCTCAGAAAGCTCGAGCTTTAAAATTTTTCCCCTTCCGTTTCTGTTGACTGTACAGGGTATACTTAAACACACATCGTTTACTCCATAGTAATCATTGATTAGGCCGGAGACAGGCAGCACGGAACTTTCATCCCTTAATATCGCTTCGACAATCTTCACAAGCGCCAGTCCTATAGCGTAATAGGTTGCTCCTTTTGCTTCGATAATCTGGTAAGCTGCATTTTTTACCTGGTCAAAAATTTTACCCAGCTCTTTTTTATAATCACAATGCTCATCGCAAATAGGGCAATATTTAGCAAGCACCATTCCGCCGATATTGGCGTGGCTCCAGACGGGTAGTTCTGTATCGCCATGCTCGCCGATAATATAAGCGTGGACATTTCTCGGGTCCAGCTGGCAATGCTCGCTTATTAAGTACCGAAATCGTGATGTATCCAAAACGGTGCCTGAACCTATAACTTTACTGCTATCATAGCCTGATATCTTCAAAGTTATATATGTGAGAATATCCATAGGATTTGAAACAACTAACAATATAGCATCCTTGGCAAATTTTGTTATTTTAGGTATGATGTCCTTAAAGATTTCGGCATTTGTTTGAACTAAATCTATTCTACTCTGGCCGGGCTTCTGTTTGGCACCTGCGGTGATAACAACCACATCAGCTCCTTCACAGCCCTCGAAACCGGCTGGATATATATTTACCGGCTGAACGAAACTGGCACCGTGATTTAAATCCATACATTCACCTTCAGCACGCCTTTGGTCTGCGTCAACAAGAACGACTTCTCTGGCGACTGAATTTATCATCAAAGAAAAGGCGAAGGTGCTGCCCACACTTCCAGCGCCTACTATGGCAACTTTTGACCTTGATATTTGCATTTTACCTCTCTTGAAAATTAAATAATGCGACTTTCACATAAAACAGCTAAAGTCGTTATTTCCCGATGCATAAATCACAAATGCCCTCAAAATACACCGTTTTTCTCAGTACAGTGAATCTCTTATTAACTGTCTTGGGAACAGTAATATTGTCAAAGGATTTATAATGAAAGTCAATAATTCTCTTGCACTTTATGCACTTAAAATGCTGATGAGCTTCGAGATTCCCATCAAATCTCTTGGCATCGCCCGAACCTTCAACGATAAAAGCTGTGCCTATCTCGGCTAAAGTCAACAGGGTTCTATTAACGGTATCCAGGGATATGGTGGGCATTTGCTGCCTGACCTTGTTAAAAACCATTTCCGCTGAAGGGTGCTCATCTGTTTCGAGCAGCGCTTTGTAAACTGCCATCCGCTGCGGTGTCATTTTTAGACCTGCTTGACGACATTTTTCCTTAAAGGCCCGCATTTTTTGCTGCATATTGCTCCTATCCTAATAAATTGTATTATGTTTACTACTATATAGTACCTACTCCTATTTATCAATAATTGTTTTAAATTTCTCTAAAAATTTGTTTACCAACTCATGGGTGTCTCTAATAAAAGACCTTATTTGAGTCGTAAAAATTGTTTTTGGTGAACAAAAATTTTAAGCTGCGAAATAACAAAAGGTAGATAAAGTCGAGGAATATTACTCTTTAGGCAAGATGGATTGTAAATTTTGCTCTGCATTGTTCAAAATGCTTGATAAATCGAGACTGAGAAGCTATAATATTTGACGGGGGAAAGGTTTGTATTTCCCTATTTAACGACCATCAGATGTTAAGGATTAGGCAGTAGTTTCGATAGGGTGATATATGGGTGTTGAAAAGACAGTTGAGGATAAAGGCAAATCGGGTACCGAAATGTCTCGACAGACGGTCCGGGCCTCAAATGAGAAATCCATACCAACCTCTAATATATGCGAAGAAAAACATTGGCCTCACCCTCCTTTAGTTCCTTGTTTTAATAAGAAAAAAGTAAAGGCAAAAGCCAAAACTGAGAAAAGGGCAGCAAAAGCTGAAGCGAAAGCTAAGGCAAAAGCAGATAAAAAGGCAAATGGCAAAGCTGTTAGAGAAGCTAAAGAAAATCTAAGGGCTGAATCTTTAGCAAGAGTAAAAGCTGAAGAAAAAGCGCAGGTAGAGGCACAAGCCGGAGCCGAGGCAGAGCAAAAGCTCAAGGTCGAAATCCAGGAAAAGGCCAGGCTTGAAGCTGAAACTACGGAGATGATAGAGAATATCAAATCCGAATTCGCAGAGCAGATAGCGGCAGTCAGGAAAGATGCTGAGGAAAAGGAAAGGTCTTACTCCGATGCGTTAGCCAAAGCACAGCAGAGGCTGATTGCCCAGGCCGAACAAAGGGCCAGAGCAGAAGCAAAAGCGGAAGAGGAGTCAAAAGCAAGAGCCGAAGAAAAGGCGAGGGAAGAGGCCGAGTTAAGAGCAAGGGCCGAGAGACGAGCAAAAGCTGAAGCTGTAGAGAGGGCAGGGGCCTACGGCGAAGCGTTAGCCAGAATGGAAAAAAAGTTAAAGTTAGAATCTGAAGCAAGGATCCAGGCTGAGGAAAGAGCAGAATCGCAGGCAAGAGCAACAGCAGAAATACAAGAGCAACTGAGAATCAAGGCTGATGCGCTATCCGAGATGGAGAAAAACTTCGAGGCCGAAACGCAATCAAGAGTTGTGGTGGAGGAAAAACTCAAGGCCGAAATCGAAGAGAGGGCAGGAATTGAAACTGAAGCTGCAGAAATAATAGAAAAACTCAAGGCTGAATCTGAGGAAGCGATAACGGCAGCCAGGGCACAGGCGGACGAGAGAGCCAAATCGTATGAAGAGGCGTTAACCGAAATAGAGCAGAAACTAAAAGAGCTGACCGAACAAAAGGCAAAGGCAGAAGCGAAAGCGGAAGCCGACGCAAGAGCCGAAGCTGAACGAAGGGCAACGAAGGCCGAGGAAAGAGCTGGATCTGAAAGACAGGCCAAAGAAGAAGCTGAGGGAAAAGCGATGGCTTACAGTGAGACTTTGGCCAGAATCGAAGAAAGATTAGAAGAAGAATTGAAAGCAAGGTCGAAGGCTGAGGAAAGAGCTGAGGCCGAAAGACAGGCCAAAGAAGAAGCTGAGGAAAAAGCGATGGCTTACAGTGAGACTTTAGCCGGAATCGAAGAAAGATTAAAAGCAGAACAAAGGGCAAGGGCCCAGGCCGAGGAAAAAGCGCAAACCGAAGCCGCCGCCAGAGCCAAAGCTGAGGAAACACTGAAATTAAAAGCCAAGGCCCTGTCGAAAATGGAGAAAGACTTAAAGGCAGAAGTAAGAGCTAGGGCTAAGCTGGAGAAAAAGCTAAAAGCTGAAGTTGCAGCTCGTCTCGGCGCTCGTCAAGGCGAAGGCCTTGCCGTAGCTCTGGAAGGCCGAAGCCGTAGCGGGGCAAGATTGAGAGCTGAAGACGAAGCGCGAGCCGTAGCAGAACAAATCAAAGTTCGCGAAATTCCGGTTAAAAAAGCAGGGTGTGAATGTTGTGGCAAAGACGGCTTTTCAGAGAAGCAGCTATTTAGAATTGACTCAGGCCAACTGATTTGTCCGGATTGTCTTAGAGAAATGACAGCATAATGCACTTACAAAAAGCCCTGCTTTGCTAAAGCTTCGCAGGGCATTCTGCATAGCTCACAGAATGCGAGCGACGCAGAATGGAGCCAACGCGATTCGAACGCGCGACCTCTTGCATGCCATGCAAGCGCTCTCCCAACTGAGCTATGGCCCCAGGTTGATATTCAGGACTTCGGCAGTGCCTATGCCCTGACAAGAATGTTAGCATAGACCGCCCATTTTGGCAAATGAATTTTGTTTTTTGCCCCACGCCTGTCTGCTGCCCTCCGTGAGTTATCCGCAGACCTCTACGAGTCATCCGTAGACCTCTACGGGTCATCCGCAGACCTCCGCGGGTCATCCGCTGCCTTCCGCGGGTCATCCGCTGGCCTCCGCGGGTCATCCGCTGGCCTCAGCGGGTCATCCGCTGCAAGGAGTGAGCCACCCACTCCTGTCTAAAGGGCGGGTTTTTGGCCAAAAACGCATTTTTGGCTTTTTTAGGAAGATTTTAGAGACATTTAACTTGAAATAGTCAAGAGTCACAACGTCTATCGCCTTTTAATTTGCCCCACGATGGACGAGGTGTGACCTCGATTTCACCACCATTTACTCTCACCAAGGGCCTATCTTTTTTCGCCGCTCTAAATTCACGGTGGAAATCATTGATGGAAGAAGATATCACCTTTTCCTTAAACCAATATACATCCTGAGTTCTTGACACAATATACCGACTCATAGATATTCCCAATTGTGAATTTAGAATCGGAATGAAACTTGAACGTGTCATAGGAAAAATAGTTTCAAGGCCATCATATTCTAGAGTTATACAAACCAATGAGCTTACCGGAAAATATATACGGATACGCTTATCCATTAGACCATAAGTGGGCCATGTGAAAATCCCGTTCGATTTATCCTCAAATAAAAACGGAAAATCACCAGTTACAAGTCGCATTTTGTCTAAAGCATTCCCCCACCATACAGTTATATCCATATTATTGAAAATAGCGGCAATCCTGGGTAAGGAATTTAACATCGAAGCTATATATCCTTCCGTCGCAATGTGAGCTTCTGGCCTTAGATCCTTCAGCGTTTTTCTAGCTATTTCCTTATCGACAGCATTGGGACCATGTTTGGCTACATAGGAGTTATATAGATCCTCGAAGTTTTTATCGTTAGAGAAATGAAAATCTGAAAACCATTTAGCACTACTTTCAAAGAGTTCAAGTTGTAATCTTCGATGGCACGGCCCCCGCAAATAAAGCGTTGCCAAAAATACAGCAAAATCCATCTTGTCTTTATCTTTTGGTATTTTCATCTGATCGAGCAAACAAGTCAGCAATGGTTCCGCTCGAGTTTCCCCTTTACTAAGCCATTGCTCAACGGCGTAGCTTTTCTCCTTTTCAAGGCCGTCGGTTGTGTAAAAATCCTTTACACACAACATATTATCCAGACCAGTCCTGTACGGCTCAGAATCTGATTCCGTATCGATTACCCAAGCCTCACCTTGCTCGGTGAATCTTTTCAAATAACATTCTGGGATAACATGTTGTCGTTTAGGGGGATTTGGCTTAGGCATAGGACTCTATCTTAGCCGTGCAAATCTTCTTGGTCAGCTTCTGTAATACTTTTACACGCTCAGCCAACCCATTCGACTGGTTCGACAAGCTCACCACAGGCAAGCTCAGGGTTATCTATATCTAAACATAGGATTCTATTTTTTTCCTACAGATATTTTTGGTTAATCTTTGGAGCTCCTTTACTCGCATAGATAAGTATTCTAACTGTTTCTTTGTGATTTTGTAATCTTTCTTGTAACGGGCGTCGATGTAGGCCTTTTTTAATAGTTTAAAAGCTTTCGGCAGATGTGAAAGAGACTTTTTCATAGCTGATATTATGCCGTAAAAACGTCATAATTCAAAATAAAAATTTCAAAAGCAGGGTTCCCTCTGTGTTCTTCTTGTGCCCGCACGTCTCAAGCGGGTATGTGGCTAAAATTCGCGTTAATTCGTAGTAAAGCGATGGACTGTCTACAGGGCAAGCATTAAGATAATGATGATAAAGAATACGGCTGCGAGTGCACCTAAAATTATGATTGCAATTCTGTAATTATTGACGGCCTCCGGCCTGTAAGTTTCCTGCTGAGCTTCTTCGAGTGCCTGTCCTTTTTCTAATTGGGCAAGTGCGGAGACATCGAATCTTCTGCGTGCTTGAATTGGCGGCTGGCCATGGCGCAGGGCCTCTAAATCAATCAGCAGTTCTTCCACGTTTTTATAGCGCTCTTCTTTTCTTTTGGCCATCATAATTTCGATGACTTCCGACACTCCTGCTGATAATGAGGTGTTTATATGGTCGGGCGGAATCAGCTTTTCCCTGAGGTGTTTTCTCATCACATCGGCCGAATCATTAGCCATAAAAGGTACCCGGCCCGTAACGAGATGATAGAACGTGGCCCCGAGGCCGTAGATGTCGGCCCGGCCGTCGATGTCAATCTTGCCCCGGATCTGTTCGGGTGCGATATAATAGGGAGTTCCATAAGCTTTGCCCTGCTCTGTTTGTGCGGCCTCAAGGTCTGTTGTTGCGCGGGCCAAACCCAGATCGGCGAGCTTGACCTCGCCGGCGGTATTTATCATTATGTTCTTGGGCTTGACATCACGGTGAATAAGACCTTTGGCATGTGCGTGAGCAAGTGCATGAGCGACCTGAATGATTATTTCAAGGGCTTCATCTTCACTAAAAATTTTTCCGGCTGATAAATCATCGTATAAGGTTTTGCCCTCAACATGTTCCATTACAAAATAGTGGTAACCACCAGCCTCGCCGACATCGATGGCCTGTACGATGTTTGGGTGATTCAAACTGCCGGCGGCCTGGCCTTCCTTGTAGAACCGCTGGACATATTCGGGATTTTCACTAAAACGCTTCGGCAAAACCTTTATTGCAACAGTGCGGTTCAAACTCAATTGGTTTGCTTTATAAACGATGGCCATCGCACCTGCACCGAGCTTGCCGAGTATCCTGTAGCCGGGAATCTGATGTGCGGCGGCCTTGCTTTCTTTTATGCCGACATGTAATCGCTCAGCCTGGGATTTGGTGATGTAGCCCAGCTCTATCATAAGGTCCTTGAGTATTACAGGATTTACTTTACGGCGGGTTTCCATCTCCTGAATAGAGCGACGCAGCTCATGGTCTGTGCACAAACCCTGGTCAAGTGCCATTTTGCCAAACAACGTATCGTAACTTGTTTCGTTCGTCATTAAGAACTCCGCCTACGGCGGATAAACCTGATAAAATCAAAGACCGAACAGCGAGGTGGCTACTTCCAGCTTTTATCTGCACCCGGCTCCGCAATAGGCTTCGCCAGGGGCAAGCATCCGATAATAAACCTTTAAGGCCTAATTATCAAGTTGTAAAGAGGTTGTCAAAAAAATTTATTATTTTTGTTAGAAAAACAGCGCCTTTCTATGTGAATAAAATCGGCCTTTTTGGGCAAGGAGTTTAGGGGTTTATATGCGTATTGCGTATCTCGCGAAGCGTATTTCGGACAAATTCGAAATTCGAATATCAAATGTTCTCCACAGGATGCCTTACGGCAAATAATGCGTGGATGAGTGAATGCGTTTGTTAGCGTAGAGCGTATAGCGTTTAGTATAGAGGGGCAAGTTTTGGGCCCTTCGACGGTTCGACTCTTTCGAGTCCTTCGATTGCACTCCCTTTGACACCTCGACGAAGCTCGGTACAGGCAAGCTCAGGACAAGTAACACAGATTAACACTGGTTTTAGCCACATACCCGCCTAAAACATGCGGGCACAAGAAGGACGCAGGGGCACAAATCAGGGATTTTTGGAAATGACTTGAAATTGTGGTGAGAAAGGGTTTTAATGGGATTACTCGATGCTGGATGCTCGATACCAGATACTCGATGTGGGAGTTAGAAAATGGGCTTGAAAGAATTTTTGGAGAAGACGAAAAACCGGCTGAAGGAAATCAAATTAAGCAGAGCAGTAGAACATCAGCCGGCCTTAGATAGTGAAGGTCTAATCAGCCAGGAACCTCAGCCGGCAGGTGATGAACAGCAGGCGGCCAAGGCACAAAGTAATCGGGTGTTAGTAACAACGGTTCAGCCAAAAGACAAGCTCGAGACACTTGAGAAATTACAGGCAGGTTTCGATAAGCTCATTGTGCAATT
>Ga0315551_10001981_pt1 | contig 15274 bp, 14 predicted proteins | sample SalMarSW160290MG_FD_203678 | JGI IMG/M metagenome (GOLD analysis project Ga0315551, IMG submission 203678) | Salt marsh sediment microbial communities from the Plum Island Ecosystem LTER, Massachusetts, United States - Salt Marsh Sediment SW1602-90 ... | reverse complement strand
AGGATGTAGATTACCTTGTCCACCTTCGGCAGAGCGGTGGTCAGCAGGAGCAGACCGAGGGCGGTCGTGGGGCACGGAAAAGTGCCCGGCACGATCAGGCTCGTCAAGCTACGTCCAAACGCGACACCGAGCAACGGGTAGCAGAACACCAATAGCAGCAACACCAGCGTAGCATACCTCTCCCAGCGCACCGTCGGCAGAGAGAACTGCATCTTCTGCCTGAAGCAATCGACCGCAAACAACGTCGCTACAACCAAGAACGCAGAACCGACGAAGTAGTTCCCGTAGCTATTCCCGGCCAGATTCTTGGCCAGCATGAAGTAGAATGCGATCCCATTCCAAACGAAGGCCATCGAGAGATACAGCTTCACGAAGAGGCTCTGTGGCTTGCCGGATTTGAGAAAGGCCCACCCGACGACCAGAATCGCAGCAGCGTAGAAGACGATCTGGGCAGGTGCGATCCCAGCGCCATACGCTTCCATGATGCTCCAGAATTCGTCTCTGGGTACCATTCACTGCCTCCCCTGTCACATTGCTTCCAGCATCAAGTCGGGCATGTCCATCCCACTTGCTCCTGAGAGAAAGCCTTCTCCGTCCTGGTCTGCGCGCGGCACCTCTCCTCGTGAGAGGCGTGGAAAACCAGTCAGACCCCGGGGCAATCGGCTCCTACTCGCTGCTGGTGAAGCCTCCCAACAGATCCCTCTTCGGGCTCAACATACGTTTTGTGTTATACACCCTTCAGCCGGTCACAGCAATCCTGTGGGCCTCTGGACCGACAATCAACAGTCGCGTCGTGGCAGCATCTGCTCGAAGATCGCTGCCCTGGGAGTTCTCTTCGGACAGGCGTGTGGGCAAACCCAAGGGTGTCGGGCGTGTCGCGAAGCAGCTCGTGCCTGGCCTCTGCGCCTGGCAGGGCCAAGCAGACCAGCCTGCTCTGTCCTGAGCTGCAACAGGTTCGAGGGCCAACTGAGGTCGCAAAACGGAGGAAGGTGACCCATCACGAACACGAAGATGGATCACGGCAAGTAGGACAAGCCTACCGCTTGCCCTACAGGGGTGCGTTGGTGGTGGGTGGGAGGGCTACTGGCAGGAGATGTCTCTCTCTGTCATCAGTTGCTGGAAGGCCTCGACGGCCGCCCGACCGGTCACCAGCTCGGCCTTGTCCTCGTCCGCGTTGGAGGGCCGGAGTTTGACGATCCACCCTTCGCCGTAGGGATCATCGTTGACCAGGGAGGGATTGGCCGTGACCGCCTCGTTGATAGCCAGGATCTCCCCGGAGACCGGCGCGGGGATGGGTCCCACCCATTTTCCACTCTCCAGGGTGCCCATGCTCTTGCCCGGCTCGTCCAGCCCGTGCGTCTGGACATACATGATGCTCTTTGTTTCTTCCTCGCTCATGGCCAATCTCCTTTCGCCGTGTCTAGCCGGTCACCGGGGCGCAGGCGCATAGCCTTCCCCATAGCGCCGTTCCCACAGCTCAGGTCCTAGATGTAGAGAGTCACGTCGGCGTCGGCGGCGAAGTCCAGGAACGCTGTTGCACCGGCCAGCTCCACACCCTCTATCAGATCCTTCTCGTCTATGCCCATCACCCCCATAGTCATGGCGCAGGCGATGAGACGCACCCCCATCTCCTTGGCCATCTCCACGAACTCTGGGATGCTGGGCAACTTGGCCCTCCCCATCCAGCTCTTCATGAACGCCGTGGCGACGTGAGTCATCCCCGGGATGGTGCCGATGAAGTTAGGGACCTTCATAGGTATCGCCGGTATAGGCTCCGGCATGGCCGGGTTGCCTATCGGAGAGACCTTGAGGGCGTGCATCCTCTTCTTGTTGATGATGTCGAACCCGAAGAAGGTGAAAAATACCGCCACCTCCCAACCCATAGCCGCCGCCGTGGTAGCCAGGATCAACGGGGAATACGCTTGATCCAGCGACCCCTTGGAGGCCACCAGGGCCAGTCTCTTCTTCTCAGCCATGTCCCTATCTTCCTCCACTAACTCTTGCGACGGACGTGGAACTTGAACACGCCGCCCTCTTCCCGTACATCCAGTAGCTGGTGACCAGTCTGGCGCGTCCACGCCTGCATGTCGGCCTTGGAGCCTGGATCGTCGGCCAGCATCTCCAGCACCTGGCCAACCTCCATCTCCTTGATCGCCCCTGCGATCTTGACTATGGGCATGGGGCAGAACAGACCCTTGTAATCCACCGTCTTGTCCACTACCAAATCTGCGCTCATTTCCTACGCCTCCTATTGATATGCTGCTTGCTTGACAAGCAATGACCCACACCTGAGAGTTTGTGCACCCTATTCCAGGGCTTCGGCCAGCGCCTTACGTTGGGCCAGAACCTGGGCCAACACCTCTCGGAGCAAGTCGAGCGCCTTGATGACCCTCTCGTCCGCCAGGGAGTAGTAGATGCTTACCCCCTCGCGCTCAGTGTTGACCATGGACCCGTCCCTCAGCACTTTCAGGTGACGTGAAGCGGTGGCACGATTCATGTCCAGCGCCTCCATCAGCTCACTGACGTTCTTCCGCCCCTCGCTCAAGGCATACAGAATAGAGATCCTCCTGGGGTCGGCTAGGCACTGGCACAGTCCTGCGTGAAGCTGGTCTATCTCCTCTTGAAGAGCCTTGTCCACTTGTCCCACCTCCTCGCGCGCAACCAAGAGAGCGTACACGCTCCCTGTCGAGACGGATGTCCGTATCTCCGCTTTCACGTACATAATAAGATATTTCTATCCGATTGTCAAGTACAGAAGGGGCAGCAGTGGGAGCGCTGGAGGATGCTGGATCGAGCGAACCCTACAGGGAAACACCTGGCTCGTGGGCGGAGTACTGCTTCTCCCCCACACCGCTTCCACAAACGAAAAAGCCGCCAGATCCCGTGTTGGGAATCTGGCGGCCCCTGTTGCCTCTACGATGGAAGAGTTATCCCGTCTCCACATAGGGGCTGATCTTCTTCATCAACTGCTCTTTGGGCATCCAGCCCACCAGCGTCTCCACCGGCTTTCCGTCCTTGAAGACGATCAGCGTAGGAATGCCTCGAATACCGTAGTTTGTGGCGGTCTGGGGGTTAGTATCCACATCCAACTTGGTGACCTTGAGCTGACCGTCGAACTCAGCGGCGATCTCCTTCACGATAGGAGCGACCGCGTGGCACGGTCCGCACCATTCGGCCCAGAAGTCGGTGATCACCGGCAGGTCACACTGAAGCACCTCCTCCTCGAAGGTCTCGTCGGTCACGTGGATCAGTTCAGCCATGGGGTCCTCCTGCGTTTATGTAGTAGTCTAATGCTACTGGATTCCGCTCAGACCTGCAAACGCTTGACCCAGTCCTCAAGCCCCTCCAGCTCCCGCTTCGGGTCGCGGACCAGCATCTCTGTGATGGCCTGGTGGATGTCCTTGCCCTCGAACAAGACCTTGAAGATCTGTTCGGTGATGGGCATCTCTACGTGGAAGCTGCTGGCTAGCTTCATGGCCGCCTTGGTGGTGTTCACCCCCTCGGCCACCGTTCTCATGGACTGCTTCACCTCTTGAAGGCTGCGCCCCTTGGCCAGCTCTTGACCCACGTAGTGGTTTCTGCTGTGCGGGCTGGCACAGGTGCACATCAGGTCGCCCACACCCGCCAGCCCGGAGAAGGTCAGCGGGTTGGCGCCCGCAGCCACTCCCAGCCTGGTGATCTCCGCCAGGCCTCGGGTCATGAAGATGGCCTTGGCGTTTTCGCCGTAGCCCAGCTCGTCGGCGGCTCCTGCGCCCAGAGCGATGATGTTCTTCAGTGCGCCTGCCAGCTCTACACCTGTCACATCACCGTGAGTATACACGCGGAAGCGGCTGGTCATGACCACGTCCCGGGCGAACTCGGCCACCTCTTCTCTGGCGGAAGCGATGACAGTGCCAGACGGCAGGCCGGACGCTATCTCACGGGACAGATTGGGTCCCGAGAGAACGCAGATCGATTCGTTCACCTCGCGGCCCAGCTCCTCGGCGATCACCTCAGACATGCGCAGGCCGGTCTCTGTCTCCAGCCCTTTGGCCGCGCTCAGGACGACCGTGTCCTCGTGGACGTGGGGCCGCACAAGCCTCACGTTCTCCCTCATCGTCTGGGCAGGGACCACCAGCATGAGCATGGCACAGGAGTCCAGGGCCTGCTCCACAGAGGAGGTGATGGTCAGGTTGTCGGGGAGGATGATGCCTGGCAGGAAGCGCAGGTTCTCCCTCGACCCTCGCAGCGTAACCGCTTCTTCCTCGGAGCGCGCACAGAGTGAGACCTCGCGTCCTGCGCCCGACAGCATCGCGGCCAGCGTGGTGCCCCAGCCCCCGGTGCCGACGACGGCGATGCGCTCCTTTTCGCCCACTAGACCCTTTCTTCCCCTATCCTCTTCGCCGGTTCCCCTACGCGCCGCTCCGTGCCCTGGAGGAGTCGTTTGATGTTGGGCCGGTGGGACCAGAGGACGAGGATTCCCACCGCCACAGCGAAGGCCAGATGCTCCACCGGCTGATGGAAGAAGAGCACGCCGATCAGCAGGGCCGGAGACATGAGGAAGACGATGAGGAGCGAGGTCACCGATGCGTACCGCACCACCGCGAACCCGATGAAGGCGCTGGAAAGACCCACCACTAGAGAGGGCCAGGGGGCCATGAAGAAGTAGGCGCCCATGGAGGTGCCGGTCCCGGCCCCGCCACGGAAGCCGATGAATACGGAGTGGTTGTGCCCCATCACCGCCGCGAAGCCGGCCAGGGCGACGGCCAGTTCCGTCCCCAACAGCCACCGGCTTAGCAAGACCGCAGCGGCTCCCTTGGCCAGGTCCAGACCGATGCTCACCACGGCGCCCTTCCTGCCCACGGTGCGCAGGACGTTGGTCCCTCCCGTGCGGCCGCTGCCGTACTGCGTCACGTCTACGCCCTGCAGGCGCCCCACGATGTAGCCGAAGGGGATCGAGCCCAGGAGATAACCGATCAGGATCACAGCCGCGTACTGCAAGACAGCCAATGTCAGTGACCTCCTCCTAATGCAACCCCTACGTTGTCCCGAAGTTACCACCCACAACGTCAGCGGCGGCGCGAAGCTCTTCTTCGACGCGCCGCCCTCGCGGTGGACACGAGGGGATTATAGGGGCAAAGCCACTGCCACGCAAGGCCCGAACAGCGCCGCCGGCGCGTGGTACCAAGCCGATGCGGCTCATCACAAGCGCTCTCGCCGACAACAGCACAACGGCAAGGCAACTTGCCACGACGACTGTGTTGAGATACAATACAGGCAGCACCGGGCTTTCAATCCGGGCAAACGCAGAGTGCCAAGGGGCGGCTCCCGGCCGCCGAGGTCGTTGCACATCTGGATAAGGAGGAGGCACAATGAACCTTAGGCAGCTATGGGACACAGCCGTGCTCAGAGACCTCCTGGGTTACATCTTCCCTGGAGCAGTCACGCTCACTGCCCTCTTCCTGATGGGGAGCAGCACGGTCCTGCAGGCCGTGGACCAATCCCTCGACGCGGTCGCCACGCAGGCCGGACCGTTCGCATTGCAGTGGGCCAACTGGCTGATCTCGCACGCGTGGCTAGCCCTAGCCCTCGCCGGGGCCGTCAGCTATGCCATTGGCCTTCTGCAGGCGTGGATCATAGAGCTTCTTGAGAAACCGATACCCTCATGGAACCTTGGAAAGCTGGCTTTGGTGTTCTTGCAGAGGGAGGGCCTGGGAGATCAGTATGCTCAGGCGGGAGTTGAACAATTCTACAGAAAACGCAAACACGGCAGCCTCCATCCCCTGGTTATCCACCTGAGCAGGAACAGAAAGAACGCGTCCAACCAGCGAGCCAAGAGACTCGCGCTGCACAGTAGAGATCAGCGCGAGAGAGTGGAGCAAGCAGAACGGCAGAGGCAAGCAGAGGAACTCTGGCGACTGTGCGACCGCTATGTACTGCACCACAGCGCCGATGCGCACGCCATGTTCATGGGCAGATACTACATTCTCGCGGTGTTTTTCAGCAACCTGGGTCTATCGACGCTCCTTCTTGGGGTTGTCATTCTTGCCACAGGGCCCTGCGGGGACCCCTTAGCCTGGGCCGTCGGGCTTGCGATCATGATGTTGCTGGTGGGAGTGCTCTCGATCGACAACAGGTCTTGGCCCTGCGCAGACACCGGTCGCTATTGCCTCTCGCATGGACTCGCCCTGAGCTTCGTGGCCGCCACGGTACTTCTATCACTATGGGGCTTCTTCTCACTCCCGCATGCCGGATTCGCCCCACTTCTTCTCGGCTCGGGCGCCGTTATGCTGGCTCGCTCAAGCTACTTCCGCCGGCGATTCGTAGAGTGCACCTTCCCCATCTTCTACGCCATCGTTCAAGCGGAGGAGAGGTCAAGAGGTCACCAAGCCTGAGGATAGCGAGGATCGCTCACCACGTGTCGACATCGTATTCGACGGGCGACTCGAAGAGCGTCAGTTGTCGCGGCGCGTCGGGGTGATCGGGGTCGAACTTGCGAGCTATCAGGCCCTCGGTGGTGAGCCCTCCCAGTCGGTTCGCCGTCCGCATCACCTCAGGTAGGCAGTATTCGGCAGCCTCCTCGCGGATCTGCTTCCCGTTGAAGCGAAGGACCGACCATCCAGCGCCGGTCAAGTCGTTGTCTCGCCGGTTGTCCAGCGGTATGCGTTCCGGGTGGGCGTGCCAGGTATCGCCGTCCGCCTCCACGTCCAACTCACCCTTGTCGCAGAAGATGGCGAAGTCCAGTGAGTACAGGCTCGTCCTTACCTGCACGAAGAACTGCCGTTCCGCGACGATTTCGTGTCTCTTGAACTCCCCCCACAGCCGGTCCTCGAGCGGGCTCTCGTCGTACAGATCGTTGATCTCCACAGCGCTGATGAACTTCTCCCACGTCGTGGGGATGAAGACGATGCGCCGCCACCGACTGCTCACTATGGGCTGCGGCAGACGCTGCAAAGGTCCAATCTCGATCTTGTGGTACAGCTCGTCCGCGCGGGGATGACTCGGATCCTCCGGCAGCAATTCCCTTCTCGCTACGGTCCGAATCCGCTCAACACCTGCATAGTAGTTGATGGCCCAGCGCTCCGCACCGAAGACCTTGGTCTGGTAGAAGGCCAGCCACTGGGGAGGCCAACGCTCTCTAAGCATCGTGCTGGCGCTGCGCACCGGTATGCGGTACCACCGCTGATCCTGTGCGATGTTAAAGTCCAGGACGTTGTTCATGATGGCGACCAACACTTCGCCCCGATGGGCAGTGACCTCAGCACCCGCATGTCTATCGCCCACGTACCGCTCCCGTCGCCCGGGCTTTCGTGCGCACCCTCGCTAGTACAACCCCACTCTCTCCATGTCCGACGACTTCCGCGACCGCCATGGTAGCGATGCGCAAGTCATGTTACCACGTTCTCTGAACGACGTCAAAGGTGCACCACGGGCCATCGAAGCCTGCAGCCTCGCGTAGCTACGCATCATTTCATCACACCGCATGCTTCGATACGGGCTTCGCCCTATCCTTCGACAAGCTCAGGACGCGGCTCAGCATGCTACCTCGGTGACACATACACAGAACACAAGCATCCTGAGTAGCTGCGAAGCGTAGCGGAGCAGCGTAGATTTTCTAAGTCGTGTCAAGTGGTTGAGCCAGAGCAACAATGGTATTCGTGGCTGATCAAGGTTGGTGGCGGCACCTCTTCGGGACGGAGCTTGACACCCCATCCATCGCGATGTACGATACGGTTGCGGATGGGGAAAGCTGCGTTCATGGGTGAGGTGGCCTTTGGTCAGCCTCTTGTGGAACTGACGTGGCTTTCCCTCCTTTGTTGTTTGAGTTGTTTGCGCTCGGCACGACGCTCGGTGCGCCGACGTCTGGTACGTTTGTTGGTGCGCTGGCGCTGGGCAGCAGAGACGGTGTAGTGCTGGGCGATGATCTGGCGTGCCTGGTCAGGTGTGACAGGGGTACCATCGACATCCTGGAGTTGGTAAGGGCGGTCTTGGGCCAGCATGACCCTGACTCGGTCCAGGAGATGAGTGGCGCAGGTGCAGACGGCTTGGCAGTGGTGTTTGCCCTTGTTGACGACCTGGTCGTGGTAGATAGCTGCCAACTGGGGATCCCAGCGTCTGGCAACTTCAGCATTCATATAGGCAGCTCGTTTGATGAGATTGGGTCCAGCTCTTGTGATGTGCAGGCCTTTGGTGTCTGTGTCAGAGCTCTGGCGACTCTGGGGGACCATCCCCGACCAGCCGCGGAAGGCTTTGGCAGAGGCAAAACGTTCCCTGGAGCCGATGAAGCTGGCGTAGATGGCGGCGCTGTCTTGCCCCACCCCGTAGATAGTTTCCAGGTTGCGGGTGGGATGCAGGTGGCGATAGAGAGGACGTAGGGTATGGAGTTTGATGTCCCGCTCCACTTGCTCGAACTGGTCCAGCCAGCGTTGGTAACGTTGGACTTCGGCCTGGAGGAGGGAGTAGTCCAGCGCATCGTCGGGGGCTCCATAGATAGCCACAACCTCTCTGGCCAGATGCAGGAGTGCATCGATCCATTCTGGCGCCTCCCCCGCTCCCGGCGATGTCTCTTGCCAGTGACTACGGATGGCCTCGGCCCCTGCGGCTAGGACCTGGAAGGGGTCGTACCAATGCTCTCGCATCCAGCGCGCGGCGGTGCTGAAGAGATCGGGGAAGACGTGTTCCAGGCCCGGCCAGGCAAAGCGGTCAATGACGTGGAGACGGTTCTTGATAGCGGTCATCCAAGTCTGGAGGTTGTTGGCCTCGCGGCACGCTCGCTGGCAGGCCAGGTGCCTGGCTCCTGGGAGCGTAAGGGCATGGAGTTTGTCAGGGTTCAGATCGGGCACGGCAGCCAGCACTCGAGCGTCAATGCGGTCGCTTTTGGAATGGCGTTTGAAGTACCGGCGCAGGTCGGCTACCTGACGTGTGTTGACCAAGTAGACAGTGACGCCGCGTCGCAGGAGATAGACAGCGACAGGGTACCACATCATGCCAGTGGGCTCCATAGTGACCTGGATCTCAGCTAGCGGTACGCCTGCACGTGCCACCAGTTCATCCATTTGGTCCGCGGAGGTCTTGAACTTCACCACACCTCCAACGGCATGTCTGTCGTGATCCACGATCACTGCTTTGTGCTTCCCGGTGACGGCGAGATCGATACCAATGGTGTACATCTAGCTCCTCCTCTTTATCTGCAGATCTTTGGAGGACGGAGAGCGGCAGTGGCGCCCTGACCCAACTGTGTACACAACCCACGCTTGCTTGTCATTAGGGGCCTGGTCACCACGAGCCAGCCCCAATGTTCCCAATAGGGTCTCCAGGGCGGAAGGACGACCATCTACGCTCAGAGGCAGTCTGTGACTCCTCAATCGAAGGGTAAGCCGCTTCTGTCCTCCCTGGAGCGAGTGTACCATCAACTACCGGTCTGCTACTATCGGGCTACTGCACACCCTACTCTCAATATACAATCGAAGGATGCGCACTACACCGCCGCCGGCTTGATCACCACTGACCGCACAATCGCCCCCAGGGTCGGGCCACGCCACTTGCCATCCCCCGACCCCATGCCCTGATACTTGACACTGCTCAGATCCCTTGTGCGCGTCACAGGGCAGTGATACAATGGCCCCACTCCCATCGTCGTCTACATGTAGTCTTGTTGAGGTGATTATGTCCAACTCGCGATCTGTCGCGCTTGTCGCCGTGCTGCTGCTGTTCGTTTCGCTTGCTTGCACCCTGCCATCAGTAGTGTCAGAAGAACCGTCCCGCAGCCCCACACCGGCCCCCATGGCCTCGGCTGCCGTGCTCTTCACACCCACCAACACCGCGACGCCCAACCTGACCGCCACGCCCCAGCCCACCGAGACGAGCAAGCCCCGGCGCCAGAGAACACCCACTCCCGTCCCTCCCTCGCCCACACCCACCGAGATCTGGCAAATGGAGCTGGAGGACCTGCCCGCCATGTCCCTCCAGGACTGGCCCCGGCCCGCCGGTGACAACGGCCTGTGTATCCACTTCATCCCCGAGGAGTACCACACGCCGGAGCACCTGGACCACCACATCTCGCGCCTTGTGGACATGAGGATGAAGTGGGCCCTGGTCATCTATGCCGACGAGATCCAACTGGAGATGGCCGCGCCGAAGTTCAGGGACAACGGCATCACCGTCGTCTGGCGGAAGATGCTCTACCCCGGCGAGAAGTACTACGATTGGGGCCGCGACGCCCAAGTCCTCCAGAGCCTGGGTATGCCCCCCTACATCCAGATCTACAACGAGCCCAGCCTGGAAGCGGGGTGGGAGAACCCACCCGTGCCCAAGGAGCAGTATATGCAGGACCTGCTCAAGGCGGCCCGTGACGTGTACAACGCGGGCGGCTACGTGGGTCTCCAGTTCATCGACCCGCAGTGGCTCAGAGACGCACTATGCGAGATCAGGCTGCATGGTGGGGAGGCCATCTTCCGTCGTTTGTTCTTCGTGCCCCATCCCTACGGGCTCAACCACCCACCTTCATACCAGGAGGACCTCAACGCCGTGCTGGGCTTCCTGACCTTCGCCCAGGTCTTCCGGGAGGAGATCGGTTTCGTGCCGCCCATGATCGCCGGTGAGGGCGGCTGGAAGTACGGAGCCACCGACGACAATCGCTTCCCCAAGATCGACGACCAGCTCCATAGCGAATACCATGTGCAGGTATTCAACTGGTTTCGCACAGGGACCCTCTCCAACGGCGAGCCCCTCCCGGACTATCTCTTCGCCTTCTGCCCCTGGCTGCTGGCCTCCAAGATGGACGACAGCGCCTGGTACGACAGCTTCGCCGGGGACCACACACTGACCATCGAGGCCGTGAAGAGCATCCCGCCATTCACTCGCCGCTTCAGTTGGGACTAGCCCAAGGCTTCCCTCTCTTGAGGCGAGGGGCCAGGGGGTGAGGTGAGGGTGATCCTATCACCCCCTCCTCAATCCTCCCCCATCCAGGGGAGGAGCCTATCCTTGCCAACCGTGAGCACCATCCTGACTAGCGGCGCAGCGGCCCATCGAAGGATGCGGCTCTGCCTGTACGAGCACCAACTGCCGCAAAGCCGAAAGTACCATTGACCCTAGCCGCCCCTACCGCTAAAATGTAAGTGATTCCCCTTTTTGAGGTACTGCGTGAAGAAGGATCCCTTGCTGCGCAGGGCGCTCGATCTCCTGGCGGCCATGCTCTTGGTTGCTGCCTTCCTCCTTCTGCTCACCCGTTCGGCGGCGGGCAACAGTGTCAACCTGACCGAAAACTGGGGCTTCGAGGAGGGCTTCAAGGCCAACGGCGTAGGCCTGGGCTGGAAGCACTTCGTGCTCAGCGGCGACGTCACCTTCGCCAACACCATCGAGTACTTCTGGCCCGGCGCCGAACACACCGAGGGCGAGACCTCCCAATTGATCATGTCCAAGACCGCCTTCAGCGCCGGCCTCTACCAGCAGATCACCGGCGTCACCCCTGGACTGCCCTATGGAGCGAAGGCCGCCATACTCACCTTCTTCGAGAGCTCGGCCCCTCCCACCAACAACGGAACTATGCAGAAGCTGGTGGGCATCGACCCCTACGGTGGCGCCAACCCCAATTCCTCCCACATCATCTGGAGCCCCGTCGACGACCACGACGAGGCGCCCTGGGTGGACGTGCGCGTGGCCGCGGTGGCCCAGTCGTCCACCATCACCCTCTTCGTCCGGGTCAACTGCCTCCAGCCGGTCAGCCACTCTTCGCTGGACAACCAGGTCTTCATAGATGCGGTGATGCTGGCCCAGGCCCCCACCGTCAGTGCCTCTTCTCCGCCGGTCAGCTACTCCCCCACCTTCACCGTCACCTGGGACGACGGGCAGCCCGCTCCGGGCGGGTACATCGTCAAGTACGACGTGCAGTACAAGGAAAACGTCAACGACACCTGGATCTTGTGGCAGGACAAGACCAGGGACACCTCGGCACAATTCACCGGCGTTTTGGGGAGGACCTACACCTTCCGCGCTCGGGCCTACGAGAGGTACACTGCCTGGCACGAGATCCGTCTCGTGGGCGCCTGGAGCGATGGTGACACCACTACGAGAGTCACATCTGTGGGAGGCGTGGAGGGCTACGTTGGGGACAACAGGGATATTCGCCTGTTGAGCGCCGCAGTGGACCTTGTGGGCGCGGGAACCTCGAGCGACACGAGGGATGGGGGGCACTACGGCCTGGAGCCCTCTTCGCCTGGGACGTACGACGTGTCGGCCAGCGGCCTCGGATACCACGCCCCTCCTGCGGTGCGCGACGTCGAAGTGAATGACCAGATGGTCACCCTGGACTTCACCCTCCGACCACTGGACGACGTGGTCCAGAACGGTGACTTCGAGGATGGACTGTCGAACTGGGAGACCGTGCCGGCCAGCATGGTTGATCCAGCAGTGATGGACGTCGGGGTCAGGAGTGGAGAGTACTCATTGGCTCTGGGCAAGGACTCGACCTCCAGCGGCACCTGCGCCGTCACCCAGACGCTCTACATCGCGCCCTCGATCTACATGCCTACCCTCTCCTTCTGGTATCGAACGCCTGCCCCTGGAGCAGGGGCGGACGACTCCTTCGAGGTGGGCATCTACCACGGCGAGCCCTGGACCTACTCTCCCCTGTCCACTCTGGACCCGAGCGACGAATGGACCCACGCCTGGGTGGATGTGTCACCGTACACCGGTTCGGCGTGGATCTCCTTCACCTGGGAGCAGGAAGGCACGCAGGACTTCGTCGTCTACCTGGACGAGGTGAGCCTGGGTCGCGCGTCGGGCGGGGTACTGAAAAGCTACCTGCCGGCATTCCCGTAGACTGCAAGCGCCTTGACCTGCCCAGTGGTTCGCCAGCCAGTCCACCCCACGCTGTCCGTCGGTTTTCCACCCGAAGCGTAGGGCGCTTCCTACGGTCTACACTAAGCCCCGCATAGAGAGAGCCGGACACGAGTCCGGCCCTCGAAGCAATCATCCTCGCTAACCCCCAAGCGTGGCCGTCATGGACCCGCCAATCCCTGGATCAAGTGCGGAACTAGGAACAGCACGCAGTGCACCACCGCCTGGCAGGTCGCGCTGGCCGCCAGCCCGTACATAGCCCGCAGGTAGCCATACACAAAGCCCAGCAGGCCCATCCCTCCCACGAGCACCGCCAGCACAGGAAGATGCTCGTCCCACGTGGCACGAAGGAAGTAGACCACCCCCGCCCCCGCATACAGCAGGACAGAGGCCCACAAGCCTCTCTCTTCCTGGACGAAGCCCCGGAAGTAGAGCGCCTCCACGGCCGGCATGAGAAGCACCACGCCCCAAAGAAGGGCCAACGTGTTCTGCGCTGGGAAGAGACGCTGGGAAGTGCCAAGCAGGAAACTCGTCCCCGCCAGGAGCATCGGACCCGCCATCAACAGGCCCGCCACGGCGCCGCGGGCCAGATCAGAGTAGCCATAGGAGAACTGCATCCTCCGGCCTGAAGCGTAGACCAGTGCGAAGACGAAGAGCACCACCCACAGCAGAGTGAGACGCAGGAGTTGGTCCAGGCTCCAGGTCGCCACCCCGGCAGCGGCGAAAACGGCGAAGCCCAAGTAGGGATCGGTCTTCAGAGTCCTTCTTCGCGGCCGACCCTTACGCGCCACGGCTAGGTCCTTCCGCCCATGATTCGCCGGAAGGTCTTCAGGACGTGCTGAATGTCCTCCTCCTCGATCCCATGGTGGGTCACGGCCCGGAAGCGCCCCGCGCCGTAGTGGCCCACCTTGACACCTTCATCGTCCAAGGCAACCAGCAGTTCAGGCACCGCCATCTTGTCCGTCACCAGGTTGAAGAAGACCATGTTAGTCTGGACGGTGTCGAGGTCCACGGCGAGGCCCTGCACTTCACTCAACCCCTCTCCCAGGAGCCGCGCGTTTCGGTGATCCTCCTCCAACCGGCCCACCATCTCCGTGAGGGCCACTATTCCCGCCGCGGCCAGGATGCCGCCCTGCCTCATGCCGCCGCCCAGCATCTTTCGATTCTTCCTCGCCCGGCGGATGAAGTCCGCCGTGCCCGCTACGAGGGACCCCACCGGCGCGCACAACCCCTTGGACAGACAGAACATCACTGAATCCGCGTTCCTGGTCAGTTCCTTGACGTCGATGCCCAGGGCGACCGCAGCATTGAAGACGCGCGCTCCGTCGAGATGTACAGCTATCCCCCTCTCCCGGACCGGAACAGCCACCGAATCCATCTGCTCGCGCGACAGCACGCACCCACCACACCAGTTGTGGGTGTTCTCCAGACAGACCAAGCTCGTCGGGGGGAGGTGGATGTTCTCGCCCCGAATCGTAGCGAGCACCGTCTCAGGGTCCAACGTGCCGTCTCGCCTATTGGGGATGATGTGAGCCTGCACCCCTGCGAAGGCCGATGACGCAGCCACCTCGAACAAGAAGATATGGGCCTTTTCGCCCAAGATGATCTCGTCGCCTCTCTGGCAGTGAGTGAGAATGGAAACCAGATTGCCCATCGTGCCGCTGGGAACGAAGAGCGCCGCCTCCTTGCCCACCATCTCCGCAGCCAGGGTCTCCAGCCTGTTGATGGTGGGATCCTCTCCAAGAACGTCATCGCCCACCTCCGCCTCGTACATCGCCTGTCGCATGGCGGGAGTGGGCAGTGTCACCGTATCACTCCGTAGATCGATAACCTTCATCAACACCTCCTGTTGCTTCTCCGGCTCCCAGTCCGGACAGCGCCTCGCCCATCAGTCGTGAGAGCCAGATGCCACACTCTCTGCCGAAGCATAAACCCTCGGGGAGGGCGCACGCCCACGGTTTGCACACACCGGCGGAGGCTTGGTGACCCACGGCCGGTCACACACCTACGACTGGGTCCCGCATATCCTCGGTCAGGTAGGCGTGAGCCATCGCAGCCGTGTTGAAGCTGTACCCGGCCTTGCCGGTGTGGTCAATCATAATCACGCCACCATGCCCGTCCACGTCTTCCTTCAGGAGTCTCACAGCCATGGCTGCCGCCTCCTGAACGGAGCGTCCACCCTTCACCAGATCTAGAGCGGTCTTGGCAAGCACCGTCCTGATGATGTCTTCTCCCCATCCGGTGCACGCTGCTCCTCCCACTCTGTTGTCAGCGCAGATGCCGCACCCGATGAGTGGGGAATCGCCCACGCGACCTGGATGCTTGAAAGAGCGTCCACCAGTCGAGTCACCTGCTGCGATGTTGCCTCGTTCATCCATGGCCACCGCACCCACGGTATCGCCGAATGGCACCTCAACGGCGTTTCGCGCACCCAGGGCCCTTCCCTCACGCCAGGCCT
>Ga0315551_10001977_pt1 | contig 15299 bp, 19 predicted proteins | sample SalMarSW160290MG_FD_203678 | JGI IMG/M metagenome (GOLD analysis project Ga0315551, IMG submission 203678) | Salt marsh sediment microbial communities from the Plum Island Ecosystem LTER, Massachusetts, United States - Salt Marsh Sediment SW1602-90 ... | reverse complement strand
CTATTTACCACTGTACCTCCCCTCCCGGCCTCAGAAATATATCCTCGGTATATCGCAACATCGCAAGTCCATCTGTGAACTGGCCGATCCGCGACGGCACCATCTTGTGTTGTAGCTCCCGCACTAGATAGCGAGGCGTGGGTGCACCGGCAGCAATGCCAAGCGCGGCGCCGCCACCATAACGCGGGTTGACCTCAAAGAACTTGACTGCATCGCCATCAAGAAAGCACTGTATTGTGTTGTGCCCCACCAAGCCCAGGGCCCTGCTGAGCCTTATGGCCTCGCCAATCAGGCCACTGTGCTTGTGGGTGACACCAATAAATGACTCGCCGCCCATCACCTGCACGCGCCTGCGAGGTATCGCCGAGACGACAGTGCCGTCCAGTTTGACATACACGTCTATTGTGTACTCGGGCAGATCCACGTACTCTTGGATAATCTTCCCGAGCCTTAGGGCTGCCGCCAGGTCATCCGTCGTATCAATCCTGCCTACCCCTCTTGCTCCAGCACCCACGCGGGGCCTGCCGAACAACGGAAGATGGGCGCCCTCGGCATACAGTAGGGGAATCTCGAAAGCATGTCTGCGGCAGAATTGCGCAAAGTCCATCTTGTCCTGACACAACGCTATCACCTCAGGCGTTGCTGTCATCACCACCAGGTCGCGCTTGGCAAACCAGGAACGGTGACGTGCAAATGGCAGCAGCTCGCCATCCCGCGTTGGAATGACTAACTTGATCTCATGCTGGACACACACGTTCTCCATCTCTGGCCAGAAGGTTGGGGCGTCCTGGCGTGGTAACAATACGTAGTCGTCCGCAAGGTACAGCGCCGCTGCCCTTGCCGAAATATCAGCAGCAACCACCTTGCCGCCGCCCTCCTTGGACAGTGCTCTTTGGAAGGCGCGAACCAGCGAGACCTTGCGCGATGCACTTGTGATGAGAATGTTCACACTCTACACTGCCTTTCGCGCCGCAACCAGGCATGTTCGGCCCACGCCCGCCTCAGCCAGGGCCATGTACAGCTTCCGGCGCAGGCGTGCGCCAACTGCCATCTCAAAATCCACGCGCATGCTATGACATCTCGCACCCATGGCTTCATCGTCGGTATAATCCAAGCCCATGAGCAAGAATAGCTCCATTGGGAATGTGCCTTGGACATAGAACACAGAGAGGTCCAGTTTGCCTAACAACGACCGAAGGGTATCGAAGTTGAAGTAGTTGACATGCTCAGGATCAGCAATCCACCAACGCCTCCCACTCTGATGCTTGTGGGCAGCTAGTTGAAGCTCGCTGAAATCATTGGGCACGCAGATACAGATGACGCCGCCGGGCCGCAATATGTGGTGACATCTGCGGATAGTATCAACTGGATCCGGAACATGCTCAAGAACATTCATCAGCAGCACCGCATCAAAGGGCCCAGGTGTTAATCCGCGCGCGTACAGATCGCCATACTCCTCCAGTGTGTAGGGATAGATTGTTGGCCCCCCATCTTTGAGGTGACCGGCAGCAAGGGGCGATGGCTCCGTGCCTACTACACGGAAACCCCTTTCATGGAGATAGAGGCCCAACTCGCCCGTGCCACAGCCGACATCTAACACACGGTTGCCCGGCGCACCATCAAGTAGAATAGCCTCCACATCAGAAAACTGCGTGCGGCGCATCCACTCAAGCTCAGTGGTGTCGCCCATCATCATGCGCTGTATGCCATGGGGGGCATTGCTTTCATAGTATTGCGTCTTGTAGAATGCCTGCAATTCTGCCGCGGGCGGCACGGGGTCAAGCCGTAAGTAGCCCCACTCAGGGTCAAGAATGATCCCTGTCATGGCTACTCTTCCTCCCTCAACAGCCCGTAGATCAGACTGTCGTGATACTTGCCCTGCTTGAACACATGCTCGCGCATCCTGCCCTCTAAGACGTAGCCGCACCGCTCAAGCCGAGCAATACTCACGGCGCGGAAATCGTAGACCTCCGCCCACAGCCGACGGAGACCGAACTCTTCAAAGGCCTTCTGCCGCAGAAGCTCCAGTGCCAGTTCGCTGACGCCCGGCCGTTCAGGTACAATGTAGAGCGAAACCTCGGCTGCCCGGTTCACCCAGTTAATATTGCAGAGACCGCACACACCCACGAGTTTCCGTGTTGGGATCTTGCTTATCACCTCGAGCTCAATGCCGAACATCTCCACTTCGCGCGATCTCGATATGTGACTAAACCAGTCACGCTGGTTGGCCATGTTAAGAAGCCGGTACTCACGGAAGCCGTGGCGCAGCCGGTCGTCGTTGCGCCAGTCCCGCAGTTGGGCCAGGTCCTCTTCCTCTAGTTGCCTAAGCCTGACTTCCATATTCAAGCACCTTCTTGATGGCAGCCACTATATCATCCATGTCCTCAGTGGTGTTGGGCGGGCGCGTCAGTGAGGTCAAAACAAGCCCCCGCTCGTATAGATCCTCCGCCACAGGGCAAAGCCCTTTATAGTAGCTGGCAGATCCTACGTAGTGCTCATAGGCATAATGAGCACGTTTCTGGAAAAGGGGCATCCAATGCAGGGGACGGACATAGCCGGCCCCAAACGGGACCCCCTCGGCGTTCAGCGCCTCGACGAACCAGCCACGCGGGACACCGGTCTCGGCTTCGTCGTACTTCAGTGCATAGACGTAGTACGAGTGCACGTCATCGCGCCCCACGTATGGCACACCCAGGCCGGGGACATCCTTGAGCTTGCCGCTCAGATAATCCGCGAGGGCTCGCCGTGCTCCGTTCCTCTCGTCAAGCCTGCGCCACTGCTCTGCACCGATGGCGGCCTGAATCTCGGTCATGCGATAGTTGTAGCCGAGCATCGGTTCATAGAGACACTCGCCATGGTTCCGCATCAGCCGTGCCTGCCGGGCCACCTTGTGGTCATTGGTGATGAGCATGCCCCCCTCGCCGCAGGAGGCGTTCTTCTCACCCACGAAGGAGAAGATACCACAGTCTCCTATCGTGCCTGTCAGGCGCCCTTTGTAGCGAGCCCCCGGAGCCTGGGCAGAGTCCTCAATGACCCGCAGATTATACCGGCGGGCGATTTCCATGATGGGATCCATATCGGCGGGGCCCCCGAAGATGTGTACTGGGATAATGGCACTGGTTCGGCCGGTCACGGCCCGTTCCACTGACTCTGGGTCCAGACAGAAGGTATCTGGATCAATGTCGGCAAAGACCGGGATGGCATTGTGCATCAGTGCACAGGTCGCCGAGGTGCTGAAACTGTAGGGAGTGACAATCACCTCGTCGCCAGGCTGCACGCCGACCGCCACCACTGCGCCGTGCAGGGCCGCCGTCGCAGAGGTGAATGATACGGCGAATTCAACATCATGGTAGTCGGCCACCATCTGTTCAAACTTCTGCACCCGTGGCCCACCCAAGAACATGGGGCCGTGGGAGCCTCGGAAACCCTGAAGTAGGCCGCTGTCCATCACCTCCATAACCGCCTGCTTCTCAGCCTCGCCAATGATCGGATACATTGGCCAGGGCTTCTCCCTGACTGGCGTACCGCCATATAAAGCTATCATTTTTCCTCCTCGAAGATTTTAAGCATGGTGATAATTTTGAGTGCGGCCAACCCATCCTCCCCTGACGAGAGTGGTCGCACACTGTCACTATCCAAGCACTCAATAATATGCCTAACACCAAAGTAAATCCACTTGTTTGGCTCTGGGCGCAAAAGGCTTGGGCGCGCCGCGGCCCCCAACTCCTTTATGCCCGTGAAGTTTTGGCTGGGCAGCGCCATCTCTAGCTCGGCGCGGTAACCACTTGAGAGTACCCGCAGTCTCCCCAACGTGCCTAGGATATCAACCTCAAAGATGGCGTAAGCCTCAGGATCACAGGCGCGGACGGCAACCTTGACATCCCCAAACCACAGGCAACCATCTACATTGGGATCGCCTGGCCTACGTGAGGAATTGGGGCTGGCGTGGCCACGTGCCCTGGTCACCTCGCCGAGGTAAAGCCGGAGTAGATCAAAGAGATGGGAGCCCGTATTAGCTACTCCGCCCGCATAGTAGCAAACAACTTGCTGAATTTTGCCCAAGCCCCGTTCCCGCCGCACGAAATGACCGATTTCCTGGTGAAATGGGCTGAACCGCCTCTGGTGATTGATCGTCAATAGAACGTTCTGTTCAGCACAGACTCGTATCATGTGCTCTGCGGCAGAGCACATCGTGGCTATCGGCTTCTCGCAGAATATCGCCCCGACTCCCGGGGCCCGGGCGACATCGCAGACAATTCTCTCGTGTGTCTCTGGGGGCGTGCAGACAGAAACAATGTCGGGCCTCTCCCGCTCCAACATTTCCCGATAGTCAGTGTACACATGCACATCCGAACCGCCCGCGCATTCGCTCGCCGCCGATATGTCCAGATCGCACAACGCCACTAGCCTGGCCCTCTTCGCCGCCGCATAGGCCCCGGCATGTGTACTCAGGGACCCACGCAGCGGGTCGTCCACGAAGCCACACCCAATGCGGCCACATCCGATAACTGCTGTTTTATAGAGCGTCATATTCCTCTCGCAAAATGCTCATGCGGGCCACATCGTAATACTGGCCGTTACGGTAGTATATCTGCCGCAGAACCCCCTCATAGACAAAGCCTGCCTTCTCATAGACGCGCACGGCGGCGCGATTGGCCTTGTTCACACCCAGGTAGACTGAGTGCAGGTTGAGTTTCTCAAGGGCATATCGTAGAACAAGACGGGTGGCCTCGGTGCCATATCCCTTTCCCCAACAACCCATGTCGCCCAGAAAGATGCGGTACTCTGCCGTCCTGGCTACCCAGTTGATTAAGTACAGCCCTGCCGTTCCGATAAAGACATCCCTGGTTGGCAGACAGGCCTGTACTTGGAAGACAATCTCATTAGGGTCGCGTAGATTGTGTTCCCACTCTTGACGTATCGTATCGGGGTCAGCTGGCATAAGACCGGCGAAGAGCAAGCGTGTCACCCTGTCGTCGTCAAGCCAGGTGGCCATCCTTTGAATATGGGAATCACTGGTATCCAGCCGCCCCAGCTTGACTTTCTTGCCAGACAGAAAGGCGTTCAATGAATTTCTCCTCTCCTATACTGGGGCTCGTCCAGCCGCACTAGCCTGGGCCGCCGTTCCAAGAGGGCAAGCACATCCGCGGTCCGAAAGTCTATGCCCAGCTCTGCATACACTTCTCGGACAAACTCCAGGTCTTCTGGATAGTCCACAGTCCACCGCAGGTGAGAGATGTCTGGCTCACGAGTCACATTATACATCAGGTCTGGGTGCAGATTCTCCCACACATAAACCGAGAACCATTCCCGGTCAACCGGGCTCGTCAGCACGCCGTTGAGCTGCTTTAGCAACCAGGACGAGTAAAGCCCAACATCCAGCCCATCTGGGAATGTCTGTGGTCGAACATTGCATACGTACTGCCATTCCCCAAACAGGTATTCCCGAATCACCCTGTCCACTATGTCGGGATCTACCAGTGGGCAATCGCCACAAATGCGAACGATGGCATCTGCACCAAAGGCGCGGGCTGTCCCGTAGATACGGCTGATGAGATCGTCCTCGCTGTCGGCGAAGTAGGGGATGGACTCGTCCCTGGCCATGTGCCTGATGGGCTCATTGCGCGCATCGTCTGGGACTGCGATCACGACGCTTTGGAGCAACTTGGCCTGTCGCAGCCGATTGACGATGTGCCAGGTCATCGGGTGCCCTTCGATTTCTGCCATCGCCTTGCCGGGCAAGCGACTGCTTCCCATCCGAACCTGAACGGCCGCTACAATATTCATACGTATTCCTCTCGCAGTAACCCCATCCAAAGACCGTCCTCGTACCGACCCTCGTGAAACAAGCTCCCGCGACGCCGACCCTCAATCTTGAAACCCACCTTCTCGTAGACGCGCACCGCGGCTTTGTGCTCGGCGCACACGCCGAGCTCAATCCTGGCAAGATTCAGCCGGAAGAATCCGTACTCAACCATGAGCCGCGTCGCTTCTGTGCCTATGCCCTTCCCCCAGAAATCCTTGTCACCGATGAGAATGCCAAGGGCGGCCCTGCGGTGGACCCAGCTGATGGGCCCGAGCTTGACATTGCCAATGTGCAGGCCCGTCCTTTTGTCCTCGATGGCCAGAATAATCTGGTCCGAAGACCCGGCCACCTGTTTGTAGAATCTCTCAAGCCCGTCTCTTGTGTAAGGGAAAATCCCACTTTCCAAGTACCTGCTCACCTCGGAGTCGTTGAGCCAACCAAGATACTCCTCATTCAGGTCCTCGTGTTCCAAGGGCCGTAGATAAATCTGCTTGCCTACGATGAAAGGTATCACTGCCCCTCCCTCTCCAACATCTTGCGCAACTCGTCCTGGGATAACCAGGTGGTATTGTTATCGGACCCATAGCGGAATGGCAGCTCCACGGGCCTAGTGCGCCAGATATGGTGTGCGGCCTGTTCCCCCTCTGGCAGAATGATGTAAAAACCACGCGTGCCATCAAAGGTGCGGCGTGCCTCGTTGGCCGAAATCAATATCTCGTGGATCTTCTCCCCTGGCCGGATGCCGATGATTTCCAGTTCGGTCTCTGGCGCGATGGCGGCAGCCAGATCCACGATGCGCATGCTGGGAATCTTGGGCACGAACACCTCGCCACCCCGCATCTCCCACAAGCGCCCAAGCACAAATGAAGCTGTGTCGGGCAGGGTAATCCAGAACCGCGTCATTCGCTCGTCGGTGATAGTCAGCGTGCCAGTCTCGCGTTGTTTCAAGAACAGGGGGATCACCGACCCCCGACTGCCCACCACATTGCCGTAGCGGACACAGCCGAAACGGGTCGTGCCACCCGCGTAGACATTGCCATGCACAAACAGCTTCTCGGCTACCAGCTTCGTCGCACCATAGAGATTAACCGGCTCACATGCCTTGTCGGAACTCAGTGCAAGCACCTTCCGTACCCCGCACTCAATGGCAGCCGTGATGACGTTTTGCGCGCCTAAAATATTGGTCTTGACTGCCTCGAAGGGATTGTACTCACAGGCCGGTACTTGTTTCAGTGCGGCGGCGTGTATCACATAGTCCACGCCCGTCATCGCGCGGCGGAGACGGGGAAGGTCGCGTACATCACCGATGAAGTAGCGCATTGGAGAACCCCCGGAGCTGGGATACTCTTGGGCCATCTCGAATTGCTTCAATTCATCGCGGGAGAACACGATCAGTTTCCTTGGCTTGTATTCGCGCAGCACAGACCCAACGAATTCCCTGCCGAAGGAACCGGTCCCACCGGTGATTAGGATAACTGCGTCGTCGAACATTATTTCTCCAAGAGGTATACGAACCTGGTCTTGTGATGGCTATTGCCCAGAAAGCTGACGGAGCCAAACCGCTCACCGGCCAGCGCCAAGAACCGCTCCTTGTTGTACTCGGGGTGCTGGGGCGCGTAACCCTTCTTCCGCACCTGCTTGTCGTCCCTGGCAATCCACTCGGCTATAACCCATCGGTTGGAACTCTCCCAGAGATCGTCGAGAATCTTCTCCAGCGGAGTGCGGGGGAAGGCGTGGTGGATCACAGCCAAGATCATCACCACGTCAGCCCTGTGATCAGTATTGGGCCACAGGCTATTCACCCACTCCAGCCCGGGCACTGAGACCTCCGACAGAGCATCTGCCAGCGCCCGGTAGTAAGGTGGGTGCTTTTCCAGACCAATACTAGCCGTTGCGCCGAGCTCCAGAGCCTTGAGACAGAAGAAGCCGAAAGAGGCCCCGATGTCCATGAAGGTGCGGTCGTGCACCAGGTCCTGGAACACGCCCTTCACTGCATTCCACTTAGGGATACAGCGATTGTTGGTGGGCGTACAGATGCCAGTGTCAGCATCGTAGGTATAACCCTGGTAGTTAGTTGGTTCAGAGATTATTGTATTACCACTCACTCGCACAATTGCTGTTGTCATCTAGCCTCCGACGGGGGGCAGGTCGTAGCCTGCCGAGATCATGATCTTCTCGAAACACTCCAGGAACAAGCTGCGCTGCCAGTTTGCCCAGTGCTCCCAGATCGCCCGGGGGGCAGGGTCTACCAGATCAGGCCAGCTGCGGCTTGCGTATTTTGGTTCCACATAGTCTTCACGCCAGCAGTCGTCCCCCTGGCAAGTCGTGCGGTGGCGCGGGCGTGCCTGCTTGCGCACTCTCTGGACCGCCGCGCTGTCCCAGTCGAGTTGGGTTGCGTATTCCATCGTGCGGCGGAAGTACTCAGCATCAGGCGTCACCAGAGAGGCTGATAGATCCTCTAGCCGAACCAGGGGATACTTGCCAGCACGATCCAGATACCTGGCATACCGCCTGGCCATCCAGCGCACGTGGCCCTCGAAGTACTCATGCTCGTCTGCCGGCGGGCGACCCCACCAGCGCGTAGGCTGTGCCACACGCTTGCGTGTGCCATGCAGCACCTTGATGGGATTCCTGAATTGCTGCATGACCCTCCCGCCCTTTTCCTCGCAATACTTCAGGATCTCCCCGCGAAACCCCTTGACGTATCCCACGACCTGCCACTCGCCACCAGCTTCCTGCTCACGCAGATAGTCGAGTAGAATTTTCTGCAAGTCCCGGTCCGTCATGCCCTCCGGGGCCGGGTGGTAACCCAGCTTCCGGCGCGGCTCCTCGAGGACGTGAACGCCTGGGTAGGTGTTGAGGGCATCGGCGAACCAAGAGCCCCCGCTGTTGCCCATGTTGTACTCTAAGAACAAATTAGCCAATCGCTGTCCTCTCAAACGCCAGGTGTTCTTCCTGTCCCTGGCTCTGCCGACGACAATGCTTCAATACGAAGCCATGGTCAGCCATATACGTACATATCTCGTCCTTCGTGTGCGCGCCCCGATAAAGCTGTAGTGGTGTGATGGCTACCTCCATCTGTACTTTGGCGATGTCACCTAGTCGCTCGCCACACGAGCGCACGATAGCCAGATCTGATCCCTGGGCATCCACCTTCAGGAAATCTACCTGCTGGATACCCAGGGCATCCATGAACGTGTCTAGTCGGATAGTTGGCACTACTACATTCGCCGTCACAAGAAGATGCCCATTATCACGCCATGCCTTTCTCCCTGCTGGAGAGATCGGCAACAAGGAACTGCATGGCCGACAGCGCACCAGATGTAAAGTCGCAAATCCATCAACTTCAGACACGGCTAGGGGCAATGCCACAAAGTTGGCCAGTCGGCCAAACCACTTGGTCAAAGCTAGAAAGTCTGGATCAAAAGCATAGACGATCAGGCCAGGGTCCTTTCGCGCCATCGCAAATATGTCGTCGTCGCCGCGCGCCCCCACGTCGATCCAGATAGACTTCATTTGAGTATCAGTCCCATGGGCCTCTGCCCCGATGGTACAAATGGGAACTTCCATACGTAATGCCCTGTGGCAAATACCCATCCCAGAAAAAAATGGTAGCTCCGCCAGGTATCCCCAAGCCAGTCAAAGCGCCCGGGCGGATAGTCTGCCGGATCATGCATGTCATCGCAAATCACCAGGCCACCACGACGTAGGCAACGCCAGAATGCCAACAGGTCATTCAGCAGGCCATCATCGGTGTGTTTGCCATCGATGAAAAGCACGTCGAACTCATTGAATAGCAATGTCTCTTTCAACTCTTGGTCATTCTGCCAGTACGGGACATCCTCGCCCGCCCCCTGGTTGTCACCCCCTATAGCCCGTGTATTGACGCGATGAAAGCGCACACGCTCATCATTGATGGCTGCACGTGCCACTTCTATGTTGTCCCGATACCCCACCTGCTCTCCGAAGATGCCCAGGTCCAGCGTCACGAGGAGCTCCAGGGGGTCACAGGCAGCAGCGAGGGCAGCGGTGCTCAGACCAAACCCGGTGCCGATCTCCAGAATCTTCCTGGGGTGCATCTCCCGGGCCAGTGCATGCAAGCAGGCATAGCAATTGGAATCGTCTGTCAACTTCTCCGCCCAGGGAAGATCATCCGGGAAGTCGAAGTTGTTGAAGAGTGCCTCGTTGCTCAGTGGCATCTCCTCCACTCTGCGGCAGAGTTCCTCAAGCACCCATCACCCCCTTCCCCAACCGGACATATCTCGCGCAGTTGAGGGCGCCTTCGTCGAAGAAGCCCCAGCAGTCGAATACGGCCCGATCCGATAGATCCATCCCCTCCAGCGCCTTGAACTCTGGCTTGGGGATCATCAGCACAATGATACGCGACCGCTCCACTAACGCCCCCAGCGTGCGGACGCTAATGCCAACCGCCACGTCGGGATCGTAGGCTATGACCCCGATGCCTGGCCCCAACTTCTTGGCCAAGAGAAGGGCCTGTGACTCTTCGATGATGGCGGTGCCGGGCTTGTAGGTCAAGCCCAGGAGACCCACTGTATTACCACCCATGTCGTCCGGCCAATGCAAGACTTCCTCTGCCAGCCATGATGCCTGGAGATCATGGAACTCCTCGGCCGCACTCGCCATGGGCGTTGAGACTCCACGGCGACCCCCGGCGGCCGCCAGGGCCCGATTGTCTCGGGGAAAACAGTTGTGCACCACTGCGCTTTCCAACATGTAGGAGTTGGCCCCTTTGACTTCCAAGTTATACACATGGCCCTCGTATACAAGCCGCTCTACCTTTCTGATGTGATAGAACATCATGCCGCTATCGCACCAGACGCTCTTCTTGCCCTGCCTGCCATACGTGTCGATGGTCAGATCTGGCAGGAGAATGCTCATCTGGCGTATCGCGGGCGGGTTGGCAACGGTTAGAAAGTAAGATTGTCGGTGGTGTGTCCCATCCCTATCCACTCGCGGCGCATAAATCTTGGTGGTAAAGGCAATGCCAAATTTCAGCAGTAGCAACCGCATGAAGTTAAATAGATCGGGCGAAACAGTGGCCCAGGTGAAGCGATTGCCTGATCGGCTCCCATCGCCATACCAGATTCCCCTAAGCAACTGGATTAGGTGTTCGTCGGGCAGCCCTAGCCATTGCGTGGGCACTCGTTTCGTATATGCATGGCCACCGAACGTCTCTCTTAGATACTGGGCCAGCGCCCGGGAGGTTGTTCTGGTGCAGAGGCCATTGCCGCCCTCGGTGTAGCGTTTGACTGTGGTCTTGATACCAAAGTACCGGCGTGTAATCTGATCAATCTCGCTTACACGGTGTAGCTCTCGTGCATGTAGCGACAACTTGATTTCCTTGCGCCATGTCGAGCCCTCTGAAATATACCAGCCGAAGAAGTACATCAAGTCCGGTGTTACAGCCGCACGCCTTGTCCTTGTGCCCGTGGCGTTGGTCTTGATCGTCAGGCATATCTCTGGGGGAGATATAGCAGGAGGATTAACGCGAGGCAATGCCAAGAGATCGCCCTTGCGTAAGATGTCAGCAGCGGCAAAGCCAAGGGGGGAATATCCCATGGCCTCAGAGAGCCGCACCTTGCCCGTGGCGGCAACCGTGCGGAACAAACTGTGGCCCACGCTGTGTCTCTCGGAGGACCAAATAGGATGGTCAGGGGTTACAACCAGCGGCGTCCCCGGAAATCCCTCCGGGGTAATCTTGACCAGCGGCCCTTTGTACCATCGCTCATACACCTTGGTTACTTTGTGATACTCGCCATCATGTGACAGCACCCTGTCACTGCGCCGAATATCCTCTATGGCACACAGTCCGTGCTCTGTCTGCACTCCAGTTCCCGGTGGCACGCACGGCCCACCAGGCCATGTGCCTGCCCCAAAGTACTTATGGCCGATCCGACGGTCCGCGCCAATCGCGGCCAGTACATCCTGCGCATCTGCGCCAGGGTGGAAGTGGCACAACCAGGCCAACTGATTGGCGACCGCCATCTTGGCCACGACCGCCGTGTTCAACCCGATCTTGGCAATCTCTGCGCTGACGAGACTCATGTGGTAGACCGGGGGGCTGTTCTCCACGACGCCGAGGTAGAACTCCTGGAGCCTGTGGGCGGCGGCGGCGTCACTTGAGCCAATCATCAGCAAGTCTGGATGCGAATAGTCGTGGATTATGCTTCCCTGCCGGACAAACTCAGGGGAATAGGCAAAACTGAACTGGTCGCCGCACTTAACGTTCCCAGCAGCCTCAATGATGCCGATTAGATTATCAGAATCGCCCGGCATGACGGTCGAGACGCAGACGACAAGCGTACCACGGGGGTCATCCTTATCAGCCAGCGCCTGGCCGATTGCGATCCCTGCCTGGCGGACGTACTTCATGTCGAATGAGCCATCGCGCTTGCTAGGCGTCGGCACCAGAATGAACACGATGTCGAAGGGTAATGTCGCTGCATAGACACTACTCCTAGCCCAGAGCCTGTTGTTGGCGCGCCCCTCCTCAAGCAACTCCTGCACCCGTGGTTCATCTATCGGCGACCGGGCTGCGTTGATCGCATCAACTGTCTTGGGGTTGATGTCCACACAGACCACATGGTGGCCCCTATGAGCATCCCAGACGGCCAGGGAGAGCCCCAGGCGGCCCGATCCAACGTAGCAGATATTCATGTCACTTCCTCCGCCAGCCACTTGTTGTCTTGCACAACTTGCATAAATGCATAGGCCAGGCCGTCTACCAGCGGCTCGTCACTGCCTTCGTCCTGGCGACCCAGCTGTGTCAAGATAACGTGGACAATCTCATGCCATAGCGTCTGGCGACCTTGCTGTGGCGCGTTGTTGCCCTCAAGACGTATCTCGCACAGGCCGTGTACGACCTCGCCAAACAGCTTCTTGTCATTGTCGCCACGCAGGTCAGGTACAACGACGATTTTATATGTGATGGGGCCAATGTCAATATTCAACTACGTGTCTCCTCGACTTGTTTCTCTACCCAGTGATACAGGCGATCTATGCCCATCTGTAATGATACTCTCGGCTCAATATGCAGCACCTGTATCGTCCTGGTCAGATCTGCGTTCCGACCACGCACTCCCTGTGGCCCCTCTACGTGAACCAGCTCGGCCTCGATGCCCGCGGCGTGCGCGACGAGGCGGGCCAGCTCATTGATCGTCACAGATGAGTCGGTGCCGATATTCAGGGGCTGGTCGTAATCAGAATTCATCAGGGCATATAACATATCCAGGCAGTCGTCGATGTAGCAGAAAGAACGCCGCTGTTCACCATCACCCCATATCTCAACCACGGGATTGCCAGAGAGCTTGGCCTCAGCCACCTTGCGGCACATGGCAGCTGGAGCCTTCTCGCGGCCACCAGTCCAGGTGCATGCCGGTCCAAAAATATTGTGAAAACGAGCTATGTGGATCTGCATGTCTGTGGTTCTGCCGCAGGTCTGGCATAGTCGCTCGGCATAGAGTTTCTCCCAGCCGTATGCGCTATCAGGGCCGGCGGGATAGGCGTCCTCCTCCTTGAGTGGGGGGGCGTCTGCCCGAAGCTGGAGATGCTCGGGATAGATGCAGGCACTGCTAGCCAGGAAATACTTCTTAACCCCCGCTTTCTGGGCGGCCTTGAGCGTGTTCAGGTTGATGCGCGTATTGTTTTGCATAATCGCGCAATCATGCTTGCCCGTAAAGACGTAGCCGGCCCCCCCCATGTCGGCAGCCAGCGCGTAGACTTCATCAATGCCCCGCACTGCCGCCGCGGTATTACATCCACAGCGCAGGTCGCAGGTCCAGTCATACTCGTTGGCCCCGACCGCCGCGAACTCAGGCGGCCTGATGTCTACGGCCCTGACCCAATCTCCTTTGCCTCTCAGGTAACGTACTAAATGTGAGCCGATAAAGCCGGCCGCGCCGGTGACTAAAACCCTGGCCATGATGCGCCTCCCATGAAGTGTTTTTTTCAGAAGCGCCCTGCTATATTCTCCAGCCGCGCCAACAAGGTTGTTGCAGTCCCGGTCGCTGTCTCAAGTTGAGCGTCCAGGCTGTCGGCATAGCACGTCGGCTCCCCGGCCAGATCTTCGGCCTTTAGTTGTGGGCCTATTACCCGAGCCGCGACGCCCAGCGCCTCTGCTAACAGAGAGTTCAGGGTTGTGCACTGCTCAATAAACGCGCGGCCCGGCCCCTTGACCCCCGCCACCTTTTTGTTCTCACTCATTTTGTAGTTCTCGCTCACCTGTCTCCTCCTCGTCTGTGTGTTAAAAAGCCATTGCGCAAACAACAACCATCCATGATGAAATGGATGGTATCAGATATCAGAAGGCCCAGCCCGGCGCCCCACAGAAACTCTTGCATCTCCGGGGTCAGCGGGGGAATCTCCGGGCGGCCTAGTATAATCCAGATTAGACTAATCAGCACTCCACAGTAACCCAAACGACCAATGGTGCCAACCACGGGACAATGTGACCAGAAACCCCTGTGCCTGAGGGCTTTTGCGTAGACTGACCAAAAAGCCATCCACAAAAAACCGAGCGGGCCTAGCTTCCTGACCAGTGTCCATTCCCCCTTCGAGATGCCAATTTGATCGAGGTCTGGCGTAAGAAGGACCCCAGCATTGCAACCCAGCATGGCTCCAGGCACTGCCCAGGGACCAAGTATGAGCCCGGCAGCAATGCCAGCCGGGAGGACAGCCAACAGCGACGCCCTGGTGTGCGCCTGGCCGCTAGCCATGCCTTATCAGTCCTGTCACAATCTCATTATCTGAGAACATCGCATTGCAACCTGATTAAGGTTCTGGGGTTCTTGCGTGATACGGGCTGTCACAATCTCATTATCTGAGAACATCGCATTGCAACACGAGATGAGGAGCCTCCGCGCTCGGGTTTGGGGTGTGTCACAATCTCATTATCTGAGAACATCGCATTGCAACCGATGCTGTCACGCAAAGCGTGACTGGTTCCAACTCCATAGACCGTAAGGTCGCTCACAGAAGCGCCCCAGCACGACCGGGGCCGTGCTCTACGTCCGCGCGTCCAGGAGATGCAGGATGTGTGACTGCATCCTGTTGCAAATCATATTCTGTTCAAAAAGTGCTCGTCCGCCGTTATGTAAATCACAAGACCTCTCGATACATTGCAATCAGATCGGCCACTCGCTGCACGTCGTTCAGGGACAATTTAATGTGGGGTAGATCTACGGCGCCCCTGTAGAAATCGACCTCGGCCCGGTAAGTCTCCATCAGGGTTGATGGTTCCCCGTATGGCCCGTTGCTGAGGTCCCGTGCTCCATAGATCGGCACATCAATCTTGCCTTGCCTGCTGTGCAAATACTGGCCCAGAAACTCTTTCTCCTTCGGGTCCACCCCCCTCCTCCTTTGGTGGCGTCAATGCCTCCTGTAAGTCCCGCAGGTTCTTGCCGAACCATCCCTTTGCCAGATTGTCGAGCGTGATTATGTCGTTCCCTTTCTCTGCCGCCACTATCAATCCCTG
>Ga0315551_10001975_pt1 | contig 15319 bp, 7 predicted proteins | sample SalMarSW160290MG_FD_203678 | JGI IMG/M metagenome (GOLD analysis project Ga0315551, IMG submission 203678) | Salt marsh sediment microbial communities from the Plum Island Ecosystem LTER, Massachusetts, United States - Salt Marsh Sediment SW1602-90 ... | reverse complement strand
GTTGATATTAGACAAAAATGACGGAAAAAGGGTTGTTTCGGTAACTAACGGGACAGATGGTAGAACACGCCACAGTGAGGTTGTCGTCCAAGCTTTTGTCAACGAGGTAAAAAAGCAGGGCCTGGCCGGAAAGATAGTAGTTAAAAGTACGGGATGCCACGGCTTCTGCGAGCAGGAGCCCACCGCCCTTATCCTGCCGGAAGCAATCTGCTACGTGACGGTGAAACCGGAAGATGTGCCCGAAATCGTCTCCCAGACCCTGGCTAAGGGCAAGGTTATCGAACGTCTTCTCTACGAAGACCCGGTTAGCGGGCAGAAAATTATCCGGGAATCTGAGATACCATTCTATAAATCTCAAAATCAAACTGTCCTGGGCAATAATAGATTCTTAGATATGAAGAAGATAGATGATTACATTGCACTGGGCGGCTATTCGGCGTTGGCTAAGGCCCTGTTTGAGATGACCCCGGAGCGGGTAATAGAAGAGGTCAAAAGCTCTGGGTTACGCGGTCGCGGTGGAGCTGGCTTTCCTACCGGAGTGAAGTGGGGATTCTGCCGCAGTGCTCCGGGTCAGCCCAAATACGTCATTGTTAACTGTGATGAGGGAGACCCGGGTGCTTATATGGACCGCTCTCTTACTGAAGGCAACCCCCACAGTGTCCTCGAGGGGCTACTTATCGGGGCTTACGCCATCGGTGCCCACGAAGGCTATATCTACGTGCGGGCAGAATATCCCCTGGCGGTGGAAAATCTAAAAACAGCTATCGAGCAGGCGGAAAAATACGGCCTCCTGGGGGAGAATATCCTCGGTTCGGGCTTCAATTTCAATGTCCATATCCATAGGGGGGCCGGGGCTTTTGTTTGCGGCGAGGAAACCGCCCTCATTGCCTCGCTGGAAGGCAGGATTGGCGAACCGAGGCAGCGGCCACCATTCCCAGCCACCAGCGGGCTGTGGGGCAAGCCCACCAATATCAACAATGTAGAGACCTGGGCTACCGTGCCCCTGATAATCAACCGGGGCGCCAGGTGGTTCAAGAGCCTCGGCACTCAAGGCAGCAAGGGAACCAAGATTTTCTCTCTGGTAGGTAATCTTAACAACACCGGGCTGGTTGAGGTGGCTATGGGCATACCCCTCGGTGACATCATCTTCAAGATCGGCGGAGGCATTCCCGGCGGCAAGGAGTTCAAGGCGGTCCAGACCGGTGGACCTTCCGGCGGGGTTATTCCCCGGAGCCTGCTCGATACCCCGGTCGATTATGAGAAGCTTACCCAGCTGGGTTCCATAATGGGCTCAGGCGGCATGATAGTAATGGATGAGGATACCTGTCTGGTTGATGTGGCCCGGTATTTCCTCAACTTCCTTGCCGGGGAATCCTGCGGCCGGTGTGTCCCCTGCCGTGAAGGGATATACCAGATGCTCAAGATATTGAATAGAATCTGCGAGGGGAATGGCCGGGAGGGGGATATCGAATCGCTGGAGGAGATAGGGCAGACGGTCCGGGATTTCTCGCTTTGCGCCCTGGGCAAAACGGCGCCCAACCCGGTGCTCAGCACTATTAGATACTTCCGGGATGAGTATGAAGCCCATATCAAGGAGAAGCGCTGCCCCGCCCTCGCCTGTAAGGAGCTGATATCTTACTATATTGAGCCGGACAAGTGCCAGGCTTGCCTCATCTGTCTCCGGGAATGCCCGGCGCAGGCTATCACCGGCGGCAAAAAAATTACTCATGTCATTGACCAGTCAAAATGCACCAAATGCGGCACCTGTCTCGAGGTCTGCCCGCCACGCTTTGGCGCCGTCACCAAACTTTCCGGGGTGAAGGTGCCCGAGCCGGTTCGGCAGGGGGCAGCGGTAACGCAGAAATGAGGTGGTTAAGATGAGTCAAGTCACCTTAGTTATCGATGACGTAGAGGTTAAAGCCGACAGGGGGATGACCATCCTTCAAGCGGCGCGGAATGCCGGTGCCGATGTCCCCACCCTTTGCTCCCATGAGAAGCTGGCTGCCTACGGTGCCTGCCGTCTGTGCACCGTCGAGGTAATCAGGGGGCAGCAGTCACAGCTGGTCGCCTCCTGCGTTTGCCCTGTTGAAGATGGGCTTATCGTAAATACGGAATCGGAGCCTGTAATCAGAGGCCGCAAGATGCTGTTAGAGCTGTTGTGGGCTCGCGCCCCTGGCGTCCAGGCATTGAGGAAATACGGCATAAAATACGGTATAGCCGGAGTCCAGGCAGGAACGGAATACGGAGTAATACCGGGCATAAGCACCGCAGAGACAAAGTTTGATATAGAACCGACCTTCTGTGTCCTGTGCGGACTATGCGTGCGTTACTGCGCTGAGGTGAAAAACAGGAATGCCATCGGCTTTATCGGCCGAGGGACGGAACGGGAGGTGGTGTTTTTCCCGGAAATAGCTACCAAGGAGTGCCCCAATTGCGGTGAGGAGTGCTATCCGCTTTGCCCCACCGGCGCACTTCCGTTACACCACGCCTTGGTCAAGGCGCAGTACTCCGCCTAAAGACTTGCAGATAATAGGATAACCATCATCCTCGGCCCGTCACACAGAACGCTAAATCGTGCAATTGGGTAACAAAATACTATTTAGTTGGCTTTAGATGTTCAAGGGACGCTGTAAAGTTGCTCACCATTGACTCTACCTCGGGTAGCGGAGTAAAGCGGACATTGGTCAATTTTGCTTTTTTAAAGGCTAGCCATACCTGCCGGGTAACTATGATAGTTGCATGCTGTATCCGAAAGATATCACTGCCACCCCATTTGCTTTCATCAAAATATACACCCTTATAAAAGTCACGAGCCTTACCACCAGGAATAAATGATTTGGTAACAATCTGGCTGCGGCTGACGTCCTGTTCACCGGCACAGCTTTTTACGGCAAAGCCATAGTAGTCTGGGAGATATACTCCCTTTTCGTCGTTTGTCAATGGTCATTTTGCTGTAAGAAAATCGTAAAATTATTGTGAGAACATCGTACTATAATTTGATGCCTGACTGGGCAAACTTCAACAGAAAGGAGACTTTATAGCTCCGATAAGCAGGTTTTACAAACCCTTTTACACACTAAATAACTTTTTTAAGCCATTTTTAAAGCAAATCTATCATAGTATGATAGAAGTTTACATAATGTAGAATGTCTCTAACTTCTACTAACGGGTTTTATTAAGTGTAATATGCTATCTCCAGGCAAGCAGATATGCTAATAAACTCTTTTTTATGCAGAAAATAGTCGCTAAAGAATAATCCCGGCAGGAAGCCAATAGAGATAGGACAATAAAACGCAATACTGAACGACTGACTGTGGATCATGTGTACTTCTTAATACTACTCTTCCAAATAATCATTAAATAAACGTTTCTTTTCCATCTCAATACCCGGTCTACAGGCTAGAAGCCAACCTACTCAAAGGCAAGCCGCGCCAGTAAATAAGAAATCGTCGATTCCGCCCCCTGGTTCAAATTGATTGTCTTCTTGCCGAGTCCATCGTAACAGCCACCAGTAGTCCGGTCGTACACCACCTGATTGAGGTTGTTATCTCCCAGAAACCAGTTGAACACTTGATACATTAGTTTCCGGTGGTATTCATCTTTGGTCACCAAGTAAGAGGTGCTAAGAGCCAGAACCATAGATTTCACCTCTTCTGGCTGCTGATCAAAGTGATTACGCTTACCATCTTTTTGACGCCAACCTTCCTGCCCGATTGGCATGTAAACACCGTCAATAAAGCTTTCTTTAATCAGGAAATCAAGCGTTGTCTTACCTATCTGCAGGTATTTTCCGCCCCCCGTGATGCGGTATCCCAAAAGCAAGGCTTCTGGTAGCACCGCATTGGAGTAGGTGAGATGGTTTTCAAACCACTGCCATTCGGGAGAGTGCGTCTCCTCATACCAGTGGGTTAACTTATCGCACTGGTCTCTAAGTGGCCTCCTCAGGTCAATTCCCTCTATCGACAGCTTCTTGTCCAGTAGTACATAGAGCGCTTTTATGTAGTGAGCGGTGGCACGGGGAGAGTCGAAAGAAATCACCTGGTTGAGTCTATTGCAAAATAAGCTGAAAGCCTTCTGTTTTGTGGTTCTCGGAAGCGAACCAGTTGTCATCGTCAAAGCGAGAGCGTAAAGCGCCCGACCATTGGCTTCCTCAAGATCGGTTTGCTCATTAAGTGAATTGTTTAGAGTTCTATCGGCATTTACGAAATTCTGGAAGTGACCGTCAGGCCTGGCAACAAAGGTGATAAAGTCTAGGTAGGTACTGATGAGTCTCAGTAGCTTCCTTCGCTGTGTGCCTACCGGTTGGTTTCGGGAAAGTGCCATGAGTTTACCATAGTATAATGCGGCCACGACCAAGGCGCGGGCATTATCATCCAATGTGTATCCCGACGAAACATCTCGTTGGGACAACTTGGCAAACTGAATAATACCAAAATTGTCGGTGAGGTGAATCAGATGGTTAAGCTTTATCTCGGGGAGGCTTTTCTGCCGACTTATATGATTGAGGCCCGGTGTATGCTGCGAGAAGACCTTGGCGTACTGAAGGGCAACATTTGGCCAGATCATATTGCGGGTGCGAAAATACGCGTTCTGGCCCAACTGCAGCCGCAGATTCTCATCCGCCAGAAGCTGAAGGATGGCCTCGGTATATGATTGAGGGTTTCTGAAATCAACCAGAATGCCGACTTGGTCGGTTATGACCTCGGTGGCATGCGCAAAAGCGGTGGAGATAACCGGCCGGCCCATGCCGAGGGCATAGGATAGGGTACCCGATACCGCCTGGTTGGGGTCAAGGGAGGTAGAGATATAAATGTCAGTTGCTTTCAGGAAGTGGAGAAGCTCACTCAGGGGAAAATACTTGTTATATATCTTCACATGGTCATAGAGCCCAAGGCTGTATACCTTCTCAATAAGAGAATTGCGATAGCTCTCCGCTTCCTCTTTCAAGACGACAGGATGGGTGGCGCCAAAGATGATATAGACAAAATTGGGGAATACCCTTATGACCTCTGGTAAGGCGTCAATAACATACTCCAGACCCTTCCCTCTGCTTAGGAGCCCAAAGGTGGAAAGTATCATCCGATCCGAATAACCAAGCGCCGCTTTAGCCGGCCTACTTGAAGTATATGGCTGTGGGTGGATGCCATGGGGAATCACTTTAATATTCCGAGAGGGTATGGCGTACTGCTGGGAGAGTATCCTCTTGGAGAGCATGGTCATGACGATAATGGCGCTGGCCCTTTTGGCCAGAGATCTCACCGTATTGTAGAGTTTTTCATCAGGGTCAGGTAGGACCGTGTGGAAGGTAATTATCACCGGTTTTTTCAACGCCTGCACAAAAGGAATCAGGTTGGCGCCCCATTCACCCCCGAAGAGACCAAATTCGTGCTGGATACTGACCAGGGAGACTTCGTCCATCTGGTTTATTCTCTGGGCAGTGGCGGTATATTCCTCCGGCTTATCCTGGTTTATCTGGAAGGTTACCTGCCGCGGGTAGCGGTAGCTTATGACCTTACCCGGATGCATAGCGGCAATCTGGGAAGTGACGGTCGGTGCCAGCATTTTATCCATATTATGGGTAAGGTTCTTGGTGAAGGTGGCAATCCCGCACTGGCGCGGTGGGAAACTGGAGACGTAAACGATAGCTGTTCCCCCCGGTTCCCTTGAGAGGGGCGGTATCATTTTCCCCGGTTTCGTTTTAGGCACGACAAATCCATTCGTACGGTTATTCTTCAGCTTGGTCACCCCTCAGTTATTTTGGTAGGTATAAGGCCGCCGACTTTAGCAGTAGCTACGCAGGCTACCGTATCGGCACCACCATAGTAGATTAGTATCTCGTCATCGGCCTCGAGCATTTTCTTATCGGAGTCTCTGGGCGCTGCCCCACAGGTAAAGATAACATTATGTACCCAGCTCGTGCCGGGCTCGCCTAATTCATATTTCTCCTCCGGCTCAAGGATGGCATTGGGTGAGCGGTAGAGAACGACGGTGGGGTCGGATAAATCAAGTAGCATCACCCCCAGTCGGTAGATATGGTCGTGGTTAACGCCGTGAGTGATGAGCAACCAGCCATATTTAGTTTTAATAGGTTGGGAGCCAGCCCCTATTTTGTGGCCGTCCCAGGCCATCCCGGACGTTGAGCCGGCAAGTATTCGGTTTTCTTTATGGGACCACGGGCAGCGGAGGTGAGAGGAGAAGGTTACCCATATATGCGGGTCAACCCGGTGAAGTAGGGCAAACTTGCCCTCGAACTGCTCGGGGAATAGGGTGGCATTCTTATCGGTAAATCCGGGGAAGACTAGCCCGTGTCTCCGCCAGGTTCCCCAGCGGTGGTTCACGAAATCGTCAACCGTAATGGAAGCCATAGCAATCTGGGCCACCAGTCCATCGTAGGCGGTGTAAACCATATAAATGCGTTCGCCGATCAGTATCAACCGCGGGTCTTCACACCCTTTCTCTTCGTTTTTGCCCACTGGTTTAAAAATGGGCTCTTGCAGTCTCTCGGTGAATTTAAATCCATCCGGACTTGAGGCAAGGCCGAGGCGGGAGATACCGTCATCTCCTACCGCCCGGTAAACGAGATGAACCTTGCCCTTGATTCTTATGGCGCCGGGGTTAAACACATATTTTGATTCCCAGGGATGCTCCTTGACAGGCTCAAGGATGGGGTTTCCGCCGAAACGGGTTAAAGCTCCCGCCGGGGGTTGCTCTCTGGCCACCGTTCGTGCCGGTATTATCTTATCGGCTTCCTTTACCGTACCGAGCAGGATTGGGGTTAACTCCTCCCATTCTCTGCCCTCTCCCATAAGCCCTATAATCTTTTCATCTATGGCTTCTTTTGTGCCGCCTATCGCTCTGAAATATTCAGTAAGGAACTCTCTTGCGGCCCAGTCGCGTTCAACATGCAGTGAAAGAGGAGTGGGCAACCCCGTTCCCCCTTTGAAGCTATAGCTGGCCCATGTCCAGGCGGAGCAGGGAACAAACTGGCCATCGGGCAGCGTAATGGCCAGATGATAGGAGTCAATAACTTTATTGAGCAGGTCAATCAATTTAGCCTTGTCCTTTTTGCCTTCTTGGTGAAGCCAACGCACCATTGCTCTCAGTCTCTCCACCAGAACGCGCTGGAGCCCGTTTTCAAAGAAGTTGTGCGCCGATAGCGGCTCCCTGCCCCAGTGTCCCACCAGTGAATTGATTACCTTCTCCCCGAAATCTATTCTTTGTTCGGCAAACCTCCGCCACACGTTGCCGAATCTCTCGAGCTCGATAATATTCTTGGCAGTGTGGGTAAAATAGTGTAATTTGGGGAACTCTCCCCCCATGCCCTTGTGTTGGCTGCTGATGACTATCCTGCCGGCAAGCTTACCGAGGGACCCAACCTCCTTCATTTCTACCAGCGAGGGTAATGTTTCGTAACCCACCACCACTGAACTTACCCGGCAATCCTGGAAGTGCTCCCGACGGGCGTTTTCCCGTACCAGTGCCAATATCTGGTCGACGTATTCCTGCTCCTCTGACCAGGCGGCTAGGGCTAAAACGTCATTGGGCTGATATTTCTCAAACAAGGCGTTGAGGCTGCTGAACCCCAGCTTTGTGAGCAGGTTAGAAGGGGGGGTGCGCTGCAGCAGCCATTTGGCCATCTCCGTGGTCAGGGCGAAGGTCTCTTTATGGGGCAAGTAGCGGAATATCGCATCCGCTACTTGCCGGCTTCCCTCCATATCAGCTAAATCTCCGGGTAATAGAATGTCGTCCAGTTCCTTCTCCACCTGAAGCATAAAGTCCCATATCCGCTTTACTATATCCGCGGAGCTGGCATCTTTAGGCGTCTTTAACTCTCCATAGATAAATTGCCGGAACTCCTCCTCGTAGCGGCAGAATATGGACTCGTAAATGCCGTTGGCCGTAGCCATTACCTTCCCCGTGGCGCTGGTTATATCTAACGGTACCACCAGCGGAACCCCGGGGATAAACTCGCGATAGGTTACCTTGGGTAGCGCCGGCCTGAAGGCTTCCTCTCTCATCTCCCAGGCCGCTAGAAAATCTGACCGGTGACGGACAAATTCATCTGCTATCCGCTCAACCTGCAGTTCGGCCTCCAGAGACACCAGGTGCTCTGCCTCGCCGGCGGGCAGGCAGCCCAGTCTATCTCTTAGCGCCTGCAGCTCCAGGGCAGAGCTGGCTATGCAGCCTTCATAGAGCGGAATGAAGGAGTCTAACACGTCATCCTTGGCAAATACCTTACGGGAAACGAAATCTAACAGGGAATAGTAAGTAGTCCTGACCCACAGCTCAGGGGGAAACACAAATTGTCCGGCTTCGGCTCCGGCCAGCATCTCCAGTTGCTGGTAAATCTCCTCGGGCATGACCATCCTGTAAAGCTGGTGGAACCTGTTGAATCCCCGCTTATATCTAGCTACCAGCTGTTGGGGGAATATTTTTACCTCATCTGGTCTATGTGACTTTTTTGTCCCAAGGGTGGCTAAGGGTTGTAATAGAGGCATTTCATCAACTCTGTTTCTCTCCTTTATCCATTCCCTATCAGCCACAATTTGGTGGAAAAGGGCGCCGACCAGCTTCCGTAGTACCAGTTCTGTCTTATCCAGCGTTGGTCGGTGAATTTTTATGCCCAGATTGGTTTCGCAGATTCTTGCCCCACTGGTGATGGCGGTGGTGGCTAACCAGCTGTCTATACCATAACTTCCAATGTTAGCATCAGCTTGCAATGCCTTTTTTAGGTAGGTGGGAATCAAACGGCAGGAAATCCCCCACTGCCCCCCGGTCAAATCGTGAATGGGGCAGTTATATATGGCGGTGAGGATAGGGTAGAACACGCGGGTTGATACGGGAGCTTGAAGGTAATGGCGGTTAAACCGGGAGATAACTAGGTCCATCTTATCGTCCAGAATCGGGGCTAGGAGGAGATAAACCCAGTCCGGGGCTAGCCCCTCAACCTCCCCGTTCTTCTTTCGGCTCCTTAAATCCGCTTCCACAATGGCCAGGTTAGCGCAGAGACCCCGGGCTATTTCCATAATTGCCCGCAGAGCCCAGCCTTTTCCGTTTATATGCTCGTCATTGAGCAGGAAGGCTAACTGGTTTATCTGCTCACTATCGGGCAGTGTCTGTAGCTCCTTTAGAGTTTCCCCACCGAACGGAGACCCAGCGGCAACGATAACGCTTTTTCGCTCCGGATAAAACTCCTCCAGACCTCTTCTGACCGTCCTCACCACGGACTTGATGGTGGCAGTTTCATTGTAGAAGGGGATGCCGACGACGATGTCAGCCTCTCCTATTCTTTTCACCTGGCTTAGGGGTTTCTGCATCGCCTGCCTAAAGCGTTTCCTGAGTTCTGCGAAGTACGCTGGGCTGGTTATTTCAGTTGGAAGAGAGGAGAGGGAGGTTGAGTCAACCTGGTTTACACCGTGTTTGCTTGGTGGCCTTACCATGGCTAGTCTCCTTAGTACGTACTTCTCGTATTATATACTATATAGATGTAGTTAGCTCAAAAGAAATCTGTCAGAAAGGCGTGGTGAAGACCTTCGCATAAGTTCTACCTTTTATCAGGCACGACCTACCAGAGCCGGAAGACCGACCCTGCTGCGAGAGTTTTGAAAAGAATCAGGGTATCAAGACACCAGGTCAACCGACTCCCTGATATTTTTACTTTACAGCTAGAATCTCAAGTGATCACAATACTCCTTTAGAAATTCTGGAAGCTTCTAATTCTTGCCTTTTAATGGTTAAATAAAATACTAGAATGTGACATTACGGACAATTGTTAGGTTTTGGGTAACAAGATAAGCAATTGTTCAGTGTCCTCCGCTTATCGGTTAAACAATGTAAACTACTATGCAATGTAAAGATCTCCCAGAGACTGATCAACATTAGGCAGATGATAGATTGGAACCCTTGTCAAACCTTGTTCTCTGGGACTGATAGTGATAGACTGTATACTCCAATAAATTTTCGAATGATAGTCTATGATTATTAACTAAACGGCCCTATGATAATCCATAGCTAAAAGGAGGTGCTCAGATAGATAGCTTCCATTTAAACGATTCTGATAGCTTTAAACGGCTTGACCCGGAGGACATGCTACAGCATATCCATAATGTTCCGGACATGTGCCTGCAAGCCTGGCAGACGGCGCAGGACCTTGCACTACCTTCAGACTATACTCACGTGGATAAGGTGATCATTTTGGGCATGGGGGGTTCTGCTATTGGCGGTGACCTCGTAAATGACTTAGTGACATCGGAGGCGAAAGTAGTTATAACAGTCCACCGTGACTATGACCTACCTGCTTTTGTTGACGATAAGACTCTAATAATTGCCTCTAGCTACTCTGGGATGACTGAGGAGGTTCTACATTCCTTCGAACAGGCATTGTTAACAGATTCAAAGAAGTTAGTAATTACAACTGGTGGTAAGCTGAAGAACCTAACAGATAATACAGGAATCCCCCTGTATTGCTTTGATTACAAATCTCAACCAAGGGCTGCTCTGCCGTTCAGCTTCATGCCTATATTGGCTTTTCTTCAGCAACTTGGATTTGTAAGTGATAAGTCACAAGATGTACTGCAAATGATTCAGGTATTAAGGGAGTTATCCTCAGGGATAAAGGAAACTGTGCCATTGGCTAACAATCCTGCCAAGCAACTAGCCCGGAAAATCCACGGTCACCTAGCTGTTATATATGGAGGGGGTATACTCTCTCAAGTAGCCCATCGCTGGAAAACCCAGCTTAATGAAAATAGCAAGACCTGGGCTTTCTACGAAATTATCCCCGAGCTCAATCACAATGCTGTAGTCGGTTATCAGTTTCCTACAGAGTTGAGTAGTAAAATAGCCGTAGTCCTTTTACGCTCTCCTTCACTGCCTCACCGAATCCAGGTCCGTTATAAAGTAACCTGTCAGTTACTGGATCAAGCCGGGATTGACTATTACTCTGTTGACTCCGAAGGGAGCACTCCATTAAGCCAGATTATGAGCCTAGTACTGTTTGGTGATTATGTTAGCTACTATTTGGCATTATTAAATAACATTGATCCTTCCCCAGTGAGCGCTATAGACTATTTGAAGGAGCAGCTACGTAACGCCAAGTGAATCACTACTCAGTAGGCCCTGATGGTTGAGAGTCGTCATTGAGATAGAGTAAGAGACAAAGCTATTATCACTCTCTTTGTTAAAAGCGGGTTCTCAATCCTTTTAATTTCATCATCTTTCCTCGGCCCCCGAAAGAGTGGCTGAAGCGTTTAGCCAATCATTGGCCGGATTTCAAGCATCGTGCGAATGCTGTGAACTCTAACTCTATAAGTGGTACAATAAATGCCGAGCAGTCTCCATTTCCTCTAGAACATTCCGCCTCGTCGCCTCGCCGATGGGGAAAGTACTGCTTCAACTTGGCCCTCTTGGAGAGGGGGGAAGGAAAAACTCGCTGGACTTTGTCTTAGCATCTCTTTGAGAGAGGACCCAGCCATCTTGCTTCAATGAGAAACGATAACGTACGACTTGGGGTGGTCGGAGCAGGCTCGTTTGGTCTGTTTGCCCTGCAACACTTCGTCCAGATTGATGGGGTGCAACTTGTCGGCATGGCTGGCACTCATCGCCAAGCTGCCCTAGCCTTTGCCCAGCGCTTCGGCATCTCAGATATCCAAGACGTAGACGCTCTGGCACAACGTCCGGATATCGACTTGGTTTACATCTCCACGCCGCCATTCCTACATCATTCGCAAGCTCTGAAGGCTCTGCATGCAGGTAAGCATGTGATTTGCGAAAAACCGCTGGCTCTGACAGTTGAGCAGGCCGACGAAATGATCACTCTGGCGCACGAGCGGGGGCAGCTCGTGGTGGCCAACCTCATGCAGCGTTATAATCCCTTGTTCGAAGTCATTCAGAGGCTAGTTGCCTCAAAGGCACTCGGCGAATTCCTCCATGGCTACTTCGAGAACTACGCGAGCGACGAGGCTCTGCCAGCTGACCACTGGTTCTGGGATCGCGTCAAAAGTGGTGGCATTTTTATCGAGCACGGCGTGCATTTCTTCGATCTCTTCGAAGGATGGTTGGGACCAGGTGAGGTCGTGGCCTCTCAACGTACGCTTCGTCCTGGCACAGATCTGGAGGAGCAGGTCAATTGCACAGTACGCTATCCTGGCGGTGCACTGGTGAATTTCTATCATGGCTTCACCCAACCCAGCCGGTTCGATCGACAGGAATTGCACCTACTATTCGAGCGCGGTGATGTAGTGCTGGAGGAGTGGGTGCCCGTGCGGGCCCGGATCCATGCATTAGCTGATGAAGCCTCTACAAGAGCGTTGATGAGCCTGTTTCCAGAAGCGCGGCTGGATGTCAATCGCCTTTACAGAGGACAGGAACGGCAAGCACGCGGCCGGCACAAGAGCTTGGACATTTACCAAATGATCGAAATTTGCTACGATCCGGGCGAAGAGAAGATGTCTCGCTATGGCGAAGTGCTCCGTGCCATGTTCAGTGACCAGCTTGAGTGGATACGTAATCCAGACCACCAGCGCAAAGTCACCGAACAGAACGGCCGAAGTTCGCTGGCTATGGCTGTGGCGGCGACAGGACTCGCGGATTTGGCCCATAAAGGACATCGGCCAAACTAGCGGTAACTGACCTGTAGTATAACAGCCGTCGAGTTCGTGAAGTTAGATATACTCCGCTGCACTTTATAGCGTTCTGGATGATTCACCGAATTCCAATTGCACATTCCTGGCTTTTATTAAGGCGTCGCCTTGTGGATCTACACTCCTACCCAAAGAATAGTTTGGCTATTTTATAAGCACTCATGTTTACGGTCTTTATTCCACCTGCTACCTTCTGCAGAGGGACACTGTGAATGCTGTTTCCCCTCAGAGCGGTCATCTCTCCAAATCTGTTCTTGGAGATAAGCTCGACAGCCTTAACCCCGAAAGCAGTAGCCAAGCTACGGTCATAGGCTACTGGTGTGCCACCTCTTTGGATATAGTCCAATGAAGAAACCCTAACATGCAACCCCGTCTTTCTCTCAATAAGTGTAGCCAAGACCTGTCCTACTCCGCCTAACCTGTCAGGGTCTTCGTGTTTGTCCATTGGAAGACTTGGCTTGAATATTACTTCGCCTCCCAGTTGTACTCCCTCCGCTACGACTACAATGCTAAAATTTATTCCTCTTTGATTTCTTGATTCCAGCATGTCACAGAGTTCATCCGCATTCTTTTCATCCATTGGAATCTCGGGTATCAGGATAGCATCCGCTCCGTTAGCCATACCAGCATATGTAGCGATCCAGCCAGTACGGCGGCCCATCACTTCGAGGATCATTACCCGATGATGGCTGGCAGCAGTGGAACGAAGCCTATCTAAAGCATCCGTGGCAATTTGAACAGCCGTTTGAAAGCCTATAGTAAAATCTGTCTCCTTTACATCATTGTCAATGGTCTTCGGTATCCCGACCAGAGGAAGGCCCTTTTCATACAATTGGCTAGCTACGCTTAGAGTACCTTCACCCCCCAGAACCACAAGTGCCCGCAATCCGAATTCGTTAAATGTATCGAGTACTCGTTGGGGCCCGTCTTTTATTCCGAGCGGGCTTGTCCTTGAAGCCCCGAGAATTGTACCCCCTCTATCAATGATACCCGAAGTCTTAATCCTGTCCAATGCCTCGCTTCTATTGAAAAGCAGACCCTCCCAACCGTCATGAAAGCCTATAACCTCATAGTCCATCTTGAGTGCAGCTTTTGTAGTTGCTCGGATTGCAGCATTAAGACCAGGGCAATCCCCACCCCCTGTTAAAATTCCAATTCTCTTCTTTGCTTCCATCTTTCACCACCTTTCACGGCATATCGGGCCTACGAAGCGAAGGGAAGCTATGTGGCCCTCTCATCGTGGTTTCCATTTTCCCAAACTAAAGAGCCTGGGGAATAAAGCTTTTCGGATTTCATCGACAGCAAAGAGGCTACCACCAGCCAGAACAGCAATACCCCATTTGTCTATACCCAGAGGCACCGTGCTGAAAGCAATCTGAAGGAAGGGCACATATATGACGGCTATCTGCAACAGGATGGCTATAGAGACAAAGATTACCAGCCAGCGGTTGCGAAAAACCCCCAGACTGAATACGGTGTGCTCGTCGGAGCGAGCGTTGAACGCACGGAACCATTCAAAAACTACCATAGAGGCGAAGACAATGGTTCGCGCTTCTTCAAGGCTTACCCGCTGTTGTGCCCAGTTGAATACCAGGAATATGCCAACACCCATCATTACAGCCATGAATACAACGCGAAGGAGCAGCCCGGGGAATATGATACCCACGTTGGGATGACGGGGTGGTTGTTTGAGTTCATCGCCAAATTTTGGTTCGAGGCCCAGCGGAACCGCTACTGCCGTGTCGGTAACTAGGTTATTCCAGATAATCTGTACTGCTAGAAGAGGCGCTTTCCCCACGAAATATACAGACAAGGTAAGAGCTAATATCTCTCCAAGGCTAGTGCTTAGCAAGAAGAAAATCACGTTACGTAGTCGATTAAAGATTACCCTGCCTTCATCCACTGCTGCCACCACTGATTCGAAATTATCATCAGCTAGCACCATATCACTGGCTTCCTTAGCTACAGCAGTACCAGTGATACCCATTGCAATACCGATATTAGCGGCTTTGAGGGCCGGCGCATCGTTAACCCCATCCCCTGTCATGGCTACAACATGCCCGTGAGTCTTGAATGCATTTACAATTCTCAACTTGTGCAGGGGTTCAATCCGGGCAAAAACGGAAATATTCTCTATCTGCCGGGATAACTCCTCATCGCTCATAGCTTGAAGCTCAGCGCCAGTTACAGTCTTACCGGGCGACAGGCCTAGTTGGCTAGCCACGGACTCGGCCGTCACCTTGTAGTCACCAGTAATCATGACTACTTTAATGCCCGCCTGCTTGCACAGCTGTACCGCTTCCTTAGCTTCTCTACGAGGTGGGTCATCCATCCCCGTAAGACCAACAAAAATCAGTTTGCCCCGGATATCCTCATCCTTAAGGTCTTCAACTTCACCGGGAAGCTCTACATAGGCAGTGGCAATAACTCTCATCGCTTCTTTTGCCATAGATATGGTAGCTTGCATAATTTGCTCAGACTCAGCTTGCCCCAACGGAAGGATGCCCTTCCCCGTGAGCATGTTTTTGCTTAAGGACAACAACCTCTCGGTTGCTCCCTTTACATATACTACTCTGCCCTCACCATCTCTGTGGTGAAGGGTTGCCATGTACTGCTTTTCACTTTGAAACGGGATTTCATCCAGGCGAGGAGAGCTCTTCTCTAGTTTTTCCTTATTC
>Ga0315551_10001973_pt1 | contig 15331 bp, 16 predicted proteins | sample SalMarSW160290MG_FD_203678 | JGI IMG/M metagenome (GOLD analysis project Ga0315551, IMG submission 203678) | Salt marsh sediment microbial communities from the Plum Island Ecosystem LTER, Massachusetts, United States - Salt Marsh Sediment SW1602-90 ... | reverse complement strand
GATGTGGCCGCCTTCCTCCGGATGCTGTCCGACTGCGCCGATGACATCCGCTCGAATCCCCGGCCAGAGGTATCCTTGAAGGGCAAGCTCCGAATGCTTGAGCATGATCTTTTCGTCAGCGGGGTCCGCGTCGTTGTCGGTGACAAGCCCCTGCATATTGAGGACGACGCTGACGTCCGGGTTCATGAGACCGCCGTAAGCACCCACCGGCGCCGCCTTATGGCGAAAGGCCTCCGACTTTTCCAGTTGCTCCACCTTCTCGCCGAGGGCTTTGACCTCCTCCCCCTTTTCCAGCTCGGCCAGCTTCTCGTTCAGGGCTTGAATCTCCTTCTGTTTGTCTTCAATCGTCGTTTTCAAAGTTTCTTGTTGAGCGACCTTCTCCTCGAGGGCGCGGATTCTCGCCTCGTAAGAGGTTTTGATTTGCTCGAACTCCCCCTTGAGTTTCTCGATCTCGGTTTTCAGACCGTTGCTCTCATCTTGGGCCTGAGCCGTGTATGCCACCATTGTCACAAGCAATGCGGCACAGACACCTGTGAGGAATTCCCTTTTGTGCCGATACATGAGCACTTTTACCTCCCAACGGTGGTGTATTTTTGCAGTATTAGGCAACTACATAGAGGAACTGTCTGTCAGCGCATTTGTATGGACGGTCGCCTAAGCGGAACGCCGCTCAGGCAATGGAGTGGGGAGGTGCTCGGATGGAGAACGGGCGGGGCTTGCGTGCGAGAACCGGCGATTGCGGGCGAAACTGCCGGAGAAACGCAATTGCAGAAATACAGAGGAGGATGATTTCCTCATGGAAGAGGAAAGAATTGGAAGCTTGCCATTGGCAAGCAGGGCAGTCGTTGTGTGATTGAAAGTCGGAGTGATTATGCTGAGGTCCCAGAAACAGAAAAAAAGAGAGAATCGCTATCCCGCTTGCGCACAGGAGAAAAGGTAGCAGACGCCTGCCTCGCCATGAGCCGTTTTTCATCATCCTCATCATTCCTGCTTCAAAGTACATTGAAATATACCATCCGTGTCCTTGCGCTGTCAAGATTTTTGCACGGCCAGGAGTAGTGCCTCAATCTTGGGCGGAAATGAGCTCACCGCAGAGAGCGCAGAGGGGGCGGAGAAAATCTTTAGGCATCTCCGCTGGACGCACAGGACAGCCCCACGGGCGGCTGAGGTTCGGAACTCATAGGATGCAGATTAGCCCTTGTGCCGGTGGCATCCTGCCCCCGCCGAGGGCGAGACGCCCTCGGGACTGCCGGCGAGACGCCAGCGTTACATAGACGGCAAAACTGAGCTGCACCTGGCAATCAAGCCCCAGACACCCAGGGAACGACAGCCCCGCCATGGCGGGGTGTCCTTGTCACCTTATTCTCTGCGCCTTTGCGTTAATCTGCTCTTCCCTTCTTGCCTCCTCCGCCTCGGCCGGCTATCCGCCCGAGACTGAAGGATTAGGGCTGGGTGTGGCTGCCAAATCGTGGCATATCCGGCAGGCTTCCTTGAATCTTCTCCCTGTCGTGCTTGCGCCGGACATGCGGGGCTTTAGCCGGCGCCTCCCTTAGCCACCGGCTTAAGTTGGTGGTCATCGGATACGCCGTCTCCGTCGTCGCATGCCGTGGCATAGGCATTTTGGCCATGATCCCCACGGGCGGGACGCCCGCGCCACGTGGGGGGCGGCTTTTTTTGCCGTGAAGGGTGTAGCCCGAGCGCTTCCAGGGCAAGGCAGCCGCTCGATATCCCACCAACGGCGGGACAGGACGCCGGCGATACGTAAGCCTCTCTGCGTGCTCTGCGCACTCTGCGCTTCCACGCTCAGCCGCCCGTACCTGAGGCATTACTACCTGCGCAACTTCCGGGTGCCGCCGTATCTGCGTGGCATATTTCGGATGAATCCTCTGGTCGAGAAGCCCGGCTGAAGCCCCGCCTTGGCGGGGCTAAAGCCCGGCTAAAATGCTATCCTCTTCTCCTCAATCGTGGGGTAGAGACGGAGACTCGACATAGGAACCAGGTGAATGCCCCCTGTGAGAAGGGCGAAAGAGGGGGTCATGGCATGCCACGGATACGCGGCCACACGCCAACTTCGTACTTGACAATCATGGGCGGGCGAGATATGTTGATACGAAAAGCATAATTTAACTTTGCTGCACGGAGACTATGAGAAAACAGTCCTTGGAGGTTGTGGAGATGAAGAGGTGCGGCGGCTTCACACTTATAGAGCTTCTCGTTGTTATGGCAATCCTATCTATTCTGATGGCGCTTCTGCTCCCGGCGATTCAGTCGGCGAAGGACAAGGCGAAGGGCAACGTGTGCTTACGGCACATGCGTCAGATTGCACTGGCGATTAATCTGTTCGCCAACGAGCACGACGGGCACCTGCCCCACGCCGGCCGCATGGGTAGAGACCCTCACTCGCAGGACGGTGGCTATGTCTATGGGGGGAATTACGTTTCCTTTCCCCAGAACGCAGATGCCTGCCAGCGCATCAGAGTGGAGGACGGTGTGATCTGGAACTACATCTATCCCGGTAAGGAGAGATTCAAGAAGATGCCCGATGAGTGGTACAGAAACGCCCAAAAGAACGTTTTCCTCTGCCCTTCCGCTGTGCCGCCGGGGATAGCTCGGGGATTCAGCTACGCCTTGAATTGTTTCCTGGAGGAGGTGCACGGGGCCGGCTGGGAGGGCGGCCTGGGTGTGTCGCTGACCCAGATTAAGAACACCTCCAACACCATCATGCTGGTAGATGAGGACGGCTATTCGTGCAACGATGGGCACTTCATGCCCACGTCTAATTTTGATGTGCTGACAGGCATTCATACTGGCGGCGGTAACCTGACCTTCTGCGACTTCCACGCCGCGTGGATGCGCAAGGACGAACTCGATAAGTACTTGAACAGCCCCCAGTACTTTCATTGGTGGAGGTGAGTAGGCGAAGCTGCCTCTGGCCGTCGGGCAGGCTTAAGTTCCTTCACAGCACACGTCACCCAGGCCGCAATCAAAGAACAAACTGCCTCTCCCCAACGGCGGGTGTGGCCGCGTCTCCGTGGCAAGCCCCGATGCCTGGTTTGAACCTTTCCCGCCCGACGTTGACGCCGTGCATCTGTCCAGTCTGTCGCTCTATCGTTCGGGCGGCAGAAGCGGCTGGTGTCATCCGCCGGAACGTCGTTAGCGTAGAAGAAGTCGTAATCCGCCAGTGTGGCGTGGCATGGGCATCTTGCCCATGATTCCCACGGGTGAGACGCCCTCGGGACTGCCCCCCGGCCATGGCGGGGTGTCCTTCTCACCTTATTATTGTCTGCGCCTTTGCGTTAATCTGCTCTTCCCTTCTTGCCTCCTCCGCCTCGGCTGGCTATCCGCCCGAGACGGAGGTATTACACCCATACGCCAAATTCGGTTGCCTGAACGGGGCGGAGGTGGTATAGATAGTTTCTCCGGCATCGAATCTGACCGATGTTCTTTTTCCGGGAGGACTATTGTGGCAACTTCTCGAATCAGTTGAAGGGCCCCGGATGGACAGAAAAAATCCCGCGTGGAACAAGCGCACATATCACCTCGTCCAGATGTTGACACTTGTGAGGCCTCCGCTGGCGGCGGCCTTCGCGGCGGTTCTGTTGTCTTTCAAACAGACCCCGTCTGTGTTGAGGCAGGAGTCGCCGTTTGTGCTTATTTTGTGTGCCATTCTCCTGATTCTGGTGGAACTAAGCGACCTCCTTGACGGCATCCTCGCTCGGAGGGCCGGTGTCGTCAGCGAATGGGGAGCCACGCTTGACCCGTATGCGGACAGCATATCACGCATCACCGTGTACTGGGCGCTCGCCTACCGCGGCTTCGCCATGGCGCTGGTTCCACTGATAATGGCTTGCCGCGATGTGACCGTCGCTTACAGCCGGGTTATTCTCGCGCGGTCTGGGCGGTCGGTATCCGCCAAGCGAAGTGGTAAGATCAAAGCTGAAGTCCAGAGCGTCGGCTCCGTTCTGATTCTCCTCGGGCCGTTCTACTGGGCATACACGGGGAAGTGGACGATTCACACCCTATCGTGGATCGTTATTGTGGTTACCGCGGCATCCGTCGTTGAATACGTGGCGGCCGCGATTTCGGCGTCAAAGGCTGCCAGAAAGGAAGTGAAATGAGGGCAGGCTTTTTACTGCTGAGAGCGCTGAGTTCTCAAAGGCACGCGCACGCTTTGCCATCTCTGCGCTCTCCGCGGCGTTTGATACTACGCAGTCAGGTAGATTTAAGGAACAGAGGCGAGGAGGAAAAATGCTGGCAAGAAGGGCTGGGCAAATTGATTCGTCCGGCATACGCAAGGTCTTCGACCTGGCTCAGAAGCTCGAGAATCCGGTTAACCTGAGCATAGGGCAGCCCGATTTCGATGTCCCGGCGGAGCTGAAAGCGGAAGCAAAGAAGTGGATTGACGCCGGCTTCAGCAAGTACACGGTGACGCAGGGCACACAGGAGCTGCGCGACAAGGTGCGGGAGAAGTATCGAAGTCAAGGCATCGAGTTCGAGGAGGTAATGATTACTTCCGGCGTTTCGGGAGGGCTTTCTCTGGCGGCGCTTGTCCTGTTCGAGGAAGGGGACGAGGTTCTAATCCCCGATCCCTACTTCGTAATGTACAAGCATCTTGTCAGACTCATGGGGGCGACACCGGTTTACATTGACACCTACCCCGATTTCCGGCTCAAAGCGCGACAGCTCGAAGGGCGTGTCAACCGCCGAACGAAAGCGCTGATTGTCAACTCCCCATGCAATCCCACCGGAATCTCCCTGACCGAAGAAGAGCAAAAGGAAATCGCCGATTTCGCCGGAAAGCACGACCTACTCATTATCTTCGACGAGATTTATGAGAACTTCAATTACGACCACGCTCATGCCAACATCGCCAGGTCTCATCCCCGGACGCTGATTCTTCACGGCTTCTCCAAGTCCCATGCGATGACGGGCTGGAGGTTGGGCTTCGCTGCGGGGCCGCGGGAGATAATCAACGAAATGATAAAGGTCCAGCAATTCTCTTTCGTCTGTGCGCCCTCCATAGCGCAAAAGATGGGGCTTGCCGCGCTCGACTTGCGGCCCGGGAAAGAAATCGAGGCGTACCGGCGGAAAAGGGACATTATTTACGAGGGCTTGAAAGACAAGTTCAACGTGGTCAAGCCCGACGGCGCCTTCTACATTTTCCCGGAGGCGCCGGGAGGCGATGGCGAGGAGTTCGTGAGGAAAGCCATCGAGCACAACGTCCTTATTATACCCGGCAGCGTTTTCTCGGAGAAGAAAACCCATTTCCGGCTCTCGTTCGCCGCTGACGATAGAGTACTGCGGGAAGGTGTGGAGATACTCAACTCGCTCGCGTAGGGAGCTCCTGGCGGATGAATTGGGTCCGGCGGATAATAGGGCGGAGGGTCGCCTATGGTGTGGCAGCGGTGCTTTGCGCGGCGGTGCTGGGCTGCGAGCATGACTCCTCTCCGGAATGGATGAAGCTCCCCGCAGGGTTGAAAGTCGAGGTCGCTCGCACACCCGAAGAGACGCATAGGGGGCTGAAGTTCCGACAGAGTCTTCCCAGGGACGAAGGAATGTATTTCGTTTTCGAGGAGGAGCAGCAGCTTTCCTTTTACATGCGAGACACAAGGATTCCGCTGAGCATCGCTTTCATCAGGAGCGAGGGCGTCATCGAATCCATCGCGGATATGATTCCGCTCGACGAGCGTTCCGTTTCCTCGGCGGGTCACGTTAAGTTCGCCCTTGAAGCGAAGCGGGGATGGTTCGACGACAACGGAATACGCCCGGGGGACAAAGTCGTTCTGGAGGGCGACCGAGTTTCTTTTTTCCGGAAAGTTGGAACTTAGTGTTTTTGCCCCGAGCGCCCCTCAGGGAATATTCTCGAAGCAAAGAAGCAGCGAACGCAATTCTACCGCTCAAAAACAGAATCAAGCCCAATCACCTTCAAATTGGATGTGGCAATCATGGAAAGCAGCAAAGTAGGAAAGCGAAAAGGAACAACTTCTGTCACGCGACGTGAGTTCATCAAAGACCTCTCCCTCGTGGCGGGGGCGACGGCGGCGTCTCCTTTGCTGGGGGCGGAGCAAACCGCGCCGGGGGCGCGGCGTGTGCGAAAAGCTCGGGAAAAGTCAGGGCTAAACGTCATTTATATCGGCACGGACACCTGGCGGGCGGACTATCTTGGCTGTTACGGCAATCCGCACATTAGAACTCCGTATCTCGACCGCTTCGCTAAGGAAAGCGCGCTTTTCACAAACGTTTATGCCGATGGCTTGCCGACGATTCCCTGCCGCAGGGTTCTTTACACCGGCAGAAGCATCCTTCCATTCACCAAGCACGGGAGCTGGCGGCCGATGTTCCCTGAAGACGTCACATTTTCCGAGACGCTAAAGCGTGCCGGATATACCACGGGCCAGGTCGTGGATTGTTATCACTTCTTCAAACCCGATATGAACTTTCACAGAGGCTTCGATTCCTGGGAATGGGTCCGGGGACAGGAGAACGATAAATGGCAGTCCGGGCCGAAGGCGAAATTCGATGTCAGAAACTATCTCCCCAAGCATCTGTGGGAAGAAGATCGTTATAGGGATGGGCAGAATCCGAGGACCCTCCAGTTTCTCCTCAACACCCAGGACAGGCGGTCCGAGGACGACTACTTCTGTGCCCGGACATGCCGCCTCGCCATGCGCTGGCTCGAGCGGAACGTGGGAAATAAGCCCTTTATGCTCTGGCTTGAGATGTTCGATCCCCACGAGCCGTGGGATGCCCCCAAGCGATTCCAGAAAATGTATTACGACAAGTATCCCGTCGAGCGTTTCCTTTTCGGCTACGGAGTTGATAAAAAACGCCTCAAGCCGGAAGACATCCCCGCTTTGAAAGGACTTTACTCGGCGGAAATCACCTTCTCCGACCTCTGGATCGGCCGCCTCCTGAACAGAATTCGGGAACTGGGCCTCATGGATGACACTATCGTCGTCTTCAGCACCGACCACGGCACCCACCTCGGCGAGCAGGGTTGCGTCCAGAAGACCGCCGGCTTCCTCAACTCCTTGGTCGCGCAGCTTCCTCTCATTATCCGCCATCCGGACACGGGAGCCTACGCCGGCAAGCGAGTGGACGCGCTGGTCTCGGCTCAAGACTACATGCCGACGTTTCTGGAATTGCTGGGAGTCAAGGGGCCCGTCAAGCGGATGACCGGCAAGAGCTTCTGGCCCGTTGTGGCAGGTGAAAAGGAAGCCATTAACGACGAGGTGTACGTCGAGTTCGGTTCCTTCGCCGCAGTGCGAACGCGGGAATGGCACTATTTTGAAAGCCTCAAGACCGTCGTACCGCCCGGTTCCACGCCTACGGAATACGATTTCCGAAAAGCCATGACTCACCCGAACAGGGGCAAGGGACCGGCTCTCTACGACCTGAAGAACGACCGCGGCGAGAAAAAGAATGTGCTCCAGCAGCACCCGGATGTCGCAGCCCAGATGCGGGAAAAAATCGCCAAGCGGTTCGAGCTCACGACGTAACCGAGAGAGGCGCAGCGCCGGGTCGCCTCAACTGACGGGGCCCTGCTGTGGCCGAATTATTTTCGTGGCACGGCGTCCCGCCCGTGAACGTCCATGGGCAGGATGCACATGCCACGAGCCGGTGAAGTGCACCTGCACGAGAGACTGCGTACGCCCGGCATGGCTCACAGTCTCGTTTCGTTCTTCTGCCTGGCGATGCCAAGCCTCGAAGCCGTCGTGGTCGAAAGACGGCCGCGCGCGCCTGAGCACGGATGGCTTGGCCGCGGAGTCCTTTTTCGTTACTATAGTGCTCAAAAGGAGGCGAAAACATGAGTCAACGTGTGTTCACCGCAGTCCTTGAACGCGAGGGAGACGGCTACGTCGCTCTATGTCCGGAGCTTGACGTGGTAAGTCAGGGGACCACGGTCGAGGAATCGCTCGCCAACCTCCGCGAAGCAGTGGAACTCTTTCTTGAGACAGCCGGCCCCGAAGAAATCGCAGAGCGACTCCACTCAGACGTTTTCATCGCACGCTTCGAGGTCTCGCATGGCTAAGCTCCGCGTGATGTCTGGACGTGAGGTCTGCGCCGTTCTTTCAGAGCACGGTTTCCGGGAAGTTCGTCGCCGAGGCAGCCACGTAGTCATGCAGAAGCGCCTGCCAACGGGCACGATTACCGTCCCCGTTCCCGACCATCCTGAAATAAAGGTTGGCACACTTCTGGGCATCATCCGCCAGAGTCGCCTTCCCCGCAGCCTGTTCGAGTTGTAGTTTTCCGCAGCGGGCGCTGCAGGCACAGGACGCCTCCGCCAAATGCGGTAGGGCTTTCTCTTATCGTGGCACGGGCGTCCCACCCGTGAACGTTCATGGGCAAGATGCCCATGCCACGGGGAAGGGAAACTCACGGGCCCAGCGCTCACTCGCTTTTCTTTGAAGTGCTCGCTCAGGCGTAACGGCGTTAGCCCTGCGAGGCGCTGCGCCTTCGAGCGGAGCCGCCCCCGCGCGCGCCCTTGCCCGCGAAGCTTCGCTTTTTGCCGTTTACTTGCTCTCCAGCGGCTTGACCGTGGGCGGAACCGGTTTCAGAATCAGCGGCTTTGGCTGCCTGAGCTTGAGGCGAACCGGCTTCAAAAGCTGCGGCTTCATGGGCTTTCGGATCTTAGGCTTCTGCGGCAGGGGACAGATGAGGATGTGGCGATACTGAACGGAGCTGTGGTTTCCCTGGAGCATCAGTGGGCCGCGAGTCCCTTCTTTACCGGGGAGAGCCCCGCCGGTCTTGCCGTCTATTTCCTTATCGTCAATTATCTTCTTGCCGTTCTGCACGACCGTGATGCGAGCTTTCTCCGTAAGGTCGCCAGCGTTATTGAGCCGAGCCTGCCGGAACGTTATATCAAAGCTCTGCCACTCGCCGGGTGGCTTGCAGGCGTTTACGCTGGGGACCGTCTTCCCGTAGATGGCGCCGCACATACCCGTGCTGAGACCGCGTTCGAACGAATCCGCGACCTGAATCTCATACCAGCCCTGGAGATAGACCCCGCTGTTGCCGTTCTTCGGAACGTTGAACTCGATGTGCAGAAAGCAGTCGCCGAACTTTTTGACCGTGACGAGGTCAGTGCCGCCTTTTCCATGCGTGGACTTGTTGTCGAGGATGCCATCCACGACGCTCCAGCTCTGCCTTCCCTCCGGATTGCGGAGCTTCCACCCTTTGAGATCCTTGCCGTTGAAGAGGGCAATCCCCTTGCTTTTCTCACCCGCGAATGAGATGCTCGCGATGAAGCACAACGCGAGAACTACCGCCACGGACACATAGACTTTCTTCATTCCCATTTTAGCCTCCTTCGATGTACGTTGTAGTTAACTACTCTTTTTCTTTCCGCCCTTGCTTCCCTACATGAGCGAAGAATGGACATAAGATACCACATAATTCAGTTAATTTCGAGCGGGCGACCCGGGCCGACGTAATGCCTCAGTTACCGGCGGCTGAGGTTCGGGTCTCATAGGACACAGAGTAACCCTTGTGCCGGTGGCATCCTGCCCCCGCCGAGGGCGAGACGCCCTCGGGACTGCCGGCGAGACGCCAGCGTTACATAGACGGCAACACTGAGCTGCACCTGGCAATCAAGCGCCAGACACCCATGCAACCACAGCCCCGCCATGGCGGGGTGTCCTTCTCACCTTATTCTCTGCGACTTTGCGCCTTTGCGTTAATCTGCTGTTCCCTTCTTGCCTCCTCCGCCTCGGCGGGCTATCCGCCCGAGACTGAGGGATTACGGGCCGACTTCCCTTTTCTCGACGCATTGCGAAGGAAATCCACGTGCTGTCTTCCCCGGTTGCCGTTGACTCTGTTCGGGCGCCAGGTTTTTCCCACGATGTCGGGAAGAACATCTCCGGTAGCGTCACCGACCTTCGCGCAGTGAGTGCCGAGGTTACTGTCCAGGATGACGTGCTTGACCCAGCTCTTTCCGTCGCCTTTCGGACAATTGTAAATATACCACTTTGGCTTCTTCCTGACACCATCGGTTTTGCGATTTTCCATCTCGGCGGTGAAAATCTCCGGCTTCCCGTCGGCATCGAAGTCCGCGACCGCGAGAGAATGGAGGGCTCGCCGGTCGGCGTCGCGGGAAACGACGAGCACGTGCGGCCAGGGCTCCTTCCCCGGCTGGCCCGGATTGAGGAAAACGGCCATTCGGGCGTGGGAAATCTCCGATTCCGTCACGACGATGTCCGGCAGTCCGTCGCCGCTCAGGTCCGCTACCACCACCCGCGTCTCCGGGTCCCAATCAAGCGTTCTGGGCATGAACCGGCGCCGTTTCCAGCCCTTGCCTTTTCCATCCTCATTCTCAAACCAGACTCCTCCCGTGACGATGTCGGAATCTCCATCGCCATCCATATCGGCTATGGCAGTGCCATCTCCAGGGAGATTTTCAGCGACGACCTGTCGCCGCCAGGGCTCGCTCAGATCGGGAGGAACGCTGTACCAGACCAGCGAGATATGTTTGTCTCGCACGAGGATGTCGGTTCTGCCGTCCCCGTCAATATCACCGGCAACGACGTCGTGTGGGTCTCTATGCCCCTTGGCGACCGCGGAGTACACCCATTTTCCTTGCGTGCGACCTTGCGGCCGTATCCAGAAGAGCCTCCCCGCGCGCCCCCATTCCCCGCAGACGATTTCCGGTTTCCCGTCTCCGTCGAGGTCCGCCGCCGCTCCCCCGACCTGCGGGCTTATCTCACGCGAGATGACGTGCTTGAGCCACCGCCCACTTCGATATTCGTACCAGAAAAGCAAGCCCCCGCCTTTTCCTCCCGTCACGAAATCGAGCTCACCGTCCCCGTCAACGTCCACTAAGATCGGGCATCCCCACCCGTCGAACCCGCCGTTCTCCTCAACGAACGAGTGCTGAAAACGAAAGCGGCCTTCCTCATTGCCCGATGACCTCGCCGCAGCTTCAGCCGGAGCCGAATTGGACAGCACGAACAGCAACAGCGATAGGGCCGGGACGAAATGATGTCCTGACATCACATTCTCCAAACGATTTGTTCACGGGGGCCTTCGATTCTGTCGCGACCTCGCGCACATTATACTACAAGTCCTGAGAAACTCCATAGACCCCCAGCGAACTTTTTCCCAGTAACGAACAATAGCTTCGCCCTTCGGATGCGCCCTCGCGGCGTTTGCCCAAAATCGTTCTTCCCAGAAAGGGACAAACAGTGCTAATGTTATGGAGGATTGACAGCGGTTCGAGTCATGAGCCTGCTGCCGTCAAACACTTGCTCTGAGCGGCGGCATCGCGCCGTTCGGCAAGTTTTTAACTCCGAGGTTCAACAAAGAAAGGAGTGGGCTATGCTGAGAGGTTTGATTGCCGTTATGTGCGCCTTGGGTCTGGTCTCGCAGGCCGGGGCGGCGAAGCCGAACGAGGGGAAACAACCTCGCAGGCTTCTCTACGTGGTGCAGACGAAGGGTTATCACCACGCCAGCACAGAAACGTCTCTCGCTGTCGTTTCGACCCTGGGGCGGAAGTCCGGGGCATTCACCACCACTATAACGGACGATGCTTCCATCATCACCGCCGAGTTGCTGAAGAAGTTCGATGCCGTGATGTTCTTCACGACGGGCGAACTTCCGATGGATGACTCCCAGAAAAAAGCGTTGATGGATTTCATTAAGTCCGGCAAGGGGTTTATCGGAGTTCACTGCGCCACCGACACGTTCTACAAGTGGCCGGAGTACGGCGAGATGCTTGGAGGTTACTTCGCCGGGCATCCCTGGCATCAGGAAGTAACCATCAACATCGAGGACCCCCATTTTCCGGGCTTGAACTCCCTCGGGAAATCGTTTCGGTTCAAGGAGGAAGTCTATCAGTACCGGAACTGGTCTCGCGACAAGGTCCACGTCCTCCTCAGCCTGGACAACAACTCCGTGGACATCAACAGAGGCAAGCGAGCGGATAAGGATTACGCTATGGCGTGGTGCAAGAAGCATGGGAAGGGGCGAGTCCTCTTCAACGGGATGGGGCACGAGCCGCAGGCCTGGAACGACCTCCGCTTCCAGAAGATGTTTCTGGAGGGAATCCGCTGGGCCATGGGCGACCTCCCTGGTCGTGTTCCGATAGAAGCACCGAGCAAATAGTACAGTCGCCTTCTATCTCCCGAGCGTTCACCGCAGAGGGCACGGAGTGCCACGAGCACGCTAATGGCGTCTGCTCACGGATTATCCCTCCTATAGGCGTTCCGTGTAACCTCTGCGGTGCTCGAGTATATCTCCGGCGTCGGGCTCCGTCGCAATTGACGTGCACGAAAAGCCGGCGCCGGGAAAGAGAGAGCCCGATTTGCGGTCTCGGATTTGGCGTTGGGCAATGCGCGTTCCGCAATCTGCAATCCGCAATGGTTTTGTTTGTCCGGTCCCGCCGGCGTCCCGGGGAAATAGAGTAGCGAGATAAGGGTCAAGAAGATGCTTTTTCCCCAGCTCCTCAAGCAACTGCGGGGAATCGCTTGTGCGCTGATTCTGTTCTTGAGCCTCCTCGGAAACGGATGGGGCGCTCTTTCCGGCAGCACCGAGCGGATACGCCGGGCGATCGCCGAGCACGATTTCCCCGCCAGCAAGCCCGTAATGGACACCCAACAGCAGTTCATCGTCTTCTCGCCCGAGGAGCGTCTGTCCAGAGAATTGCTCAAGGTCGTTCAGCAGCTCAGGCAGGATATTTATCGCTTCTTCGGCATCTCAAAAATCTGGGACCAACCGGCTTTCATCCTCATTTTCCCGACCAGACAGAGCTACGCTTTGCCGAGCAGCGGAGGCGCCGCGGTACAATTCAAATACCGAGGGCAGAACGTGCGGATAATCGCCTCTTACCTCCAGGACGGCCTCAAGGAGAAAATCCTTCCCCACGAAATGGTCCACTTTCTCGTCGGAGACCTTTCGGTAGTTGGAAGCGCTCCTCGGGAGAAGCCCCCCGAGCTTCCCCCATTCATCAACGAGGGCATTGCCGAATATTTCACGGCTCACCGAGCGAGGCGAATCCTTTTCGAGAAGAGCGTCTGGGAGAGTTTTCAAGCGGGGAAATTGGAGCCGTTCAAGACTATCGTAACCTCGACGGCAGGCTGGCGCGAGGCGTTCACGTCGGGAAAGAGAGGCTGGGAACTGCACGCCCAGGGCTACAGCGTTATCTCGTTTCTGGCTTCGCTGCCGGACGGCAACGTCAAGCTCAGGAACTACATCTTGAGCTTCGGGACTTTGGCGAGTCGCGGCTCGCGCGAATCTGCGTCGCTGCGCGCCTTTGAGATGGCTTTTCGGCAGGACTACGCTTCCTGGCAAGAACTTCAGAGCCGCTGGATGCAATATATCCGCGATAGGGAAATGGTGATTATAGAAGCGGAGTCGGCATCGGTGTCGCACTCCTCCGGTGAAAAGTGGGAAGTCAAAAGCGCTCCCGCGGAAAAACTCTGGCTCAGCGGCGGAAAAGAACTTCTCTTCCGCGCCGGCAAGGCGGGGAGCCTCTTGACCCTCCAAAGCGCTATGCCTCGCCCCGGAGCTTACGACGTGTACGCGATTTATACCCGCGGTCCCCGGTCAGGCCGCTTTCGCCTCACCTTGAACGGCAAAGAGTTTCCGGGGATTTTCGACGGCTACGCCAGGGAGAAAATCCTTTGCGAGCCGGTTTACTACGGGAAGTCCATTCTCGCCGCTCGAACGATAACGTTTGGCTTTTCTGTGGTCGGGAAAAGGGCGATTTCCGGAGGCTTCGAGCTCGGAGTGGACTGCCTTATTCTTCGCAGAGACCGCCCTCTGGAGGAGAGAAACAGAGCAGGCGCTCAGAGGTCTTTGCAGAAAGGAATTAGCGATTACCGGCGAGGGCAGTTCGCAGAAGCTGAGGCGAGTTTCACCGCAGCAATCAATCTTGTCCCCTGGGACACGACGCCAATGGAATGGCGGGCGTACGCCAGAATGGCGACGGGCAGACTGGATGAAGCTCAACAGGACGTTGACGCCGCAATCAAGCTCGACCCTGAGAATCGAAGCCTCACCGAACTGAGAAAGCGGATCGAGGCGGCAAGGGACAAGCCTAAGTCCATGAGCTCGCAAATACGCTGACGTATAGTGTCGTGCGAAAGGAGCCTCCCTGACAGCATAACAGGATAAAGCTCAAGTGCCTGAGGCGGGGTGAACGGAAAGTTGAGGTAAAGCAAAAGCTTTTTCGACCTTGGCGATATTGGCGTCTTGGCGAGAGAAAAACGGAAAAACCCCCGCGAAACGCGGGGTCGTAGAGAGGCAAAGTCCCGTCCATCCTGTTATCCGGTCAAAAAAAAGAATACGCCCGCGAACTTATGAATCAGAGCACTTAGCGAGACCGCAGGCACACATATAGTCTCGGTAATCGAACTACCTTTCCTCGCCTGGCCCGACCTCCAGCACCTTCCCTTCCTCGCTCACCGAAGCGAAGCCTATGCGGCTGTCGCCGGCGAAGAAATGTACCAGCCATACACGCCATTGCTTTGAGAATTCCGCCTCGCCTCGCTCCTCGCTGAAGCCCTTCAGCAATTCCTTCACCCGCTCATCGGAGCGAGCGGCGGCAATCGCTGCCTCCGCCGTCATCCCTGGCCGTTTTTCCAACAGAGGCGACTTCGTGTCTATTACGAGGTCAACGATTTCTCCTTGCAGTTCGCCCAGCCACCGGTAACTGTGATGGTAATTGCTCTCGGGACGCGACGATGGGCCGTTGTAAATGAAGCCCTTCGCTCCTGCAAGGGCATAGCTCCGCAGAATCCCTCTCGCTTCCTCCTTCGAGCGAAAAGGCGGCCAGCGGTCCCAGTAGTGCCCGACAGCGGGGGCTTCATCCGTCCCGCCTTCAGCGATGCCCCGCCCGCCTTCGGCAATGAAAAACCAGGTGGTCTTGCTTTGTCGCGCCTCCAACATTCGCAGCGCGCGTTCGATTTCCCGTCGGGCGAGGGAGTCGTCCGGCTTCGTGAACCATACGTCGAAGCCCAATCCGTCCGCCGCAGCCGCTCCCGCGATTGCGGCCCCCGCGTTCCACGTTTCGGCGATTTTGAAGCAGACCGGCAAGTCGCCGACTATCCGTTTGACCTCGCGAGCGTATTCGCTCAGAACCTGCCCGTACTTTTCGGCAGACATCCTCTCCGGCCAACGCCAGACATTGATCTCATTCCAAAGCACTATGGCACGCACGCATTCCTTACGCACGGCGGGCGCATAATATTCCCAGACCTTGAGGATTGCCTGTTTCACTTCCGGGTCCGCCAGACGCCCCCCGTCAATCCCACCCTCTGGCTCCCGCCAGCGCATGCCCGGCTTCGGCCCTTCGGGGATGTGCGGGAGGGCCATCGAGAACTGGACAGCGCATGTC